>RRZU012067414.1_pt1 | contig 10069 bp, 6 predicted proteins | sample 2165561 | NCBI WGS metagenome assembly RRZU01 (sample SAMN10456909, study PRJNA506462) | wastewater metagenome | isolation source: wastewater sludge | place: USA: Moscow, Idaho
AACATCGCCGCGGGCACCAGCGCCCCCGTCAACATCCAGCTCACCGGCGGCCCCGGCGCGGGCGAGAGCGGCACCATCATCCTCAAGCTCTTCGCCCAGGAGAGCGGCAGCCAGCCGCGCGCCGAACTGCGCTTAGACTACCGCCTGCACGAAGCGCGCCCCGGCCTCACCCCCAGCCCCACGGCGCTGGAGCTGGGCGTGCAGCAAGGCAAGAGCATCAGCGGCAAACTCACCCTCACCAACAAAGGCTACGCCCCCGCGCAAAACGTGCAGGTGGCCCTGCAGGCACGCGGCGGCGGTGCCGCCCCCGCATGGGTCAGCCTCGACAGCGCCCCCGACATCGGCGCCATCGACCTGGGGCAAAGCGCCCTGGTGCAAATCACCGCCCGCCCCGGCACCGACGTGGCCGACGGCTACCACCAGCTGCAACTGCGCATCAGCGCCGCCAACGACGCCGGCGGCACCGTGCCCATCACCATCGCCGTCGCACGCGACGGCCAGGGCACCGCGCGCTTCAAGCTCGTGGACATCTACACCGGCACCCTCGACGCCCAGGGCCAGCCCATCGAAGGCCTGGCCGGCGCGCGCATCACCCTGCAAAACGAAGCCCTGACCGGCGACATCCGCACCGCCACCAGCAACGCCCAGGGCATCGCCGAATTCAGCGCCATCCCGCCCGGCAACTACCGCTGGCGCGCCAGCGCCGCCAGCCACCAGGACGCCAGCGGGCGCCTGACGGTGTACCCCGGCGTCACTGCCAACGAACGCGTCTTCCTGGACTACCAGGTCGTCAGCATCGAATTCAGCGTGACCGAGACCACCATCAAGGACGAATACGCCATCGTGCTGGAGGCCATCTACCAGACCCAGGTACCGGCCCCCGTCGTGCTGCTCGAACCCATGAGCATCAGCCTGCCCGCGCTGCAGCAAGGCGAGGAACACACCGGCGAACTCACCCTGAGCAACTACGGTCTGGTGCGTGCGGACAACCTGCAATACGCGCTGCCCGCCAGCGACGCGAACTACAAGTACGAATTCTTCGGCCAGCTCCCCAGCCAGCTCGCGGCCAAGAGCCGCGTCAGCATCCCGTACCGCATCACCGCGCTGCAGGCGCTCAAGAGCGGCGTGGCGCTGAACCTGGCGCCCGCGCACAAGCTGGAGCAGCTCACCAGCGGCAAACCACCGCAGCCCGCCGGCCCGGTGCAAAACGCTATACGCGCCTTCCTGCGCACCGGTGACAGCCAGGCCATGGACAAAACCGCCAGCAGCGCCGCCACCGTGCAGGCCGCCGCCAAGGCCGCCAGTTGCAGCAGCTACCAGACGCAAGGCTGCGTGGCCTACGACTACGACTGCGCGGCGGGCGACAAACGCAGCGGCAGCGCGTGCAGCAGCATCAGCCGGGTCACGGGCAGCGGATGCGGGGGGAGCGGCGCGGGAGGGGGCGGCGGAGGCGGCGGCAACGGCGGCGGATGGGGTGGTGGCGGATGGGGCGGCGGCGGCAGCGCCATGCCCCTGGTACCGACCTGCATGCCCACCTGCGACGACTGCTCGGCCGGAGGCGGCCCAGGTGGAGGAGGGGGCGGCGGCGCACGCGGTGGCTGATCGCGCCAGAACCCTGCATAAAGACAAACAACATCACAGGACAAGCAATGACTCTCAAAACAATAGCTGCTAGCGTTTACTGCATAAGGGCTGGAGGCCAATTCTTTCTCCAATCCATCGCTGCCCTGACACTGACCCTGGTCATCGGGCAGGCCCAAGCCCAACCCAGCACGCGCCAGGTCAGCCTTCCCAACCAGGACTACACCGAAAGCACCGAAGACCTGGTGGTCAAGGTACTGGGCGGGCAAGTGGCCATCAACCGCACCTGGACGTTCGGCCGCTGGTACCTCAACGACCGCTGGGCCGACCTGGTGCTGCAGCCCGACCCGCTGGGCGGCGTACTCGCAGTCAACCGAGCCGACCGCATCTACACCCGCGTCAGCGGCACCGCGCAGCCCACCTACCGCTTCGACGAAAACAACTACATCAAGGCCATCGGCCCGGATGCCGCCACCTTCACCGGCTGGCAGTGGTACGACCGCGAAGGCAACACCATCGACTACGACGCCACGGGCCACATGCTGGGCTGGGTCAACGCCGCAGGCGTCAAAGTCACGCTGGCGCGCGACAGCCAGGGCCGCCTGAGCGCCGTCAAGGACCACCATGGGCGCGAAGTCCTCAGCCTGCAATACAACGCCAGCGGCCAGCCCACCACCATCAGCGACAACACCGGGCGCAGCGTGCGCTACGAATGGAGCGTGCCCGGCGCCAGCGCAGGCACAGGCCCCAACGGCAGCATCGGCACGGCGTTGCTCACCCAGGTCACCGACATCCGCGGTGGCACCTGGCGCTACACCTACACCCCGGCCGGCTACATCCAGACCCGCACGGACCCGGCGGGCGGACAAATCCGCCTGAGCTACATGACCCAGCCCGCGCGCGTGGTCATGGCCACTGGAATGGCCGGGGTGGGCACCGGCAGCACCAAGGTCAGCCTGCCTCCGGCCCCGCGTGTGGCCAGCCTGACGGATGAAATCGGCGGCGTTACCAACTACCGCATCGATTACGACCGCGTGCGCCGCGAATACCTGGTCAACATTCAGCAGCCCGGCGGCAGCGTGCACCAGCGCCGCTACGACAGCGGCGGCAAGCTGCTGCAAAACAGCGTGGACGGCATGGACCTGAGCGTGGTCAGCAAAGTCAGCGCCACGCAGGAACGCATTACTGACGCGCGGGGCCTGGTCACCATCATCCAGTACGACAGCGCCAGCGCAAGGCGGCCCATCAAGACCATCCACCCCGACGGTAGCAGCGAAACCAGCACTTATGACCCGGTGTACAACCGCAAGACGAAACACATCAACACGCTGGGCCTCGTCAGCACCTGGGCCTACGACGCGCAGGGCAACGTCACGGAATACGTCGAAGCGCAAGGAAAACCAGAGCAGCGCACCACGCACTACAGCTATGACCAGTGGGGGCAACTGACCAGCCGAACGCGGGGCGTGGGCGATGGCAGGGGGCCAGACGCCATCACCGAACAGTACGAATACGACGACGCAGGCAACGTGACCAAGGTCATTGACGGCGAAGGGCACGCTACCCGCTTCAGCTACAACAGTCTGGGCCAAGTGCTGAGCCAGACCAACGCGCTGGGCCACACCACCACCTACGCCTACGACGCGGCGGGTAACCGGATCAGCAGCACAAATGCGCTGAACGAAACCACCAGCTACAGCTATGACGCCCGGGGGCGCAGGACGCAGACCGTCAGCGCTGAGGGGCGCACGCAAACCACTGTGTACGACAGTGCGGGTCGGGTCGTGGAGACAAGACAGCCGGGGCAAAGCGCAAGCCAGGGCATGCGCTTCCGGTACGACCAGGTAGGCAACCAGAGTCAGATCACCAGCCCGAGCGGCCTTGTGACCAAGACCAGTTATGACAGCCAGGGGCGCATCACCAGGACGGAAGACCCGGCGGGCAACGTCACCACCTACGAATATGGGGCCAAGGGCAGTCCGCTGGCGGGTTTACTCACGGCAACCAACTACCCCACGTACAAGGAAACCTACCAGTACGACCAGCGAGGAAGGCAAACTGCCATCACCCAGCATCTGGGCAACAACGAAACACGAACTCAGCACCAAGGCTACGACGCTACAGGACAGCGCATTAGCAGCACCGACCCGACGGGTCGCACCACCCTGTACCAATACGATGGCCTGGGCCGCCTGACACAAACCACCGACCCGTTGGTGCAGCACACCCGGCAAGGATGGAACGCCCATGACCAGCTTGTGAGTCTGACCGATGCCAATGGCAACACGCACCGGTTTGAATACGACAAGAAGGGAAATAAGACCAAGGAAATCCGGCCCATGGGCGGCGCCATCAGCTACAGCTACGACGCAGTCGGCCAATTGACCCAGAGGACGGATGCAGGCGGCAATACAAGAAGCTACAGTTACGATCAGGCAGGGGGGCTGACGCTGGAGGAGCACAAACTCGATGGCAGCACCCTCGACCAGCGCATCAGCTACAGTTACGACGCCGATGGGCTGATGGCGGGCTACGAGCAGAAGGATGGCAATGCCAGTCTCATTAGCAGTGCCAGCTATACCAGGGATGCGCAAGGCAGAAGCACCCAGAGCGACATTATTTACGGCAAGGTTGATGGTTCAGGGACATTTAGCTTCCAAATTGGGCAGGGGTTCGATCAGGATGGGCAACTTGCCAGCCACACCTACCCCGATGGCAGCAAGGGCAGTTACGCCTATAGCCAGGGAAGGTTGACTCAGATCACCTTGCCCAATGGCAGCCAAATAAGCTACGGCAATTACCAATGGCAAGTGCCCACACAGATTCAGGGTCCCAATTCCATCAAGACCGTGACCGTGGATGCGCTGCAAAGGCCTTTGAGGATCGAGGTGAAGAACGATAGCAGCCAGACCTTGGCCAGCCGGGCCTACCTGTACGACGCAGCGGGGAACATCACGCAGATTGATGGCGATATCGGAAGAACGCAATACGGCTACGACCAGATTGACAGGTTGACGCAAGTCAGCCCGGATCAGGCGCTTCAGGCCAGGGGGCTGCCTACGGAGCAGTACAACTACGATCTGGTCGGTAACAGAACGAGTAGCGCGCATCAGCCGGGGGCTTGGACTTACAACCAGGACAACCAGCTGACGCAGTACCCGAGGACTACGCCGTTCAGTGCAGCAGCACCCATTGATACGCAGGTGAGCTATACGCCGCAGGGGCATACCCAAAAGGAGACCAGCGGCGAGGGGGCGAAGAGCTACACGTACAACGCGGCTGAGAGGCTGATCAAGTATGCGAACACGCTCAAGGATCAGGCAAGCCCTAGCGTCGAAGCGAGCTATCGGTATGACCCGTTCGGCAGGCGTATATCGAAGAGTGTCAGTGAGGGAACAAGCACCAAGATCATCTACTTCCAGTTCAGCGATGCGGGGCTGATGGCTGAGGCGGACAAGGATGGGAAGCTGCAAAGAGCCTATGGGTTCAATCCCACAGCAACGCAACAAGGGCTTTGGAGTACCGATCCGATTTGGCAGGCCAATGTGAGCAACGGCAGCTTGACGGACGCTAACACAGGCTACCACTACATTCATACGGATCACCTGGGCACGCCGATCGTCGCTACGGGCAAGGATGGGAGCATCACCTGGAAGGCTGTGACTGAGGCATTCGGGGCAACAGGCGCTTTGCCTGAGAGCGTGATTCAAATGAATTTGCGCTTTCCGGGGCAATACTTCGATTCAGAGATGGAGACGCACTATAACTTTAATAGAGACTATAGATCTAATTTGGGGAGATACATTCAGAGTGATCCGATTGGATTGAGGGGTGGGCAAAATTTGTTTGCCTATGTGAATGCAAAACCACTTGTCAAGGTTGATCCGGAAGGATTGGTTGATTGGTCTGGCATTGTGGTTACCGGTGGTATTGTGAATATTGCTGGAGGTGTTGTTGTGTATTTTGATTTGACCTCCGAATGTGTATGCAATAAGCGCGTAAGGATAAAGGGTTATGCAACATTTTTAGCTGCTGGTCTTGGTGCCAAATTTACAGGCTCAGGAGGATCTTCTACTTTCTATGATCACAATGCCTGCCCAAATGAGAATGCTGCAAATGGCTTGGCGGCAGGCGCCGCTATAAGCTTGGTCACTGTAGGTGGCGCATCAATATCAGCGACGGCACTTGGGTCATTGCGAAGCACATGGCCGCCCATTTCGACGGGGCTATTGGGATTTGATGTTTCTGCTGTCGTAATGCTTGGGGCATCATGGGGGCGCGGCTCAACTGAACAATGCTGCAGCAAATAGAGGTTTTTCTAAATATGGGGCTTGCAATTTTTTGATGTTGCAATGGTTTTGCTGGTTGAGATTTTAAAATTTTATAGCATAATGTCAATTATTGACAGAATAAAATATGTGTGCGCAATGTTTGGCCTGACTATGGGTATTTTGGGGCCGATTGACATGGTGTTTAATATTGGAATAATCGATTTTTTCATGAGTTCGTGGATATTTTTGTTGGCCATTCCTTTTTGGGTAATTGCACCTTGGATTCAAGAGTTTTTCCCCTTAAATTCCGATGGTGATTAAAATTTTCAACCTTATACTGTTTTAGTCTATAAATTGTAGTTGAATGATTGATTTGTAGGGCTTGCGAAACCGGCTTTGTTGGATAAATGTTTTTTCTTGCTAAGTGTCGAATCCCGGCCGATCATATGGCCGCTTGTGGGGCAAATCCGGGTGCTCCTGATTCCATTGCTCCACAAGTAGGAAGGCTGCGGCAGCATCCTGATAATGGAAACCGCGGCCGGCACGTGCTCCGGCGCGTGCCTGCTTCCAACGTGGGTCTTCTGGAGTACTCATCGACTCCCATTTCCGTACGTATGACGCATTCCCCGAACGCCGCCGCTTCGCTGCTGCCTTCGCGACTTTGGCAGTGTCAGAGTCGGGACGGCCTCTGCGCGGAGTGGCGGACAGTGATGGAGCCAAGCAGATGGTCAGTACCTTAAGTAAGGCAGAGTCGGCCCTCAATCGCCAACCGTAGGGTGCCTCTTGACATTGCCGAGGTTCTCGTCTGCCACTACAAGTCGCTGCGACAAGCTGCCGCCTCGGCTTCAGGCCACAGGTTAGGCAACAAAAAACGCAACGCATCCATCGGCACACCGAAGCGCACCGCCCCGCGGGGCGAGTCCGACAGCAACAGGCCGGCCCCCAGTAGCTTGCCGATGAGTGTGGTCGCCGTGCGCTCGCCAAGCCCGGTCATGCGCGCAAAATCCCCTCGGGTGATCGAGCCTTGTGTGACAAAAAGATAGTGCAAGGGCCGCAGGGCCTCCATGCGCAACCCTCGTTTGCCCATCTGCGTTTCATACGCGAGCAGTGCGCTCAATCTTCCCAGCATCTCTTGCTGATTGAGCATGCGCTGCATGAAGCGCACCTCACCCAGCCACACGTCGAGGAAGAAGTCGATCCACGCCACCAGCATGCGCTCGCTAAGAGGCCCTTGCGCGTCCAGATCATCCAGGCCGGGCTGATCCGCATCACCCAGCCTCTGGAAATACCTGCCGCCACTTCTTGCCAGCCCGCGCAGTGGCGACCAGAGCCCTGGCGCCAGGTCCAGAGACTGCATAACGGCCAAGGTCTGCAGGCGAGCGACACGTCCGTTGCCATCCACAAACGGATGCATCCACAGTAGGCGGTGGTGTGCGGCGGCAGCCGCAACGATCTGCATCTCCCCCGGCCGCGCTGTCCCGTAGCCCTTGGCCCACTGCTGCAACAGCGCCTCCAGACACTGCCAACCCGGCGCGACATGGTGTCCTATGACCACATCACATGTGCGTAGCACCCCAGGCGAATAGGTCGCCTTGTTGGTGCCGCTCGGCGCACCAGGAGGGAGCCCTCCCCCATCCTCGTGGCCCCAAGGGCTAAAGAGGTGGGAGTGGATAGACCTAACGGTATGGGCCGCGTACAGATCGGCTGGGAGTAGCGACGATTCGTGGATCCAGCGCTCGGTCTGTATGTGCGCCACTGCCAAATGCTGAAGCCATGCAGTTTCAGCCTCATGAGAAAACCTGCCCAAAAGTGCCTGTGCAATCTGCAGCGGGCTGGCGTGCTCGCCTTCGATCTTGTTTGAGTAGTAGGCGCTCATCGACTGCAGAAGACCCACAAACTCCGTACTCACGCCGCCTGGGAAGGCACCGCTCAGCCGTGCCGCCTCCATCCGAAGGTCGTGGGCCTTCTCCAGCAGCTTATCCGCATGAGGTGTGCTGGGTAGAAGTGGCTCAAGGGCTTTTGGAGCGTTCAAATGTGGAGCCATTTGCGGATCATAGACCTCATGCAGTCTTATGATCTAAAAGGATTTATTCAGAAAAGCTGGTGAATATTTGCGGATGTCTATGCAGCTCGCCCAAACAGTGTCGGTGAACTAGAGTGTTTGCCAAGCAGCAGAGCTCGCCGCTGTCCTGGTGCATGAGGTTGCAGAGGCTCTGCTCTTGCATGAAACTGGCAATCCCGCAGCTCACGTAGCCAGGCCGTACTTCTTCTTCACACGCCGTCATGCTCTCCATGCAGAGTACTCCCTACCTCCCTGCATCCACCCCGCGCAGCGCAGACGTGGTTCTGTACCTGGACCTGGATGGCGTGGTGCACCACGAGGCGGTGCTCTGGCATCCGCGCATCGGCATTTACATGAGCCCGCATGGGGCAGTTGGCCGCACGCTGTTCGAGTGGGTTCCTATCTTGGAAGAGGAACTTACTCCCTATCCCTCAGTGGCTCTGGTACTCAGCAGCACCTGGTGCATTCGCCCTGGCTACGCCCATACCCTCAAACGTTTGCCGGAGAGCTTGCGATCCCGATTCATTGGCGGCACGTACCACAAGCGTATCCATGGAGCCGATCCATGGAACCTGGCGTCGTTCCGCAGTACCCCGCGCGGCATGCAGATCCTGGCTGACGTGCAACGAAGAAAGCCGCGCCACTGGGTCGCTCTGGACGATGACATCGAGGACTGGCCTCAATCCGCAATCGGCAACTTGATCGCTTGCGAGGGCACTACCGGACTTTCCAACCCGGAAGTTCGGCATGAGTTGCGGCGGAAGTTGCAGCACAGTGCCGCTGTATGAAGGCTCCGATCCGATGCCAAGCGACGTTCGCCGTCCTTTGCTACGGTCCTGCCAGACTTACCAAAACCCCCGCCGGTTCACCCGAGCCAGCAGCGTGGAAATCGCTTCCAACGCCTCGGCATCGCGCAGCAATGCCCCGGCATGGGATGTAGCCGGCAGCGGTGCATCGGCTACCTGCTGGGCCCGCGTGGTCGCCGAGAGCATGTCCTCCTGGGTCACGCCCCGGGCGGCACGCAGTTGCTTCAGCGCACGACCGAAGTCAGCTTGGGGAGGAACACTCTTTCCAGGCATTGCCTCGATTTCCGCGCAATGGGACTAGAAAGACCATGACCAACTGGTCTCATTGGGGGCCAAAGTGATGAAAAAATGACCTTCCCTGGACAGGCACAGACAAACTCATGCCATGCCAACCCTATTCCTAGACTTCGACGGGGTGTTGCACCCCGAGTTTTGCCACGAATCCCGGCATTTTTGCTGCCTGCCGGTATTGGAGGAGGTGGTGCGGCAAGTGCCAGATTGCGAGCTGGTGATTACCAGCACCTGGCGCCTGCAGCAGCCGCTTGGGCGCCTTCGAGAGAGATTTTCTCGGGATGTGGCGGCCAGGATCGTGGGGGCCACACCCAAAATCGGTGACTTGGTAGACGTTCCCCAGCCACTCGTCAGCTATGAACGAGAGGCGGAATGCAATGCGTGGTTACGGGCCCACGACCGTGCTTACCTGCCCTGGCTCGCGGTCGATGATCGGTCTTGGTTGTACAGACCGTTTTGCAGGTCGCTGTTTCTGGTTGAGGGCAGGACGGGGCTGACATCTCTGCTGGGAGAGCAACTGCTCTCACGTCTGCGCAACTTGTGACCGGACCGTATTCGATAAGGTAGCCCAGCCGGACTGTGTGCGGTCAGCCCGTTGTCAAAGACCAGTTCGATCCGTGTGACGCCTTCAAATTAGCGATCGCCGCATTCCATTCACCGCCACAGGCAACCCAGGTAAGAACCACGCATGCGGAATTGCGGACCAAGGGTAGGTCAGAGGGGGCGTTGGCGCGAGCCTTCGCGATCTTGTGGAGTGGCACAGGACAGGGAGTGCTTATGGATGGAGGGCGATATTTCGAAGTCTGGCGACTCTAGGGGTGAGCTTCAGGAAGAACAACGGGCCACTCCAGTCGTTTCACGCACCAGATTGTGTCGCATCAATTTCGACAACGTCTCATTAATTTTAAAGCCTCACAGATGTGCCGCAAAGGCGCTTTACCTGCACGGTTTGCAGCGTGCAGTTTCATGCATTGTTTTGGCCTCTGGCGCTTATTGGGTAAGCGCAAACAGCTATTGATTTAGTAGCAAATACGGTCAATGCTGCGTGTGGTGCAGCC
>RRZU010397333.1_pt1 | contig 10068 bp, 8 predicted proteins | sample 2165561 | NCBI WGS metagenome assembly RRZU01 (sample SAMN10456909, study PRJNA506462) | wastewater metagenome | isolation source: wastewater sludge | place: USA: Moscow, Idaho
CAGCGGCTGGTTGAAGTTCTCGGCGAAGCGGAAGCCCATCATCATGCCCAGGCCGATGGCCATGTCGCTGTAACCGGAGAAATCGAAGTACAGCTGTAGCAGGCAGATGAACATGCCGAACCAGGCATCCACCATCTGCGGTTCCGAGCTGCCGAGTATCACCGTGCCCATGGGCGCCAGCGAGTCGGCGATCAGCACCTTCTTGACGAAGCCGAGCATGAAGCGGCAGGCGCCCAGGCTGAACAGCTCCATGGAATGGGTGCGTTGCTTGAGCTGCTGGTCGATCAGGCTGTAACGCAGGATGGGGCCGGCCACCAGCTGCGGGAACAGGGCGATGAAGGCGGCGAAGTCGACGAAGCGGCGGGTCGGTTCGGCGTCCTTGCGGTAGATGTCGACGATGTAGCTGAGCGCCTGGAACACGTAGAAGGAGATGCCCAGCGGCAGGATGATGTGTTCCAGGGTGAAGGTGTTGATGCCCAGCGGCGCCAGCGCGGCGGCGATGACCTCGACGCCGAAGTTGGCGTACTTGAAGTAACCCAGCGCCGCCAGGTCGCCGGCCACGCCCAGGCACAGCAGGCGGAACGCGCTTTTCTTGTCGTCGGCGTCGATGCGGCGCTTGATCAGCAGGCCGAACCAGTAGTTCCAGTAGGAGATGGCGACGAACAGCAGGAGAAAGTCCGGGCGCCACCAGGCATAGAACAGGTAGCTGCCCAGCACGATGACGTAGGAGCGCCAGGAGTCCTTGACCGCGTAGTACACCAGCAGGAACACCGGCAGGAAGAGGAACAGGAACACGTTGGATGTGAAGACCATGGCGACACCTCGCGGTCAGTAGCGCAGCACCAGGCCGAAGCTGGCCTGGTAGTCGTTGTCCAGGCCGCGAACTGCGCTGCCGGCCCGGAAATAGCTGAGGGAGAGCAGGGCGTTGACCTGCACCTGGCGGCTTTCGTAGGCCAGCGGAAACATCTCCCAGAAGTAGTTGAGGTCCAGCGTCTGGCCCAGGTGGCTGCCGCTGCGCTCGCCGTCCGCGCTCGCGCGCAGCGGCAGCTCGCCGTCTTCGTCACGCAGGCGCAGGTCGGTCAGGCGCAGGTCGAGCTGCTGGCGCGGCCGTGGCTGGCTGTCCAGGCCGATGCCATAGAACGCCAGGTTGCGCAGGTCGACGCCGACGAAGGCGCTGACCAGGCCGGTGCTGTAGGTCTCGGGGTCGGCCACCCGGTCGGACTGGATGGCATTGAGGCGGAAGCCGTCGCCGTCCTCGTCCGGCTCGTCGGTGAGGCCGCCGTGCAGGTACAGGCGCGGCCGCCAGGGGCTGTCGTCGAAGCGCTTGCCCAGCTCGCTGAGCAGGGCCCAGCCGCGCACATCCTGGTCGCGGCCGTCGTTGTAGCGGTTGTCGCCGTCGAGCATCGCCAGCTCCAGGCGATAGTCGTCGAGCAGCCGCCAGCCCAGCTGTTCGCCGCTGGCGAACAGGCCCAGGCGCTGGCCGCGGAAATCCAGCGGGTCATCGGTCTCGTCGCGGCCGCTGTGGTCGCGCTCGATCATCAGGCGTAGGCCGGCCCACTGCTGCGCCTGCCAGCGCAGGGCGTACTCGCCCATCAGGTAGGCGATGTCCTGCTGGTCGGCGTCCAGGCCGTTGATGTCGCTGTTGTAGCTGTGGAACTGCTCGGCGATGGCGACGAAGCCACGGGCGAAACTGTCGTCGTAGTCCAGGCGCAGGGCCTCGATGCTGTCGTCCCACCACAGGCCGAAGTAGTCGCCGAAGCGCTGGCGGCCCACGGAGAGAGCGAAGCGCGGGTCGTCGCCGAGCAGGTTGCGGCGCAGGTAGAACTCGCGCAGCTCGGCACTGAAGTATTCGAGCTGCTGGGCCTCGTTTTCCTGCAGCGGGGTGCTGGCCTGGCCGGAGTTGTAGTTCAGCCAGGCGCGGCCGAAGCCCTGCCAGCGCGACCAGGCGCCTTCCTCGGAATACCAGGCCAGGGTCGGCTCGTAGCGCAGGCCGTAGAAACCCTTGCGGTCATTGCCCAGGGTGCCGTCCTCGGGGCCGTAGCCGCCCTGCAGGGTGGCCTTCTGGGCGAACTCGAAGCGGCCCAGGTCGGTGACTTTCTCCTGTGCCGGGGTGCTTTCGTCGGCGACTATTTGCTGGGCCGACTCCTCGGCCTGGGCCAGTGCCAGCCAGGGCAGGCAGAGCAGGGCGGGCAGGCAGCGTTTCATAGGGTCGCCTCCAGCTCTTTGAGGATCCCGGCGCGGGCCTGCAGGGCGCGCTCGCGGTCGCCGGCGGGCAGCTTGCCGTCCAGCTCGCGCAGGTATTTCCGCGCGCCCAGCTCGCCGCGCTCCACGGCCAGACTGGCGTAGGCGTAGGCCTTGATCGGGTCGTTGCAGATGCCTTTGCCGCCCCCGTAGATGGTGGCGATGCGGTAGAAGGCCGAAGGCACGCCGCGCGCGGCGAGCAGGCGGTAGGTGGCGATGGCCTGGGCCTGGTCGACCTGATCCAGGCCGCCCATGCTGTAGAGCTCGCCGAGGTTGAGGTAGGCGTTCTGGTAGCCCTCGGCGAGCAGGCCGTCGATGATCGCCTTGGCCTTGAACGGGTCCAGGGTGCGCCAGCCGCGCACCAGGTAGGCCGAGGCACGCAGGGCGCGGCCTTCCTGCGAGCGGGTCTGCTCGATGCGGTCGATCAGGGCGAAGACGTCCTCTGCCGCATAGTTCTCGGGGGCCGACATCATGTAGCTGGCCTTGGCCACCCTGGCCGAGTCGGCCTGGCGGGCGATGGCGTTGTCGAGCCAGGCCATGACCTCGGGGTCGTGCTCGCGCGGGATGCTGCTGAGCAGGCTGCCGATGGCCTGCACGGTGCCCAGCGGCAGGGCGTCGGCCTCGGCCAGCAGTGGCTGCACCCGTTGCGGGAACAGCGTGTCCTGCTGTTCGCCGAGCGCCTGGTAGAGCCGGTCGACGGCGCGCGCATCCTCGCGCAAGGCTTGCAGGTAGAGGCTCTCGGCCAGCGCGTGCTGGCCGTTCAGTTCGGCCAGGCGGGCGCGGTACAGGTTCAGGTGGCAGGCGTCGATGCAGGCGCGCCGGTACAGCTCGATCAACGCCTGTGGCTCGGCGCGCGGGAACAGTTCGGGGTAGACCAGGAACACATCCAGGCTGGTGGTCAGGGTGGCGAAGTCGCGGCTCAGCGGGTAGCGCTGCAGCGCCTGGGCGAAGAAGGCGCGATGCGCCTCGCGGCCGTCGGGCTGGCGTTCGACCAGGGCCGCCAGCGGCGCCAGCGCGGCGATCTCGCCATGACCGTCGGCGAAGGCGCGCTGGTACAGGGCGATGGCCTCGTCCTGACGCTGGCCGGTGCGGGCCAGCTGGTCGGCGAGCAGCAGCATGGCCGGCTGGTCGCCACGCTCGACCAGCGCGCGCAGGTCGGCCTCGACGTCGGCACTCGGGTCCAGGTGCAGGCGGTACTGCACCTGGGCCAGGCTGGCGGCCTGGGTCAGGCCGGCGCAGAGCAGCAGGGCGAGCAGGCTGGCGGTCGCGCGGTACGGCATGGCGGCTCCTAGAGGCTGCTGGTCAGCGGCAGGCCCTTGAACAGGTCCACCGTCACCGGTTGCTGATAGGCCGCCAGCGGCAGGGCCTGGTCCGGCTTGATGCTCAGCACCAGCGCCTGGTTCTCGGCGTCCACCGCCGAGCGGATCACCGTGCCCTTGCGCGGCTCCGGTTCGCCGAACACCTGCAGGTCGATGGCGCTGATGTCGTGCAGGTCCTTGAGCTTGTCGAAGGGGAAGCTGGCCTTGACGTAGAGGTCGTCGTCGGCCGGGATCAGGTGCGCCAGTTCGGCGAACTTGTAGGCGTAGCCGTCGGTGGGCTTGCTCGGGAAATACACGTAGCAGTCGCAGGGGCTGGCCAGGGTGGTTTCGATCAGCGTGCGCCCGAGCAGGCTTTGCAGGTCGTTCTGCGACAGGCGCGCCAGGGCCTCCAGGTCGGCCGGTGTGGTGAAGCTGGTGGCCAGCTGGGTGGACACGCTGGCGATCGGCTCGCCGGCCTTGACCCGTTGTACGCCGGTGGGCAGCAGGAAGCGCACATAGCCGTTCTCCGGCATGCTGAGGATGTGCGCGTCGGCGCTGACCAGGGCCTGGCTGGCCGGCACGCTGAAGAACAGCAGGTAGCTCTTGTAGGCCAGCACCCCGGCCACGGCCAGGCCGGCCGCCAGGTAGCCGGCGCTGCCCAGCAGGGCGCGGGCGCGTTCCAGGCGGGTGCGCGCACCGCTCTGGCTCTGCTTGCGCTGCTTGATGTAGTTCTCCCGCTGCATGACGTTGAACAGGCCGTTGACGTCGGCGATCTCGCCGGACAGGTAGGCGCTCAGCAGGTAGCGCAGGATGTCGCGCTTGCGCGGTTCCAGCTCGACGAACTCGACGCCGGTGAGGCCGCCGCGCTCGGCGATGACCTTGACCCGGGCGTCAATGGTCAGCGCCACCTGGTTGAGTTCCAGCTGGATCGCGGCGTCATACAGCGCGCCCTGCGGCAGCTCGCGCGAGCAGCGCAGGCCGAGGCCGCCGAGGGAGATGTCCTGCAGTTCGCAGGCGAAGCTGTCGTCGGCGCCGCTCAGGACGACCCGCGCCGGCAGCTTGCTGCGCACGTGCTGGCGCTCGTCCACCGCTTCGTGGACCACATTGGGCGCGATCGAGGAAATGGCACTGCTCATGGCGTTCCGCCTCTCAGGGTTGGGACAGGGTGAGGAGCAGGGCCACGACGCCGCCGAACAGGGCGAGCGCGGAGGCCTGCATGGTTTTCGAGGACCAGCGGTTGAGGGCCTGGTCGAAGGCCGCATCGCTGCGGTCGAGGGTGGTCTTCTGCCGCGTCCAGCTCTGCTGGTCCATGTGGAACAGGGCATGCACCTTCATCGCCGAGCCGACGATCTGGTTGTAATAGAGCGCCAGCGGGTACAGCGGATCGACCGGGTGCCCGGCGAATAGCATCAGCAGGGTCACCAGGGTGCGCGACAGCAGCACCCAGAACAGGTAGACCAGCAGGAACTCCACGCCATACAGCAGGGCGGCGACCACCGAGGCCGTCAGCCCGAGCAGGCTGGTCCACATCGACACGCGCTGGTCATAGAGCACATACATGGTGAACACCCCCAGTTGCCGCAGCCCGAGCAGGCGGGTGGTGCGGAAGTTCTGCCGCAGGGAATTGCCGTACCAGCGGAACATCAGCTGGCGGGTGGCGCGCAGGAAGTTGCTGTCTGGCGGGTGCTCCACCGTCAGGGTGTGGCTGTCGGGCACGTAGAAGGTGTCCCAGCCGGCGCGCATCAGGCTGAACCAGGAGGACTTGTCGTCACCGGTGAGGAAGCGGAAGCGGCCGAGGCGCCAGTGCTGCAGGAAGTCGGCTTCGACATCGCGGATGAAGGCCGGGTCGGTCATCACGCAGGCGCGGAAGAACGACAGCCGCCCGGTCATGGTCAGCACCCGCCGCGACAGGGCCATGGAGCACATGTTGATGTGGCGCTGGACGAAGCGCAGCGAGTGCCATTCGCGCACCAGCTTGCCGCCCTCGACCTGGCAGAACTCGTTGGTGGTGATGCCGCCGACGCTGGGCAGGTAGGCGAAGAACTTCACCGCGTTCTCCACGCAGCCGGGCAGCATCATGGTGTCGCCGTCGACCACGCCGACCACCGCGTCCTCCAGCGGCATCTGCCGCGACAGGGCGCGGAAGGCATGGGCCAGGCCATCGCGCTTGCCGGTGCCGCGGGCGCGCACCACCACCAGACGGATGTCGTCGCGCGCCGGGCTGACGCAGTCGCGCATGATCTGCTTGATGAAGTTCTCGTCGGCCTTCTCGACGATGGACACGATCACGGTGCAGGGCACGGGCAGGCGCTGCACCTCCTCGAACACCGAGCGGTACACCTTGTAGGTGGTGTGGGTGGGGATGCGGAAGCTGGTCACCACCATGAAGATCTGCGAGGGCAGGGCGGCGTCACCCATGGCCTCCACGGCGCGGCGCATGCGCGGGAATTTCCAGTGCATGAAGTACATGCCGCGCAGGTAGTGCATGGCGGCATTGCCATAGCGCCACAGGCCGATGCCGCCGATCAGCAGGATGAAGTGCTTGTGCGCCGGGTCGAGCAGGCTGGGGTCGACCAGGCCCGAGCAGAGGGCGATCAGGGCGAACAGGCAGGTCCAGCCGAAGAAGCGGGCGCAGGGGTTGCCCTGCGACAGCGGCAGGGCGCTGTCAGCGGTATGACCAGACATGCTCAGCTCCCGCAGGGGTGGTTGGTCGCGGGGGCGTGCGTGGTGAAACGGCTTGGCTGTCGAGGCGCTACTGCGGGGAATCCGATACCCAAATCCATTGCCTACCCCTCATCCCGGAAGGTTGGTTGCAAGTCAGATCGAGGCAGTGGAAAGCGTGGCGAAGGTGAAATGCGCAGCTGTTCTTGGTCTTGAAAGCGGTCGCCGTGAACTCGGCGATCTGTGCTGCAGTCCACAGTGCAGACAGTGCGCCAAAATTAATGCAGTTGTGTGAATTTCTGCAGAGACAGCCCTAAGTGCTTGTGAGCGTTTTGCCTGGGCCTTGAAAGGCTTTTTTGAATCAATGGGTTAAGTTGCGCCTGAAAAATGGCGCTCGATAAAAAAACAATGCCGAGCTCATGGCTCGGCATTTTCTATCGACCTTTTTTGCCACCTGTTCGGGCAGCGCGGTGCGGCGATGAACCGTTTTGGCGCTCGCCGCGCGCCGGGATCACTGCTTGGGGCGCCAGGCGCAGTAGCCGGGACGCGGGCCGATGCGCGGATGGTTGCGGCAGGTATCCGGGCGCTTGTCGTAGACGGTGCACAGGCGCGTTTTGCGGTCCAGGTACATGCAGTCGTCGTTGCTCATGCGGGTCAGGGTGAAGATGCCCGACTTCTGGTTGAAGCGCTCGATCAGCCCTTCCTTCTGCAGGCGCTTGGCGATGTTCTTCGGCGGCTCGCCGCGCTCGAACTCGTCGACCACGCCGAGGCGGATCAGGTCGGCGATGCGCACTTCCACCGGCATGGTGCAGCAGGTCGACATGCAGCTGGTGCACATGTCCTTGTTGTATTTGGTCCAGGTCTCGACGCGGTCGATTTCCGCGGCGGCGATCAGTTGCGGTCTCATGTCAGGCTCGATGGCGCAGGGCGCAGGCAAATCAGGCGCGCGATGATAGCGGTCACACCGGCTTTGTGAACCCCTTCCCGCTCGGCGGCTTTGTAAGCTTTGGCCTACACGGTGCGCCGGCGAAGGCTGCTATCAGCATGCCATCAGTCGGATTAATCTCGCTTTCAAGGACTTAGCGCAGGAAGCGCACCTAAAAGAACAGGGACATGAAGGATTGTTCGCCAGGATGGCGCACCGACCACGGATGTCAGGAACCAGTCTGCAGAACCCCGCGCAAGCGGGGTTTTCTTTTTTCTGCGCCCGGCATTTCCGTTGGTCCGCTGGCGGGCCGATGCTTGATGCAGATCAGCCCGCGGGTTGCCGGCTGTCCTAGAGTGAAAGTTCACCCACCCTTGCGAGGGCAATGCGATGAACACCAAGACTCTTCTTGCCGGCCTGCTGGCGCTTGGCCTGGCCGGTGGCGCCTGGGCCGCCACGGAGGCCGGCGCCGAGCAGCAGTGGCAGCAGCACATGACCCAGATGCGCGAGCTGCAGCAGAGCTGGATGGCCGGCAAAACGCCCGAGGAGCGGCACAAGCTGATGCTGGAGCACCGCCAGGCCATGGGCGGCAGCATGCAGATGATGGGCGGTTGCCCGATGCATGGCGGCATGCAGATGGGCATGGGCAAGGGCGCGGGCATGATGATGCCACTGGATACGCCGGAGCAGGTGGACCAGCACATCCAGCACATGGAGCAGATGCTCGAACAGCTCAAGGCTCACCGCGAGATGCTCAGCAAGCCCTGAGTGCTGCGCCGGCTCGGCGCGTTGTCCCGTTCGCCTCATTTGGCCCGCAGGATGGTCGAGCGCTTGGCCTCGTCCTGGGGGAATACCCGGCCGCTGCGCAGGCACTCGAACAGGTGCTGGAACACCACGCCGGGTTTGCCCTTGTCGTCGCTGCGGAAGTACGAGTGCCCCTTGGGCGTGTCGTAGCGGGTGTTCACGTCATCGCAATCCACCGCGTACAGGTTGTGCGGCGCCAGGTCCATGTTCTCCGGGCCGCTGTGGCCGAGGCGCCGCGAGGCGATGCGGTTCTTCAGGTTGGCCGCCTTGCTGCCACGCAGGGCGAGGTCGTCCGAGGCGTAGTACACCACCACGTTGCGCGAGGCATGCGAGATCAGTTCGCCGCGCTGGCCGCGATGGATCGATTCGTTCTCGATGTCGGCGGCGATCAGGAAGGTGTTGCGGAACAGCATGGGGACGCCCTGGGCCAGGTCGTAGCGGTCCCACTCGCAAAGGGTCTCGCGCAGCACCCGGTTGCCCATCGAGTGGGCCAGTACGTTGATGCGCTTGAGGCAGCTGTCGAGTCCCGCCGCCTCGCGCTCGTCGCGCCACTTGAGGAACAGGCTGAGGGCGCGGGCCAGGGAGATGGCGCTGTAGTCGGCGGACTTCTGGTCGTCCCAGTAGTCCTTGACGATCCCCAGATCGTTGTCGCATGGCCAGATCACCGGAATCACCAGCACTTCCTTGGCCGACGTCTGGTCGCACAGGCGCTGGAACTCCTCGACATTGGCGAACACATCGTCCGGCAGGTTGGAGAAGCCGTGGATGTACAGCAGCACCTGGCGCTGCGGCGCTTCGTGCAGGTGGTCGAGGAAGGCCTTGCTGCCCAGTTCGACCAGTTTCTTCTTGCTCTTGCGCTGGCAGAAGTACACCGAGTGGCTGGGGGCGTTGTTGCTCAGGTCGAACTCGAATGGCCGGTCGGCCACGGTGCGGATCGAGTCGGTCGGGAAGCGATTGGTAATGAACAGCATGGCGTGACTCCCAGGCGTTGCGCAGACGGGTGCCGTGTGGGCGGCGGTTCTGGCAGAACGACGAGGGACAAGGGACTGACAGCGGGGCACTCCTGTGCTGCCGCTCTCTGCCTGAGTTAACGCTAGGCCGGCATGGCGCTTTCGCCAGTACCTTTCAGCGCCTCAGCAGCGGCCAGGTGCCGATCACGGCCGGCAGGCCCAGGCCGAGCCAGGCCAGGGCATCCCACGCGCCGTCGCCGAGCAGGGCGGCGAACAGGCCGGCGGCGCCGAGTACGGCCAGCAGCGCGGGGATGGCGAAGGTCGACTGCCTCATGCCGCCACCTCGTCGCGCAAGGTCGCGCGCGGTGCGCGGCGGCGCACCCACCAGAGGTACAGGCCGCTGCCGAGGACGATCAGCGTCAGCACGTCCAGCACCGCCCAGAGGATCTGCATCGGTCGGCCGCCGTAGTCGCCGAAGTGCAGCGGCTGCGACATGGCCAGGGCGTCCATGTACCAGGGGCGGGAGCCGACGGCGGTGACTGCCAGGGTGCGGGCGTCGATCAGTACCGGGGTCCACAGGTGCGAGGTCAGGTGCGAGCTGCCGACCATGAACACCGCGTAATGGTGCTCGCTGGAGAAGCGTGTGCCGGGGAAGGCGATGAAGTCCGGGCGCATGCCGGGCGCCGCCGCCCGGGCGATCTCCAGCAGGCGGCTAGCCGGGGCGCGCTCGGTGAGCGGCGGCGCGTCGCGGTAGGGTTCGACCATGGCCGCCAGGGTGTCGCCGCGCCAGGCCTCGATCAGCAGGTCGGCGCAGGCGCTGATCACCCCGGTAACGCCCACCGTCAGGGCCCAGGTCAGGGTGACGATGCCGATCAGGTTGTGCAGGTCCAGCCAGCGCAGGCGCGTGGACTTGTCGCGCACTTCGGCGAAGCGCAGTTTGCGCATGAAGGGCGCATAGAGCACCACGCCAGAGATGATCGCCACTACGAAGAGGACGCCCATAAAGGCCAGCAGCAGCTTGCCCGGCAGGCCGGCGAACAGGTCCACGTGCAGGCGCAGCATCAGCATCATGAAACCGCCGTTGGCCGCTGGCATCTCCACTGCCTCGCCCGTGCGCGCGTCGAGCATGAAGGTGTGCGACGAATTCGGTTCGGTGCCGGCGGTGGCGGCCATGATGGTGACCACGCCG
>RRZU011164362.1_pt1 | contig 10068 bp, 8 predicted proteins | sample 2165561 | NCBI WGS metagenome assembly RRZU01 (sample SAMN10456909, study PRJNA506462) | wastewater metagenome | isolation source: wastewater sludge | place: USA: Moscow, Idaho
CATGGTGCGCAGGACCAAGGAAGAGGCGGAGCAGACGCGGCGGGACATCATCGAGGCGGCGCGGCGGGTGTTCCACGAGCATGGCGTGGTGCGCTCGTCGCTGGAAAAAATTGCCAAGGCGGCCGGGGTGACGCGTGGTGCCGTCTATTGGCATTTCCGCAACAAGGCCGAGCTGTTTTTTGCCATGCGCGATGATGCCTTCGCGCCGATGATCGGCTTCACCGATGCCATTCTGGTCGATCCGGCCTGGGATAATCCGCTGGATGCAATTGAAGCGTCGACCAAGGCGTTCATCCGTGCCCTCAATGACACTGCGAAATTTCGCGAGGTGTTCGAAATCATGATCATCCGCTGCGAATACGTCGATGAATTCGCCACCATCGAAGAGGAGGTGGCACGGCCGGCGCTGGAGTTTTTCAAGAAGCTGGAAGCGGTTTACCAGCGGGCGCAGGACAGGAAATATCTGCGTCGCGGCATCTCACCGCTGGCCGCTGCGCGCGATACCTGGGCGTTTACCAGCGGTTTGCTGCACCTGTTTCTCGGCTCCAGCCGCGGGGCAAACATCAGCCTCGCGATGGCGGAAGAAATGATCACCGCGCACATCGCCATGCTGCGCTGCTGTGCCGATGACCCCGGGTGCCGGTTGCGGCCGCTCTGAATGCTGTTGTCGTCGTTGCTGCGCCGAGGCGTGCCGGCTGCGCTAAAGTGCACAAATTTTGTGGGAAATGTGGATGGAACACCGGACTGAGAGTAGTCAGGCGCAGGCTGAAATCTGTTTCCAATTCGAAGCCCTGGCCCAGCGGCTGGGGCTCACCGTACTGGCTGTGCACGACCTGGGTGAAAGCATGCTGCGGCGCGGGCGTGCCTTCGATGAGGCCGGGGTGGTCTACAGCCTGGTCAGCTGGCCGGTGGTCGATGTGCTGCTGGAGCACGACCCGGCGCTGGTGAGTTGCCTGCCCTGGCGTTTTGCGGTGTATACCCGGGCCGGCGTCAGCTGGTTGTCTTTTCAGCCGCTGCAGGTGCCGGCGGACACGCCTCCCCGACTGCAGGGCCTGCTGGCGACGGTGGAGGAAAAGCTGCTGCAACTGGCCGATGGCCTGCGCTGAGCTTTTCCGCCAAGATGAAACTGCCCGTCCGGGCTGCTACCATGCGTCATTCCCGTTGTTGAAGTTCGCCTGAGATCTGTCTGCTGCCTATGAAAATCGCTTCTTGGAATGTCAATTCGCTCAAGGTTCGTTTGCCCCATCTGCTCGACTGGCTGGCGGAGGCGCAGCCCGATGTCGTCTGCTTGCAGGAGTTGAAGCTCGAAGACCAGAATTTTCCGCGTGCCGAGATCGAGGCGGCGGGCTATCACGCTGCCTTTGCCGGGCAGAAAACCTACAACGGCGTGGCCTTGCTGGCGAAGGCGCCGATTGGCGAAGTCACGGTCGGCAATCCCCTGTTTGCCGACGAGCAGAAGCGCTTGATTTCAGGCACGGTGGATGGCATCCGTGTGGTCTGTGCCTACATGCCGAATGGGCAGGAAGTCGGCTGCGACAAATACGATTACAAACTGCGCTGGCTGGCGGCGCTGGCGGATTGGCTGAGCAGCGAACTGCAGGCGTATCCACGGCTTGCCCTGTGCGGTGATTACAACATTGCGCCGGACGAGCGTGATGTGCACGATCCGCAGCGCTGGCAGGATTGCATCCTGGTGTCCGAGCCGGAGCGCGCTGCCTTCCGCCGCTTCACCGAATTGGGGCTGGTGGATAGTTTCCGTCTCTTCGCGCAGCCGGAAAAAACCTTTTCCTGGTGGGATTACCGCATGCTGGGTTTCCAGAAAAACCAAGGCTTGCGCATCGATCACATTCTGCTCTCCGCGCCGCTGGCGGCCCAGTGTTCGGCTGCCGGCATCGACCGCGCCCCGCGCAAGCGGGAACGGCCATCGGATCATGCGCCGGTATGGGCCAGCCTGACGGTGGCGAACTAGATGCGCAGCCGCCTGCATGCCCTTTACCCGGCCTTGAGTGCCCTGCCGGAGGTGCAGCAGGATCGCCTGTTCGCCGCTGACAATCTGCTCCAGTTGCCGGCGGGAGCGGCCATTTTTTCCGAAAACCAGCCGTGTGGCGGGTTCCCGCTCATTCTTGAAGGCAGCATCAGGGTCATCAAACAGGCCAGCAATGGGCGCGAGTTGCTGCTCTACCGGGTCGGCCCCGGTGATTCCTGCATCATTTCGTCGTCCTGTCTGCTCGGTAAGACGGCGTACAACGCTCGGGGCGTGACAGAAACTGAGTTGACGCTGTGTGTCCTGCCGGTGGTCGAGTTCCACCGGCTGCTGATCGAACAGGCCGCCTTTCGGGATTTTGTCTTTCACCTGTTCACCGAGCGCATCGGCGAATTGATGCAGCTGGTGGAAGAAGTTGCTTTCGCCCGTCTCGATCAGCGTCTGGCCAAGTGTCTGCTGGCCCATCCGGTCGATGTGCTGCATCTGACCCACCAGCAACTGGCGGACGAACTGGGTAGCGTGCGTGAAATTGTCAGTCGGCTGCTGAAGGGGTTTGCCGGGCAGGGGCTGGTCAGTCTTGGGCGGGAACAGATTACTTTGCTCGACCGCGCCGGCCTGCGTGCCCTCGTCACTATGTGACTGAAGTTACAGACCCGCTGGCGGGAGACGGGTACAGTGGCGCCGTTACCCATTGCACGGAGCACACATCATGAAAAGCAACGTTGGCGGCATCGACAAAATCCTGCGTATCGTCGCAGGCATCGCCCTGATCGCCTGGGCGCTCACCGGTGGTCCGGTCTGGGCCTGGATTGGCGTGGTTCCTCTGGCCACCGGCCTGATGGGCTGGTGCCCGCTGTATCCGCTGATCGGTCTGAGCACCTGTCCGCTGAAGAAGGACTGAGGCTGAAGCAGGTTTTCCTGCTCTGACGCGATGGCGGGTGGCGAAAGCTGGCCCGCCATTGTCGTTTACATGCACCAACGCCTGTTGCGAGCGATGAGGGTTCAGGTCTGTTTCGACAGACAGGAGAAGCGTTTCAGGGTGCGCTCGCGGGCGCGGGCATGATCGACGATGGGGTGAGGGTAGTCTGTCCCCAGGCGCAGGCCGCTGGCGGCCAGTGCAAGTGGTTTCATGGCGGCCGGGAAATGGATGTCCCGGTCCGGCAGGTGGGCCAGTTCCGGCAGGTAGCGACGGATGAACTCACCCTTGGGATCGAATTTCTCTGACTGCGTGACCGGGTTGAAGATACGGAACCAGGGCTGGGCGTCGCAGCCCGTCGACGCCGCCCACTGCCAGCCGCCATTGTTGGCGGCGAGATCGTAGTCGTTGAGGTGCTGGGCAAAGAAGCGTTCCCCCCGGCGCCAGTCAATGCCCAGATCCTTGGTCAGAAAGCTGGCGACGACCATGCGCAGGCGGTTGTGCATGTAGCCGGTGCTGAGGAGCTGGCGCATGGCCGCATCCACCAGCGGGTAGCCGGTATGGCCGGAACACCAGGCGGACCAGAGGTCGGGCGCGTCATCCCAGCGCAGCTGGTCGAATTCCGGCTTGAAGGCGCGCGTGACGACCTGCGGGTGGTGCCACAGGATCATGAAATAGAAATCGCGCCAGGCCAGTTCGTTGAGCCAGGTCTGAGCGCCGGCGCAGCCCAGCTCGGCCTGTGTGACGGCAAGACCTGCGGCCTGACGGATCGACAGGGTGCCAAAGCGCAGGTGGACCGACAGGTAGGAGACGCCTTTCTTGCCCGGAAAGTCACGGGCGACGTGGTAGTTCGCCAGACGCGGTACAAAATCCTGCAGCAGGCGTTGTGCCCCTGACGTGCCGGAGGGTAACGGCAGCGTGTGCAGGTTGGTACGGCTGAAGCCCAGCGCGGCCAGATCGGGCAGGGATTCCGCGGGCGGCGCAGCGAGATGACGGGCGTAGCGAGCCACCGGGTAGGGCGTCAGCTGGAAGGCGTTCAGTTTCTGCCGCCAGGCGCGCAGGTAGGGGGTGAACACGCTGTACGGCCGCCCCTGTTGCGTCAGCACTTCGTTGCGCTCGAGCAGTACCTGGTCCTTGTAGTCACTGAAGGCAATTCCCTGCGCCTGCAGAGCGAGCGCCACCTGTTGGTCGCGGGCGATGGCGTCCGGCTCATAATCGCGGTTGGTGAGTACTTCGCTTACCCCCAGCTCGACCGCCAGGCGGACGATGCAGTCGACCGCGGGGCCGTGGCGGACGATCAGTCCGCCCCCCTTCGCGCCATTTTCCAGCGCCAGTTGCTGCAGGCTCCGGTGCAGTTCATGCACGCTGTCGAGGATGAATTCGACCCGCCGATCGCAACGGGAAGGCAGTGCATCGAGGATGTCGGTGTCAAAAACGAAGGCGCAGAACACCCGTGAATGGCGGCGGAGCGCATGGTACAGCGCGGCATGGTCGGTACAGCGCAGGTCGCGACGGAACCAGACGAGGGCAGCGGATGGGGGGGCGGGCACAGGATCCGAGGTGACAGATGTGCCGCGCTTCAGCGGGAGGCGGGCGCCGAGCAGTAATTGGCGATGCGCACGTAATCTTCCAGGGGCAGATCTTCCGGACGCAAGGTGGGGGCGATGCCGAGCGCGGCAAAACCGGCGTCGTCGAGGATGCCTTTCAAATTGTTGCGCAGCATCTTGCGGCGCTGGGCAAAGGCGCTCTGGACAATGTGGGCAAAGCGCCCGGCATCGCGGGCGGTGAGCAAATCGGGGGCCTTCGGGATGAGTCGCACGACGGCGGAATCAACCTTGGGCGGTGGATCGAAGCTGTCCGGCGGCACGTCGATCAGCCACTCCAGCCAGAAACGGTACTGCAGCATGACGCTCAGACGGCCATAGTCGGCGCAGCCGGGTTCGGCCACCATGCGTTCGACCACCTCCTTCTGCAGCATGAAGTGCATGTCGCGCACCTGCTGGCCGTAGCTGGCGAGGTGGAAGAGCAGGGGGGTCGAGATGTTGTAGGGCAGGTTGCCGATCAGGCGCAGGTCGCTGCCGATGCTGGCGAAATCGAACCCCAGCGCGTCGCCGGCGTGAATGCTCAGATGTTGTGGCGCATGCCGCTGCTGCAGGCGGGCGATCAGGTCGCGGTCGATTTCAACCACGTGCAGGTGATCCAGGCGCTCCAGCAGGGGTTCGGTCAGCGCCCCCAGACCAGGGCCGATTTCGACTACGGTATCCGTGCGTGCCGGGTTTAGGGCGCTGACGATGGCGCCGATGATGCCGGGGGCGACCAGGAAGTTCTGGCCGAAGCGTTTGCGGGCGATGTGTCCCTTCATGCCGTGTTCCTTGCGGCCATGCGTGCTGCTTCGGCGACGGCGGCGAACAGGCTGCCCGGGTTGGCCTGGCCGGTGCCGGCCAGTGTCAGCGCGGTGCCATGGTCGACCGAAGTGCGGATGATGGGCAGGCCGAGGGTGACATTGATGCCGTTGCCAAACGTGGCGTACTTGAGCGCGGTCAGCCCCTGGTCGTGGTACATGGCCAGCACGGCATCGCCGCCGGCGAGTACCGGCGGGGTGAACAGGGTGTCGGCGGGGTGAGGGCCGGACAGTTGCAGGCCTTCGCGGCGCAGCCTTTCCAGCAGTGGTTCGATGATGTCGATTTCTTCCCGCCCCAGATAGCCGCCTTCGCCGGCGTGCGGGTTCAGTCCGGTGACCAGGATGCGCGGCGCGGCAATGCCGTACTTGCGGCGCAGGTCGTGGTCGAGGATGCGCAGGATGCGTTCCAGCAGGTCGGCGGTGATGGCAGCGGGGACATCCTTGAGTGGCAAATGTGTGGTGGCGAGCGCCACGCGGAGCGGGCCGCGCGGCGTGTCGCCGGCCAGCATCATCACCACCAGCGGGGTGCCGGTTTTTTCTGCCAGGTATTCGGTGTGGCCGGTAAAGGCCATGCCGGCCTGGTTGATGACGCCCTTGTGTACTGGCGCCGTGGCGATGGCCGCGAATTCGCCGCGCTGACAGCCGAGCAGGGCGCGATCGAGCAGCTTGAGTACGTACGGGCCGTTGGCGGGGTCGAGCAGCCCGGCTTGGGCTGGTTTGGCCAGGGGCAGGTGCAGTACGTCGAGATGACCTGCGGCGGCGCTTTGTCCCGGCATGTAGTCGCGCAGGGTAATTGACCAGCCCAGGGCGGCAGCGCGTTCGGCCAGCAGGTCGCGGTCGCCCAGCACGACCGGGTGGCCGGCGCCGCTCCAGTCGGCCAGCTTGAGACACAGCTCCGGCCCGATGCCGGCCGGTTCGCCGCTGGTGACGGCGATCAGCGGCTGACTCACAGCTCTTTCTCCAGACGGTTCTCGACGTACGTACGGTCGCGTAACTGGCGCAGCCAGTCCTGGTAGGCGATTTCCAGCTTGCGTTCGCGGATCACCTGGCGTGCGGTCATGCGCTGGCGCTCGTCGGTGACGTCGCGGTCGCGTCGTTCCAGAACCTGAATGAGGTGCATGCCGAAGGGCGATTGCACGATGGCGCTGACTTCCCCGGGTTGCAGGGCATCCATGGCGCGCTCGAAATCGGGGACGGTATCGCCCGGGTTGAGCCAGCCCAGCTCGCCGCCCTTGGCTGCAGAGCCGTCCTGCGAAAAGATGCGGGCCTGTTCGGCAAAGTCCATGCCGTTGACGATCCGCTCGCGCACGGTTTCCAAGCGATGCCGGGCTTCGGCTTCGGAGGTGACTTCATTGGTGCGGATTAGAATGTGGCGGGCGCGGGTCTGGCGTACCGAGGTTGGCTGATTACCACCACGTTTGTCGATCAGTTTGATGATGTGAAAACCGGCCGACGAGCGCAGCAGATCGCTGATCTGTCCCGGCTGCAGGCGGGCAACGGTTTCCGCGTAGAGGGTAGGCAAGCCGTTCAGGCGGCGCCAGCCGATGTCGCCCCCCTGCAGGGCATCCTGCGCATCGGAGTAGGCGGCGGTCAGTTCGGCGAAGTTCTCGCCGCTGCGTGCCTTGGTCAAGGCCTGTTCGCCTCGCTGGCGCAGCTTCAGCAGCTGTTCGGGACTGGCCGACTCCGGCGCGCGCAGCAGGATGTGGGCGATGCGGTATTCGTCATTGCCCTGTGCGCCTTCATTGGCCAGGTAGTTGTCGATTTCGCTTTCGGAAATGACCAGGCGGCTTTCCACTTCCCGCTCACGCAGGCGCGCCATGATCATTTCGCCGCGGATTTCCTCACGGAAGCTGGGGTAGTGGATACCGTCCTTTTCCAGGGTGCTGCGGAACTGCGCCAGATTCATCTGATTGCTGGCGGCAATCCGGCCAATTGCCTGATCCAGCTGGGCATCATCGATGCGCAGGCCGCTTTCGCGGGCGTAGGCGAACTGTGCTGTTTCCATGATCATGCGCTCGAGCATCTGCCGTTCCAGATCTTCCTGCGGTGGTAGCGGCGTCCCTTGCTTGGTCAGTTGTTTCAACACGACTTCCAGTCGGCTGCGCAGTTCGTTGCGGGTGATTACGGTGTCACCGACCACGGCGACGATGTAATCCGCTTCGAGGGCGGTGGCGTGGCTGGTCGGGCTCATGAGCAGGCTGCTCAGACAGATCGCGATGAGGGAAAACAGGGTCTTTATGGCGCGCATGGCGGACTCATTCAAAAGGAATCGGGGGCGAGTTCGTTGGTCTTGCCGTAGCCAGGAATGCTGCGGCGCAGCAGGCTGAGCGGATTGGAGCCGACGCTGGCGAAATCCTGCAATTCGAGTTGCAGGAAGAAGCTGGTGTCGGGGGTGCCGGAGGTGGCGGACAGGCGCTGCGCAACGGCGCGCACGGCCCAGCAGCCAGCGTTGTATTCCAGACCGGCAATGGTTTCCAGCGTCTGCTTGTCACGCAGCGAGTAATTGACGCGGCCGACACCGTACCAGCGCGGCGCCAGCGGCCACTGGCCGGAAATGTCGACCTGGTCGACCAGCCCTTTCTGGTTGAGCGGATCACGGGTGTAGCGGTAGCTGGCCGAGAGCACCTTGCCGTAGTCGGGCTGGAAACGGACGCCAGCGGAGAACCGCTCGTTGATGCGATCCTTGTAGTTGTATTCCCAGGTCCCTTCGGCATAGGTCTTGGGCGCCACCAGGCCGGTAATCGAGGCGACCAGGTTGGAGAAGTTGGCCGGGCGCTGGGCTTCACCCGGCAGTTGCACGCGCTGGCGCGCGAAGTAGTAACGTTGGCCGAGCATGGCCTTGAAGCGCTCGGCACCGGTGTCGGCATCGAGGATGCGGGTGGTCAGGGCAGCGGTCAGCTGGTGCGCGTCATTCACCCGGTCGTAACCGACATAGCGGTTTTCGGAGAAGATCTGGGCGAAGTCGAAATCCGAGATGCCGGTGTCGAAGACCGGGATGTGATCCTGCTTCTTGTACGGAATGTATACGTAGTAGAGGCGTGGTTCCAATGTCTGGATGTAGGCGTTGCCGAGCAGTTCGTCTTCGCGCTCGAGGATCAGGGTGGAATCGAAACTGAAGGTGGGTAATACACGCGAAAAGCTTTCCCGTTTGCCGCCGTTGATCCGCGCTTCATCCACGGCGTAGCTGGTCATGTGCAGGCCGATCTTCGGTTGCAGGCGGAAGGCGGAGGCAACCACCGGCCAGCTCAGTTGCGGATAGAACACCAGGCGGTCGCCCACCGCCTTGTTGTCGCGGTCGTCGTGCGTGAAGCGGCTGTACTGGCCGAGCAGGGTGAAATCGAGGGCGCCGAGGAGGTTGGTCTTGTAGCCGCTCAGATTGAGCTGCGGTTCCAGAAAATAGGGGCGGGCGATGAGGTTTTGGGGGTCAGGCTGCAGGGTCTGGTAACGCAGTACCTGCAGCGAGCTGCTCAGCCAGGGGGCGGGGGTGTAACCTAGCGTCAGCTGCCGTTCCAGTTGCACCTGCGAGGTCTGTAGCAGGCGTGACGACATGTCCTCCCAGTACCAGTCGTCAGAAACGCCGTTCCAGTTGACGTAGGCCGACAGCCCATCGGCGAGATTCTGCCGGTGGCGCACACTGTAGCCGTAGCGGCTGCGATCAAGGAATTTCTTGTCGTTGCCCAGGTATTCGCCACGGACCTCGCTTTCCATCCCCTCGCCGAGGTAACGGATTTCCGCCCCCAGCTGCGTGCCGCGCTTGCTCATGTAGCGCGGATAGAAGGTGGCGTCGTAGTTGGGGGCGATATTCCAGTAGTAGGGCTGGGTGAAATCAAAGCCGCTTTTGGTCGATTGCTTGAAGGTCGGCGCCAGCAGGCCGGAGCGGCGCCGATTGTTGAGCGGGAACCAGATCTTCGGGGTGTAGAACAAGGGGGTGTCCTGGAACCACACGGAAGCGTGGTCGGCGGTGCCGAAATCCTTGTCGAAATCGAGGTCCATCTTGCTCGCCTGCAGATACCAGTCGGTGGAGCCCGGTTTGCAGGTGGAGAAGGTGGCGCGGTCAAACAGGAAGTGGTTTTCTCCGGCCAGGTCGATGCGCTCGGCGCTACCGCTGGCGGTGGATGGGCGCTCTGCTGGCGCTTCCGTGGGCAGGCCGTAGGTGTTGGGTATGTTCATCATCATCGGCGCGCCGCTGTTGGCACCATTGATGCTCGCCACAGTGACCGTGACGCGGGTGTTGTCGTAAAACTTGTTCTGCACCGAGCGCTCGATCTGATAGCGCGCGGCTTCCGTATGGCCAATCTGTTCGGTCAGGCGGATCTTGAGATATTCGGTATCGATCTCGGCGGCGCCCTGTTTCAGGTGCACCTGGCCGATGGCCTCGGCTTCGTCATCGAGCGGGCGGTAATTCAGGCGGTCGGCCAGCAGCAGAAGATCGGGTTTGCGTAATTCGACATTGCCGCGGGCGCGTGTTTCGAGCTCGGTCTCGCCTTCCAGGTGATCGGCAGTGAGAAACAGCGGATATTCGTCATCATTCGCCAGCAGTTTGGTTGGACTGGCGGCACGCTGTGTCTGCTCGCGCTGGGCTTTGTTCTTTTCCTTTTTTTCCTTTTCCCGCGCCAGTAGATTGAAGCGGCGCTCCAGGCGCATGCCGGTGGCCGGATCTGCCGTGGCCGGCGCTGCGTGCACGACGGGCACGCGGGCGAACAGGCAACAAGTCAGCAGGGCCAGCGGGCGGCGGGAGGGAACGATCATCGGTACCTTAGGAGGGGG
>RRZU010774882.1_pt1 | contig 10067 bp, 13 predicted proteins | sample 2165561 | NCBI WGS metagenome assembly RRZU01 (sample SAMN10456909, study PRJNA506462) | wastewater metagenome | isolation source: wastewater sludge | place: USA: Moscow, Idaho
AAAGTATCGTTTTCTGATTTTTATTTTTTTTGATTTGAATGGCAATTGTCCAACGAGTCCTTTTTGCAAGGCAACGCAACTAGAATTGAAAATGCAATTTTCGCAATCTGGATTTTTAGGAGTGCAATGCATTGCTCCAAACTCCATAATGGCTTGATTGAAAAGTGCAGGTTGTTCTTTGGACAATAATTCGGCAGCTAAAGCAGTAAATTCTTTTTTGGTTTTTCCTGCGCTTATATCAGATTCGATTCCGAAGTAACGGGATACTACGCGAAACACATTTCCGTCTACTACAGGTACGGGTTCATTATAAGCAAATGAAGCAATGGCGGCTGCAGTATATTCACCAATACCTTTTAATTGTATAAGACCAGCATATGAGTTTGGAAAAACGCCGTCTAATTCATTTGCTATATATTGTGCGGTTTGATGTAGGTTACGAGCACGCGAATAATACCCTAATCCTTGCCAAAGTTTGAGTACTTGTTGTTCATCAGCTATTGCTAATTCTTTTACTGTAGGAAAAGATTCTAAAAACGCATAAAAATAAGGCATTCCTTGAGCGACACGCGTCTGTTGAAGAATGATTTCTGAGAGCCAAATTGGGTAAGGATTTGTAGTATTTCGCCATGGTAAATCACGTTTGTTTTGTAAATACCACTCAATTAGTAAGTTAGTAAAATCCATTTATTAATTATATGTAAGCAAAAGTAAAAGTTTATGTAATTAAATTTTAACGAATTAGGTTGATTTATTGTTTTTTAAATTCGTATATTTGCAACCTCAAAAAAAATAGTACAACATATTAAAAAGGAAAGAAAATGACGAAAGCAGATATCGTAGCGAAGATTTCAGAAAAATTAGGTCTTGAAAAAGGAGATGTTCAAGCAACAGTTGAGACTTTTATGAATGAAGTTAAAACTTCATTAGAAACTGGAGACAATGTGTATCTAAGAGGTTTCGGAAGCTTTATCGTTAAAACTAGAGCTGAAAAAACAGGAAGAAATATTTCTAAAAATACCACTATTAAAATCCCAGCTCACAACATTCCAGCTTTTAAACCAGCTAAAGTGTTTGTAGAAGGTGTGAAAACAAATAACGAAGCAAAATAATCTATTAATTAATCATAAAATCTTCAGGATATGCCAAGTGGTAAAAAAAGAAAGAGACATAAGGTAGCGACGCACAAACGTAAAAAAAGAGCGAGAGCTAACCGTCATAAAAAGAAAAAGTAGTTTTAAACTACTTTTTTCTTTTTAAAAGTTCATTGAAATTTGAATTTCAGACATTAGATTTCAGACTTCAAATTGCAGCTTAAACTGCATATTGTCCTCTGAAAGCTGCCGACTGAAACTTCATCCGGGTCAAACCTGTTAAATATTGTTTAATCCATCCTTACAATTCAGTTATGAGTTATAAGTTATGAGTTATGAGTTGTAAAACTGAAAACTGAAAGCCGAAACTGAAAACTTTAACGTATGGATAAAAATGTACAGCGTGAATAAAGAACTAATTATTCGTTCTAGTTCAGAAGCCGTAGATTTTGCCTTATTAAAAGATGGAAAACTAATTGAATTACACAAAGAACAAGAAACTAGCAACTTTCAAGTAGGTGATATTTTTATTGCCAAAATACGAAAACCAGTTGCAGGCTTAAACGCTGCTTTTGTAAATGTAGGCTATGAAAAAGATGCCTTTTTACATTATCATGACTTAGGTCCTAATCTTGCTTCTCAACTGAAATTCATAAAACTTGTAAGCGCAGGTAAAATAAAAGATTTCTCCCTAAAAAACTTTCAGTTTGAAAAAGAGATTGATAAAGACGGCACCATTACAGATGTTTTGAATGCCAATCAATCCGTATTAGTGCAAGTGGTAAAAGAGCCTATATCTACCAAAGGACCAAGAATTAGTGCAGAACTATCCTTGGCTGGACGTTTTATAGTGCTTGTTCCTTTTTCTGATCGCGTTTCTATTTCTCAAAAAATAGAAGACAAAAAAGAAAAAGACCGACTCAAAAAACTTGTACAATCCATCAAACCAAAAGGCTTTGGCGTTATTGTTCGCACAGTAGCCGAAGGCAAAAATACAGCCGAATTAGAAAAAGATTTGCAGAACCTGCTAAGCAGATGGACTGCAATGTGTAAGAAATTACCAACTGCTCATCATCCGTCAAAGGTGTTAGGCGAGCTCAACAGAGCCTCCTCTATTCTTCGCGACGTGTTTAATGATACCTTTAGTGGTATTCAAATAGATGATGAAGAGTTGTACCAACAAACAAAGGATTACTTGCAAGAAATTGCACCGTCCAAACAATCAATTGTAAAGTTTTATCAATCGAAAGACACTCCAATATTCGAGAAATACAATATAGAGAGACAAATCAAGACTTCCTTCGGAAAAACCGTTTCCATGAGTAAAGGAGCTTATTTAATCATCGAACATACTGAAGCCCTTCACGTTATAGACGTAAACAGCGGTAATCGTTCGAATAAGGCTACCAATCAAGAAGACACCGCAATGGAAGTAAATATGATAGCCGCTGCCGAAATCGCAAGGCAATTGCGTTTGAGAGATATGGGCGGAATCATAGTAGTTGATTTTATCGATATGGCCAATCCCGAAAATCGCAAAGTTTTATTCGACTTCCTAAGAGAAGAGATGAGCGATGATAAAGCCAAACACAAGATCTTGCCTCCTAGTAAATTTGGATTAGTCCAAATTACTAGACAAAGAGTAAGACCAGAAGTCAATATAAAGACCAGAGAAGAAGATCCTAACAATGAACATGGCGAAATAGAAGCGCCAATCTTAATCATTGACAAAATCACTTCAGATCTAGAAAGACTCCTAAAAACCCACAAAAAAGTAGTACTCAATGTACATCCTTTTGTGGCTGCATACCTCAGTAAAGGTTTTCCATCATTGCGTTCAAAATGGTTTTTTGAACACAAAAAATGGGTGAAAATTATACCTCGTGACGCTTACACGTATTTAGAATATCATTTCTACGACAAAAAAGGAAATGTTATTATTGAATAGATTCTGAATTTATTTCAGAATAAAAAACCGCCTTTCATGAGATTGGCGGTTTTTTTGTGTCTTATTTTAGGAATAGTATGCTTTAAGACTTAAACCAATTATAAAAAAATTTAAGCAATCGAAAATTGCCCCACACTAGCCTCTCTTGTGCCAACTTCTACCATTGGTGGTCGAATAATAAAGTCCTTTTGAGGTGTTAGCTAATAGTTCTTTTCCAGCATCGGTTAAATCATAAAATTCGCCATAAGAAGTACTGGAACTTCTAGTATGCCAAGACCTTCCTGATGTGGTTGAATATTCGATTGTGGTGTTCTTTTTTTGAGAAATTCTAATTAATTCGCCGCCTTTGGCAATCATTTGTGACATAATTTTTTTGTTTTTTAATTGTTATGGAACAAATTTATGAAGAGTGTCTGCCAAAGCCTGTCCGTTTAAAACCCAATTTTGGTATCACCAACTTTTTTTATTATCGACAACCCTTGTTTTAACTTTATTTATTTGTTAAAAAAAATGAAATTTAAAATTTATTGTTTTTTTCTGTCATTTCTTTATAAATCTCAAATAACACTTTCTCCCTTGATTCGATATATTCAATAATTTGTTGAGATAAAGCCTGTACTAATTCCTCTTTTTTATCTTTATTTTTCCCTAGGAAACTGATGAAATTAGAATCACTAAAATCAATTTTAAAGTTTTCAAAATCTTCAAAATATCTTATCTCTCTCCACCAACCTTTTTGATTAAATTCAGATAATTTTACAAAAAAATCTTTATTTTTTTCATATAAATCGATTATTCCGTAAAATAATTCTGAACCATTACCTCCGCTACCACTAAAAGATTCGATTCCAAACAACAGAGAGTTTCCCATATATTCTTTGGATTCAATCCATATTTTAGAGTTTTTATCTCCAACCTTACTTCCTTTATCAGAAATATCGTATTTGTCGATTAATTTTGTTTTTAACTTATTAATAATATCAGCTCTTATACCTCCACATATTTTATATTTTACAGAATCAAACTCTTTAACAATTTGTTCTGCAGATAGAAAATTATTTAAAATTATATTCTGAATTTCGTTACTCATTTTCTTATTTGTTGATTGATTAGTTAATTTTTTTACTAAATATAAATACTGTACCAAAGTTTCTCTAATTATAGGAAGAGAATGTGTTTTTTCGAGACAATTTTCCAGCCATTTTTTTATATCATCCTTATATGAGACTAAAATAATATCCTTTAAACTCAATTCCTGACCGTTATCAATTTTATAACTAAATTTAGAAGGTTGTTTACCTTCTAAAGTCAAATAAATCAATCTACACATAGGATACTTTTTTTTGTATCTCAACAATTGTCCTTTTTGGTCACCTGCATAAATTTTATTTTCAATAACAACTTGATTTTTTGAATCTTTTATCACAATATCGATGAAACCACCTTCTGAATATTCTCCATCAATCCTACCTGTATGCTCTTCTACCAAAACTTTTGCGTTTTCAAAATCAAAGTTTTCTTTAATCTCATTTAGAGCCTTCACCTCTTCAAAAAAAAGTTTTAGATAAACACTCCCTTGGCTATGCAGCCCTTTAGGATTTAAAAAATCTGCAATTATCCTTGAGTGTGTTCTTACCTCATCACTTTCGGCTCTCATAATAGAAAAAATATTAAAATTTTCTCCAGTAATTTTTGCGATTTCATCATATTTTTTCTTAATGATTGAAACCTGTTGTAATAAATTCTTAATTTTATCCATATTTATTTTTTATTTAAATACATCTTAAAAAGTTGCCCACACGCCCTAGCATCACTCAAAGCATCGTGATGATTCAGTGGAATGTTGTGTTCTTCGCACAAGGAAGCTAAATTTGACCTATAAATCTTATAAGTACAAAATTTAGTGTAATTTGGAATAGTTAAACTGTAGTGCAAAAGTGTTTTATCCAAAACTGGAAAATCAAACCCAAAACCATTGTGAGCAACTACATTTTGATTTTCGATATAAGGAGCGATTTTATGCCAAATTGGGTCGAAAGAGGGTGCGTTTTTCGTGTCTTTGGCCGAAATTCCGTGAATTTCAGTAAAACGACTCCAATAATAATTATCAGGTGGCTGAACCAATACATTAATTTCTTTGGTGATGATTCCGTTTTCTATTCTAACCAATCCAACTTGGCAAATACTATTTCTATAACCCGTTGCGGTTTCAAAATCTATAGCGATAAAAGAATCCATAAAATTTAATTGCTATTCATTACAATTTGTAATATTCATTCCTGAAATTTCTATCTTATATAATCGACCATCAATTACTAATCGATTCAGAAACCCCAGTGGAATAGTCGCTGTTGATCTATCATCTATCCCATCAGGAAATTTTTCCTTAAAAGTAAGTTCTAGCTTATCAATCCGTTTTGAAAATAAGCGCACAAATTCTTCTTTTTCCATAATTATATATAAAGATTAGACATTTCCGAAATCCTGTTTTTGATTTCATTTTGAAGTGAAATAGGGGATAAAACTTTAACATCGTTTCCGTATTTCAACAATTCCATAATAAAATCGTTGGTGGTGTGAATGAAAACTTCAAGAATGACTTCATCTCCTGTTTCTTCAACAATGCGTTGGGATTCGTGCAACGGAAACGTTTTGATGTAGTTGCCTTGTTGTTTGGTAAATTCTAATATCACTTTTTCGGCAGGTTCGTCCCGTAATACTCCAAAAGCGTTTCGGAACTCTTTTTCAACATAAAAAGCAATAGGTTTAAATTTGATATCGGTAATTTTTAGATTGGAGATTCGGTCTAGTCCAAAAGTTTTTACAGTTTCATCTTTTTTATCCCAACAAATCAAATACCATCTTTGCTGAGATTCCTTGATGGCAATGGGTTTTACTTCTCGCTGGGTTATGTCATCTTCCCAATGTTTTTTATGGGTAAATTTTAGCATAACACCATTTTGAATCGCGTGTATCATGCCATGAATATGTTCTGTCCCTAACGATTTTCGATTCTCAAGGAATATACTTGGAGACAATTTATTCCCTTCCTGTAAAGCGTGATGAATAGAAAAAGCATCAATCATTCGAGTTACCGATTGGTCTTCAATTTCTTCTTCGTCGATGTAATACGATTTGTCTTTTCGATCGTACTGAATAAAAATTCCAAAAAGTGCAGCAATATCTTTTTTATCTCTTTCGAAAGTCCGCACTGAATATTCAAAATTAATATTGGTTTCTTCATTTTCAAGTTTCAGAATAACGTATTCTTGCAACTCCAAAAAACTAGAAGAACGACTTCGTAAACGGTCAATTATTAATAAATACCTTTTAAAATAATGTAGCTTTGACATAATGATTTTTAATTGTTCTTGACAAAGATAAAATAGTTATCTGTCAAAATGTGACGAAATAATTTCAACCATAATAATTCAACCATCACTTCCTCTTCTGTGCAAAAAAACGCTTCATCAAAGATGCGGCGTCTTCTGCTAAAACACCTTGGACTACCGTAGTTTTGGGATGCAAAGAAAATAATTCTATCTTCTTTATCTTAGAGAAGAATGTATCTGAATATCTACTTGACCCAAGAATTATGTCTTTAATTAATTTCTGGTTTTTCAGAATCCGATAAAATTACGGTAACTGCAAGTGCTTCACCTAGATTTTCATTTTCGTTTACATACATAACAATATCCGCCTGATATACGGTTTTTTCTTTAAGATAATCATTTATAGTTCCTATTTCATCCATATTAATTTCAACAGTATGACAAGAAATTAATAATAAAATAGTCTTAGTGTTTTCAAAAACTTTATTTTTAAACAAAATCGATGAAAGTGCTAATTCAATTGCTTTAATTGCCCTGTTTTTGCCAGAGACCATCGCAAAACCGACTAACATTGGCATACTTTGTCCTAATTCAGACAGTAACTCTTTCTTAGCAAAAAAATTTCTATTATCAATGAATTCTTTTATAAATGAAGAGCCAATACCTTTTAGGTTATCCTCACAAAAAGCACTTGAATGACTATCAATATCCATAGATGTTGCAAATTTATTTTTGCTTTTTTTTCTATCTCCCTTTGCTTTATATTTCTTATAAAGCAAAGAAAACAAGTCTTGATTCCAAACGATATCTTTGAGTATATATTTTTTTCTTAAATGAAATGTTGTATTGTTCCTACATAATGCTTTAAGATGCAAAAAGTCATTTATTGTTCTATAATCTGTTCTTGACAAAGACATAAAAAATAAAGTCATATAATCGAAGTGCTTTATAGGCATATTTTCATATCCAACCATTGTTTGTATTGGTCTATCAAAAGTAACGACATGAAAGTTTTTTTTAGTCTTTAAAATTTTATATTCTTCCCTTTCAAAACCATAATAAAGTATAACAGCTATACAAATGTCAGCATTGGATATTTCTATTGAATATGATTTTGGAATAACAATAAGGTTATCGTGTTCCTTAAAATCGACTATATATGCTAACGATTTTTTGACAACTTCATTTCTTAAATTGTCAAGTAAAATACAATCTTCAATTCTTGAATATTCAAATTCCATAATCGTAAAATTTTAAATTTTTGCTTAATCTAATTGGTTTTCTGCTTTTCAGAATACGAAATTAGAAGGAGAGTAAGCCAAAAGACGGCGGTGTTATTTTTTTTTGCACAAAAAAACGACACTCACGTGAGAGTGTCGTTCTGATGAAGTTAGTTAAAAAATACTTTACAATTTATTTGATTTCCATTTTTCAACAACCGAAACAATGTCATTAACATAATCCTTTTTGGAAGTTTGGGTTTGAGATGGATGATAGGCAGAGATATATAATTTACCATCTTTTGATACGTACCAAACATTTCCTTTTACAATTTCTGAGTCTTCAATTTTTAATAAATCTTTATAATATTTGAAAGTATTTCCAAATATTATAACATTTGGATTTATAAAATTTAATTGTCTTTCTAGTAAATCAGAATATTTTTTAATCGATTGGTGAAGATCTCTATCATTAGTTGAAGAATGATTTCTTGCAGGCAATTTTTGAGTATTGATAATTGCAACGCTTTTGATTATTTGTATCATTTCACGATCATATTCATCCAAATTTTCATATTTAATAAAATTGTTCTGAATACTATAGGAAGTTTGTATAATTGGCTTAAATGATTGTACATTAACTAAATCAATAATCCTATCATACAAATCAAAATACGACCAATCCCCACCTGTTCCATCCTCTTTGTCATAAGCCTCTTTAAGCACCCACGCTATACGAATTTCTCTACTAAAATATTCGTCTGGTTGCATAACCCCGTCAGTAATTATGTATCTGTCATTTTCAGGTTCGTCAATTTTTTTTTTCATTTCAGCCATTAAAGCAATATAGTCTTCATCAAAATTTACTGGTTTCATAGTTTTATTTTTTATAGTTATATAACAACACCAATTCCCATCAGTCTGACCACCGTGATGAATGTGTTGTGTTTTATATTCTATTTGCAATTTACAACAATTTATCTTACAAATTTTAAAGGCTTTTTTTAAAAAACATATTTATTGATACATTTTTGTCATTTCTAAAATCCTGTTTTTAATCTCATTTTGTAAAGAAATTGGTTCTAGCACTTTTACATCCGGCCCGTATTTTAAGAGTTCCATTTTAATATCATTGGTAGTATGAACAAAAATTTCTAGTACCACTTTGAATTCGGTTTCTTCGATAATGTATTGATTTCAGGTGGCGGAAATGTTTTGATGTAATTACCTTGTCTTTTAGAAAACTCTAATACAATTTTATTAACTGGGGAGTAAGTTTCCACCCCAAAAGCGTGATGAAACTCTTTTTCTACATTATACAATATGGGTTTGAACTTGGTCTCTGTAATTTTTAAGTTTGAAATTCGGTCTAATCCAAAAGTTTTAACGATTTCGTTTTTTTTGTCCCAAGCTACCAAATACCATCTTTGTTGAGATTCTTTCAAAGCAATGGGTTTTACTTCGCGCTCGGTACTATAATCTTCCGAATGGCTTTGATGGGTAAATTGTAGAATATTCAGGTTTTTGATGGCATGAATAATTACGTGAATATGATCTGTTCCGAGTGACTTTCGTTTTTCTAGAAAAACGCTTGGCGACAATTTATTACCTTCCTGCAAAGCTTGGTGAATAAAAAAAGCATCCATCATTCGGGTTACAGACCGGCTTTCGATTTCTTCTTCGTCAATGTGATACGCTTTGTCTTTTCGATTGTACTGAATAAAAATTCCAAAAAGTGTAGCAATATCTTTTTTGTCTCTTTCAAAAGTGCGAACAGCATATTCAAAATTAGTATTGATATCTTCATTTTCGAGTTTCCTAATAACATATTCTTGTAAATCAACGAAACTACAAGGTCGGCTTCGTAAGGGTCGATAACGTACAAATACCTTTTAAAATAGATTAATTTTGACATACTCTTTTGATTTATTTTCCAAAGATAATTTATATGTCTGCCAAAATATGACAGTCTAATTTTAAAAGATGAAGTTACTTCCTCTTCTCCGCAAAAAATCGCTTCATCAAATCAGCGGCTTCCTCTGCCAAAACACCACGCACTACCGTAGTTTTAGGATGTAATTGAGTATCCAATTTTTCATACCCACGGTGCGTATCACTAGCCCCAAAAACAATTTTAGAGATTTGACTCCAATACAAAGCCCCTGCACACATTTGGCAAGGCTCTAAAGTCACATACAAAGTGCAATCTTTTAAGTATTTACCGCCCAAGAAATTGGCAGCTGCAGTTATCGCTTGCATTTCGGCGTGAGCCGTAACATCATTGAGTAATTCGGTCAAATTATGGGTTCGGGCAATGACTTTGTCGGCCACAACAATAACGGCTCCCACGGGAATTTCGCCTTTTTCAAAAGCCATTTCAGCTTCTTGCAAAGCTTTTTTCATAAAATATTCGTCGGTGAAAGGTTGTATCATAGTCTAGACCGAAAATTCGCAAATTAAATTCTTTGTAAAA
>RRZU011274457.1_pt1 | contig 10067 bp, 3 predicted proteins | sample 2165561 | NCBI WGS metagenome assembly RRZU01 (sample SAMN10456909, study PRJNA506462) | wastewater metagenome | isolation source: wastewater sludge | place: USA: Moscow, Idaho
GCGAAGGTAGCGTCAGGCACGTCGAGGTCTTCCGGATGGGTTGGAGTGAGAACCCCCATCCTCGGGAGACCTCGACCCCTAACCCGTGACCGACGCGCCAGCCACCCTCACACCCAACTACACCGTGGATTGTGATGAGCCACCAATGTCCCTCCCCAATGTCCCGACGTCCTCATGTGGCACACACCTGGTGCACTCAGGAAAGTCCTCCCCGCGGAGGTGTCCGTGGGAGGACTCGTTTCTTACTTCTGGTTAGTGTGATGAGCTTGCACAAGATCACCGCCGGATCGGGGTACGACTACCTGACCCGGCAGGTCGCGGTGCAGGACTCCACCGAGAAGGGCCACCTCGGTCTGGCGTCCTACTACACCCAGCGCGGCGAGAGCCCCGGCGTGTGGCTGGGGTCGGGGATGGCCGGCATCGACGGTCTGGACGCCGGCGACCAGGTGACCGCCGAGCAGATGCAGAACCTGTTCGGCGCCGGAATGCACCCCCTCGCGCAGCAGCGCATGGACGCGCTGCACGGGCCTGGGCTCACCGAGGCCGACTATCGGGAGGCGTCCCGGCTCGGCACGCCGTTCAAGATCTTCTCCCCCGACGTGTCCCCGTTCCGCCTCGAGGTCGCCCGACGGCTCGCCGCGCTCAACCTCCTCGAGGGCTCTCCCAGCCGGTCGGCGGTCACCGCGAGTGAGCGGGCACGGATCCGAACCGAGGTCGGTCGGGAGTTCTTCCGCGGCGAGTTCGGCCGCGAACCCGGGGACGCCCGGGAGTTGGCCGGCCTGATCGCGAGGCTGTCCCGCCCGCAGACGACGGCGATCGCGGGCTTCGACCTGACGTTCTCCCCGGTCAAGAGCGTGTCGACTCTGTGGGCGCTTGCGGATCCGCGCACGGCCGCGGCGATCGAACGCTGCCATCAGGCGGCGATCTCCGACGCCCTCCGCTTCCTCGAGACCCATGCCCTGTTCACCCGGACCGGCGCCAAGGGCGTCCGCCAGGTCGACGTCCGCGGCCTGGTCGCAGCCGCGTTCACCCACCGCGACTCCCGAGCCGGCGACCCCGACCTACACACCCACGTCGCCGTCGCGAACAAGGTCCAGACCCTTGATGGGCGTTGGCTGTCCATCGACGGACGCGTCCTGTTCAAGGCCAAAGTGACAGCGTCCGAGACGTACAACACCGCCCTGGAACGACATCTTGCGGACGCCCTGGGCGTCCGGTTCGTCGACCGGACCACCTCAGCGGGACGCCGTCCCGTCCGGGAGATCGACGGCGTCGACCCGGCGTTGAACACCCGCTGGTCGGCCCGCCGGCGCAGCATTGAAGCCCGCCGGGACGAACTCGCCGTCGAGTTCCAGGCCACCCACGGGCGTCCGCCGACCCCGATCGAGACCCTCGCCCTGGCCCAACAGGCCAACCTCGAGACCCGCGACGCGAAGCACGAACCCCGCACCCTTGCCGAGCAGCGCACCGCCTGGCGCACCCAGGCCGAAGCCGTGCTGGGTGGCCCGGACGGCATCGGTCGCATGCTCCACACCGCCCTCCACCCCACGCGCGCCAGCGTCCCCACCTTGGATGAGGCCTGGTTCACCCGCACGGCCGCGAGCATCGTCGCCACGGTCGAGGGCTCCCGGGCGACCTGGCAGGCCTGGCACGTCCGCGCCGAAGCGCAACGCCGCGCCCGTGCCGCCAGCATCCCCACCGCCCAACTCGACGCCGCCGTGGAACGGCTCGTCGCGACCGCGCTGGGCGAGCACTCCCTTCCGCTCGCCGTCTCCGCGGAAGCGATCGCCGAACCTGCAGCGTTGCAGCGCGTGGACGGCCAGTCGGTCTACACGGTGGCGGGGGCTGAGTTGTTCACCTCACCGCGGATCCTCGCCGCCGAGCAACGGCTCGTGGACGCGGCCGGACGCCACGACGGCCGCACCGTCGACCCGGCCACCGTCGAGGTCGCTCTACTGGAGACGGCGGCGAACGGGGTCGAGTTGAACGCCGGGCAGGTTGCGCTCGTCCGGGCGATGGCGTGCTCCGGGGCACGGGTCCAGGTCGCGATCGCACCAGCCGGGTCGGGCAAGACTACCGCCATGCGCGCCCTCTCGTTGGCGTGGCAGCAGGCCGGCGGCACCGTGGTCGGCCTCGCCCCCTCCGCGGCCGCGGCCGCCGCCTTGGGCTCCCAGATCGACACCCACACCGACACTCTCGCCAAGCTCACCTGGTCCATCGACCACGACGACCTGCCTGACTGGGCCGCCCGAATCGGGCCCAGCACGCTGGTCGTGATCGACGAAGCAGGCATGGCCGACTCCCTCTCCTTGGATGCCGCCGTCGGGCACATCCTCGAACGTGGGGCGAGTGTCCGGCTGGTCGGTGACGACCAACAGTTGGCGGCGATCGGCGCCGGCGGCGTCCTGCGTGACATCGCCACCCGCCACGGAGCCGCCCGGTTGAACGAACTCGTCCGCTTCGCCGACCCCGCCGAAGGCGGCGCCAGCCTCGCCCTCCGCGATGGGAACCCCGAAGCACTCGGCTTCTACCTCGACCACGACCGCGTCCACGTCGGCGACCTGGCCACGATCACCGACGACGTGTTCGACGCCTGGCAAACCGACCGAACCGCCGGCCTGGACACGATCATGCTCGCCCCCACCCGCGACCTCGTCGCCGAGTTGAACACCCGCGCCCGCCACCACCGCCTCAACGGCACCCTCCCCGGCCGCGAAGTCGAACTCGCCGATGGGCTGTCCGCGTCGGTCGGCGACGTGATCATCACCCGCACCAACGACCGCCGACTCCGCGTGTCCGCGACCGACTGGGTCAAGAACGGCGACCGCTGGACCATCACCGCCCTCCCCGGCGACGGCAGCGTCCGCGCCCTCCACACCCGCAGCCGACGCAGCGTGGTCCTGCCCGCCGACTACGTCACCACCTCGACCGAACTCGGCTATGCCTCCACCGTGCACACCGCCCAAGGCGTGTCCGTCGACACCATGCACGGCCTCGCCACCGGGACCGAAGGCCGCCAGCAGCTGTACACGATGCTCACCCGCGGACGGCACGCCAACCACGTGTACCTCCAGGTCGTCGGCGACGGCGACCCACACACTGTCATCCGCCCCGAGACCGTCCACCCGTTGACGGCCACCGACGTCCTGGAACAGATCCTCGCCCGCGACACCGCCCCCATCTCAGCGACGAGCCTTCAACAGCACCTGGGTGACCCGCGCGTCCGGCTCGGGGAGGCCGTCGCCCGCTACACCGACGCCCTATCGGCGGCCGCCGAAGACGTCGCCGGCGACCTCGCCGTCCGTGCGCTGGAACGCCAGGTCGACCACGCACTCCCCGGCGTTCCGTGGTGCGACGCCTGGCCCGCGCTCCGCGCCCACCTGCTCCTGATCGCCGCTGACGGCCATGACCCCCTCACCGAACTCCGCCGCGCCGCCACCGAACAACCGTTGACTGGTGCCGCGGATCCGGCCGCCGTCCTCGACTGGCGCCTCGACGCCACCGGACTACGCGGCAGCCAACCCGGACCGCTGCCCTGGCTCCCCACCGTCCCGAACAGACTGCGGGAACACCCCGAATGGGGTCCCTACCTGAACGCCCGCGCCCGTCTGGTCACCGAACTCACCGACACAGTCCACCAAGAAGCGCTCACTGCGGGGCGGACGCCGGCCTGGTTGGCGTCCACCCTCGGACAGCCCACCGGACAGACAATCGCCGACCTCACCGTCTGGCGAGCCGCCGTTGGCGTCCCCGACACCGACCTGCGCCCCACCGGCGAACGCCAATTCCCGAAAGCAGCGGCCCGCTGGCAACGCCACCTAGACCGCCGTCTGGCTGGCGACCGTCAGCCCGCGATGGCTGAGTGGGGACCTCTCCTGCGCCACCTCGAACCGCGCCTCGCCGGGGACGCCTTCACGCCCACCCTCGCCAGTCGGCTCGCGCACCTGTCGGCGTCGAGCCTCAACGCCCGCACTCTGCTCCACGCAGCGGCCGGTGAGGGAAACCTGCCCGACGACCACGCCGCGGCCGCCCTGTGGTGGCGCATCGCCCGCCACCTCACCCCCGCCGTCGCCGCCGCCCTCGACACCGACCAACCCCTCACCCCCGCCTGGACCACCACGCTGGCCGACACACTCGGCATCGAGCGCGCCAACGAACTGCAGGCCAGCCGCTGGTGGCCCGCCCTCGTCACCGCCGTCGACCACGGCATCCGGCAGGGCTGGACCCCCACCGACCTCCTCAGCGTGGGCGCTGGCAACAACCAGCAGGTCGACGACTGCCTCGCCCTCGTCTGGCGCATCTCGACCCTCACCGACCCCCACAGCTCGTTCGACCAGGAACCCGAACCTCCCTACCCTGCCGAGGAACCACCGGCCGACCTGTGGGACGGCCACGAACCCACCAACCCGATCATCGTCGGCGACCCGGACGAAGCTGTCGCGCCGATGGCTGTCGACACCCTCGGCGCCGAACCGTGGGACGCCGACCAGGACGATTTGGACGCGGGGGCAGGGCTGGCGTTGCAGGTGATGATCCGCGACACGATGGGCCTCCCCGAGCCCACCGAGCAGGACCTCCACAAGATGTTCGAACGCGCCGACGCCTGGCGCGACTGCCCCTCCACCCCCGAACGCCTCGCCCACATCAACCAGCTCACCGCCAGCTTCTACGCCGACCGTCTCCCGGGATCGTGGGCACGGCCCTACCTCGAATCACGGTTCGGCATCGACCTCACCGGACACCCCGACCTGCACCCCGGCTACGCCCCCGCTGGCTGGACCACCCTCGTCGGTCACCTCCACCGGCTCGGCGTCACCGACGAGGAGATGCTCGCCGCGGGGGTCGCCACCCGGGCCTCAACCGGCCGACTCATCGACCGGTTCCGCGACCGGGCCGTCTTCCCGATCCGGCATGACGGCGTCATCCTCGGCTTCGTCGGACGCCGCCACCCCGACCGCACCGACGACGACAAGGCCGGACCGAAGTACCTCAACACCGGCGACACGCCCCTGTTCCACAAGGGCGACCAGCTCTACGCCACCGGACCCCTGCGGCCCGACGCCACCCCCGTCATCGTCGAAGGCCCGATGGACGCCATCGCCATCACCCTCGCCACCAACGGCAAGTTCGTAGGCGTCGCCCCCCTCGGCACGTCCCTCACCGACGACCAAGCAGCCCAACTCCGAGAGCACGGGCACCGGACGCCGATCGTCGCCACCGACGCCGACCTCGCCGGTCGCGTCGCCGCCGAACGCGACTACTGGATCCTCACCCCCCACGGACACGATCCCCGACACGCGGAACTGCCCGACGGCACCGACCCTGCCGACCTCGTCGCCACCGGAAGCGCGGGCGTCCTCGCCGCCGCGCTCAAGCGCGCGAGGCCGCTCGCCGACCAGCTCGTTGACGAACGCTTCGCGCACCTGCCGGCGAGCGAAGCGACGGTCGACGCGCTCCGAGTCATCGCAGCCTCCCCACCCGAACGCTGGGAGACCGGCACCCAGGACGTTGCCGAACGCTTGAGACTGCCCGCCGGCCTGCTCCGCACGGCCCTCCACGACCTGGTCAATGCCTGGAACCAGGATCCGCGCGGTTCAGCCACAATCGCCCTGCGTGACGTCACCCACGTCAAGACCCGGCTCGCGCACGCTGAAGCCGTAGGCGTTCACGAGCGCGTGACCAGCCGTCCCGGTCGCACCGCTGCCCATCCCGGCGACTCCCCCGTGCCGGCACGTGCCCCATCCCGTGGGGTCGACCGCTAGCCACGTTGGCGCCACAGGGCTCGCCGATAACCGGTGTGGATCGGGGGAGACACGGCAGCAGCACCGCTGTTGCCAACGACCTGACAGCGGCATGAGAGGATCTCTCTCGCGACTCTCGATGCCTTCCCTAGAAGGTGGGTGGCTCGTGGCAAACCACCTACGGCGCCTACCTGCCGTCGATCTCGATTGGGACGGGGATGTCGAGTTCGGTAGCGATCGGCGTGTACAGGTCTACGTCCGCGGTTGCACTCTTGAGCGAGACGATGAGCGAATAGCGGATAGGTAGATCGAGACGGTCTTTGCGGGCATTGCGTTTCCACCAGCCGCCAACGGGATAGACACCGATCAGGCCGCAGGCGGCGAGTTCCTGGCCGGTGCCTTCCCAAATGTCTTGGTGCAGCGAGCCGAGGTTTCGCTGATTCGGACCGATAACCCAATGTTCCCCACCGGAGGACCGAGACCGGGCGGTGGAGTCTTCGTCGTTCTCGGCTTCGCGGTTAAGCCGGGCGATGAACTCCGTCTCGTTGACGTCGGTGGGCGCCTTGAGTTCGAACCGCAACAGGTGTGAGGGGTAGGTATACCTCTGGCGCCAGCCGCGCCGGGAGGCTGCGGGCTCGATGAAGTAGGAGAGGGTGACCTTGAGGGAGACGTTCTGCGAGCCGATACCCTCAAGGACTTCGATGGGCCAGGGCAGTTGGTGCAGCCGGAACTGGCGCATCTCATACTTGCTGCCCTCGAACGGGACAAAGGTGTCTTGTGTGACAAGGGTGACCGATTGCCGTGATGACCGCAGCACTGCGTTCTCGTTGGGCACGCCCCAGCCATAGCGGCGCAGCAGATCGAGTTTGGCTTCTTTGGTGCCTGTGGAGTCGAACTCGGCTTTCATCGCGTCGGTCCATTCGGCGGCGTGCACGACGAGTCCGCGGATGGTCTCGGGCCAGTACGAGGGGTAGTGCGCTGCGGTTAGCGCGGCCAGGCGTGAGACCTGGGCGGCGGCGGCGCTGGTCGCGTTCGCTGACGTCAGCGCGAGGTCGTTGTGCAAGCCGGTGGTCCGCAGCGACAGTAGCGGGTGGCGGTCTTCGAAGCCCTGGGCGCCGTCCGTAAGGACGTTGCCCCCTTCGATGCACACGTCCGGCTTGATCGGCCACTTGCGCTTGTCGAACAGCAGCGAGGTGCGACTGTGCGGCGACAGCTCTCCTCGCCGAGCCATCGCGGTCCAGCCGTTGTATTCAGGGTCGGTCGGTATCTGATCAAGGTCAGTGTTCGCGGAGACGGTCAACGCGTTCCAGGCGTGGGCGGGATCTTCGATCGGCGAGGTGTCGGACTCGGTACGGTGGTCAGCTTGGTAGCTGTCGACGTTCCCGGTCGCGACGATGAACAGTCGGCTAGCCTGCGGGTCCGGGCTCGTGAGCAGTTGCAGTTGGTCGTCGGCTCGGATGATGTCGGTGCCAGCCGCGAGGGCGTCGACCGTGGCCGACCACAGTGTCGGTTGGCCTGGCCTGTCGGGGGCGGTGGAGATCGGCATGCAGAACACCCGCCGACGTTGGGTCATGGCTTCGATCTGGGCGACAGCGTCGACGGTGACTGTGCCGTAGTCCTGCGGGTCGGTGTCCGGCTCGTCCGCGTTCGGTAGGACGCGCACAGATTCGAGGCGATGGTGGAGTCGCACCGTTCCGGTGCTGGTTAGCAGGTCATCGAGCGGCCCGTACAGGGCCAGGCCGGCCATTGCTGTGCCATGTCCCTGGGTGTCGAACCCCGAGGTGCCGATGACGGTTTGCAAGTCTGCCGGGTCTAGAGACCCGGCTAGCAGAAGGTGGGTGCGCGCGACCCCGGTGTCGAGGTGGCATACCGCAGGGGCCTGCTCGGGTGCGGGAGTGATGCGTGCGGCAAGGTCGTCGACGTACTCATGTTGCTCTTCATCGCCGAGGTCTTCGATGGTGTCGATGAACTCCGGCCTGCGGACTTCAGCCAGCGGGACTGCGGTGAATGGGAGCACTTCGAGTTGCTGCCAGGTCGCCTGAATCCACATCACGACCCTGTCATTGAACGCGAGCGACCGGTCCAGCAGTCGCAGGCCCAATGCCGCGGCGAAGGTGTGTAGCGTGTCGGTCGTGGGCTGGTTGGGGTCCAGCCACAACTCCCACCAGTGCGTTCCCGTCTTGGGGGGCTGGCCGTCAGACTGCCAGAGGTCTTCGAGGATCGCATGACGTATCCGGGTGATGTTGGCGACCAGCGCGCGGTTGGCCGGATTGCCCTCGGGGGTCTCCCACTTCTCTTCCGCGGCTTGAGTGGTCTTCTTCTCCAAATAGTCCTCGAAGATCTTTAGGAACTGCGCTCGGAAGGCATCGGCGACCCACACCACCGCCCGCTCTGGCAAGGCGTCCGTTCTGGGCTGCACGGATAACAGCAGCCACTTCGGCGTCCTGGGTTTGCTCTTGCCGCCCGGTAAGATTTGCTGAAGCGATTCGATCTTCAACGGGTAGGCGGCCTGTTCACCTTCGAGGGTGATGATGCTGCCCAAGGCACGAAGTTCATCGACGCTGAGGCTTCCCGTCTCGCGTGCCGCGTCGGTTTCGGAGAAGGCATCTTCGAGTTGGCCCTTCATCGCAGCGCCGTGCGCTCTGTACTCGACCTTGCGTACCTTCGGGTTGCCCTGCCCGCCGCGGGAGAAGTCCTCGCTACGGACACGGTTCATTACGTGCAGGTGCGTGAAGTGCCGCAATTCCTCAGCCAAGACTGGCCGATCGACGAGCCTTCAAGGCGACGATCAGATCATCTGGCGTGACCTGGGTCTCGCTGCGCATCAGCACGGCCTTGGCAGCGGCTTCGGAGGACTTCACCAGATCGGCGTGACTGAGCCCCTCGGTGTGAGGGTCTATACGCTCCCATCGCACGTCCCTGAGCAACGACCCCAGCCGTCCCTTGATGACCGCACGAGCTTGGTTCTTATCAGGTAGACGGTAGGTCAGCACCATGTCGAAACGGCGGAACAGTGCCTTGTCGAGGATTGAACGGTGGTTGGTCGCAGCGATCACGATGCTCTCGGGGCTGGCCTGCTCCAGGAACACTAGGAAAGAGTTCAAGATACGTCGAGCCTCACCGACGTCGCTGCCTGAGCGGTCAGCACCCAAGGCGTCGAACTCATCGAACAGATAAACCCCGCGCCGCTCGGCCGCCGCGTCGAACACCAGCCGCAACTTGCCCGCGGTCTCGCCCATATACTTGCTCAGCAGGCTGTCCAGCCTGATGGTGAGCATCGGCAATGACAACTCCCGCGCCAGCACAGCAGCAGTCATCGTCTTGCCGGTGCCCGCCGGGCCTTCCAGCAGCAGCCTGTGTGTAGGGGCGAACCCATGATCGAGCAGCCGCTTGCGTTGGCGTTGCTCGGCGATAACCTGCCGCAGGCGCTCCGTGAGGTCCTTCGGGCCGACCAAGTCGCGCAACGTGACCTCGGGATGGCTGGCCTCGATGAGGTCGGCCAGATCGCCGCGAGGCTGAGCGAGCTTTGTGACATTGCGCCGTGGCGTGGCCTGTCGGGAGGCATCGACGGCTCTTCTAATGTCATCAGCCAGCACGTGATGTCCCTGCTTGGCCTCACGGGCAGCGACCTGCAACGCCACCGAGTAGAAGGCCGAGTCGTCACCGGCGGCGTGACTGCGCACCATGGCAGTTATGTGCTCACCCAGACCGGCCATGTCCCGACCTCCCTTCCGACTCGACGACATCTTTGCCCGAGTCTACGGAAGGTCCGGCTCATAAACACGCCCCTGTGCACCGCGGTGCGACCCAGTTTCGCCGGAGACATCCGCGGTGACCCTCTTCCGCGCAGTTTCACCCCTCAACCTCTCGACACGTGCACAACCTTCCCCCCGATTCCTACGGGCGGGGCACGGCTAGTTCCGCGCTCCGATGGGCACGACTGTGATCGGAACCGCTTCGACAACAGCGGGCCTGGTGGCCTTCTTGCGCACCAGGAGTAGCAGACTCACCGGGCCCCATCACGATGACTCCATCACACTCCAGATCATCGCGAGCGGCCTTGACCTCGAGGGCACTTCGGCGCTGCAACTGACGTCCGCAACTCGGCAGTTGCGTACGAGTTCGCGCCTCGACCGGCGCGTCTCGTTGGGATCACTACGAATCCCGACCGTGTCGCCCCACGCCGTCCGAGCGTCACCGGCCCCTCGAAGTAGGCGGCCGCCTGGGCGCGCCAGTGAAGCCTCAATAGCACCAGCGACTCCTCAAGGAACCGGGCTTCGACTCACCATCTAGGGGTGATCAGAGTCGGGATCCGCGAACGCCTAC
>RRZU012615115.1_pt1 | contig 10066 bp, 9 predicted proteins | sample 2165561 | NCBI WGS metagenome assembly RRZU01 (sample SAMN10456909, study PRJNA506462) | wastewater metagenome | isolation source: wastewater sludge | place: USA: Moscow, Idaho
AGGGAACGGATGGGACGATGCGATGGTTGGTATTTTCTAACGGTGAGGTTCGGGCATGACCATCGAACGTCCTCGCAATACCGCTGCATTGTCATTGCTAAGTCTCTATGAGATCTCCAAAATTCTGAGTTCGTCAACCAATCTTGAAGCTTCTCTGCGCGCCGTTCTCAACTTGATGTCTTCATACCTCGAAATGCGCCGCGGCGTCGTCGCTATTGTCGATGACGCGGGTGCGATCGAGGTGACTGCCGCCTGTCCCGGTCGCGTCGCCGATCAGAACGGCGGCGCCAACTTGCCGGAGGAGGTGGCACGGCGCATCCTCAATGGCCAGATGCCATTCGTCACCGAGAATATTTCCGAGCATCCCCTGCTCGCCGACTATGTGGGCGCTACCGGCGCGCTCGATGACGAGCGCATATCGTTGATCGGCGTTCCGATCAAAACCTTCGGGCGGCCCTTTGGGGTGCTAGCGGTGGCGCGGGTCTGGAACGATGCCACTGAAATCAGCTTCGGCGACGACGTCCGGCTGTTGACGATGGTTGCAAACCTGATCGCCCAGACGGTGCGTTTGCACCAGCGGGTGGGTGAGCGCGAGACTACTCATGCGGTGCCACGCAACAATCTGAAGCCGGCGGTACAAACGGCACTCAAGGAGATGGGCGTCGACACCGTCATCGGCCATTCGAAGCCGATGCAGTCGGTATTCGCCCAGGTGCACCTGGTCGCGCCGACCAAGTCGACGGTAATCCTCCGCGGTGAAAGCGGTACCGGCAAGGAACTGATCGCTCACGCGGTGCACGCGCTCAGCCCGCGCAAGGACGGCCCCTTCATCAAGGTCAACTGTGCCGCCTTACCAGACACGCTGCTCGAGTCGGAACTGTTCGGACACGAAAAAGGTTCGTTCACCGGCGCCATTCACGATCGCAAGGGTCGCTTCGAGCTTGCTGACGGCGGCACGCTGTTTCTCGACGAAATCGGCGAAATTTCACAGACGTTTCAGGCAAAGCTGCTGCGCGTGCTGCAGGAGCGCGAGTTCGAACGTGTAGGCGGCACCCGCACGATCAAGGTTGACGTGCGCATCGTCTGCGCCACCAACCGCAACCTGGAAGACGCCGTCGCCAAGGGTGATTTTCGCGCCGATCTCTATTACCGCATCAACGTCGTACCGGTGTTTATCCCCGCCTTGCGCGAACGCAAGGAGGATATTCCGTCCCTCGCCGAACACTTTCTCAATCAGTTCAACGAGGAGAACGAGCGCCAGATGCGCTTCGCCGGCAGCGCCTTGCAGGTGCTTGCCCGCTGCTCCTTCCCGGGCAACGTGCGCGAACTGGAAAACTGCGTCCAGCGGGTAGCGACGATGACCCGTGGCGAAGTGATCGAGGATCTGGCTCTGCCTTGTCAGACGAGCCAGTGCCACTGTCAGGTCCTGATGCCGCGGCCGGCGTTCCAGATGGCAGCGGCACCGACCGAAGCGGAGCAGTTGGCGGATGCGGCCGACGTTGCCGATTGGAACGAGATGGATGATCTCGACAATCTTGATGCCCTGCCGCAGCGCGACCGACTGGTCCGGGTGATGGAAAAGTGTGGCTGGGTGCAGGCGAAGGCGGCACGCATCCTCGGCCTGACACCGCGCCAGATCGGCTACGCCCTGCGCAAGCACAACATCTCCATCAAGCGACTGTAGGTTTTGCGACAGGATGTCGCGGAGGCAACATCGCCGAGACCGTTGCGACATCTGCTATAATCGTTGTACATCAAGGAACTATGGATTTGGCCTGCTTCTTGCTCAGTCTCCCCAGGCGCCGGAATTGGCTGGTGCCGCCGTCAGCACAAGGGAGACGCGCGGGTGAGCAGCAGCATCATTTCGCTCAAGGACGCAGTTGCCGGCTCAACGGCCGTTGACCGCGCATCGATGCCTGCCAGCACCGGCGGTGGCTGCTCCACGACTGGTTGCGGCACGCCGTCGGCCGAGGCTGCCATTCCCGCCAGCGTGTTGGCGCGGATCAACGATCACCCCTGCTACAGCGAAGAGGCGCACCACAATTTCGCCCGCATCCACGTTGCGGTGGCACCGGCATGCAATATCCAGTGCAATTACTGCAACCGGAAGTATGACTGCGCCAACGAGAGCCGGCCGGGGGTCGTCAGCGAGCGGCTGAGCCCGGAGGACGCCGTGCGCAAGGTGCAGGCGGTGGCGGCGAAAATGCCCGAGCTTTCTGTCGTCGGCATTGCCGGCCCCGGCGATGCGCTCGCCGACTACCGGCACACCTTCGCCACCTTCCGCCTGATGCGCGAGGTCCTGCCGGATCTGCGTCTCTGCCTCTCCACCAACGGGCTGGCGCTGGTTGACCACGTCGAAACCATCAAGTCGCTCGGGATCGACCACGTAACGATCACGATGAATGCGGTGGATCCGCACGTTTCCGAGGGAATCTACGACTGGGTCTATTTCAACAACCGCCGCCTGCGCGGTCTTGAAGCGGCGACGGTGTTGCTCGACCGGCAGATGGAGGGTCTCGATGCCCTCGCCCGTGCCGACGTCCTGGTCAAGATCAATTCGGTGCTGATCCCCGGCATCAACGACGATCATCTGGCCAAGCTCAACACTGTCGTCCGTCAGCACGGTGCCTTCATCCACAACATCATGCCGCTCATTTCCGATCCGGCGCATGGCACCTACTTCGGCCTCAACGGCCAGCGCGGACCGTCGCCGGAGGAACTGCAGCGCGTCCAAGATCAGGTCAGCGGCGATGCGCGGGTCATGCGCCACTGCCGACAGTGCCGCGCCGATGCCGTCGGCCTGATAGGCGAGGACCGGGGTCAGGAATGTACCATGGCGAAGCTGCCGGAAACCGTCGAGGATACGACGCGCGAACGGGAATCGTACCGCGCTTTGATCGCGCACGAGCAACAGGACAAGACCCGTCAGGCCGGCGACGCTCGCCGCACCATTCGCGCGCTCGAATTGACGGAGGAGACGCTGGTCGCCGTGTGCAGCAAGGGCGGCGGCCGGATTAACGAGCACTTCGGGCATGCCAGCGAGTTCAAGGTCTACGCCGCCGACAGCAATGGCCTGCGATTCATCGGCCACCGGCGGATCGACCGCTACTGCGGCGGCGGTGAAGGGGACGACAGCAAGCTTGAGACGACGATCGTCGCCCTGGCCGGTATTCGCCACGTTCTCTGTGCGAAGATCGGGAATTGTCCGCGCCAGCAATTAAGCGAAGCCGGGATTACCGTCAGTGATGCCCAGGCCTTCGAGTACATCGAATCGGCGATTGCCGCCCACTTGCACGACTGCTACGCCCAAACGGTTGCAACCGAGCGACGTGCGTAGCACCATCGGCGCCCAAGGCGCAGGGCTCCTCACGCGCCAAACGATGAAGGAACAGAGAGCATGGCCTACGTAATCAACGAGTCCGCCTGCACCGGTTGCGGTTCATGTGAATTCGGCTGCCCGAATGCCGCCATCAAGATGAAAGGCGACATTTTCGTGATCAATCCGAGCAAGTGCAACGAGTGCAAGGGACATTTCGACGAACCACAGTGCGTTGCCGCCTGCCCGGCCGACTGTATCACCCTTGCCGCTTGACCAACGCGGTTCAGATCGCCAGACCGCAGCCGCGAGGATACCGAGTATGGAGCCGACCGAGATCGAGATCGAGATTGCTTCGCCGCCCGAATTCGAGCCAAGCCAGAAGGTGCGATCATTGACTGCAGTGCGCAACGATGGTTCGTATCCTGGTGCCGCCCGCGGCGAGGTGCTGGTCGAGGTCGGCGACTTGGGCTACGTGCAGTCGATCGGCGAATTCTTGAACCGCTATTACATTTATGCCGTCGATTTTTTCGAGCGAGGACGTATCGTCGGGATGCGACGTGGCGAGATTGAATCGGCGGAGAGTTAGCATGAAAGTAACCGTCGCCCGACGGGGCGAACAGTACTCCCTCTACATCGCGAAGAAAGATCTGGAGCAGGACATCGTCGCCAGTGAGCGACCGGCACTCTGGGGCGGCTGGGTGGAACTGGCCAATGGCTGGCGGTTTGCGATGCCCGAAAAGGACGCAGACACCCGACTGCCCCTGACCCTCGAAGCAAAGCGTCTGAGCGGCAGCGATTGAGCGAGTGGTGCTCCGGCACCGCTCGTATCCCACGGATCTCCCCTCCTCGGCTTATTGATAACGTTGACGCCTCCCGCCATGTGACAGGAAGTCGCATCGCTGCCTGCGCGGGCGGCGCATCAGGGAATTCAGCATGTCCAATAGCGTCTTTAAAAAAGTGGAACTTGTCGGGACTTCGCCCAGTTCGATTACCGATGCGATTGACAACGCCGTTGCCGCCGGATCGGCTTCCATCCCCAGCATCAGCTGGTTCGAGGTGCAGGAGAGCCGCGGTCACGTGGAGCACGGCAAGGTTACCCAATACCAGGTAGTGGTGAAGGTGGGCAGCCGCCTCACCTGAGACGGAGCCGTCGAGCGGCGGCGCTTTTTCACCCGCCGCTACCTACCGCCCTCATGGTGCCGCCGCCCTGCCGCGTTCGCCCCGCTTGGTCGACGCGTCAGCAGCGGAGGCGTGCCATCGCCAGCAGACGTGGCACCTGTGCGGTAATCTCCTCTGTCGCCTTCGGATCGAGCCGTTTCAGCCAGGCATCGGGCAGCGTCGATGCGCCGTAGGTCGCGCCAGCCAGCATCCCGGCCAATGCCCCCGCCGTATCGGCGTCACCGCCCATGTTGACGGTTTCGGTGACACAACTGCGGATGGTGTCGGTCAGGAAGTAGTGCTTCAAAACCGTGCACACCGTATCGACGATATAAGCCGAGCAGGGACCGCGAAAGCGATCAAAGCGAAACTGCGTATGCGCAGCGACGAGAGTTTTTGCCTCCTCCCGGCAGGCGGCGACGCCGCCGCCCATGACCAAGCGCTGCACCATTCGTCCCATCGCCAAGGTGGCCGCGTCGGATAGCGGGTGGTTATGGGTGATGTGACACTGTTCGAGTGTCCATTGCTCGAACTCCACCGGCCGGCCGATGGTCGCCAGCGCCACTGGCAGGTTGCGCATGCACGCCCCGTTGCCGCCATCCCCGTCGCTTGGCGGCGTCGTCATGCTCCCGTCGAGGATGTAGCGGCGAACGCCACGGCGGACGGTGTTGCCAACATCCACCGGCACCCGTTTCAGCCAGGCTGCAAATTCGTCGCACACCCCCTTCAGATCCCAATCGCCAGCGTGAAGTATCGCCCGACCGACGCATAGCGTCATGTCGGTATCGTCGGTGACCTGTCCCGGGTCCAGCTTCAGCCAACCACCGCCGATCATTCGCGAGTGCACGCCGTATTGGCGGACAATCTCCGACGGGGTCATGAATTCAACCGTCGCCCCCAGGGCATCGCCGATGGCGAAACCGAGATACGCGCCCAAGGCACGGTCAAGGACGGCGTCGGTCGGCTCGATGGGAGTCGCCGCGCTCATATCATCTGCCCTTCGTCTGCGATCAGTAGTACGACGCGGTTACGAGATAATCACCGCCAATCACCAACAGTTCGCCCTCACCCTTCAGGGTGTGTCGGGGCAGAAGCGCATTAAAAAACAATATCTTCATCCTTGGCACTTCGGCCTCCAAAATGTGATCGCCAAACCAGCTGGCCATGTCCCGCTCGCTCGTAAATGACACAAGATTATTCAGACGCAGGACAACCTGTCGGCGGGATCGTCGCTCAACGATCTGATGCTCTTCGAAATCGTTGACGCCGCGGTACAGGCGGAGCAACGGCTGCTCCGGTTGGAATCGGCTAAGCGCCCACTGGGCGAACTCGTACAGCAGATCGAGCTGGCTGAGGATTGCGTTATTGTCGAAGCGGCTACTCATTTTTTCTTCGACATAGCGCGCCCAGGCGGCGGAGTGAAAATCGGTGAGCGGCTGGCGGTGGAAGGTCGGTACGAGGCCGAACCGGCTCTCCACCCAGCCTTTCAGCATGGCGCCCTCGGATGCATTGGAATCGAAGGCCCAGCCGCGCAGCAGGCGCAGGTAGCTGGATCGATATCGACGCTTCACCGGCGGCTCATTCGGAGTATCAGTCCCGTGGAGCGGCTTCCGTTCCTCGGATAATCCGAACATGGTCGCCATGTAGGCGGAGAACAGACCGCTTGCTTCCTCAAGCGAACCGGCGGCATCCAGCAAGCGAAACAAATCGGTGTTCATCTCGCGCACACCGGCAATGTGCACCGATCGATTGCTGCTGTTGTACGCGGCGCTGGCGAACAGGCCAGTTGGAATGCCGATGAGGTTGGTGCCGTCACCCCGCCGCCAGGCCGCTCGAGGCGATTTCGTAGCCTGGTCCATCGGGCCCTCGTCACCCTCCTGCATAATCGTTCTCACTTGCAAGCAAACACCGGACCATCGCCCCCCCGGCGCGCGGTCGTTGATGACGAATGCTGTCCCGGTTCGAACAGTTTGTCGGAGATTGTCGCCTTCCGAACACCACGACCTGGATCGCCTCACTTCCATATAACATATTGATATTGCTCTATTTTTCTAGAGTTACGGCGGTTGGCACGCACATTGCTTCTTAAGGCCCAAGGGCGCTTAGCCCACGTGTTTCCCGAGCGACAGGAGTTTAGATTATGGCAGCTCTCCGTCAGATCGCCTTTTACGGTAAAGGCGGCATCGGCAAATCCACCACCTCCCAGAACTGCCTCGCGGCGCTGGCGGAGATGGGGCAAAAGATCTTGATCGTCGGCTGCGATCCGAAGGCTGACTCGACTCGTCTGATCCTGAATTCGAAGGCGCAGCAGACCGTACTTCACCTTGCCGCCGAGAAGGGCTCGGTTGAGGACCTCGAACCCGAAGAAGTCATTCGCGAAGGTTTCAAGGGGATCCGGTGCGTTGAGTCCGGTGGCCCGGAGCCGGGTGTCGGCTGCGCCGGCCGCGGCGTCATCACCGCCATCAACTTCCTCGAAGAGAACGGCGCCTACGACGACATGGACTACATCTCCTATGACGTTCTGGGCGACGTGGTCTGCGGCGGGTTCGCGATGCCGATCCGCGAGAACAAGGCGCAGGAAATCTATATCGTCATGTCGGGCGAGATGATGGCGCTTTATGCGTGCAACAACATCTCCAAGGGTATTCTCAAGTATGCCACCACCGGCAGTGTTCGCCTGGGTGGCCTGATCTGCAACTCGCGGATGACCGACCGCGAGATTGACCTCTCCGACGCGATGGCGAAGAGACTCGGCACCAAACTGATCCATTTCGTTCCCCGCGACAACGTGGTGCAGCACGCCGAGCTGCGTCGGCAGACGGTGATCCAGTATCAGCCGGACCACCCGCAGGCAGACGAATACCGGGTGCTGGCGAAGAAGATCCACGAGAACTCGGGTAAGGGCGTGATCCCGACCCCGGTGGGCATGGATGAGCTGGAAGAGATGCTGATGGACTTCGGCATCATCAAATCCGACGAGCAGATGATCGCCGAGTTGGAGGCGAAAGAGGCTGCTATGAAGCGGGTTGCCGTTAACGCCTAGTCCTGTTGCAGCTAACGGCCCCCAAGCGGAGGAGAGACGGATGACCGTCGTCAAGACAATCGATTACAAGAACGATAAGGAGTTTCACGAGGCCCTAATCAAGGAAGTGCTGTCCGCTTATCCGGAAAAGACGGGTAAAAAGCGCGCGAAGCACTTATCCGTGACCAATGATGGCGCTTCTGACTGCGGTGTGAAGTCGAACATCAAGTCAATTCCCGGCGTGATGAGTGTCCGTGGCTGCGCCTATGCTGGCGCCAAGGGCGTGGTCTGGGGGCCGGTGAAGGATATGGTCCACATCTCACATGGCCCGATCGGCTGCGGCCACTACTCCTGGTCACAGCGGCGCAACTATTACGTGGGAACGACCGGCGTCGACTCCTTCGGCACCATGCAGTTCACCTCCGATTTCCAAGAGAAGGACATCGTCTTCGGCGGCGACAAGAAGCTGCGGAAGGTGATCGACGAAATCGAAGAACTGTTCCCGCTCAACCGTGGCATTTCGGTGATGTCGGAATGTCCGGTCGGCCTGATCGGTGACGACATCGAGTCGGTGTCACGCGAGAAGGGTGAAGAGATCGGCAAGCCGGTGGTTCCGGTGCGTTGTGAAGGCTTTCGCGGCGTCTCCCAGTCCCTCGGTCACCACATCGCCAACGATGCGGTGCGCGACTGGGTCATGGGCAAGAATGAGCACCCCGAGTTCGAGAGCACGCCCTACGACGTAGTCGTCATCGGTGACTATAACATCGGCGGTGACTGCTGGTCCTCGCGAAAGATCCTCGAGGAGATGGGGCTGCGCGTCATCGCCCAGTGGACCGGTGACTCGACCCTGGCCGAGTTGGAGATCGCCCCGAAAGCCAAGCTCAATCTCATCCACTGCTACCGGTCGATGAACTACATCTCCCGGCACATGGAAGAGAAGTACGGCACGCCCTGGTTCGAGTTCAACTTCTTCGGTCCCTCCCGGATCGAGGCTTCGATCCGGGCGATTGCGGAGTTCTTCGACGACACGATCAAGGAGAAAGCCGAACAAACGATTGCCAAGTATCGGCCGCTGGCCGACGCGGTGATCGCTCGCTACAAGCCGCGCCTCGAAGGCAAGAAGGTCATGCTGTTCGTGGGTGGTTTGCGTCCCCGCCATATGATCAACGCCTACGAAGACCTCGGTATGGAAATCGTCGGCGCTGGTTATGAATTCGCCCACAAGGACGACTATCAGCGGACCATGGACTACGTGAAGGATGGCACGCTGATCTACGACGACGTGACCGGCTACGAGTTGGAGAAGTTCGTCCAGAAGATCCGTCCCGATCTCGTCGGCTCCGGCATCAAGGAGAAGTACTCGACGCAAAAGGCGGGCATCCCATTCCGTCAGATGCACTCTTGGGATTATTCGGGTCCTTACCATGGGTACGACGGCTTTGCCGTGTTCGCCCGCGATATGGACATGGCCGTTAACAGCCCGACCTGGGGTTTGACCAAGGTACCCTGGGCTACGGCTGAAGCCACCCCGACTGAAGCCTAAGACCGGACGCTCCCCTCGCTTTCACAACCGAGCCCACGCCCCTCCCCAACGGGAGGGGCCGCGGTTCGGGAGGGAGGCGGGATTTGGAACGTCATTAGGAGACATTTGAGATGCCGCAGTCTACAGACCAGATCAAAGACCACGTTGCACTATTCAAAGATCCCGAATACCAGGAAATGTTCGCGCGCAAGCGTGAGGACTTCGAGTGTGGCCATTCCGCTGAAAAGATTGCGGAAGTCGCCGAATGGACGAAGTCATGGGATTATCGGGAAAAGAACTTGGCGCGGACGGCCGTAACGGTCAATCCTGCCCGCGCCTGCCAGCCGCTAGGTGCCACCTTTTGCGCGTCGGGTTTTGCCGGCATGCTGCCGTTCGTGCACGGTTCGCAGGGGTGTGTCGCCTACTTCCGCTCGCACCTCACCCGTCACTTCAAGGAGCCGTCGACCCAAGTCTCCTCGAACATGACCGAGGACGCCGCCGTCTTTGGTGGCCTCGCCAACATGATCGACGGCCTTCAGAATTCCTACACGCTCTACAAGCCGACCGCGATTGCCGTCTCGACCACCTGCATGGCGGAAGTCATCGGCGATGACCTGCAGGCGTTCATCACCACGGCGAAGCAGCAGGGCGTGATCCCTGCGGACTTCCCGGTCCCGTCGGCACACACGCCCTCCTTTACCGGCAGCCATTGCGACGGCTACGACAACATGCTGGAAGGGATCCTTAGCTACTTCTGGGCCGATCTTACGCCGACCCCAAACGAGAAGATCAACGTCATTCCCGGTTTTGACGGCTACTGCGTCGGCAATAACCGTGAACTGAAGCGGATGTTTGGCCTGATGGGGGTCGACGCGACGATCATCAGCGATCCCGCCGACATCTACGACACCCCGGCCGACGGCACCTTCCGCATGTATGCGGAAGGCACGACGCTGGAAGAGGCGAAGGACGCGATCAACGCCAAAGCCACGATCAGCATGCAGCAGTACTGCACGCGCAAGACGCTCGGCATGATCAAGAATAA
>RRZU010576857.1_pt1 | contig 10065 bp, 6 predicted proteins | sample 2165561 | NCBI WGS metagenome assembly RRZU01 (sample SAMN10456909, study PRJNA506462) | wastewater metagenome | isolation source: wastewater sludge | place: USA: Moscow, Idaho
CATCCCACGGGTGATTGGCGCAGCGGCTAGCGCACTTCCTTCACACGGAAGGGGTCATAGGTTCGATTCCTATATCACCCACTGGATGCCTGCTTCTCACGGCAGGAATCCTTTGCGGACATAGCTTAGTTGGTAAAGCGCAACCTTGCCAAGGTTGAGACCGCGGGTCCGAGTCCCGTTGTCCGCTCCAGCATGAAGCCTCACCGATTCGGTGGGGCTTTTCGTTTATCCGTTTGTCGGTATCCGACAACATGCCTCGGGTGGGAAGCAATCGGCGCTTCCCACCCGTCTGTCTTTCGGTTCTATTCGCGCATGCCATCCCACGCGTAGTCGAGATGCATGAATTCGGGCACCTTGTACCATTTGACCGGATAGCCGGCGCCATGCGCGCAGAACACCGAATCCGGCGTGTTCTCCAGGTCGGATTCCGGATCGTAAGCCATGTTCTCGATCACCTCGTCGGCATTGTGGCACGGCTGGTAGCCGGCGAACACGCAGCTTAAATGGCCACGGCCGTGCGTGTACGCGTTCACGTCCATCGCATAGTCGCGCATTTCGGATACCGGCGCCGTGCCGTTCAACACCATGTATTCGCCGTCGCCGGTAGGCGTGTCGAACGTGCCCGACATGCGCTGGATGTCGGCCATCGCATGTCCGACCATGTCCTGCGGCACTTCCAGACGGAAGCCGTACCAAGGTTCAAGCAGACGGCAATCGCCCTTCTTCTTCGCTTCCATCAGGCCCTGGCGTATCGCACGGTAGGTGGCTTGGCGGAAATCGCCGCCTTCCGTGTGCTTCAGATGCGCACGGCCCGTCAGCAGCGTGATTCTCATATCGGTGATCGGCGAGCCGGTGAGCACGCCCAGATGCTCGCGTTCCTGGAAATGCTGCATGATGAGGCGCTGCCAGTTGCGGTCGAGCACGTCCTCGCTGCACACGGTGGCGTATGCCATGCCCGAGCCCTGCGGCAGCGGTTCGAGCAGCACATGCGTTTCGGCGTAGTGACGCAACGGCTCGAAATGGCCGACGCCTTCGATCGGAGCGGCGATCGTCTCCTTGTACAGGATGCTGCCCGGTCCGAACGTGACGTCCAGGCCGAAACGGTCGTGCATGATCTGCTGGATGATCTCCAGCTGCACCGCGCCCATCAACTGCAGGTGCACTTCCTCTAGGCGAGACTGCCAGACGACGTGCAGCAGCGGATCCTCGTCCTCCAGTTCGCGCAGGGCGACGAGACATTTGTGAATGTCGCACTCCCCCGGTTCCAGCGTGTACGTGAGCACCGGCTGGAGGACCGGACTGCCGGCGTCCCGCTCCATGCCGAGGCCTTCGCCGGGGAATGTCTGCGTCAGACCCGTGACGGCGCAGATGGTGCCTGCGGGGACCGTGTCGACGGTGGTGGATTTCGCGCCGGAATAGACGCGCACCTGGTCGGCTTTCTCATGCCATTGGCCGTCTTCGGCAACCGCATCCGCGTCGCCGGCGTGCGCGGTGCCGCTTAGCATCATCTTGGCCTTCAGTTCGCCGCCGGTCACCTTGAGCCAGGTCAGACGGTTGCCTTGCGCGTCATGAGACACCTTATATATGCGTGCGCCGAATTCGCCATTGTATTGCGGCTCTTGCGCGAACCGTTCGAAACCTGCGACGAACTGTTCTATACCGTCCATTTTCAGCGCTGATCCGAAATAGCAGGGGAACAGCTCACGGCGGGCGATCATGGCGCGAATGGTTTCGTCCGGCACGGTTTCGGTGTCGAGATACGCGTCCATGGCCGTTTCGTTTTGCATGGCGATCTCCTCCATGCGTTCGCCGTCAATCGGCTCGGTGAAGTCGACGCAGCCGTCCGAGAAGCGTTTCTTGAGTTGGGCGAGCAGTTGCGTTTTGTCGGCGCCGGGCGAGTCCATTTTGTTGACGAAGACGAATGTGGGCACCTGATAGCGATTGAGCAGTCGCCACAGCGTTTCGGTATGGCCTTGGATGCCGTCCGCGCCGGAGATGACGAGGATGGCGTAGTCGAGCACGGCGAGCGTACGTTCCGTTTCGGCGGAGAAGTCGACGTGGCCAGGAGTGTCGAGCAGGGTGATGGTGAGGTCGGGCGTGGCGATGACGGCCGGCTCGGTGAAGATGGTGATGCCGCGCTGCCGTTCCATGGCGTCCGTGTCGAGGAAGGCGTCGCCGTGGTCGACGCGGCCGAGTTTGCGTACTTGGCCGGTAGCGTACAGCAGCGCCTCCGACAACGTGGTCTTGCCCGCGTCCACATGCGCCAGAATGCCCGCGACGATTCGCTTCATGGTCTCCCCTATCTTCGCAAGCCAATGGCTTGCCGTTCAATGGACAGGAAAGCCCCCGCACCGCATGAAACGACGCGAGGGCTTGATGGTGACCCCGGCCGGGCTCGAACCGGCGACCTTGAGATTAGAAGTCACATGCTCTATCCAGCTGAGCTACAGGGCCAAACTAAACACAGTATAGTCAGTTCGCACACGGTTGCCAACTCGACACGGCAATCACATCGCCTTGAGCACAATGCCGACGATGGCTACGAGCACGCCGACGTATTGGATGCCGGCCACGGGCTTGCGGGGCACGCCAAGCAGGCCGAAACGGTCGACCAGCAATCCTCCGCCGACCTGACCGAGCAATACCAGCATCACCGTCATGCCGGTGCCGATATGCGCGGACAGGTACGCGTTGCACATCACCAGCGTCGCACCCAGCAATCCGCCTGCCCACATCCACCACGGATTGCCTTTCTTCAGCGCGTCGCCGAGGCTGTAGGTGCGGTCGACGAATGCGACGACGATCGCAAGCGAGATCAGACCGACCACGAACGAGGCGAGCGATGCCTTCACCGGCGATCCCAACGCGACGCCCAGCTTGCCCAACAACGCCGTCTGCACGGCCGAACACATGCCGAACGCGATGCCTGCGCAACTCCACAGCACGGTCGCGGAACCTGGCACATGTACGGCTTTTCCGTCAGTTTCGGATTTTTCGGAATCGCCGGAATTTTCCGAACCGCCAGCCGGGCGATCGATGGCAGGCCTCAATCGCAGATTCGGTCCGGCGACGGCAAGCAGAAAGCCGACCCGCGTGCTCGCCGCACCTGCGATGCGCAGCGGGGCAATCGGCTGCGCGGTAGTGCCGAACCGGCCGAAAGCGTCGATCAGCAGGCCCATGACGATCTGCCCGGTGACTGGCATGATCACGGTTTTGAGACTGCCCAGTTTCGGCAGCAGCAGCACATTGCCGGTCAGGAAAGTGACACCGAACACGCCCGCGAACCACATCCACCATGGACCGTTCGCCGCGGTGGCGGGAATCAGCGGATACGGGCCAAGCAGCAGCGTCAAAGTCAGCATCGCAATGAGGCCGACGCTGAACGACACCAGCGAGGCGCGCAACGGCGAGCCGATGGAACGGCCGAGCCGCGTGTTCACCGCGGTCTGCACCGGCGTGATCAGTCCGGAGAAAATTCCCAGCAATCCTTGCAGCATGTTCAGCCTTCCTACGTTTCTCGGCACACGCTTCCCGGCACAGATTATCACAGCACCAGACCATCAGCCGACGTAACAATAAACCCTTGAAATCCAATGATTCCAAGGGTTTTCATGCAATCCCAGCAAAAGGTGCGAACCGGCGACCTTGAGATTAGCGGTCAGGGAAACCGGTCGACGGCCAAACGCTACTCGATAATCCAGCTCAGGCCGACGAGCACGATGACGAACAGCACGTTCACCGCGGTGTAGACGGCCAGATAACGGCCTTTTTTGTCCGGGTAGGCGCGCGTCACGTTCTTGTAGCCGATCAGCGACGCCATGGACGCGATCAGCGTGCCCAAGCCGCCCAGGTTGGTGCCGATGATCAGTTCACGCCACTGGTCGCAGAAGCCGGACAGCAGCAGCGTGGTCGGCACGTTGGAGATGAACTGGCTGGACACCACGGCCACTTCCAGCGGATGCGCGCCCACCAGCGAGGCGGCCAGCTCGTAGAATTCCGGCACGCGTTTCATGTTGCCGATGAAGATGAAGAACATGCAGAACGTGAGCGGCAGTCCCCAATCGACGTTGCGGAACACGCGGCGGTCGCATAGCAGGAACGCCACGAACACGATGACGCACATCAACCACAGCGGAATGAAATCGCTCACCGCCAGCAAGCAGACGACGAACAACGCCGTGTATACGATCGTACGCCAGCCGCCATAACCGGCACCGTAGCCGGTCACGCGAATCTCGTCAGGCTGCGGCCGGTCGGAATGCGGGGCGAGTACGTTCTGTTCGATGTCGGAACCATCGATCGCGGAAAATTCGGAAACCGATTTGCTGCCGAAAATCACGCAGGTGATGATTATCAGCAGAACGGCTGCGGTAGCGGAATACGGGGCCATGATGCCGATCATCTCGGACGTCGGCATGCCCGTCAACGCTTTCAGATACAGGTTGTGCGCGTTGCCGATCGGGGTGAGCATGCTGCCCACGTTCGCGCCGATGGTCATCAGCGTGCCGACAAGCACCGCATGCTCTTCCATGTGCGCCATCGTCAACACCGCGATTGCGAACGGCACGAAGGTGACCAACGCCACATCATTGGTGATGAGCATGCCGGAGAAAAACGGCAATGCGATCAACGTGAGCACCAGGCCACGCGCGGTTTTGACGTGATGCAGCAGGCGCGAGCCGATGATGCGGAACACGCCGATGCGCTGGAAGCCGCACACCACAAGCATCAGGCAGATCAGCTGCGAGATGGTGCTGGCGTGGATGTAGCCGGCGTATTCCTTGTCTGGCGGCACGATGAAGCACGATATGAGTGCGAGTATGGAAGCGACTACGAGAATGGTCTCGTTCTTCAGGACCTTGACGACCAATCGCCGCATGCATTCCTCCGTCAATCCCGTTTGCAACCGCCTTGCACACCTTGCAAAACCCAAGCGATTTTCATGCAAACGCCTAGACCACTTTACCCAAAAATGCGACTAGCACGAACCCTCGGCGTGCTGCTTTTCCGACCATTCCAACGATTTTCATCCACTATTGCTTACTGCCGCATGCTTTTGCAAACCGGCAAAAGCGAAAATAAGACCCGCAAATCTTCACAAATTAACCCCGCGTGCGCCAAGATTTTGTCTAAAAATCATCTTCCGTTCGCCTTCGATTCACCATATGGGCGTGTCACGCAACGTTGTTGCCGAAAACACGCGACTGCAGGTCCTTGCGCAGCGTTTCCAGTTTGGTGATCTGTCCGAGCAGTTCGATTTTCTCTGCACCGTCCGGCAGTTGCGCCATGCGGCGCTGGGCCGCGCCGATTTTGCGCATGATGCCGGTATCAAGCAGTCTGACGATCAGTTCGGACGCGTACCGCCGCTCCTCCTGCGTCGGCTTGCGCAATTGCGCCGATTGTTCCTGCGACTCGCCTGCATTGCGGTTCGTGTCCGCTTCGCTCGGCGGCAATGGCAGCGGCATGACGGCCAGCTCGTTGATGACCGATTCGAGCATCGGACCGCCCGCCTTCGTCAGATTGTGCATCCACAGTCCCTGCGGCACGTCTTCCCCTGGAAGCCCGCCCGCCGCGGCGACCGCTTGGAACAGCGTGCGGAACACCGGCGTCATGAAACTCGACAAGGTCAGGCTGGCGAACATCGTCGGATCGACGGCCAACGGCACCTGGATCAGCGTGGCCATGAACTGCTGTTCGCAGATGAACACGGCGTCGTCGATGCGATAGTAGCTTTGCTCGGCCGCGTCGCGATGCTCCAACGCCTTGCGTGCGGCGGGATTCGCATACGGATTCGCGCCACGTTCCGCATATGCTGGTTCAGCCGACGGCCCCGCATTGTTTTGGAATCGACGTTTCGGCGCGTACGCGTCCTCGTCACGCACGTTCAGTTTGCGACGCCGGTACGCCACTTCGCGTTGCATGATGTCCAGATCGACGCCGATGCGACGTACCGCCTTGCGTGAGTACAGGTCGAGCAGCGAACGGTCTCGGATTTGCGCGATCAGCGGGGCGACCGCCTTGACCGCGCCCATCTGACCTGTCGCGTACGTGGTGTCGAAACGGTCGATTGCCGAATCGATCACGAAATCGTACAGCGGCCGTGCATTGGCGATCAGCGCACGCACCGCCTCGTTGCCGCGTTTGATGCGCAGATCGCACGGGTCGAGGTTGTCTTCGGCGACCGCGACGAACGCCTGCGTCGAAAACGCGGCGTCCAAACCGAACGCGTGGATCGCGGCCTTCTGCCCAGCCGCATCGCCGTCGAATGTGAACACGACACGCGAGCTCAACGCCTGCCCCTCCACCTTCAGGGGGCCAACCAGCTGCACGGCGCCCAACGAATCGTCCGCGATCAATCGGCGGATGATCTTCGCATGCTCGACGCCGAATGCGGTGCCGCACGTGGCGACCGCCGTGTCGATGCCGGCCAGATGCATGGCCATCACATCGGTATAGCCTTCGACGATCACCGCCTGGCGTTTCTTCACAATCGCCGATTTGGCAAGGTCGATGCCGTACAGCACCTGTGTTTTGCGGTACAGCTGCGTGTCGGGCGTGTTGATGTATTTCGCGTTGATCGTGTCATCCTCGTACAGCTTGCGCGCGCCGAAGCCAAGCGTACGACCGGTCGAATCACGAATCGGCCATGTCACGCGGCCACGGAAATAGTCGTATACGCCACGCTGGCCCTGACGGGCGAGTCCCGCGTCGAGCATCTCCTGCTGGGTGAAGCCTTTGCCGGCAAGGTACCGCACCAGGTTATCCCATCCTTGGGGGGCATATCCGCAGCCGAACCGCTGGCAGTCGGCCTGGCTGAAATTGCGGCCGTCCAACAGCTTGCGCGCGGCGAGCGCCTCCTTGGTCATCAGCTGGGAGACGAAGTATTCCTGCGCCGCCTCGTTGGCTTCGAGCAGGCGTGCGCGTTTCGAACCGGTGTGCGCGGGCACGTTGTCGGCTTTGTCGTAATGCAGTTCGATATGGTATTTGTCGGCGAGCAGCTCCACCGCGTCACGGAAATCGATGTTCTCCTGATGTTCGACGTAGCCGAACACGTCGCCGCCGAGACCGCAGCCGAAGCAATGCCACACGCCGAGCGCGGGACGTACGGAGAAGCTCGGCGTCTTCTCGTCGTGGAAGGGGCACAGGCCTACGTATGTGCCGGTTCCCGAGGGTTTGAGCGTGACGGTCGCGGATACGATGTCATACAGGTCGGCGGTGGCGCGGACCTTTTCTATGTCTTCCTTCTTGATCATTCCCGGCATACGGTCCAGCCTACCAGCGATGCCATAGGTTATGGCTACGCGGCGTATGCAACGCGCGACACACTCAACTTTGCCTTAGGCACACAGCCAGCCGCTCCACGCCATGTATGTCATCCGACACACTCAAGGCCGTTCGGCCAAGCCTACGGTCGGACAACATACATGGCGCTACGCGGCACTTATGAATCTCATTGACTCGCCACACAGGAAACGGGGGTATACGCGTCAGCAGAGAAGGGAGTGGAGGGTCAGGGCGGACGTGTCGGTCAGGCTCGCCACCTGGTCTATGGCCACGCGCAGGCGTTCGCCGTCGCTGCCGGCCTCGCGCCAATCGTCGAGGAACACGTTCTCCAACGCGCTGGACGGTTTGGGATTGTCCGCCATGAACACGTCCACCAGATCGCCGACGATCCGCTGTTCCTCGCCGTGCATCGGCTCGCGTTCGCCGGGCGCCATGACGAAATGCACGGCGATGCCTTTCAGCACCACGATTTCGTAACTGGTTTCCTCGGGAATCACCAGATCGCCGTTGTATCGGGTCAGCGGCTCGTTGCCGTACGTGTCCCGCGTGGCTTGTTCCACGGAACCGGCGAATCGGCCGATCAGATTGCTGGTCATGTTCTTCAATGCGGCGAGCGCGCGTCGCGAACCGTCGAAATAGCCGGGGAACGTGTCGCGCCGGTGCATGCGTGCGAACGCGGCCACCAGCTTGTCTGTGTCCCATTGCGGTCCGTACCAGGCGCGCGCGTCCTCGACGACCGCGTCGATCACGCCGCTTTCATGCAGCACGCCCGGATTGAACGCGCCGGTGGCGATGGCGTCCTCCACATCATGCACGCTGTAGGCGATGTCATCGGACAGGTCCATCACCTGGCATTCGACGGGACGGCGGGTGGTGTCGGGCGCGTGTTGTTTGAGCCAGGCGAACACGTCCGTATCATCCGGATAGACGCAGAATTTCGCGCTGCGCTCCCCTTTCGGATGCGCGGCGGCTTCGGCAAGCGTCCACGGGTATTTGACGGCCGCATCGAGCGCGGCACGCGTCAGATTCACGCCTGCGGAACGTCCGTCGGGAAACAGTATTTTCGGTTCGAGGCGCGTCAATAATCGCAAGGTTTGCGCATTGCCTTCGAAACCACCGATATTGCCGGCGATTTCGGCAAGCGCACGTTCCCCATTATGGCCGAACGGCGGGTGGCCGAGGTCGTGCGCAAGGCAGGCGCAGTCGACCACGTCGGGATCGCAACCGAGCGAAGTGCCGATCTGTCGACCGATTTGCGCGACCTCCAACGTGTGTGTAAGCCGTGTACGTGCGAAATCGTCGGTGCCGGCCACCAGAATCTGCGTTTTCGCGCCGAGCCTGCGCAATGCGGACGAGTGGATGAGTCGGGCGCGGTCGCGTTGGAAGGCGGTGCGGGAGCTGGATTTGGGTGGTTCCGGAGCCCAACGCTCCTCGTCGAACGCGCTGTATCCTTCGCTCGTCATGATGCACCGCCTTCCTATGGGTGCGGCGGCTGCCGCCGCTTTTTACGGGATTACAGGATGCTTGCCGGGTCGAGCTTGGCGAGGTCCTCGGCGGACAATACGTCCGTGACATGCTCGTACAGGCGCGGAATGCGGTTGCGCAGGCAGGTGAAGATCTCGTAGCTGATGGTGTCGGCGGCACGACCCCAATCGTCCGCGGTCGGTTCGGCGTAATCCTCGCCACGGCCCGGACCGAACAGTTCCACATTGTCGCCTTCGTGGATGCCGAGTTCGGCGGCGGAACCGTGCAGGTCGAGGATGAACTGGTCCATGCACACGCGGCCGGACACGTGGTACAGGCGTGGGCCTTCCGCGGTCATCACGCGCACCGGACCACCGGGCTTGGTCACGTGCTTGGCGCCTTCCATGTCGAATCCGGAGGCGGAGCGGTGGATGCCGTCCGCATAGCCGAGCGGCACGATCGCGGTGGACGTGTCGGACGGGGTCAGATACGTGCGGCCGTAGGAGATGCCATGGCCGGCTTCCACGTCCTTGACGGTGCCGAGCTGCGCCTGCAGGGTCATGGCGGGCTTCAGGCTATACGTGGACGGCGTGCCCATGGCCGGATCGGCTTCGTAACCGTACAGGCCGATGCCCGGACGGGTCAGTTCGAAGTGGATTTCCGGACGGGACAGCGTCGCCGCGGTGTTGGCGAGGTGGCGGATTTCCGGCGGAATGCCGGCCGCCTCCATACGACGGGTGAAGTCCTTGAACGTTTCGACCTGCATGTCGGTGGAGGCAACGAATTCCGGAACGTCCGGCGCGTCGGCGACCGCCAGATGGCTCCACTGGCCGACGATGTGCAGCACGCCTTCCTTGGCGAGCGGCACCAGTTTGGCGAGCGCCGCGTCGAAACCGGCGGGCGTGAAGCCGTTACGGCCGAAGCCGGAATCGACCTTCACATGCACGCGCGCCGTCTTGCCAAGCCTGCGTGCGGCCGCGGCGACACCGTCGATGCCGGCGAGCGAGCCGACGGAAATGTCGATGTCGTTGTCGATCAGCTCGTCGAACGGCACTTCGGCGCCGCTGTACACCCATGTCAGAATATGGCAGCGATCGGGGCCGATGCCCGCCTTGCGCAACAACAGCGCTTCATGCGATTGCGCGGTGCCGAGCCACGTGGCGCCGCCTGCGAGCGCGGCAAGCGCGGCGGGGATCAGGCCGTGTCCGTACGCGTCGGCTTTGACGATGCCCATGACGGCGGTGCCGGAATGCGGACCGCCGACGACACTCACCAGATGGCGCATGTTGTCGCGCAGTGCGGCGAGGTCGACGATGG
>RRZU013613889.1_pt1 | contig 10065 bp, 10 predicted proteins | sample 2165561 | NCBI WGS metagenome assembly RRZU01 (sample SAMN10456909, study PRJNA506462) | wastewater metagenome | isolation source: wastewater sludge | place: USA: Moscow, Idaho
AAGGGGTCTTGTTGCCAGTTGATAAAATGCTCTTTTGGCTCAATACGAAGCGAATACGCCTCAATCGGTGTCCTGCTATGAGGAGCGGGGCGAAGCCTGATGATGTGAGGGGAAAGTGTAATATACCTTTCATACGTATAATGCGTCTGGTGCGAAAGAACGACTTTGAGTGACATGGGCTTGCCTTTGGGTGAAAACGTTTTTACATGTAATTATTATATCACGAAGCACCCTAGATATTTGGATACATTTCGCATAATTTTTATACACGTTCAAAAGTGCTTTTTTTGAAAAACCTTTAGTATATAAGACTAAACTTTGAGCACTTTTTTCTTGACATTTGACCTCTTTTTGTGTAAAATTCTGTCACTCAAAATGTTTGAGTGCTAAAAATTTTAGTCAAAAGGACATAGAAATGACTTTCAAACCACTTGGCAAACGTGTACTTCTCGAACGTGTTGAAGAAGCAACAACCACAGCATCAGGTATTATCATTCCAGACAATGCCAAAGAAAAACCTCTTAGCGGTATTGTTAGAGCAGTGAGTCCTAAAGTTGCAGACAAAGGACTTGTAAACGTTGGCGATAAAGTTGTATTTGGCAAATATGCTGGTACAGAGCTCTCTCTTGATGGAAAAACATACCTTGTTATGACCATCGACGATATTCTTGGCGTATTATAATCACACATTAAAAGGACATATTTATGGCAAAAGAGATTCAATTTTCAGACAACGCACGCAATGCACTCTACGAAGGTGTTAAAAAACTAAACGACGCAGTAAAAGTAACTATGGGACCACGTGGTCGCAATGTGTTGATTCAAAAAAGCTTTGGTGCTCCAAGTATCACAAAAGATGGTGTATCGGTAGCAAAAGAGATCGAGCTTAAAGATGCACTTGAGAACATGGGCGCACAGCTTGTAAAAGAAGTTGCAAGCAAAACAGCTGATCAGGCAGGTGATGGTACAACAACTGCAACTGTTTTAGCACATGCTATCTTCAAAGAAGGTTTGAGAAACATCACAGCTGGTGCAAATCCTATCGAAGTGAAACGTGGTATGGACAAAGCCGCTGAAGCGATTATTGCTGAGCTTAAAGCAATGGCAAAAGCGGTAAAAGATAAAAAAGAGATCGCTCAAGTTGCTACCATTTCTGCAAACTCAGATACCGTTATCGGTGAGTTGATCGCAGAAGCGATGGAAAAAGTGGGTAAAGATGGTGTTATCACGGTTGAAGAAGCCAAAGGTATCCAAGATGAACTCGATGTTGTTGAGGGTATGCAGTTTGATAGAGGTTACCTCTCTCCTTACTTTGTAACCAACCCTGAAAAAATGCAAACCATTATGGAACATCCATTTATCTTATTGTTTGACAAAAAAGTTTCTAACCTTAAAGACCTTCTCCCCGTACTTGAACAAGTTCAAAAAACAGGTAAGCCTCTTTTAATTATCGCTGAAGATATCGATGGTGAAGCGTTGGCAACCTTAGTTGTAAACAAACTTAGAGGTGTTTTAAACATCGCAGCCGTTAAAGCTCCAGGTTTTGGCGATAGAAGAAAAGCCATGCTTGAAGATATCGCAATTATCAGTGGTGGTGAAGTAATCAGTGAAGAGTTAGGAAGAACACTTGAGAGTGCAACACTCGCTGATCTTGGTCAAGCATCACGTATCGTTATCGACAAAGACAACTCAACAATCGTTAACGGAAATGGCGATAAAGCAAGAATTGATGCACGTGTCGCACAAATTAAAGCGCAAATTGCAGAAACCAGCAGTGATTATGACAAAGAAAAACTCCAAGAGCGTTTAGCAAAACTCAGTGGTGGTGTAGCGGTTATTAAAGTAGGTGCTGCAACAGAAACTGAGATGAAAGAGAAAAAAGACAGAGTCGATGACGCCCTTTCAGCAACAAAGGCAGCGGTTGAAGAGGGTATCGTCGTAGGTGGCGGTTCTGCACTCTTACTTGCCAATGCAAAAATCAAACTTAGCGTCACTGGTGACGAAGCTATCGGTGCAGATATCGTAACGCGTGCCCTTAAAGCTCCACTCAAACAAATCGCTGAAAATGCGGGATTTGATGCAGGTGTTGTTGCGAACAACGTCCTTACAAGCACACAAGCAAATTACGGCTTTAACGCAGCAACCGGTGAATATGTGGATATGTTTGAAGCGGGTATCGTAGATCCTGTTAAAGTATCTCGTATTGCACTTCAAAATGCGGTTTCTGTAGCAAGTTTACTCTTAACCACGGAAGCGACTATCACAAACGCAAAAGAAGACAAAGCTCCAGGTATGCCAGATATGGGTGGCATGGGTGGTATGGGAGGCATGGGCGGTATGATGTAAATCATTCGCTTCCTCTTTTTACATGTAGAATCCCTTTGGGGTTCTACATCCTCTTCTTTTTTGCTAAAATAGTTCCTCAAATCCTTTATTACACGTGAGAATCCTTTGAAATTCACCCTTGTTTATATGCTAGTATATATACCTTTGTACCTTTTTGCGAACGAGTCGTTAATCCATGCACTCACCCAAGGTAAATTTTCAGGAGAGTTTAACGCCAAATACTCCAAAGGCAGTGATGAAGAGGGTTCAAACAATGGTGCTTATCAAAATATTTTTATCGAATACGACCTTCCAAAAATTCATGGAATTGATATCTCTCTTGGAGCACAATCGGTTGAGCAGAGTGAAAGAGAGAGTAAAAGTGTCAACCAAGTCTTTTACTCAGAAGCTGTTTATGCGAACAAGGTCGCATCGTTTGATTATCGCTTGAGTGCCAATTATTACAGCACCATTTACGCTCCAGACCAAGAGACACAAACTGTTACGAGCCGCGCATTAGGTGTCAAAGCTGAAATTGCAATGGATGCTTTCGAAGCCTACGTTGCTATCTCTAAAGTTTCAGATGCCACCCATGACTTTTACATTCATCCTTCTTTTAATGGAAAAGAGAATTTACTTCCTACTGGCTCATTATTGCTCTCCAACAACGACACTCCAAATACCAGTGCTGCGGCATTGGATGTCAAATATCGCTTTGATAAACAATTTGCCCTTGGGTCACGTTACACGGTTGCGGAAAATGCTCTAGCACAGCACACGTACAGTGGCATTTATAGCTCTTTTCTCGCCGATGAGATTATCAAAGGGCTTAATGTCACACTTGCGTACGATAGAGCCCTTGAAAATGAAGATATAAAGCAGTGGCGTATCCAATTTAAAAGTAATTTTTAAAACCTCAATGCCCTCGTCCTAAAAGCTCAGAAGCTTCCATTAAGACTACAAAAGCATCTTTATCAACCGTTTGCACCAAGCTTTTCAACGCTGGAATCTTGCGATTTTCAACCACAAGAAAAATCATCTTTTTTTGCTCATGTTCAAAAATTCCACTTCCTTCAACAATCGTCCCCTCTTGTCCAATCTGCTCCACAATAACATGGCACACAGCATCAATCTTTGAAGAGACGATATGCACCACTTTTTTAGAAGGTCCGCGAGACAAAAAGAGATCAATGCTCTTAGCACTCACATAAATGCTGACCAAACTCCAAAGGGCCAAATCGATATTTTTAAAAATCAGCGCAATGGCTATAATGATCATCACATCAATCGATAAAATAACGCTTGAGGCTTTAATGGTTGTTTTAGAAGCGACGATTTTTGCTAAAATCGTTGAACCCCCTGCGCTGGCATTTCCACTGAGCACCAAACCAAGCCCAATTCCAATACACACCCCTCCAAATAAAGCAGCCAAGATAACATCTTTGGTCAGGGCATTTACATGTAAAAACTCATTGAAAAAATCAATAAAGAGCGAGCTTAGTACTATGGTCACAATGCTACGTACCGTAAAGGTACGCCCAAGATATTTTGCACCTAAAAGAAGCAGTGGCGCATTCACAGCAACCATCATCATACCCGTCGGAAATTCTAGCAAGTAGTGCAGTAAAATTGCCATCCCAGACGTTCCACCCGTCACCAAAGCGTTAGGAATAAAAAAAAGAACTACTCCCAAACTCAAAAAAAGCGAACCTAAAACAATAAATAGATAATTTTTAACCTCTAAATGCATGCAACTCTTTTGTAATTTAATCAAGACGTTTAGGGTAAAACCTAAACGCCTACACTCTAAAATCCTAAATCTTCATCCACTACGATGATGGTTGTACGTCCTGGCTCATCACCATCGATGTATGCCCATTTATTACCGATATTTTCCATCGTATGACGAGGCTCTTTCCCCATCGATAGTGCCATAGTATTCATACGTTCTATATTTTTTGGAGCTGCAATGTCAAGAATACGCTGAAAACCCGCTTCCAAATTTTCAACAATTTTGTTACGCCCTGTAACAACGAGAACTTTTTTAGGACCAAAAATTTGTGCAGCAACACGATTTCCACTGCCATCTGCATTGACCAATTCTCCGTTTTTCGTAAGGGCATTCGTTCCACAGATGTAAAGATCGCTTAGCATCCCCTCACGTCTTCGTTTGACGTTTTCTTCCATCGAAATCCCTTTTTCATACTGATTAAAAAGAGTGATTTCTTTCAGCGATGTGACATACTCCAATAAACCAATTTGTGCAACCGTTGTTGACCCACCTAGCCCTATACTCATGCCAGATACAATAAATGTTTTAGCAGTCTCTAACGCCTCTGCTTTATCTTTTACACACACAACTTCCATCCCATGTTTACGAAACATCTCTATGAGTTTTTCCATACGTTTTGCCTTTTACATGTAAATATTTTATTGCGCAGTGATTATAGCAAAGATTGATGATAAAACCCGTTTTAAGAGAAATGTGATAGATTTGTTACTCGTTCATACTTTATTTAAACTAATCTTCTTTTTTTAAGATAATTTTGAGACAAACTGCCTACAATAGAATAAAACCAAATTTTAAGGAGTATAGTATGACCTCATCGTTTCGTAAGATTCTTATCAGTGGTGCTGTTGCAGCAAGCTTAGCAATGCCTCTTAGTGCAGCAGAATTTATCAACATCCTTACCGGTGGAACCAGTGGTATTTACTACCCCCTTGGTGTTTCCTTATCTCAAATTTACTCCAAAGCAATGCCAGATGCAAAAACAGCCGTTCAAGCAACAAAAGCGAGTATTGAAAATCTTAACTTACTACAAGCAGGACGTGGAGAAGCGGGTATTTCACTAGGAGATTCTTTTTCAGATGCGTACAAAGGCGATGCGGAAGCTGGTTTTAAAGCTCCTTTGGACAAACTTCGTACTATCACAGCGCTCTACCCTAACTACATCCACTTTGTTGCCGCAGCAGATTCAGGCATCAAATCGTTTGCAGATATCAAAGGAAAACGTATCTCTGTGGGAGCACCAAAATCAGGAACACAGCTGAACTCTCAAAAAATCCTCACCGCTGCTGGTATCTCCTACAAAGATTTTTCAAAAGTTGAATACCTCTCGTATGCAGAGTCTGTAGAGCTTATGAAGAACAGACAACTAGATGTCACCTTACTCTCTTCAGGTGCAGGTGTCGCGGCGTTACGTGATCTTGCTACATCGCAAAAAGTAGTCTTTTTGACGATTCCTGCGGATATCGTTAAAAAAATTGATGATCCAGCGTACCAAGTAGGGGTTATCCCAGCGAACACGTATGAGGGGCAAACAGCAGATGTCAATACCATCGCTGTTCAAAACTTCCTTGTCACACGTGAAGGAGTTTCGACCGATACTGTTTACAAGATGACCAAATCGATGTTTGAAAACCTTGACCAAATGGTTGCAGCACATGCAGCGGCAAAAGATATCAAAAAGGAAAATGCTATCAGCTCTTTACCAGCTCCTCTGCATCCAGGTGCTGAAAAATACTACCGTGAGATTGGACTCATCAAATAATGTGATATATTTGGGGCTATGTTATCAGCATAGCCCAGATTTAGATACTTCGCTAAAGGATTTTTCGTGACAGACGCTTCATCACAACTTCACCATCCAGAGCCTTCAGAATTTGAAGAACACGGTCATCAGCGCACACTGATAGGCTGGTCTTTACGTCTTGCAATGTTCGGAGCTCTTGCTTTTTCAACCTACCAAATCACGGTTGCCGCTTTTCATCCCTTTTCAAGCCTCATCATTCGTGCTTTACATGTAAGCTTTTTGGTGATGCTTATTTTTATGTTTTATCCAGCAACCACACAAGGTCGCCAACAAAAAAGTATCCCATGGTACGACGTCTTACTCTCTTTGCTTGGCTTTGGTGTTGGCTTTTATCACCTCTTATTTGAAGGGGATCTTATCGAGCGCTCGGGCGATCCTAGTATGGCGGATCTTGTTGTCGCAACAATCGCGACCGTTTTAGTCTTTGTAGCTTCACGTCGTGTTGTAGGATGGGCATTAACACTGGTGTGTGCTACCTTTTTAGCGTATGGCTTTTTTGGACAGTATCTGCCCTTATCGCTTGCCCATCGTGGCTTTGGGTATGATCAAATCGTAAGTCAGCTTTACCTTGGAAGTGATGGTATTTTAGGCGTTCCAACCTTGGTTTCAGCAACGTATATCTTCTTATTTATCCTATTTGGTACGTTTTTAGAGCATGCCGGAATGATTCGCCTTTTCAATGCTTTAGCACTTGGACTGGTTGGACAAGCACAAGGAGGACCTGCTAAGGTTGCTGTTTTATCCTCTGGGCTTATGGGAACTATCTCAGGCTCAGGCGTTGCCAATGTTTTAACCGTAGGACAATTTACCATCCCTTTGATGAAACGCTTTGGATACACCTCGACTTTTGCAGGAGCGGTTGAAGCAACGGCTTCTATGGGTGGGCAGATTATGCCTCCTGTCATGGGTGCTGTCGCCTTCATCATGGCAGAGACTTTGAACCTTCCTTATGCGGAAATTGTGAAAGCAGCCATCATCCCAGCAATGCTTTACTATGCAACGGCTTTTTGGATGGTACATCTTGAAGCAGGTCGTCTCAAACTCTTAGGTGTTCCAAAAGATCAATGCCCTAATGTTGTGCAAGAGCTCAAACGCAGTTGGCACTTAGTTCTTCCACTTGCTGTGCTTGTTTACATGCTCTTTCATGGCTTTACCCCTATGTTTGCGGGAATGATGGGGCTGACACTCACAGCAATGCTGATTTTAGGAGCATCACTGGCTGCAAGCATTTCTATGCGTGCCTTTCGCTATATCTTTTGGTTTGCTCTTGGTCTAGCTGCCGCTTCATTTGGCAAATGGGGAATCGTTCCCGTTTTGGGTGTCATCGCTCTTTTAGTCCTTGCTAATTTTTTGGTAACGAGTGGAAAAGAGACCCTTAAAATCATGAAAAATGCCCTCATTGATGGTGCGAAACAAGCCCTTGGTGTGGGAATTGCATGTGCGATTGTCGGCGTGATTATCGGTGTTTTAACCCTTACAGGCGCTGCGTCCAATTTTGCAGGATTTATCCTTGAAGTGGGTGAAAAAAGTCTCTTTTTATCGCTTGTGTTAACGATGATTGTCTGTTTGGTGTTAGGTATGGGAATTCCAACCATTCCTAATTACATCATCACAAGCTCCATTGCAGCTCCAGCACTTTTAAAGCTTGGTGTACCGTTAATTGTCAGTCATATGTTTGTTTTCTATTTTGGAATTATGGCGGATTTAACACCGCCTGTTGCACTCGCTGCCTTTGCCGCAGCTTCCATCGCAAAAGCTCCTGCGATGAAAATAGGCTTTAAAGCGACACAAATTGCAATTGCAGGATTTGTCATTCCTTTTATGGCGGTGTATGACCCAGCGTTAATGATGCAAGGAGATCCAACGGCTCTTGCAGTTATTTACATCGTCATCAAAGCTTTGGTTGCAATTTTCCTATGGGGCGCTGCTGCCATTGGGTACTTGTGGTCACCGTTATCGATGATAGAGCGTATTTTTGCAGCCCTTAGTGCGTGTTTCCTCGTCGCTGCATACCCGATGACGGATCAGATAGGCTTTGTGGCTTCTGCTTTGTTCATTGGATGGAATTGGTATCAAACGCGTCAAAAATGATTGCTTTGTGCCTTAGTGCTGGAGCGTTGTCTGCAACGCTTTTCACGCAAAGTTTTACCTTAAGCTGGATGCATTCGGTAGAAAAAATTCGCTGGGAAGAAGAATGGAAAATCGAAAACACCTCTCTTCTTCTCACCTCAGCCCGTGTCAGAGGAAGTGGTGCTGGAATGGAGCCTCCTTTGGGCTCTGTTTTTCGCGAGGGGGCATGGCACTATACACCGCATATTGCACCACTTAAACAACTACTTCTCGCACACTCGCCTTATACCAAAGAGTATGACCTGTGTATTGATTTTACATGTAAACCTATCAGTGCGTACCTTCCAAACCTAAGTGAGAATGCTACTATCACCCTTGAAGCATGCGAACGCTAAGCTTAAAAACAGTATAATCCCTCAAAATTTTATAACAAATAACAAGGAATGACCTCCTATGGGAAGAGCGTTTGAATACCGCAAAGCGGCAAAAATGAAACGATGGGGAAATATGTCTCGCGTATTTCCAAGACTTGGACGTGTAATTATGATGGCAGCAAAAGAGGGCGGTGGGGATCCAGATATGAACCCAAAACTTCGTGCAGCGATTCTCAATGCCAAAGCGGAAAACATGCCAAAAGACAATATCGATGCGGCAATCAAACGAGCACTTGGCAAAGATGCGCAAACTCTCACGGAGACAACCTATGAAGGAAAAGGTCCACACGGTTCACTCTTTTTCGTTGAATGTGCCACAGACAATAACACCCGCACGGTTGCGAATATCAAAAGTGCTTTTAAAAAATCAGGCGGTGAAGCTTTAAACAATGGCTCACTTGATTTTATGTTCTCGCGAAAAGCGGTCTTTGAATTTGCAAAAACAGAGGGAATGGACATCGAAGAGCTTGAACTTGAACTTATCGATGCAGGGCTTGAAGAGATTGAAGAAGAAGATGGTGTCGTGCTTGTGTATGGAGACTACACCAATTTTGGAAGTCTAAACAGTGCGTTTGATCGTTTAGGCATCGCTTTAACAAAAGCAACTTTGGAGCGCATCGCTAATACACCGATACAATTTACAGCAGAACAAATGGTTGACATCGAAAAAATCATCGAAAAAATTGAAGACGATGACGATGTTCAAGCCGTTTATACGAATATTGGCTAAGCCCTCCTAAGAGGGTATGATGCCCTCTTTTACGCCTTAAACAATTTATAAATCGCGCTAAAATCTTCTTTACCATCTCCTAGCATCTTCATCTTCGAAAAAAGCTCTTTGGTAACACTTGCTGTGTACAAAGGTCGATTGAGACTGTATGCCAAGTCTTGTAAGCAGTGTAAATCTTTCGCAATCGCTTCTGTACTAAAGTGTGGAGAAAAATCTTCATCTATCAATTTTTGTGTTTTAGCAGCCAATACCAATGATTTTCCGCCTCCTGCACCCAAAATCTCTAACAAGGTCTTTTTCTCAATGCCACACGCTTCACCCAATGCCGCACATTCAGCGATCGTTGCCATGAAAGACCCTAAACACAGATTGTTGATAAGCTTCATCTTCGCTGCAAATCCAGCCTCTTGCAGGTGGAAAATCGTTGAGGCAAATTTTTCAATCAATGGTTTACACGCTACAAAGACCTCCTCTTTGCCAGCACACACTGCGGTTAATTCACCTTTACTTGCAGGGACAACACTGCCTAAAACAGGGCTTTCAAGATAGTTTCCACCCTGTGCTTCTACCAAAGCATGAAACTCAATGACATCGTTAAAATGATTGGTTGTCAAGTCGATGATGGTTTTGCCCTGAAGGGAAGTGCTTAAGAGTCCATCTTGCATTGTCAACACCTCTTTGACACCTAAAGAATCGAACAAACACAAAAAAACAACGTCGCATTTTTCTAAAAGTACTTTGGGAGAAGCTTCACACACAAACCCCTTTGCTTCCGCTTTTGCTTTGGTACGATTCCATACCAACACCTCTTCATTCATACTCTCTAAGCGTTTTGCTATCGCTGAACCCAAATTGCCTAGTCCAATAAAACCAACTGCCATTGTTAAGCTCCTTAAAAATTTTTAGAATTATA
>RRZU012059929.1_pt1 | contig 10064 bp, 10 predicted proteins | sample 2165561 | NCBI WGS metagenome assembly RRZU01 (sample SAMN10456909, study PRJNA506462) | wastewater metagenome | isolation source: wastewater sludge | place: USA: Moscow, Idaho
CCCCCAGGATGTACGTCAACGGAAACAGAATCGCGCCGCCGTCAAAAATGAGGTGGAACGGGCCCAGATCCAGCTCGATGAGCTTCGTGGCGGCGATGTTGGACAGCAGCAGGAACGAGACGAACAGCACGGCGACGACGTCGCGCAAGGCAGCGGATTCTTTGGCGCCGGATTCTCTGGGGCGCGGGTTGGTTGCAGACATACGGCTTCCCAAGTACACAGGTGTTCTCAGTTCGCCCGGCGCTGCCACCACGCGGACCCGCCCCATCGCCAAGCAGTATTGAGTGCGACGCACGGAGAAGATCGATCGCTCGATATTCCATCGGGCATTCTACCCCACCAGCTCAGTACTGGATGCGCAGGATCGGCAGGTTGTCCGCCGGACTGACCTCCTGGGTGATGGCGAGCTCTTCGCCCTCGCGATAGCCGATCGTCTGCCCGGGCAGCAGGAAGGAATCCGAGCTGATGACGTAGTCCGCGATGTTGGCCAGCACGTTGAAGACATCCTCGCCACTGCGGGGCGAATCCATGACATCCAGATCCAGGTGCCCGAAGAGCGGCAGGCCCAGCGTGCGCCCATGGCTGAGATCCGGAGTGTAGACCCGGATGGCAACCCACAACGGGAGCGGCACCTGGCCCTTGGAGAGAAGGTCCGCCAGCTCGATGATCATCTGAGGCGGCTGCACCACACCGAGCTCACCGCGATAGACGCCCACGGCAGCATCCTCGCGCATGAGCGCATCCATGAGCTGCGTGAGAACGGTATGGGCCTTGAGCATGCGCCGGCGCGTGGCAAGTTCGAGATCCTGCGCCGGCTCACCGCCACCGTTCTCCTGCGGCGCAAGCGGGGCGTAGCAGGTCATGGCAACGTGGAAGGCGTGCTCCGGAAGGCTTCCCTCCGCCACGGCCATGGCTTCGGGAATCGGTGTCAGCATGACAAGGACGTCCTGAACCGGGAAGCTCAGGATGCGCCCGGCCGGGCTGTCCTCGCCGAAGGCTCCGGCCTCGACGGCCTGCCAGACCGGGGCCACGTCCAGACTCCACAGCTCACGAAGGCGGCCCACGGCGTTCTCCACGTCAATCGGGGCGCTGTACAGGGCCGTGGCGGAGACGAACTCCGGGGCCAAAGGATGAATTGAGGACACGGGGAGCTGCTCGCTCATTCATGCTCCTAAAGGTGCTGGGTGGTACGAGACGACAGCAGCATTCTCGCACCACCCAGCTCCAAGGCAAGGTTTCCGGAGATCCCACCCGCTCACCTCAGCTGGGACGGATACTTCTTGCCCGTGCGCACATCCCGAAGGAGGCGCAGGTCTGTGTAATCATGTGGCTCCGGCTGCGGGTTGCCCCGCATGTACCGAATCCAGTTTCATTCTATGACGGCAACGATGGTGGTGCCAACACGTGGTGGAGACTTCGTTTCAGGCGTAAGCCATGAGGAGCTTCTCGCAGGCCTCCCGCCCCTCGAGATCCCCCCTGATATGGGCTTCGGCAAGCCGGTCCAGAAGAAGAGCGAATGAGGTGTCGTTGATGGCGCGGCCCGCAACGGCAAGGGCTGCAACCATCTCAAGATAGGATCCGTCCTTCTCCAACAGTGCCTGAGCCTTGTCAAGGGCCTGCTGCCCCGAGATCAAACGCGGCAGCGAATTCCTCACATCGCTCGGTTCACCGGCACCCATGCTCGCCAAGATCTGGAAACCGTGGGTGAGCGCCATCTTCTCGGCCTCTCCGCTCGGGTTGGCGGCATTCACTCCGTAGCCGACGATGAGAAGCCGGACCGCGGTGCGCCGCACGGCCTTGGTTGCGGCACGCATCTGGATGATGACATCTGGCAGTGCAACCCGGCTATCGATCATCCGGAGAATACCGGCGAGCTGACCCTGCGCACGAGAAATTCGATTGCGAATCTTGTTGCGCTCTTCGGCGCAGAGAAAGGCCGAGAGCGTGAGCGAGACCGCGTTGCCATTCGCATTCTCAGCAAGAGACCTCTGCACGGCAGCGAAGGACTCCTCCGCTGCCACCTCGAACTCTCTCGGTGATAGCGCGTTCATACACAACCTGCCTTCAAACTTTGACTACCGCTGGGCAGTACGACGCGCGGACGATTCGCCCGGTGAGAAGAGCATTCCTGCGTTCCACTCTCCACACGCCATACTCCGAGTACACCTCGTTCAAGGAAGTCTAACGCTAGAATAATGTACTAAATATTGGCAAAGAAACCCCTCGGGGTATGAAGCGCCAGCTTGAGCCAGTTGCCAAACTCCTCGGTGACGCACTTGACAAGAGATCCGCCATCGTAGCTCTTCTCCCGGGCCTCGCCACCCTGACAGCCTACGAAAGGTGATCCCAACCCGCGGGCCCGGACCCCCGCAAATCCATGAAATGTGGCCCCCGAGCGCGAAGCTCGAGCTCGTACATGCCGCTCCACTGGCGCCACGGTTCCTTCGAGAGATGATCGTTCGTGAACCGGAGATCCTCCGTCACCTCCGTGACGCAGAACTCCGGGATTCTCAGATCCACGACCGGGGCAAGCCTCTCGCACTCGGCGATGATGAGGCCCTCGTTCTGGCCTCCGAACACATCGAACTCCCAGCCGTCCTCGTCGTACCAAAAGGAATAGCGGTTCTTCACGATGATGTTGGCGGATCTGCGCAGGATTTGGTCGGCCACACTGACGTCCAGCTCGGACTCCATCTCATATCGCTCTCCACCCACCGGGGGCGATTTCACCGCAATCGAGGCGGAGACTCTCTCCTGATCCCTCGCCATCAGCCGATCGAGGAGGCGATGCTCGTAGGCGCCCAGAAAGTCGACGGCGTCGTCGAAACGAGGCAATTCCACTGTGCGGCCCGGAAAGGTCAGTCTCACGCGCACCGCGTAGCCCTCCTGGGCAAAGAGGTAGGCTTGCGCAATCACCTGACGCGACCCGTGCTGGGCCACCTCGCGCGGCAGGGATCTCACAAGAAACTTTCGCTCGAACTCGAAGTCGAGAATCTGCGCGTCGTCATTCTCCATGTGTCCAGAATACGAGACTCGCGACGTGGGCGCAGTGCAAGCTTGCCACCTCGTCGCATTTGGCGGACAGATGTGGGCAGCGGGGAGCAATGCACGGCAGAATTGGCCCATGACAAGCGCAACTCCCACCGGCGTCGACGTCGTCGTCGCGGCCCAGACTCTCGGTACCACCGTGCGTCGCACCCCACTGGACTTGTCCCTGCGACTGTCCGGCATACGGCGCCAATCCGTTCTGCTCAAGCGCGAGGACGTGCAGGTGGGGCGTTCCTACAAGGTGCGCGGGGCCTACAACGTGATCTCCGGCCTCACCTCCGCCGAACGCGAGGTGGGCGTGGTGTGTGCATCCGCCGGGAACCACGCCCAGGGAGTGGCGTTCGCCTGCAGGCAGCTGAAGATTCATGGCAAGGTGTTCCTGCCCTCCACGACCCCGCGCCAGAAGCGCGCCCGCATCCGCGACATCGGGGGCCCGTGGGTCGAGCAGGTCATCGGAGGCGCAACCTTCGACGAGGCATCGGCCGCGGCCCAGCTGGCGGCCCTGGAATCCGGGGCAACCTACGTGCATCCCTTTGACGATCCACGCACCATCGCCGGGCAGGGCACCGTGGTCAAGGAGATCTTCGACCAGGCCAGCGAGACTCCACGGTCCGTGATCGTGCCCGTTGGGGGCGGCGGCCTGCTCGCAGGAACCGCGATCTGGTTGCGGGAGTTCCATCCCCGGGTCCACATCGTGGGCGTGGAGCCCGAGGGGGCACCCTCCATGAGGGCCGCACTGGACGCAGGCGGGCCCGTCACCCTGCCCTCGATTGACGGTTTCGCGGACGGCACCGCGGTGGCCCGCGTTGGAGACATCACCTACGAGATCGCCCGCGACCTGGTGGACGAGGTCATCGCCGTACCCGAGGGCGCGATCTGCACCGAAATGCTGGACCTCTATCAGGTCGAGGGCATCATCGCCGAGCCCTCGGGAGCACTCGCGAGCGCAGCCGTGGCTCGCTTCCTTCCCGATCTGCCGGACGGCCCCATCGCCTGCATCGTCTCCGGGGGCAACAACGACGTCTCGCGCTACGACGACATCGTGGAGCGATCCCTCGTCCACGAAGGCCTGCGCCACTACTTCCTTGTCACGTTCCCTCAGGAGCCCGGAGCCCTGCGCCACTTCCTCGACGACGTGCTGGGGCAGGACGATGACATCATCCTGTTCGAGTACACGAAGAAGAACAACCGCGAGACGGGGCCGGCCCTGGTGGGCCTCGAGATCCACGATCCGGCCGATATCACGCCACTGCTGGCACGCATGGAGGCCTCGCCCCTGGCCATCGAGAAACTCGAACCCAACTCCCCGGCGTTCACCTTCCTGCTATAACTGCATGTGACGCCGCCGCCCAGAGAGCTCGACGAAAGGCCCCCATGAAGATCACCCAGGTCATTGCCTCGACCTACATGAAGTTCTCCAAGTGGACCTTCGTCCATCAGGAGATCCCGCCGAAGGCGGTTGTCATCGGAGGGCCGCACACCTCCAACTGGGACGGCTGGCTCATGGTCATGGCCTTCTGGAAGGTGGGGCGGCCCTACAAGTTCCTCATCAAGGACAGCCTGATTCGAGTGCCCGTCGTCGGCCAGGTCATCCGCATGGTTGGCGGAATCTCCACCAACCGGCGCGAGAACACGGGCATGGTCGGCTCGCTCGTGCACACCGCGCAATCCCAGGACATCTTCACCCTGATCCTCGCCCCGAAAGGGACCCGTTCCCCGGCCAGGTACTGGAAGTCGGGCTTCTATCGGATCGCTCTGGAAACGGGACTGCCGGTGCAGCTCGGCTTCATTGATCGCAACACCATGACGTACGGATGGGCCGGAAACATCGTGTTGACCGGCGACGTCGTCGCCGACATGGACAAGATCCGCACGTTCTACGACGGCAAGGCCGGCTTCTATCCGGAGAAGGGTTCGGTTCCGCGCCTGCGCGCCGAGGATGACATGGAGGCCCGGGACTGGCTGCTCGAGGGGATCATTCCCGGCGAATCCGCCGCCGAGTAGGGTGGCCCTGTACCCTTTGAGGAAACCGAGTCCCGTTCAGTGATGAATCCGGAGGAACGCTCATGGCCGACACCTTCAAGACGATACTTTCCGACGCCATCCCTCCGTTCGTTCTTGCGTTGGACATCGGGTCGACGGCGACGCGCGGCTCCCTGTACGACGCCCGCGGGCTGCCCATCGCGGGGTCGAAGCTGCGCATTGCACACGCGTTCACCACGGCCGCCGACGGAACCTCGACCGTGGACCCGGACGACATCACCGAGGAAGTCGCCCAGATCATCGACTACACGATGCAGGCGGCCAAGGACGAACGGATCGGCGGAGTTGCCATTGACACCTTCGCCGCGAACCTGTTGGGCGTGGACGCCCAGGGGTGGGCCATCACGCCTTGTTACACGTACGCGGACAGTCGGTGCGCCGCGCAGGTGGACGCACTGCGGGCCGCATTCGACGAGTCCGAGGTGCAACAGCGCACCGGGACCCGATTCCACAGCTCCTATCTGGCCCCCCGCCTGCTGTGGCTGCGCGAGAGCGAGCCGGAGATCTTCGACGCCGTCGAACACTGGATGTCGCTGGGCGAGTACGTCTACCACAGGCTGCTCGGAGTCACCGCCATCGGGACGGCGGGCGCCGCGTGGACCGGGCTGTTGAATCGGCACACCGGCGAGTGGGACGAACCCCTATTGCAGCATTGCGGTGTGGGCGTGGAGCAGATGGGAGAGATCCGCGATCCGGACCGGCCGCTGACGGACGTACACGGCAAGGCCACGTCGCGTTGGCCGGGGCTGGCAGACGCCTCGTGGTTCCCGGTGGTGCCCGATGGGCTGGTCTCCAACATCGGCGCGGGGGCGCCGGACTCCCGGGCCATGGCCGCGAGCGCCGCCACCTCCGGCGCCATGCGCGTGATCGTGCGCGAGATCCCGCGGGAGATCCCCAACGGCCTGTGGTCCTACCGGGTTTCGCGCAACCGCGCGATCCTCGGCGGCGCCCTCAACGACGTGGGGCGCGCGATCTCCTGGATCGAGGAGAGCCTGAAGGTTCCCGAGCACACCACACTCGACGAAATCTTCACCCGCGATCCCGAACCCCACACCCCGGTGGCGCTGCCGTACTTCACGGGCGAGCGCTCAACGGGCTGGGCGGCGCGGGCACAGGCATCCATCGCCGGAATCACCTTCGCCGCGCAGGGCGACGCCCTGATCCGCGCCGTCATGGAGGGCGTCAGCCAGTCCTATGCTCGCGTGTTCGACCAGCTCAGGGCCGTTGGCGGGGAGCCCGGGGAGATCCGGATGTCCGGCCGGGTCATGCAGGACCATCCCGGCTGGCTGGCGATGCTCGCGGACACCTTGCAGGTGCCCGTGTTACCGGTGGTCATCAAGAGGGCCACGCTCCACGGCACGGCTCTTCTGGCGCTCGACGTCATTGCTCCGTGCGTCCAGCGGGTGGATCCCACAACGGGAACCCGTTTCGAACCGCGCGCGGAGAACGCTCCATACTACGCCGAGCAGCGTGCCCGCTTCGAGGATCAGTACGGGAAGCTGGTGGACCAGCCGCTCAGCGGCGGACGGCCTTGAGGAGGCGCTCGATCATCTGCGGACCGCCGGTGCGCAGCCCGTCGTGGTGGTAATCGTTGGTGATGAGCGGCTTGAGACCCCGGATCTGGTCCGCGGTCTGCTTGGACAGCTCGTAGGGCACGAAAACGTCGTCGACATAGATCCATGCCGCCGCGGGCACGGTGTTCTCAGCCAGCGTGTCCGGCGAGTAGAGCTCGGGCCAGCGCTGGGAGAAGGCCAGCCTCTCGCTCGCCTCGGCCATCGGCGCCAGCGCGGGATCCTGCTCGATCTGCCAGGGGAACACGTGCTCTCCGGTGAAGTGGAAGCCGCGCCCCTCCTTGCGCAGATCGTTTTCCGCTGAGCCTCCAGCGGAAACCTCCGGCAACACGAACTCCGGGAACTCGCCGCGTACCCGTTGTGCACTCCACGCCGTGGCGCCGGTGGAAGCCTGGGCATAGATGGATTCGTGCAACACTCCGTAGAGCGGGTTGTCCCGGTAGGAGAGCAGCTTGCTCACTCGTGACAGAAATTGGGGGCGCAGCCTGCGCTGCCCATTGATCCGCCACACCGGGTCCTCCAACAGGAAGTGCAGCTGCTCCGGGCCGTACGAGTATCCCAGCACGATGCCCAACTGCCGAAAGCGGGCCGGCGTGAGCCGCTCACCCGCTGGCAGGAACTCCTCGACATCCGCCAGATGGGTGGCCACGTACCAGGCGGTCGCCTCGTCGCCGCCGTAGCGCGCGAAGAACTCGCGATTGCGCGCGATCATCGACTGGTAGGTGCGGCGATAGACCTCGTCCGCGTGCTTGGTGGTGGAGGGCAGGCCAGCGGTGATAAAGGCCTGCGAGAGTCCGTGCGGAGCCTGGGAGAGATAGCAGGTGACAGTGAAACCGCCGAAGCTCTGGCCGAGGGCCGCCCATGGGGTGTCCCCCTGGAGTTCCTGGCGCAGAATCTCGGCGTCACGCACGATGGAATCCTGCCGGAAGCAGGCGAGATGGGCGGCCTGAACCTCGGGCGTTCCCACGCTGGTGACGGCCGTGGAGTCCAGTGGGTGCGAATTGCCGGTGCCCCGTTCGTCGATCAGGACCACACGATAGTGGTCCAGCGCGCTCTCGAGCCATGAGCCGATCGGGGCCATCCGAGGAGCGGCCGATCCGGGACCTCCCTGAAAGAAGACCAGACGAGGCGCATCCTCGTGCCCGTCGCGAATGTACTCGCGGGCGAACACATTGATTCTGGAGGGAATCATGCGAAAGTCCGAGCCCGAAGGCAGCAGCGACAGCGCACCGAAGTAATCCAGGGGCACCGATATCCAGTGCTCGCGCATGATGTGTCCATCAATTCGGTACGTCGTTGTGTCCATACATCTAGGCTACCCGTGCAAATACTTGGCAAATCCCCACGAGGTGATTGATCAATCACACCCGCCGTCCCACGAAGCGTCAGAACATTAGGCCTTACATTTGACCTCAAGAATGGGCACAATTGCTGTATGAGCACTACAGCAACGTTATCCAACGGCACAGAAATTCCTCTGGTGGGGGTTGGCCTCTGGGAGGTTCCCGCCGACACGACCCAGAAGACCGTCGAGGACGCGGTCGAGATCGGCTACCGCCACTTCGACGGCGCCGCCGCCTACAAGAACGAGGAAGGCCTGGGTGCCGGCATCCGTGCCTGCGGCGTTGCCCGGGAAGAACTCTTCGTCACCACGAAGCTGCAGAACGCGAATCAGGGCTACGCCAAGGCCCTCAAGGCCTTCGACGCCTCCCTGGATCGCCTCGGCCTGGACTATGTGGACCTCTACCTCATCCACTGGCCCGTCCCCGCGTGGGGCCTGTACGTGGAGACTTGGAAGGCGTTGGAGGAGATCCACCGGTCCGGGCGTGCCAAGGCCATCGGACTCGCAAACTTCACGCCCCGAGTCATCGCGGAGGTTCTGGAAGCCGCAGAGATCAAGCCCATGGTGAACCAGTTCGAATCGCACCCGAGCCTGCAGCAGCGCGACATCGAGGCAGCCAGCCGGGCGGCCGGAATGATCGTGGAGGCCTACTCCCCGATCGGTCGCGGAGTCGATCTGCGCAACCCCGTGGTCCAGGAGATCGCCACCGCGCACGGATGCTCTCCCGCGCAGGCCATTCTGGCGTGGCACCTCGCCCAGGACCGCGTGGTCATCCCGAAGTCCGTCCACCGCGAGCGCCTGGCCGAAAACCTTGCCGCCACCGAGGTCACCCTGACGGCCGCGGATCTGAACCGCATTGATTCCCTCGAGGCCGGGTTGCGCCAAACCGGCGATCCGGAAACTACCGATCACCCGCAGCTGTAACCAACATCGTGAGCAGGCTGGGCACGTCGATCCACATGCGCCTAGCATCGTAGAAGGCGGACAAGCCTGCTCACACCGAAGGAGAATCATGGTCAACTTTGCCTACACCATCGCCGGATCCGAAGCCACGGGAGGCGCCGGCTTCCAGGTGGATCTCAAGACGTTCCAGCATCTTGGCGTGTACGGGATGGGAACCCTGACGTGCATCGTCTCCTTCGACCCCGCCAATGGTTGGGGCCACCGCTTCGTACCCGTCGATCCGCAGGTCATCCGCGATCAGATGGAAGCGGCGATGAGCTCGCAGGACTTGGACACCGTGAAGATCGGCATGCTGGGCCACCCGGCCACGATCGCCGCCGTCGCCGAGGGCCTGGCCAGCCAGTCGTGGAAGAACGTTGTGCTCGATCCCGTCCTCATCTGCAAGGGCCAGGAACCGGGCGCCGCCTTGGACACGGACAACGCGCTGCGCGAGAGGATTCTTCCCCTCGCCACGGTCGCCACACCCAACTACTTCGAGGCCTGCACGCTGGCGGGCATGGAGAAGCTGGAGACCGTGCAGGACCTGGCCGAGGCCGCCTACCGCATCTCCCAGCTCGGACCGCGTTACGTACTGGTCAAGGGCGGGATCGACTTCCCCGGCGAAGAAGCGGTTGACGTGCTGTGGGACGGCGAGAGCGCCACCGCGTACTCCTCCCCCAAGATCGGCGAGCACCGGGTCTCCGGGGCCGGCTGCACGCTGGCCGCCGCCATCACCGCCGAACTCGCCAAGGGCGCGAACATTCACGACGCCGTCCGCGTGGCCAAGGACGTGGTGACGGACGGTATCCGCGCGCGAGTGTCCGGGCACACCCCGTTCGACACCGTGTGGCAGGGCGCTTACGTGGCTCCCGCTCCGGTCAAGGAGAAGACGGGCGCTGTCATCAGCGCCGCCAACTGAGGGTGCGCAGCGATGACCACCACCGATCCGTACTCCACACCCTTTCAGCACCAGCCACGCAGGAGCCGCCGCTGGCCGCTTCTCGTGGGTGGCCTCGTCATCGGCCTCGCCGCCGCCGTCGCCGCCGTACTGCTTTGGTGGCCGCGATCGCCGGAATCCGCGAACGAGACCCCGGGAAACCGTTTTCTGAGCTTCGAAG
>RRZU013351618.1_pt1 | contig 10064 bp, 8 predicted proteins | sample 2165561 | NCBI WGS metagenome assembly RRZU01 (sample SAMN10456909, study PRJNA506462) | wastewater metagenome | isolation source: wastewater sludge | place: USA: Moscow, Idaho
GCGACCCCCAGCAGGCGGGCGGCGGTGAGGTTCGCCTCGCTGATCACCCCGCGCTCACTCAAGGTGCAATAGCCTACTGGCGCCAGGTCATAGAGGTCGAAGTAACGCGCCCGTGCAACGTCCAGTTCCACCTGCGCCCGACGCAGCTCCTCGTTCTGCATCTCCAGTTCGACCTGATGCACCCGCAATTCGTACAGCGTCTGGCGGGTTGCTTTACCCGACAGGGGCTCATCGCTTTCCGGTGACCGGGCGGCTTTCGCCCGCAGCCGCTCTTCCGCCCGTCGGCGCAGTGTCGGCGCGGCGCTCAACGGTTGCTCGGTCGGCGGCGGGGTAGCGCCGGCGGGGCGCTCATCCCCGCTGGTCAGGGATTGTCTTGGTTGTTTTGTCACTCGGTGATTCAATCTGCCGTTCAGTGGTCGCAATCGCGTACATCTGCCCGGTCTCGTCGATCAAAGCGGACGCCATTATCCAGATTTCCAGGACAGACCCACTCCTGGTGATTCGTCGCGTGCGATAGGGGAGCGGAATCGACGCCCGGCCGAGGTCTGTGAGCTTGGTGAACTCGACCGCGCGCATCTCCTGCGGGATCCGGTCGCGCACGTTCATGAGCAGCGCTTCGGCTTCACTCCAGCCGTACATCCGCACGGCTGCAGGGTTCCAGGCAAGGATGCGGCCAGCCAGGTCGTGCACGGTAATGGCGTCAAACGCATCGCGCACGACCGCCGCCAGACGAGCCAGATCATTGGCCCGGGCCAGCGCCCCTTCGATCCGCATCATCTCGGTGATGTCTGCGAAGGTGATCACGACGCCCTCGATGACATTGTCCAGGGTGCGATAGGGCCCGATACGCATGGTGTACCACAGGCCCGCCGAGCTCTGTACTTGCGTTTCTTTGGGCACCAGCGTGTCGAGTACCGCTTGCGCGTCCGCCACCAGGCGGTCGTAGCCGACCAGATTGGAGGCGATGTGGCCCACGGGGCGTCCGATGTCGCTGACGATCAGGTTGATGATCTGGGAGGCGGTGGGCGTGAAGCGCAGAATGCGCAGTTGATGGTCTACAAAGACGGTGGCGATGCCGGTGCCGGCCAACAGGTTGTTCATGTCGTCGTTTGCCCGGGATAAATCCACCACCTTGGTGTTCAGTTCGGTGTTGACCGTGGCCAGTTCCTCGTTGATCGATTGCAGCTCCTCCTTGGCGGTTTCCAGTTCTTCGTTGGTCGACTGCAGTTCTTCGTTCACCGACTGCATTTCTTCGTTGGACGACTTGAGCTCTTCGTTGGCGGTCTCCAGTTCCTCCTGCGTGCTCTGGAGATATTCGTCCTTGGCCCGCATTTCTTCCCTGAGTGTCGCGATGCGATCCTCGGCATCCGCGTCGGCATCACTGGCGTTGGCGTTGCCCGGGGCAGGGGGCCGGCTGGCGTGCTGTGTGAGCTCTGGATCGAGGGCAGGCACTTCCTCGAGAGTAACCAGGTAGAGCGGCGACTCGGGCATCGCGGCGAGGCCGGTCGTCAGCGGACGGATGCTCAGATTAACCCGGGTGAAGTGGTCGTTGGTCCTGACACGCAGGCCGAGGGCGCGGACGATCTCATTGGTCGAGCGAGCCTTCTGCAGGCTCGTGTGCAGCTCAAGCCGCAGCCCTTCACGGGCCAGCTTGACGATGTTGTTGATGCCCGCCTCGCCCGGAGTCAGCTCCAGATACATGCCGGTGCGGCCATGCAGGTAGAGGATGTCGCCCTGCGCGTTGATCAGTGCGGCAGCCGGGGCGACCTGCTGCAAGAGCGCCTGTTCGGTCAGCTCGCGCAGCGGCCGTTTGGCGGGGATTGCAGTTTTTATGGTGTTCGGAAACCGTGCGCTCAAAAGCGGCAGATCGCGGCCCAGGAATGCCCGCTGCCCGCCGACAACGCCTTCCCGGCGTTGGTACAGCTTCGTCTGACGGTCCAGCACGGCAAATAGATCGCCTGCGTCACCGATGCCTTCCGAAGTGCCCAGGAACAGCGCGCCGCCGGGGTTTAAGGCGTAGTGGAACAGGGCGATGAGCTTCTTCTGCAGGCCGCCCCCCAGATAGATCAGGAGGTTGCGGCAACTGATGAGGTCGAGTCTGGAGAAGGGTGGGTCCTTGATCAAGTCGTGCTCGGAAAACACCAGCAGCTCGCGGATGTGATTGTCGATGCGGTAGCCGCCGCCGGGCTCGGCCGAGAAAAAGCGCGCCAACCGCTGCGTTGAAACGTCGGCGGCGATGTTCTCTGGGTAGCGGCCGGCGCGCGCCGTGGCAATCGCCCGGCTGTCGATGTCGGTGGCGAAAACCTGCAGCGTGCACCTTTGCTGGAGCGCCTCCATATTTTCCATCAGCAGGATGGCGAGCGAAAAGGCTTCCTCGCCCGTCGAGCATCCCGCCGACCAGACGCGAATCACGCTGCCCGCGGGTTTGTCGGCGAACAGGCGCGGGATGATCTGTTCCTCGAGCACCCGGAAGGCCTGCGGATCACGGAAGAAACTGGTCACGCCGATGAGCAGGTCACGAAATAGCGCGTCGAGCTCGGACGGTGTTTGTCGCAGATAGCTGACGTAGCCATCCAGCGACTCGATCTGGTGGACGTGCATGCGCCGCAAAATTCGGCGGTGGATGGTGCTTGGCTTGTATCCGGAAAAGTCGTGGCCGGTATGCTCCCGCAGCAGGATAAGGGTCTTCCTCAGCGCGCTCTCGATCTTGGCTGCGGGGCCGGCCGCTGGAAGGGGACGCTTGCGGAAGGTGTGCGCGGCGTAGGTGATGAGCTGCGCGGGCATCTCGGCCGGTGGCAGCTGCCAGTCCGCCAGGCCGGTGGCGATGACGCTGTGCGGCATGCCGTCGAACTCGGCGGACTCGGGGCTCTGCACCATGACCATGCCGCCCTCGCTCTTGATCGCCCGCACGCCGAGGGTGCCGTCGCTGCCGGTGCCGGAGAGCACGATACCAATGGCCCACTCTTGCTGGTCCTGGGCAAGAGAGCGAAACAAGTAGTCAATCGGCAGGCGTTGACCGCGTGGCTCGGCGGGTTCCAGCAATTGCAACGCGCCATTCAGGAAGGCCATGTCGCGGTTGGGGGGGATGACGTAGACGCAGTTGGGCTGTACTGCCAGGCCGTCCTCCACTTCGAAGACCGGCATGCGGGTATAGCGCCGGATCAGCTCGGGGAGGATGCTCTTGTGGTGCGGGGCCAGGTGCTGCACCAGGACAAAGGCCATGCCCGGATCCGTGTCGGCGGGCATCGCGCAAAAGAAGGCCTCGAACGCGGCCAGCCCCCCGGCCGAGGCGCCGATGCCCACGATCGGGAAGGAGAAGCGCGTCGCATCCTCTGGCGCATCGGCACGGGCGAGAGGGGGCGCCAAACTCTGCCCTGTGCCGTTCTTCGTCCGGTTTCGGGCGGGCATTTTTCTCCCTGGCGAGTGTTGGTAAGGATTGTCCCTACTATAGCGCGCATGGCGATTGGCATGCAGGTCGATTTCTTCCCGTCGCATCGCCAGCAAGTTGGCGCGCCGCGGGCCGGTCAGCAGCGCCAGGAGGGTGAAATCCCGCGCGCCTGCGCTCGGCTCTTGCGCCAACGACGCGAAGAACCGCTGCATTTCGTCGGCTTGCAAGAAACCAGGTGCCCTGCTCCACCCACGCCATTGACGCGCCGGCCAGCCTCACCAAGGGCTACCTGTGGCGAAGCTTTGCGGGCCGGGTCAGGGCAGCCTGACCCGGCTTTCGCCGCAGCCTTCTCCGCACCGCGGCAGGCCCGAAGAAGCGGCCGCGCGGCCCCTTGGCGCTTACAGCACTTTCACGTCGATCTTGCGTGGCTGTGCGTGCTCGGCCTTGGGAATCGTGAGCTTCAGCACACCCTGGCTGAACTCGGCGCCCACCATGCTGGAGTCGAGTTCCTTGGAGAGGGAGAACACCCGCCGGTAACGCGGCAGGCTGACTTCGGCGTGGCTGGACTCGATGCCGCCGGGCATTGCCAGATCGATCTCACCTTCGATCGTCAGGGTGCCGGCTTCGACCTGCAGCTGGAGCTTGTCCCTGGGCACGCCGGGCAGGTCGGCATACAGGGTGATTCCCGAAGCATCCTCGACGACGTCGACCGGCGGTAGCAGCGCTGCTTCATCGCGGGTGTTCTGTTTCTTGACTGGGCTGTTCTCGGACATCTTGTATCCTCCTTACTGAATGGTGATGCGGCGTGGTTGCTCCGACTGCTTGCGGGCGATGCTGATGCGCAGAACGCCGTCGATGTACTTGGCGTCGACGGCATTGGCATCGACGTCATCGGGCAGCGACACGACGCGGCGGAAACGGCCGTCGAAACGCTCGTCGATATGTACGGTGGCGTCTTCGGCTGGGGTTTGCCGCTGCCGCTCGCCGGCGATGGTGAGAACGCCTTTCTCGATCTGCACGTCGAGGCTGGCGGCGTCGATGCCCGGTGCGAAGGCGTAGATTTCAACGGACTGCGGTGCGCTGCCGACATTCATCGCCGGAAAGCCGCCGCGGGCGATGCCGCGAATGCTCGGGGAGAGGTGGAAATTCTGCGGCGTGTTGTCACGCAGCAGCCGGTCCAGTTCCGCCAACAGGTCGCGGGGAAAAAGGGAACGATAGATCATGTAGATTCCTCCAAACGATGGGTGAAGGGCGCCATGACTGGCGCTTGTTTCTAAATTGGGGGCTATTCGGTAGACTTCAATATCCTGAGTCGCCCCGTCTCAGCCGAATTTCCCGTTACCGCTGTAAATCGAGGACCGTTTATGGAATTCAAGGACTACTACCAGACTCTGGGAGTCTCCCGCGAAGCAACGGCGGATGGGATCAAGACAGCCTTCCGGGAACTGGCGCGCGAGTACCACCCCGACGTTTCCAAGGAACCCGACGCAGAAGCGCGCATGCAGGATCTCAACGAGGCGAACGCGGTGCTTTCCGACCCGGAAAAGCGTGCTGCTTACGACCAGCTGGGGCGCGGCTACCAGCCAGGACAGGATTTTCGTCCGCCGCCCGACTGGGATGCCGGTTTCGAGTTTTCGGGGCGTGGCTCCCCCCCCGGCGAAGCGGCCGATTTCTCCGATTTCTTCGCCGAGCTGTTCGGTCGTGGCGGTGCTGCGCGGGGCTTTGGCGCCGGCCAGCGGGGCCACTTCCAGGCACGCGGTGAGGATCACCACGCGAAGGTGCTGCTCGATCTCGAAGATGCTTTTGCCGGAGCCACCCGGCAAATCTCCTTGCGCGCGCCACGCACCGATGCACAGGGGCGGGTGACGCTGGAAAACCGCACCTTGAACGTGAAAATCCCGCAAGGCGTGCACGCTGGTCAGATCATTCGCCTGGCCGGTCAGGGGGCGCCGGGAATCGGCGGAGCACCGGCCGGCGACCTGATGCTCGAAGTCCGTTTCCGGCCGCATCCGCGTTTTCGCGTCGACGGGCGCGACCTGCACCTGACCCTGCCGGTGGCGCCGTGGGAGGCCGCCCTGGGAACGGTGCTGGCGGTGGACCTGCCGCAAGGCAGCGTCAAGGTGCGCATTCCGGAAGGCGCACAGAGCGGCCGGCAATTGCGCGTTCGCGGCAAGGGCGTTCCGGGCACGCCCGCGGGCGATCTGCTGCTCGACATCCAGGTGGTGTTGCCGGCGGCCGATACCCCCGCGGCGCGAGCACTCTACGAAACCATGGCGCGCGAACTTGCCTTCGATCCGCGTCAGCAAGGAAAGGGATGAGCGATGCGTGACGAGGAAATTTTGATCGGCACCCTGATGGAAAACAGCTGGCTGACCCTCGAACAACTGGCCGCCGCCTGCACCGTCGAGCCAAGCTGGCTGATGCGCCACATCGAGGAGGGGCTGTTTCCGCACGCCGAGAGCGTCGCCGGCGTGTGGTGTTTTTCCAGCCCCAGCCTGCGGCGCGCGCGGCGCATGCGGCAGCTGGAACGTGATTTCGATGCGGTTCCAGAACTCGCTGCACTGGTCGCGGACCTGCTCGAGGAACTTGACGATCTGCGTGGCGGCGTCGGCGGAGTGGCCGCCGGCAGAGCTTCCCGGTGAGTGGCTGATTTGATCGGCTGAGCAATCTGCAGCAGCGACCAGGATGACGGCGTCGGGCAAACTGGAGCGCTGCTGCTGTCGGCGACGGTACTGATTGACTTCGCCGGTCGCTTGCGGGGATACTCTTTCGAGTAAACACAGCTCTCCGGCGGCGGTCGCACGGGCCGCTCGCCGGGGAGTTGTTTCCGACCGACCTACTGAACGACATCGGGGTTCAATCATGGTAATACTCAAGGAGTTCGACGAACTGGTCGTGAGCTCGCGGCCAGGGCAGGCGGGCCGGACCCGTCTGTACGAGATGCGCGAAAACAGCGTACTTTGTCTGGGCCCACACGGCCTGCACCGAATGGCCTACACCGAGTGGGGCGATCCGGCGAATCCGCGCGTGTTGATCTGTGTGCATGGCCTGACCCGCAACGGGCGCGACTTCGACGTGCTGGCCAATGCGCTGGCCAGCGACTACCGGGTCGTTTGTCCGGATGTCGTCGGGCGCGGGCGCAGCGATCGCCTGCCCTTTTCCGACGATTATGCGCTGCCGATCTACGCGAATGACCTGATGACGCTGCTCGCTCGTCTGGGTGTCGAATCGGTGCACTGGCTGGGGACCTCGATGGGCGGCCTGATCGGCATGTTTCTCTCCAGTCTGCCGGGTTCGCCGATCAGTCGCCTGGTCCTCAATGACGTCGGGCCGGTGATCGCCATCGACGCGTTGCAACGGATCGGCGAGTATCTCGGCAGGGCGCCCGATTTCGCCGATCTGGCCGAGGCCGAAGCCTACGTGCGAGTCGTCTGCGCGCCGTTCGGAGCCCTGTCTGACGCGCAGTGGCGCTACATGACCGTGGTCGGTATGCGCGCCAAGGTGGGTGGCGGCTTCGAGACGAATTACGATCCAGCCATCGCCCAGCCCTACCAGAAGGCCTTCCTGGAAGCCAAGGAAATCAGTCTGTGGCCAATGTACGATGCCATTCGCTGCCCAACGCTGGTGCTGCGCGGCGCTCAGTCAGATATCCTGTCGCATGACACTGCGCTCGATATGAGCACTCGCGGGCCCAAGGCGACGCTTGTCGAGGTGCCGGCGGTCGGCCACGCACCGATGTTTCTCGAAGAATCGCAGGTACGCATCGTCCAGGACTTCCTGCTCGCCGGCTGAACGATGTTCACGGCGCGGCCGGCCCGCGGCGCAGCGGCAAGCCTGCCGCGCACCGCTTTGCGGCGATGAATCTCGCGCATCTGCTCGCGCGGAGCGCCCGGGTGTTTCCGGAACGCTCCGCGCTGGCGCTCGGCGAGAGCGATTGGTGTTCCTATGGCGAACTGTTCCACCGCGCTGCCACGATCGCCGGCGGCTTGCGCGCCGGCCTGCATCTGCAGGCTGGTGACCGGGTCGCGCTGTACCTGGCCAATTGCCCGCAATACCTCGAACTGCTCTACGGAATCTGGCACGCCGGGTTGGTCGCAGTGCCGATCAACCACCAACTGCACCCGCGAGAGGTGGCTTTCATTCTCGATAATGCAGCAGTGTCGGTCGTGTTTGTCGCCGGTAAGGCCGGTGAGGATGCGGCGCTGTGGACGGCTGCCGTCCCGGGTTTGCGTGTCGTCCCGGTTGATGCGTCCGGCTATCGGCAGCTTGCCGACGCCGACCCGATCGGCATCGTGCCGCGGGCGCCCGACGACCTCGCCTGGCTGTTCTATACCTCGGGAACCACCGGTCGCCCCAAGGGGGTGATGCTGTCGCAGCGCAACCTGCTGGCGATGACGCTTTCGTATTTTCCGGACGTCGATCAGGCGACGGCGTCCGACAGCATCGTCTACGCAGCGCCGATGTCGCATGGCGCCGGCATGTACAACTTCGTGCATGTCCTGGTGGGCGCGCACCATGTCGTCCCCGAGTCGGGCGGTTTCGACGCGCAGGAGATCCTCGCCCTGTCGCGGCGTTTCGGCAGCGTCTCGCTGTTCGCTGCGCCAACGATGGTGCGCCGTCTGGTGGACCACGTCGCCGAACACGACGCGGACTGCAGCGGCATCAAGACCATCGTCTACGGTGGCGGGCCGATGTATATCGAGGACATCCGGCGCGCGCTCGCTGTCCTCGGCAATCGCCTGGTGCAGATCTACGGCCAGGGCGAAAGCCCGATGACGATTACCGCGCTGTCCCGCCAGCACCTCGGCGATGGCGGCCATCCGCGTCATCTCGAGCGCATCGCCTCGGTCGGCGTCGCGCACAGCGTTGTCGAGGTGATCGTCGCCGACGCCGACGGTCAGCCCTTGCCCGTCGATGTCGCTGGCGAGGTGCTGGTGCGCGGCGAAACCGTGATGCAGGGCTACTGGCGCAACCCGCAGGCCACGGCAGAAGCCATTCGTGACGGCTGGCTGTACACCGGCGACGTCGGCAGCCTCGACGCGGATGGTTTTCTGACGCTCAAGGATCGCTCCAGGGACGTCATCATCAGCGGTGGTGCCAACATTTATCCCCGCGAGGTCGAGGAAGTCCTGCTGCGCCATCCGCTGCTCGCCGAGGTGTCGGTGGTCGGCCGGCCAAGCCGCGAGTGGGGCGAGGAGGTGGTCGCCTTCGTCGTCTGCCGGCCCGGTGTTTCGTCTGCCAGTGAGGAACTGCGCGGGGAACTGGATCGCCTGTGCCGCGCAGCGATCGCGCGCTTCAAGCGGCCGAAGGATTACATTTTTGTCGCATCGCTGCCGAAGAACAACTACGGCAAGGTTCTCAAGACCGAGTTGCGGCGCCAGTGGCAACAGCCAGGGGAGACTTGAAGATGGGCGGACGCCTGCAGGACAAGGTGGCCATCGTCACCGGCAGCGGCTCGGTGGGGCCGGGCTGGGGCAATGGCAAGGCGATGTCGGTACTCTTCGCGCGCGAGGGGGCCAGGGTGGTCGGCGTGGACATCGACGCCGATGCTGCCGCAGCAACGCAACAGATCATTAGCGAGGAAGGCGGCAGCGGCATGGTTGTCGTCGCCGACGTCACCCGCGCCGTCGAGGTCGAGCGCATGGTGGCGACGACTCTCGACGCCTACGGGCGCATCGACATCCTGGTCAATAATGTCGGCATCGCCGTCGTCGGTGGCCCGGCCGAACTCGACGAGGCGACCTGGGACCGGCTGATGTCGGTGAACATCAAGAGTGCCTATCTGACCTGCCACTACGTGCTGCCGGTGATGATTCGCCAGCACGCCGGGGCGATCGTCAACAATGCCTCGGTGGCGGTGCTCGGCTGGGCCGGTGTCAACTATGGTTTCTACGCGGCCAGCAAGGGCGCGATGGTGGCGATGACCCGCACCATGGCCATCCGGCACGCACCCGACGGCATCCGCGCCAACTGCGTCCTGCCCGGGCTGATGAACACGCCGCTGGTGCACGCGGCGCTGACCCGCGTCTATGGCGAGGACGGCGACATTGCCAACCTGATTCGCACGCGCGACGCCCAGTGCCCGCTCGGCCACATGGGCGACGCCTGGGATACCGCCTACGCGACGCTGTTCCTCGCCTCCGACGAGGCCAAGTACATCACCGCCACCGAGCTCGTCATCGATGGCGGCTTGTCGGCGCGTTTCGCGTAGCGGCGGCGGCCGCCGAAGTGTGTATGACACTCTGGCCGCAGAAACCCGAACCCCTCGATCCCATTCCGGAGATTTGAACCCATGCTTACCCTCCCTCAGGATCTTGCCGACCTCCTCAAGAACGTCCGCCGCCCCGGTGACTTCCATGCCACGGGCCGCGCCGAGATTTTCGCGCCGCGGCTCGAAGTGGACGGCGTTGGCCTCATCGCATTGCCGCTGTTGCCGGCACAGGCCGAAGAACTTGTCGCCGTCGCCGAGCAGGCGCCGTACGGCCGGGGTGGCGATACCCTGATCGACACCGAGGTGCGGCGGACCTGGCAAATCGCTGCGGACCACGTCCACCTCGGCGGTCGTCACTGGGAGAAGAACCTGGCCGAGATCGTCGGGCGCAGCCGAATCGGTCTCGGCGTCGACGCACCCGTCGCGGCCGCGTTGTACAAGCTGCTTGTTTACGATACCGGCAGC
>RRZU010103938.1_pt1 | contig 10063 bp, 7 predicted proteins | sample 2165561 | NCBI WGS metagenome assembly RRZU01 (sample SAMN10456909, study PRJNA506462) | wastewater metagenome | isolation source: wastewater sludge | place: USA: Moscow, Idaho
TCGGCCCGCAAGATCCTTGGGGCCTGAGCCTGACTCTGGCGTTGACGCTCAAGGAAACGCCCTATTTGCTGTTCATGGGCTTCGCCGGTCTCGGTCAATTGCCAGTCGAGTCCTGGTCCGCCATGGCCCGTTCGCTGGGCTACGGACCGACGATGACGTTTCTCAAGGTGGTGTTGCCGCAACTGTACCCGCTGATCCGCCTACCGGTGTTCGCCGCGCTGGCTTTCGCGCTGACGGTGGTGGATGTCGCCCTGATCATCGGCCCCAGCACGCCGCCGACTTTGGCGGTGCAGGCGCTGCGCTGGTTCAACCACCCCGAACTGGGCTGGCGGTTGCCGGCGGCGGCGGCGGCTCTGCTGTTGACCGTATCGACCTTGCTGTCGCTGGCGGCGTGGGAAAGCGGGACGCGTCTGCTGGTCCGATGTTCCCGCGCCTGGCTCATCGGCGGTGGACGGGGCGGAACCGGCCTCGGGTTCAGGCGAATCGCGCTCGGCGGTGGTGGACTGGCGCTAGCGCTGGCCTGCCTGAGCGTGCTGACCCTGCTGCCGTGGTCCTTTGCCCGCCGCTGGACGTTTCCGCTGGCTTGGCCCGAGGAGTGGACCTCGGACAACTGGAGCGGCCAGATCGCCAACCTGCTCGTCATGACGCGGAACACCCTGAGCATCGGCGTGGCGGCGACCGGGCTGGCTCTGGCGTTGTCGGTCGCCTGCCTGGAGCGCGAAGCCCACCGGCGGCGCCCGTCTTTCACCGGGCAAAGCCTTTGGCTGCTGTACTTGCCCTTGCTGGTCCCGCAAGTGGGGTTTCTGTTCGGAATCCAGGTGCTGCTGGCCTGGAGCGGATCGAACGGTGGCTGGCCGGCGCTGGTCTGGACCCATCTGCTGTTCGTGCTGCCCTACGTGTTTCTGTCGCTGGCCGACCCTTGGCGCGCGTTCGACCGCCGCTACGAACAGGCGGCGCTGGCGTTGGGGTCCAGTCCCGCCCGGACGTTCTGGCGGATCAAGCTGCCGATGCTGCGGGGCTCGGTCGCGGCGGCGGCGGCGGTGGGTTTTGCCGTCAGCGTCGCGCAATACCTGCCGACCCTGTTCGCCGGAGCGGGCCGCTACGCGACTCTCACCACCGAGGCCGTCACTCTGGCGACCGGCGCCAACCGGCGGATCATCGGGGTGTACGCGGTGGCGCAGGCGGCGCTGCCGTTGCTGGGATTCGCGGTGGCTCTATGGCTGGCCAAAACCCCGCGCCCACGCGAACAGCGCGGGTTGGGATCGGATCGCCCGGACAGCGAAAACCCCGCGTCCGAATGATCGGAGAACCTCGAAACTACTCGACAATCTCGATCAGCAGGCTGGCTGGCTTAACTTCCTTCCCGTTCACCCAAACGTGCAACATCGCATCCATTTTGGCGACGACCTGGAGCTTGCCGGCCTGAGCCCCATCGATCAGCGCTTGCGCCCGCTGGTTGTGAAAAAACAGTTTGGTGTGTTCGCCGCCAACAACCACATCGACCGTAACGAAGCTGGGTTTGATCGCTTGGCCGTTGACCTGGACTTTCGGCACGCCCCCCTCGAAGCTGATCTGAGTTTCCAGCCGCCACGCTCGCTGATTGTGCAAACACGCCTCGAAGTTCCCGTTATTCAAAGCGATCTTGGTGCGATTGACCGCCGAGCCGAGGCACTTTGGCCGCCGGACCTCGACCAGCAATCCCGGAAAATACACGGCATGGTTGCGGACGTGCACCAAACTACCGCTGCCCGCGTCCGCCATCAGTCCGTTGCCGCCCACGCAAACCCCGATATGGGTGATCGTTCCCGCCGCCCAGCCCGGATAGGTGTTCTGAAAAAACAATAAATCGCCGGGAGCCATTTGCGGGGTCGGGACGGCGGGTCCAACTTCGTCGCCGGCCATGCTGTCGGCGAACCACAGACCGACCGGATATTTCAGACCGAGCTTCTGGTAATGAGGCGGGTTATACACAATCGGCAGCTCGCCGCTGTTGCCTAACGCCTGCCGGAACACGTATCTCACGAACGAGGCGCAATACGGCGACGCGCCGTAATTCGCTTCCGAAAAATAGCGGTCTTGCCAGGAACAGGCCACATCCACGACACTCTTCACGTTTTGATTCATGGCATTGCACTCCACCCAACTCATTAACCCCATTATATCAATGTTTATTCTTCGTTTCCCCAGGTCTGCAACTCAAAATGCAACATGATTGTTGATAATTCCACGTTCCTGGTTTTGTCCGGGGTGCGTATCAGCCTGCGCCACCGTCCTCTGTTCGCGCCGTTGAACTTGACGGTCCATGCCGGTGAGGTGGTCACGGTGATGGGGCCGAGCGGCTGCGGCAAAACCACACTGCTCGGCTACATTTGCGGCACCTTGCCGCCGGCCTTTCAGGCAGAGGGTTCGGTGCGACTGGGCGAGCGAGAACTGGTGCACTTGCCGCTGGAGCGGCGGCGGGTCGGCATCCTGTTTCAGGACGCGCTGCTATTTCCCCACCTCAGCGTGGCCGAGAATCTGACCTTCGCCCTGAGAAGCGGGTTGACCCGCCGCGAACGGCGCCTACGGGTCGAAAGGGCGTTGCTGGACGCCGGCTTGGAAGGGTTGGGAGAACGCGACCCGGCCACCTTGTCGGGCGGTCAGCGCTCGCGCGCCGCGCTCATGCGCACCCTGCTGGCGGAGCCGGAAGCCCTGCTGCTGGACGAGCCGTTCTCGAAGCTCGACGCCGACCTGCGGGCGCGAATGCGGACCTTCGTGTTCGAGCACGCCCGCCAGCGGGGTTTGCCCACCCTGCTGGTGACGCACGATCCCGCCGACGCGGCCGATGCGGGCGGACGGGTGATCGAGCTGGGCACGAGCGCGCCGGCTCAGTGACGCGAACCCGGCGCCATCGGCGGCAAATCCCGAAAATCGGGAAACCGATCCCCGTCCCGGTCCGCGCGCCCCGCACCGCCCATGATATCTTCGGCCAGCCGGGCGAAATCGGCCGGCTCGCCGGACAGCAAATGCTCGTACAGGGTCGGGTCCCAGCACTCGATGCGCTGGGCGTAAGCGAGCAAAATGACCGCATCGCGGATGCCCGCGTAGTCCAGCAGCCGGCGCGGCAGCAGCAGGCGACCGCTGGCGTCCAGCTCCAGTTCCGTCGCACCCCGGTGAAAATAGCGGACGAAATCGCGGTTTTTCTTGACGTAGGGATTGAGGCGATCCAGCTCGGCGGTGACGCGGCGCCACTCGGTGAAAGGGTACAGCACCAGGTGCTGCTCGAAGCCGCGGTTGATCACGAAGCGGCCCTCCGCCTCGACGGGAAGCTGCTTTTTCAGCGCGGCCGGCAGCGCGATTCGCATCTTGGAATCGAGCCTGCATTCGAATTCGCCGAGAAAGTTCGCCATGAAATTAGCTTAGCATGTTTGAAATGGCGGCGAAGCACGGCACGAAATCGCGGGGCACCCCGCCCACCGACCATCCTCGGTTATCGGCGCGGGGCCACTGCCCGCCGCCGCTCAAACTCGAACGAATATCTCGTGCGAGTCGCACGGTTGTCCGCTTATATTATTCATCGGTCCTCCGCACCAATTTATAACCCGATTGATTTTAGTATTATTGCATCTATTGTATACACCTGTCATGAACGATCTCTTGAATCGACTGCTGCCGCTTTTACTGCTCTGGCCGATCGCGTGGGCATCCCTACCCGCAGCGTTCGCGCAACCGACCGCCAACCGGGACAAGATCGCCTTGGTGATGAAGGCGCTGTCCAACCCGTTCTTTTTTAAAATGGAAGCCGGCGCCAAGGAATACGCTCAGAAAAAAGGCATCAAGCTGGAAATTTTCGGCACCGAGATGGAGACGGACATCGAGCGCCAGACCGGCATCATCGACAACCTGGTCTCGCGCGGTTACGGCGCTATCGTCATCGCTCCCATCGATTCGCGCAAGCTGGCGCCAGTTCTCAAAAAAGCGGTGGATCGGGGCATCGTGGTCGTCAACATCGACAACCCGATCGACAAGGACGTACAGGTCCAGCAGGGTCTGGCCATCCCCTTCGTCGGTTCGGACAACGCCAAGGGTGGCGCCCTGGTCGGCGAATATCTCCGCCGCCAGTTGCGCGGCAAAGGCAAGATCATCGTGATCGAGGGCATTCGCGGCGCCCAAAACGGCGAGCTGCGCAAACAAGGCTTCCTCCAGGCCGCCACTGCGGACGGCGGTCTGGAGCTGGTGGATTCGGTCAGCGGCAACACCAACTCGCAGGCGGTGCAGCCCGGCATCGAAATCGCCAATCGCGCCCGGATACCGGTCATCACCATCGACCGCAAGGCCAGCGGCGGCAAAGTGGTCGCTCACATCGCGTCCGACAACGTGGCGGGGGGGCGATTGGCGGGAGAGCACATCGTCCGCAAGCTCGCGGGAGACGGCGCCATCGCCGAGTTCGAGGGCATCCCCGGCACCTCGGTCAGCTACGAGCGGGGCAAGGGCTTCAACGAGATCATCGCCAAGAGCAAAAGCCTGCGGATCGAAGTCCGGGAAGTGGCCAACTTCAACCGCGAAACCGCCCGGGACAGCATGGCGCGACTGCTGGCGCAAGGCAAAACCTTCGATGCGGTATTCGCCCACAATGACAACATGATCCTGGGCGTGCTGGACGCCCTGCGCCGAGCGAACTCCGCCAAGCGGCCGACCCTGGTGGGGTTCGACGCGATTCCGGAAGCCTTGCAGGCGCTGCGCGATGGCGACTTGTCCGCCACCGTCGCGCAAAAACCCGAGCGCATGGGCGCGCTGGCGGTCGATCTCTCGCTCAAGGCGCTGCGGAACGAGCCCGCGCCCGACTTCGTTCCCGTCGAACTCGACCTGATCGAAGCGCCCCCGTGATCCCGATGGCGCCCGCGACCGCATCCCGCTCCTCTGGTCCCGGAGAGCCCATCCCCGAAGACCCGCGGATCGGCCCGCGATTCCACGCCACGACGACAGCGCCATGCTCGGCACCGTAAAACAGCATTTTTATTTGATGGCCGGCTTGTTTCTGGTGTTGTTCGGCGCCGGCTACACCGGGGTCGTTCTGTTTCTGGAACGGCTATCCGCCAACGCCCAGCGCGCCGAGTTGGCCATGCTGACCGATCGGAAAACTCGGGGCCTGGAGCAGGAGTTCTGGGAAATCCGGTTCTGGGAGCAAGCCGCCCTCTCCCAGAACCGTCCGGACGCCGAGCAGCGTTTCGCGGCGTTGCTGAGCGCAGCGAAAGCCGGCATCCGCCAGTTGGACCCCGACACCTCCAACGTGCTGACGCAAGGCAAAATCGATGAAATTTCGACCCTGCTGGCGGAATACGAAAATCTCTTCAGCCAACTGATCCAGTTCAAAACCCGGCAACGCTTGAACAAAACCAATTTCGACTCCAATTACCAGGTATTGGCCTCGACCATTTTTTTCGCGCAGAACGCCGGCGCCCTGTACAAACCGCTGTTCAACGTCAATCACTTCCAAGAAAGCTATTTTTTCACGCGCTCGGAAGTCAAGTACGCCAGCCTCGGCATCGCCTTCGACTCCCTGCTGCGCAATATCGAGCAATCGCCCCTGCGCGACGACACTCGCGTTCGCTCCTACACCGAGCGCTACCAGGCGATGCTGCGCGCGGATCTGGAACTGGAAAACAGCATCATCACCCTCAACCGGAAATTCGATGACCTGACGGACCGCTTGATCGAGACTCTGTCGGACATCTCCGCCCGGGCCATCGATGCCTACCAACGGGAATCCCGGGACAGCCATACCATTCGCATTCATATCCAGCGCTCGCTGCTGCTCTTTATCCTGGTGATGATGCTGTTGTCCGGCGCCCTGCTGCACGCCATGGCACGCCGGCTGATCTGGCCGCTCCGGGATATTTCCGAGGTCGCCCGTCAAGTGCAGTCCGGTCGCTTCGGCTCGCGATTCGTTTCCGGCAACACCGACGAGATCGCGCAACTCGGCTTCGTCATCAACCAGATGCTCGACACCATCGAGAAGAACAACGCCCGGTTGACCACTTACCAGAACGACTTGGAACGGCGGGTCGAGGCCCGCACCGAGGAACTCAAGAACGCCAAGGAGGCCGCCGACGCCGCCAACCGCGCCAAAAGCGAGTTCCTGGCCAACATGAGCCACGAAATCCGCACGCCGATGAACGCGATCATCGGCATGGCCGACCTGCTGGCGGAAACCAAGCTGAGCCGGGAACAGCGCAACTATCTCGAAGTGTTCAAGAACGCCGGGGAAAATCTGCTGGTGTTGATCGAGGACATTCTCGACCTGTCCAAGATCGAAGCCGACAAGCTGGTCCTCAACCGCGAAGGTTTCGACCTGGAGAGCCTGCTGAACAAGCAAATCGACCTCATGGCGATGCGGGCGATCAAGAAAGGGCTGGAATTGATCCTGCGAATCGGCCCGGAGGTTCCCGTCGCGGTCGAGGGCGACGCGCACCGCTTGCAGCAGGTGCTCACCAATCTGGCCGGCAACGCCATCAAGTTCACCGAGCGCGGCCAAGTCATTCTCGCGGTCGAAAATGATCCCGACTCCTCGACGCCCGGCCACTTGCGCTTCAGCGTGGCCGATACCGGCATCGGGATCGCTCCGCATAAGCGGGATCAGGTCTTCCACGCGTTCACCCAAGCCGACGGCTCGATCAATCGGAAATACGGCGGGACCGGACTGGGCTTGGCCATCAGCAAACGGCTGGTCGAGCTGATGGGCGGCCGCATCTGGCTGGAGAGCGAGGTCGGCCGGGGCAGCACGTTCTACTTCACGGTCGAGCTGGGCGTGGCGACCGCCGATCCCGCGTCCAAACCGGCAACGCTTCCCGCGCTGGCCGGCTGGCGGGTGCTGGTGGTGGACGACATCGCCATCAACCGCCAAATCGTCGCCGAGTCGCTGGGCGCCGTCGGAGCGCGGGTCGAGCAGGCCGAAACCGTCGAGGCGGCCTGGGCCATGCTCCGGGATGGGCTGGCCGAGGGCCGGCCTCACCAAATGCTGATCCTGGACTCGCAGATGCCGGACGGGGACGGCTTGAATCTGCTGGATTGGCTGGACCGGGAACCGGCCTACTCCACCTTGCCGATCATTTTGCTGAGCGGCGGCGAGCGGCGCTGCTACGAGTTGGCCGAAGCGGCCAAGGGACGCATCGTCTGCCTGATGAAGCCGATCAAGCGCGGGGTGTTGTGGGATGCCGCAAGACAGCTTCTCGGCTATGCCGGCGGCGCTCCGGATGGCGAACCGCGCACCCGCACCCGCCTCAGCGGCTTTTTGACCGGCCATCCCGAAGAAAGCGGCCTGTCCATCCTGATGGCCGACGACTCCAAGGATAACGCCATGCTGATTCGGGCTTACCTCAAGCAGACGCCGCACCATCTGGATGTGGTGGAAAACGGTGCGGCGGCGGTCGATCGGTTCAAGCGGGGCAACTACGACCTGGTGTTGATGGACGTGCAAATGCCGATCATGGACGGTTATACCGCCACCGGGCTGATTCGCCGGTGGGAACAGGAGCAAGACTATCCGCCGGTGCCGATCATCGCCCTCACCGCCAACGCCCTGAAGGAAGACGAGCAGCGCAGCTTGGACGCCGGCTGCAACGGTCATTTGACCAAGCCCATCCGCAAGGGCATGTTTCTGGCCGCGTTGCAGCATTACATCCGGCCACCGCTGGTTTGAAAGCTGGCTCGAAAGCCGACATGTCGACCAACTTCCGTTCGACAATCATCCCCGAGCCGCGCCAACACCCTCCAAGGCGGCCCATTCCGCGTCGGTGAACAGGCGCGAACGGGTCAGAAAACGCAGACCTTCCGGCCCTTCCAAGGAGAACATCCCGCCCCGACCCGGCACGACGTCGATGGCGAGCTGGGTGTGTTTCCAGTATTCGTGCTGAGCGGCGCTCATGTAAAAGGGGCATCCGCCGATTTCGCCCAACAGCACGTCGTTATCCCCCACCAACAGTTCGCCGTCGGGGTAGCACATCGGCGAACTGCCGTCGCAGCAACCGCCGGACTGGTGAAACATCAGCGGACCGTGCTTGGCCTTGAGCTTGGCGATCAGCGCCAGAGCGGCATCGGTCGCCAACACGCGGGCAATGGCGGCCATGGAAACCTCCACCGTGCTTGCAAACAACCCTCACCCCATCCCTCCCTCACCCCCAGCCCCTCTCCCGAGAGGAGCGGGGGAGAATGAGGGGAGAAAGGAATTATGGACGCGAGCGCTCAGAAGAATCCCAACGCCTTGGGGCTGTAGCTGACCAGCAAATTCTTGGTCTGCTGGTAATGGTCGAGCATCATCTTGTGGGTTTCCCGCCCGATGCCGGACTGCTTGTAACCGCCGAAGGCCGCGTGCGCCGGATACAGGTGATAGCAATTGGTCCAGACCCGCCCCGCCTTGATACCGCGCCCCAGCCGATAAGCCGTGTTGATGTCGCGGCTCCACACGCCGGCGCCGAGACCGTACAGGGTCTCGTTGGCGATGGCCAGCGCTTCGGCGGCGTCCTTGAACGTGGTCACCGAAACGACCGGCCCGAAAATTTCCTCTTGGAAAATCCGCATCTTGTTGTTACCCAGGAACACTGTCGGCCGGATGTAGAACCCCTCTCCGAGTTCGCCGCCCAGCTCGGCGCGACAACCGCCGGCCAAGCACTCCGCCCCCTCCTGCCGGCCGATGTCGATGTAGCTGAGAATTTTCTCCATCTGCTCGGTGGAGACCTGAGCGCCCAGCATCGTCGTGGTATCCAGAGGATGACCTTGCTTGATCTGGCCCACGCGCCGCAGGGCGCGTTCCATGAAGCGGTCGTAAATCGACTCCTGGATCAGCGCCCGCGAGGGACAGGTACACACCTCGCCCTGATTCAAGGCGAACATCGCAAAGCCTTCGATGGCCTTGTCGAAAAAGTCATCGTCTTGGGCGCACACGTCGGCGAAGAAAATGTTCGGCGACTTGCCGCCCAGTTCCAGGGTCACCGGGATCAGATTTTGCGAGGCGTACTGCATGATCAGCCGCCCGGTCGTGGTCTCGCCGGTGAAGGCGATCTTGGCGACGCGCCGGCTGGATGCCAGCGGCTTGCCCGCCTCCAAACCGAAACCGTTCACCACGTTGAGCACCCCGGCGGGCAACAGGTCTTCGATCAACTCCAGCAGCACCAGAATGGATGCCGGCGTCTGCTCGGCCGGTTTCAGCACCACGCAGTTGCCGGCCGCCAGCGCCGGTGCCAGTTTCCAGACCGCCATCAGGATCGGGAAATTCCAGGGGATGATCTGCCCGACCACGCCCAGCGGCTCGTGGAAGTGATAGGCGACGGTGGTGTCGTCGATCTCCGACAACGCGCCTTCCTGGGCGCGGATGCAGCCGGCGAAATAGCGAAAGTGGTCGATGGCCAGCGGCAAATCGGCCGCCAGAGTCTCCCGCACCGGTTTGCCGTTGTCCCAGGTTTCCGCCACCGCCAACATTTCCAGGCTGGCTTCCATCCGGTCGGCGATCTTGTTCAGCACGGCGGCCCGGTTCGCGGCCGGAGTTCGACCCCAGCTATCGGCGGCGGCGTGGGCCGCATCCAAAGCTGCGTCGATGTCCTCGGCGGTCGAGCGCGGGATTTCGCAGAATACCTTGCCGTTGACCGGGCTGACGTTCTCGAAAAACTCACCCTTTACCGGCGAAACCCACCGGCCGCCGATATAATTCTGATAACGGGATTTGAAATTGGCTTTGGAACCAGGCTTTCCAGGAATATCGTATTGCATGATGGAACCCCTCCAAATCTTGGGTGGTTACTCGCGCGCTATTCGCATTCCCTGTTCGATTTGATCAACCATTATCTCCGGCTTCGATAAACTCCCCGAATAAAGTCATAGCTCCCGAAGAACGGTAAATCAACCGCACAAGCAACATTTTCGTGGCATAAATTTCGATAAACATGGAATCAACGCTTCAGTCCAATTCGGCCCCCTCCACATCTGGCTCATGGCAGTTCTGGATCGACCGGGGCGGCACCTTCACCGATGTGGTGGCCCGACGCCCCGACGGCCAATTGATCGCCCGCAAACTGCTGTCGGACAATCCCGA
>RRZU011266479.1_pt1 | contig 10063 bp, 11 predicted proteins | sample 2165561 | NCBI WGS metagenome assembly RRZU01 (sample SAMN10456909, study PRJNA506462) | wastewater metagenome | isolation source: wastewater sludge | place: USA: Moscow, Idaho
GGACTGCTGTCGCAGCATCCTGGCTGTGGGCGACAGACGCAGATGGGTATCCAGGACAATGCGTAAGGGATCATGACTCTCGTTGTTGTTCTCAAGCCGGGTAGTGAGGCTGGGATCATCAATCAAGGCGGTATCCACGCCAACCAGAATGGCATCGACCCGGTCGCGCAGCTGATGTACAACCTCACGTGATTGTGGACCGGTGATGGCTGTCTCCTGTCCCGGCCGCAAGCTGATGCGGCCATCGAGACTGAGTCCGGCCTTCATGATCACCCAGGGCAGGCCGGTGCTGCTGTGTTTGACAAAGGGACGGATCAATTCTGCACATTCCTCCGCCAATACTCCGCTACGCACCGCTATCCCCTGCCCTTCCAAAAAGGCAGCGCCACCGCCGATCACCCGTGGATTGGGGTCCAGGGCGCCGATGATCACTTCTGCAATCCCGGCATTACAAAGCGCCTGGGTACAGGGTGGCGTTCTTCCGGTGTGATTGCAGGGCTCCAGGGTCACGTAGATGGTTGCGCCCCGAGCGGCTTCGCCGGCATCGGCAAGGGCATGCACCTCGGCATGGGGTGTACCGGCCTTATGGTGATAGCCACGGCCCACCACTCGCCCATCATTGACGATCACCGCCCCCACTGCTGGATTAGGTGAGGTACGCCCCAAACCCTTCTCCGCCTCGGCAATGGCCAGACGCATGAAGCCTTCGTGGTGATTGAGGGAATTTTTTTCCATATCCTGCATCGTTTCTGCGACGATCAATGTTTACCGCGTTCACCGAGAAAGGTTTTCAACTCGGCCATGAACTCGTTAACATCCTTGAACTGGCGATAAACAGAAGCAAAGCGCACATAGGCCACCTCATCCAGAGCGGGCAAGGCCTCCATGACCCATTCACCGATCTGGCTGGTGGGTATCTCCTTACTGCCAAAATCTTGTAATTTTTGTTCGATGCCATCAACAAAGCTATCAAGATCGGTCAGGCTGACCGGCAGCTTTTCGCAGGCCTTTTCCAAACCGGCCATAATCTTGCCCCGATCCCAAGGTTCACGGCGCCCATCCTTTTTAATCAGCATCGGCAACACCAGTTCGATGCGCTCGTAGGTGGTAAAACGGCGACTACAGTCATCGCATTCCCGTCGCCTACGGGTAATGGTCTTATCCTTGCTGATGCGGGAATCGATGACGCGGCTATCCAAATGGCCACAGTAGGGACATTTCATGGTCGTACCAGCCTAAGCTCAAGAAATAAAGAAGCAAAAAAAAACCGGCAGCTTTGCAAACAAAGCATACCGGTTTCCATAACTCTTCAGGGTCAAAAATCACCCCATCATGGTGATCCTACGCAGATGGCGTCCACCAGCAAAGTTGGTAGTCATCCAAGCCCTGACAATATCCAGGGCGATGGCCTCACCAAGAACGCGGGCACCGAGGCAAAGAACATTGGCATCGTTATGCTCCCGACTCAGCCGAGCAGTGAGGGCCTCATGACAGAGCGCAGCCCGAATATGCCGGTGCCGGTTCGCAGCAATTGACATGCCGATACCGGTGCCGCAGATGAGAATGCCACGTTCGCTGCTGCCATCTGCAAGGGCTGCACAGACCTTGTCGGCAAATTGCGGGTAATCAACAGAGGCCTCGCTGGTGCAGCCGACATCATTGACGCTATGCCCCATTTCTGCCAGCAGCGTACAGAGCAGCTGCTTGAGAGCAAATCCACCATGATCACATCCAACGGCAATGTTCATTACTCCACTCCTTGTTGACGATCAGGCAAAACGCCGAAAAATGACCACACCGTTGGTTCCACCAAAGCCAAAGGAGTTGGACATGGCCGTTTGGATGCGCGCCTCACGGGCGGTCAAGGGCACATAATCCAGGTCACAATCAGGATCTGGAGTCCGCAGATTGGCGGTGGGCGGAATAATGCCATGGTGCAGAGTCAGTGCGGTAAAAGCCGCCTCAATGCCACCGGCAGCGCCCAGCATGTGCCCGGTCATTGACTTGGTTGAACTGACCATCAGTTTGTAGGCATGCTCGCCAAACACAGTTTTGATGGCCAAGGTCTCACACTTATCGTTGAGCGGGGTTGAGGTCCCATGGGCATTGATGTAGTCAATGTCCGAGGGATTAAGGCCGGCGTCACGCAGGGCAGCTGCCATGCAGCGCGCCGCGCCCTCGCCGTCCTCGGGAGGCGCAGCAATGTGATAGGCATCGCTGCTCTGCCCGTAGCCGATGATTTCGGCATAGATGGTGGCGCCGCGACGCTGTGCCGCCTCCATCTCCTCCAGCACCATCATGCCTGCACCCTCAGAGATAACGAACCCATCGCGATCACGATCAAAGGGACGCGAAGCAGCGGTGGGATCGTCATTTCGCGTGGATAATGCCTTCATGGCACTGAAGCCACCAACGGCCAGCGGACAAATCACTGATTCCGTGCCACCGGTGATGGCGACATCACAGTCACCGTAGGCAATATGTCGAAAGGCCTCACCAACGGCGTGGGTGCCGGCGGCACAGGCCGTTGTTTGTGATAAGTTGGGTCCCTTACAACCAATACGCATGGAAATATGCCCGGAGGGCATATTGGGAATCACTCGCGGGATGAAAAACGGGGTGATCTTACGAGGTCCCTTGCTCTGCAAGATTGCATGGGTGTCCTCAATGGTGGGCAAGCCACCCATGCCGCAACCGGTGATGACGCCGACCCGGTTGACATTCTCTTCGGTGATCGACAGGCCGCTGCTTTTCCAGGCGATTTCCGCTGCGGCGACCGCATACTGCACAAATGCGTCGAGATTTTTTGCCTGTTTTTTCTCAAACCAATCTTCAGGATTAAACCCCTTCACTTCGGCGGCTATTTGCGAGGCCTGATCCGAGGCATCAAAGCGGGTAATCGGACCGATTCCGCTTTTTGCATTGATCAACCCCTGCCACGTCTGCTCGGTACCGATACCCAGCGGCGTGATCAAGCCTATCCCAGTGACAACGACCCGTCGTTTCACGCTACAGCCTCGCCTCAGCCTTGAATTTTAGCCACGAAATCGATGGCATTCTGGACAGTGGTAATCTTCTCGGCTTCCTCATCAGGAATCTCCACATCGAACTCCTCTTCCATGGCCATGATCAGCTCAACCAGATCCAGGGAATCAGCACCGAGATCATCAACAAAGGATGCACCGGGAACCACTTTCTCACGATCAACGCTCAACTGCTCAACGATGATGTCTATCATTTTGCTTTCAACTGCCATTGTTATTCTCCTCAAAATATCTTGTTGTTTTTGTGTTCAGTCCGAATGAGTTACCCTTGGGAGGGTGTTCGACCCAATCGGGTGTCAATGTCCCATGTACATCCCGCCATTGACGTGCAGGGTCTGACCAGTAATATAATTACTGTCAGGTGACGCCAGGAAGGCGACTGATCCGGCGACATCCGCCGGGCTGCCCAAAGTTCCCATGGGAATCTGAGCTTTCAGTGCTTCCTGAACATCCTCGGTGAGGCCGTCGGTCATATCGGTAACGATATAGCCAGGAGCGACGCAGTTGACGGTAATGTTGCGTCCGGCCAGTTCCCGGGCCATGGATTTGGTCAGGCCAACCAGACCGGCCTTGGCAGCGGCATAGTTGATCTGGCCACTGTTACCGACAAAGCCCACCACCGATGAGATATTAATGATGCGTCCCCACCGTTTCTTCATCATGGGACGCATCGCAGCCTTGCTACAGACAAAAGCCCCTTTGAGATTGGTGTCAAGCACGCTGTCCCAATCTTCATCCTTCATCCGTGCCATCAGGCCATCGCGGGTAATGCCCGCATTGTTGACCAGAATATCGAGTTGGCCATGGGTGGCCAGCAACTCCTTGATCGCTTCCTGGGCCCCGTTACCATCAGCTACATCGAAACGCAGGGTAAACCCCTTTCCACCGGCGGCCTCTATCAGTTGCAGGGTTTCTTCGGCAGCGGTGGGATTGGACACATAGTTGATCCCCACCGTCGCGCCCATGGCTGCCAACCGTTGACAGATCGCCCGACCAATACCGCGACTGCCACCGGTGACCAGGGCAATTTTCTGTTCCAGAATCATTTTTTCATCTCCTGCAGCCGTTGAATCAAACGGGGTACCACCTCAAAAAGATCTCCGACCACGCCATAGGTAGCGATGTCAAAGATGGGGGCATCCTTATCGCGGTTGATGGCCACCACCACCTCAGCTGACTGCATACCCACCGCATGCTGGACAGCTCCGGAAATGCCGCAGGCAATGTAGAGCTTGGGGCTGACGGTCTTACCGGTCTGTCCCACCTGATGAGCATAGGGAATCCAGCCAGCGTCTACAGCCGCGCGGGAGGCAGCTACCGCCCCGCCCAACTCCTCGGCCAGCTCACGCAACAGGGCAAACCCTTTGGCAGAATCCAAGCCACGCCCACCAGCCACCAGGGCTTCCACCTCTTGAATGTTGACCTGATCTTCGGTGTTGATCACGGTCTCAAGCACCTGCAACCGCGATTGCAACAGTGCCTCGGATAGTTCGACAACCAACACCTCTCCCTGACGCGATGAATCCGGTACGGCCGGGGCCATCACTTTGGGACGAACCGTGGCCATCTGCGGCCGGGTCTGTGGACATTCAATGGTGGCCATGATGTTACCGCCAAAGGCTGGGCGGGTCTGGAGCAGCATGCCATCGGATTCACGAATCTCCAGGCGCGTACAGTCGGCGGTCAAACCGGCATTGATGGCGGTGGCCACCGAAGGAATGACCGAGCGACCAATGGCAGTGGCACCAGCGAGTACCACCTCGGGTTTCTGCTCACGGATGACCTTCTCTAAAATGCCGGCGTAAATATCTTCGCGAAACTGCTCCAACTCGGGATGCTCAGCCACCAACACTCGATCGGCTCCGGCAGCAATGAGATCGTTGGCACACTCACTGACCGCACCACCGAGTACCACGGCAGCAAGTTCTACCCCGCGTTGATCGGCTAGTTTCCGTCCAATGCCCAGCAACTCATAGGCGACCGAGGCTATGGTGCCATGCCGGTATTCAGCAAAAACCAGAATACCACGGTAATCCGCTAAATCAGCCTGTACCTGTTTCGCAGCGGTTTCGATACGCAGCGCACCCACCGGGCAGTTTTCCACACAGGCCCCGCAGAGGGTACAAGATTCGTTGACTACGGCACAGGCATCCACAACAGAGATAGCGCCAAAGGCACAACTGCCTTCGCAGATTGCGCAGGCCGTGCAAAGATCACAATCGATAATCAGCATACCAAAGATTCCGCTTGATCGTTGAATTGCTTCAGGTGGAGAGATGCGCCTTGAGACGCTCCACCAACTGTTCGACCTGTTGGTCGACGCTGCCGGAAAACATCTGCCGATCACCTCGTGGTTCCGGCGAAAAGACCCGTACCACCTTGGTGGGAGAACCGGCCAAGCCGATACATTGCGCCTCGGCACCAATATCATCAGCGGAAAGTTTTTTTATCTCAGCCTTTTTGGCCTTCATCTTGCCCTTTAACGAGGCCACCCGTGGTTCATTGACATCCTTGACCACAGTCATCAGCGCAGGAAGTGGCAAACGTATGACATCAAAGCCGTCATCCATCATCCGTTCCACTTCGATAGCTTCACTGCTCACGGCACGGGTCTTTTGCACACAGGTGACAAAGGGCACATTCAGTCGCTGGGCCAAGCCCGGGCCAACCTGAGCGGTATCGCCATCGATGGCCTGCTTGCCACAGAGGACAAGATCACTGGTCCCCAAGGTTTGAATGGCTTTGGCCAGCGTGTAGGAGGTGGCCCAGGTGTCGGCCCCGGCGAAGGCGCGATCAGAGACTAACACCGCATCGTCGGCGCCACAGGCAATGGCTTCGCGCAGCACCGCCTCAGCTTGGGGTGGTCCCATGGTCAGCACGGTGACACTGCCCCCAACCTTCTCCTTGATGGCAACCGCCTCTTCCAGAGCGTGACGATCATAGGGATTCATGATCGATTCAACCCCTTCACGGGCCAAGGTATTGGTTGCGGGATCAAGCCGCACATCCTTGGCGTCCGGCACCTGTTTGACACAGACGATGATATGCATGGCAATCTTAAGCAGCGTATTCTTTATTGAGTTCCTGGCCGATGACGTTGCGCTGGATTTGGTTGGTGCCCTCGTAGATCTGCAGGATCTTGGCATCGCGCATCATCTTTTCCACCGGATATTCTTTCATGTAGCCATAACCTCCCAGCACCTGCACCGCATCGGTGGTCACTTTCATGGCCATGTCGGTGGCAAAGACTTTGCACATGGAGGAAACTTTGGACATATCCTTGGGATGGGCATCAATATGCCGGGCAGCGCCGTAGACCAAGGCCCGTGCTGCCTCCACCTGCATGGCCATGTCGGCCAGGATATGTTGAATGGCTTGGAAGGCAATGATCGGCTTGCCAAACTGCACACGCTGTTTGGCGTAAGTGACAGCCTCGTCAAGGGCAGCCTGGGCCAAGCCAACGCCAAGTGATGCGATACCCGGGCGTGACATATCCAGGGTTTTCATAACGGTGATGAATCCGGTGCCACGGCGACCGACCAGGCGATCCTTGGGGATACGGCAATCCTTCATCACCAGCTCGCGGGTAGCGGAGGAACGGATACCCATCTTATTTTCCTTCTTGCCGTAGGAGAAACCTGGATCTCCATCCTCAACGATGAAAATGGAGGCGCCGCGTGCACCCTTGCTGGGATCGGTCAGGGCGATGATGGTGTAGATCTCCGATTCACCACCGTTGGTGATCCACTGTTTGGTCCCATTGAGGACCCACTCCTCCCCATCGAGCACGGCGGTGGTGCGGATGCCGGAGGCATCACTGCCGGCGTTGGCCTCGGTGAGGCCAAAGGCGGCCCAGCGGGCACCACTGGCAATATCGGGCATGTATTTCTGTTTCTGCTCTTCGGTGCCGGCGATCAAGACCGGAAAAATCCCCAAGGCACTGGCAGCAAAACTGGTGGCGACACCGACGCAACCGCGAGCTAACTCTTCCAGGGCAAGGACGATCTCAAAACAACCGCCGCCAAACCCGCCATACTCCTCGGGAACGAAAATGCTGAATAAGTCAGCCTTGGCGATATCCTGAAGGATTTCCCGGGGAAATTGATTGTTTTCATCAAGTTCCGCTCGCATCGGTATGATCTTCTCGTTGGTGATCTCCCGAGCGGTATCAATGATCATCTGTTGCTGTTCGGTGAAAAAATAATCCACAAATACACTCCTTAGGTCTCTTACCAGCGCAAAAGCAGGGAGCCCCAGGTGAGGCCGCCGCCGAAAGTACACAGTAAAACAAGATCGCCACGATGCAGTCTGCCTTGCCGGTGTGCTTCGTCAAGGGCAATGGGAATGCTAGCGGCTGAGGTATTGCCGTATTTGCTCACGTTGACAAACACCTTCTCTTCCGCAATACCGAGGCGGTCACGTAGGTTGCCGAGAATACGGATATTTGCCTGATGAGGGATCATGATATCGACATCAGCGATACTCAACCCGTTCTTTCGCAACAGGGTATTGACCGCATCCTCCATCATACGCACGGCATGCTTGAAAATCTCGCCGCCATTCATGCGAATGTGCGGGCCCACATAGCCATCGTGTCGAAGTTCTGGGTTCAGCGATTCCGGGCTGTCCATACAAAGCAGGTGCCACAGGGAGCCATCGGAATGGAGCCGACTGCCAATGACCCCGCGGCCGTCATTGCTGCCGCTGAGGACCACCGCACCCGCGCCATCGCCAAAAAGGACACATGTGTTGCGATCCTGCCAGTTGACACGGGCAGACAAGGTTTCTGCTCCGATGAGCAGTACCTTCATATCAGGCCGATTCTGAATATAGTTATTGGCCAGATCAAGCCCGTAGGTGAACCCGGCGCAGGCGGCGTTGATGTCGTAGGCGAAGGCGTTTTCCGCGCCCAACTCAGCCTGTACGAAGCAGGCTGTGGAGGGCATGATCATGTGGGAGGAAAGCGTTGCGACGATGATCAGATCAAGTTCCTGGGTATCGATGCCGGTGACGGCCAGAGCCCTTCGTCCTGCCTTGGTCGCCAGTTGATAGTTTTGTTCATCCGCCCCGGCGATGTGGCGACTGCGAATGCCGGTACGGGAAGTGATCCATTCGTCCGTGGTTTCAACTATTTGCTCAAGATCAGCATTGGTGACAACCCGTTTGGGCAGGCAGGATCCGGTGCCTAAAATAACAGCTTTACTCATGAACTACCCATGTTCGGCGCAATACTCGCCTAAGGTGGCGACTATGGCCTCGTTAACCCGGTTGCGCACCATACTGGAAGCAACCTCTATTGCATTTCGGATGGCGATGGCATTGGAGGCGCCGTGACAGATGATGCCGGTGCCATCAATGCCGAGCAACGGAGCCCCGCCATATTCGGCATAATCGACCTGTTTTTTAAATCCGGCAAAAGCCTGACGCATCAGCAGGTATCCCAGTTTCGCCCGCCAGGACTTCATGATCTCCCGCTTGATCATCTGCATGGCGGCTTCTGCCAAACCCTCGCTGATTTTTAGGGAGATATTGCCGACAAAACCATCACAGACCACAACATCGACATCGCCACGATAGACATCTCGACCCTCGACATTGCCAATAAAATTGAGCGGACTCTGCTGCAGCAATTCGTAGGTCTCTTTGACGAGACCATTGCCCTTGCCTACCTCTTCACCGTTACTGAGCAAGCCAACTCGAGGGCTGACATTGCCTTGTAAGAGACGCGAGCAGGAAGAAGCCATGACCGCGAACTGGTAGAGGTGTGGCGGTCGGCAATCAACATTGGCGCCAATATCCATCAGCATAACCGGACGTTTGACGGTCGGGAAAAAGCTGGCAATGCCGGGACGAACCACACCGGGCAATCGTCCAAGTTTTCTGATGGCAGCGGCCATGGTTGCCCCGGAATTACCAGCGGAAACCACGGCATCGGCAGCACCATTTTTGACCAGATCGAAGCCGACCATGATGGTCGATTCTTTCTTCCTGCGTACGGCGTCGACCGGCGAATCGTGCATGGTGATGACCTCGGAGGCGTGATGCACAGAGATTTTCTCCAATGCACCACCCTTCCCTCGCCCGAGTTCGGCAAGCCGAGGGGTGAGCAGGTCAGATGGTCCGACCAGAATGACGCAGAGGTCGGATTTGTCGCTGACTGCGGCAAGAGCCCCCTGAATCGCCATTTCTGGCCCTAAGTCGCCACCCATGGCGTCAAGGGCAATTCTCACAGCAGTGCCTTATTTCAGCTCAATTCTTCCTCAAGTCGGATCACGGCCCGGCCTTTATACATGCCACAACCACCGCAAAGCTGATGCGGCATTTTCGGCTCGCCACACTCCGGGCACTGCCCAACATTCGGCTTGGTCAGGGCATCGTGGGCACGACGCATATGGGTTCTGGAATAGGAATGTCTTCTTTTCGGTAAAGCCATGGTGATCCTCCGTCATACCCGCAACCCGAGGTGAGATCTTCCCACCCCAAATGCTGCCGGTTTCATTCACATGCTATTTCTTGAGTTGGGCGAGAGCAGCAAAGGGAGATTTTTTCCCTGTTTTCGAGCACTCGCACGTTGTTTCATTAAGATTTGTTCCGCATTGCAGACACAGCCCGGCACATGATGGTGAACACAGGCTTTTCACGGGAAGCGCAAGATATACCTGTTGCCGCAACACATCGTCAAGATCAATAACCGGCTCGGTCAAGACCTCGGTCTCCAAGTCGCTCGGGATGGATTCCAATGCTTTCACCTGCCAGGCCTCGTCATCTTCCAAGGCAAACAGCAACTGAAATGCAGTGTCCACCCGAAACGGGTAGTCGCACAGGCACCGATCACAAGGAAGCAGTAGCTCTACAACGATCTTGCCCTGCAAGGCAACCTTAGATTCCCCTTTGCGTTCAAGGGAACACTCAGCAACGAGGGGCCCTTGCACGACCAGATCATCCTGATCTGCAAGGCAACGCACTTCATGGATGATAAATTGACTGCCGTGCGGCGAAATTTCGTTGAAACGGACCAA
>RRZU010180271.1_pt1 | contig 10062 bp, 9 predicted proteins | sample 2165561 | NCBI WGS metagenome assembly RRZU01 (sample SAMN10456909, study PRJNA506462) | wastewater metagenome | isolation source: wastewater sludge | place: USA: Moscow, Idaho
AGAAGAAAATATAATGACTGTGATTAAAGCTAAGGGGATATTGAAAAATGCTACTTTTAAAATTAAAAATGTAATTTTCAAACATGCTGTAGATAAAAAAAGTGGTAGTTTAATTGACTGTTATAGTAAAAATTTTAGAAAAATATTAAAGTAATAACTCAACTTTCGCACATAATGTAATTTACAAGAATAAATCAAACTTAAATTACTACTAATTATAGATAGTTTTATATCTATTGATAAGACTAAAATAAACTTAATTATATTAATAAATAGAAATAAATCTTTAATTACAATAAAAACTAATAATAAATTATTAAAGCATTTTATAATTTAAAATAAAAATTTATATATTGTTAGTTTAACACTTGTGAGAACAATGAGTTTTTATAGAACTTTGACCAAAATGTATTATTATTTTTAAATTTGATCATTTGAACATTTCAAAAAATGCTCAAAAAATCAAACCATAAAGCACGCCTTAAAAAATAGCCTAGTCGTTTAAGCTATTCTTTATAGGATGGTTATTTATAAGGATCTTGGTGCAATCTATTTAGAATATTCATTTAAAGCATTAATAATAATTTCATATTTTTTAGCTTTTTCATAGTTAGTTAACCATGAATCAATCCAATTTGGTATTGCTATTGTTTTAGTTAATCCATTATTTGTGTATTCACGTCCCCATCCTAAAACAGTATGATAGTTTTCCCCAGATAAATCTGCAAATTGTCTCTTTTTCAATCCATGCTTTTTGAGTAGTTCTGTAAAATCTTCTTTTTTCATAATTAAAATTTTAACAAAAAAAATAAAATATGTCAATTTACTGATAAATATTTAAAAAAATAAGTAATTTACTTGATTTTTTTAATTATTTTCGCTATAATAGAGACGTATTTTTAGATTAAATAGCTTTTTGAAAATAAGCTATTAATATTCTTTTTAGTAAGGTACAAATTCAATTTTAGGTGAGTAAGATGCATTGTTTTAAAGAAATTAGCAGTAAAGAAATTAATAGTTATCAAATAAAAGCCTACAAGCTAGATGATACTCGTAATGATATTAATTCAACATTTCATTTACAAAATCATCTTATTGAAAAAATTAAAAAAATGAAAATGCATCAAACAGCATATAGTGTTTTAAATCATATGCCTCCAAATTTACAAGCTAATTTTACTAAAAAGCTTCAAGAGAAATTAGAAAATGCTACACATCCAAAGCAGTGTAAAGTTCCTGCATTTCATGTTGCAAGATCAAGAGTTACAGAATTTATGTCACAGATTCTATTAGAAAAGGAGTTTGGGTGTATATTCTCTGAAAAATATGATAAAAGAATAAATCAACCTTCTTCATTGTATAACGATCATGCAAAAGGAATTGATGTAACGGGACTTAGAAAAGACGAGAATAATGATTATAAATTTATTATTTGTGAAGTGAAGGCTACACAAGATTACAATGCTCCATCTAAAACTGGGGAAGATCTTTATGGTGATATTTGTAACAATGTAAATGATGAAGATAGAATATTGCGTGAAATTAAAGAAGTATTAGATTATCAAGATAAAAAAGAATATGATGGAATTATTTCTTTTTTAACTAAATTAACTTCTGGAAATGATACGAGTCTAAATTTAAAAAGTAGTATTATATTGATACCTTTTCTGATTAAAGGAAGTCAAACCGATTTTGACACTAACCAATTTGACGAATTTAATTTTTATACGAAAGATAGTATGAAAGAATATGATGTTTCAGGTTTTTTATGGTCTTTTGTAGATAACATTACAGATTTTTCTATTGAAACATATACTAAGGCATTAAGTGATGGATAATTTATTAAGTAATATTGATACAATTTTAGCAGATAATTCTGACATTACTTCTGTTTTAGACGAGCATGAAAAATATTATTTAAAAAATTTAATTTCTCAATATAATAATAATCTAATTGAACTTTGTGAACGTTCTGATTTACTAAAAGAAAGTGAAGTAAAGCTTAACTTACTTAATACAATTATTCATTTAATTTTTAAAAATTCAAATAGTAAAGAAGAACTTATTAAAAATAGCTTTAATAATAGTGATATAAAAATTACTCAATTATTAGCTACAACATTTGAGCTTTCTAAATATATTTTTGATGAAAAATTTAAACAAAACAAATTATCTGATATTAGATGTTTAGAGAATGTAACAATGTTAGGTTTACTTTCTGAAAAGACAGTTGAATTAGACAGTCTTTTGCAAGAGAGATTAAAATATATAAATCAATTAGATATTGATTTAGAATATAAAAATATTGAAGAGAAACTTGACTTTTTAACTTCTAAATTTTTTATATTATTATCAAGTCATATTGCTACTAAAAAAGAAGTGCTTTTTATTTTGAATTTAGAGAGTGAGTTAGATTTATTACTTGAAGAAGCTCAAAATAAACTTATTGATAGTGATGAGCAATTCATTGAATTTGGACTTAAAGTAAGTGCTTCGGCAAATATCATTTATTTATTAAAAGAATTTTTTTACTACTGTAGATATGGAGAGTTTGAAGACGGTAATAGTTTTTCTTCAAAGTTAGATACTTATATTTTTAATACAATAAAGATACATGAATACCTTAATGATAAAGAGAAAGTTGTAAAATACACCTTATTACGGTTTGCATTAATTGAATTATTTAATTTATCAATTTGGAGTCTAGTAGATAAATCACCGACAATTAATAAATTCATAAGAAGTTTAACTAATGAGGCTTCTGAAGAAATAATTTTTAATTTATTGCCTTCTCAGAAAAAAGCTACAAAAGATTTGTTTAGTGCAAAAAAATCTGTTGTTGTTACTATGCCAACAAGTGCAGGTAAAACTTTAATAGGTGAGTTATATATACTTTATAAAATGCATCAATATAATGTTGATGGTTATCCTACTGTTTGTTATATTGTTCCTACAAATGCTTTAGTAAATCAAGTTCAGAGTGAATTCAAAGAAAAATTCAAATCTTTTGATTTTAATATTGAAATTGCATTGCCTTATTTTGATATTGATGAAATTGAGGATGAAATACTTAGAGATAAACCTATTCATATTTTAATAACAACTCCTGAAAAATTAGATTTTTTAATTAGACAAGATCATCCATCTTTAGATAACTTAAAATTAGTAGTATTAGATGAGGCACATAACATAGGTAGTAAAGATAGAGGTTCAAAATTTGAATTATTACTATCTGCTATAAAACAAAAGAGAAATAAAGTAGACTTTTTATTATTAAGTCCATTCATTAAGAATGCTAAAAATATTGCTCAATGGTTAGGAAATGATGATTCTAATTCTATGGATATTCAAGTTCAATGGACACCTAATAAGCAATTTATATCCTATGGATACTTTGGGAATAAAGGAAAAGAACAGAAGTTAGTTTATCTACCTTCAGCTAGAAATAAAATAGTTGATAAACCTTTGGAGCTCCAATTTAATAATAATCCATATTCTATAAAAGAAATATTTGGTGAAAAGAATTTAAAACAAGTTCATAGAACATTAGTTGCAGTAGAACATTTTTATAATATTGGAAATGTTTTAGTTCTTTGTGATAAACCAGATACAGCAGAAAAGTATGTTAAAAATTTAATAGAATACAATGAAAAAAATTCTTTTTTAGAGAATATAAGTGATGATTCAGATATAAAATATGCCATTGATCTAATTGAAAAAGAAGATTCTGGTGAGAATCTTTTAATTGATGGATTAAAATATGGGGTAGTCTATCATCATGCACGTATATCAAATAATATTAAAGATTTAATTGAAATTCTCATAAAGCGTGGTTTAGTAAAAGTAGTTTTTGCTACTACTACATTAGCCCAAGGTATGAATTTTCCAATTAAAAGTATAGTTTTTGATTTCTTATGGTGGAATAATTATGGTAAACATTATATTCAACATAATGAATTTTGGAATATTGCAGGAAGAGCAGGAAGAGCATTTAAAGATAGAGAAGGTCATGTGTCAATATTACAGATGACAAACACTATTGAAGAAAATACACTGCAAAAAGAAGTAAAAAGTTATATTGAAAAAGATATAGAAAATTTAATTTCAAGTTTAGAAAGTTTTTTCAAGGAAGTAAATGAATCAACAAATATTAATATTGAGCTTATTAGAAATAGTCCTGGAGCTTCAAACTTTCTACAATATTTGAATCATTTAATTAAAATAAGTACAGAGTATAATTTTGATAGAAACTTTACTCAACATATTCAGAGTTTTTTAAATAATTCATTAGCATATAAAGAAATGACTAGAGGTGGCTTTATTGAAGCACAATCTAAATTAAGAGATTTTTGTGATAAATATGTAAACCATTTAAAACAAAAAGAAAAAAAAATCTTAAGTTTAGCAGATTTGAGTGGTTTAAGTGATGTATCTTTATCTTACATGTATGCTCAAATAAAAGACCTTAAAGAAAATTGTAATGCAGATGAAAATAAATATCTAGTATCAAATGTTATAGGTAATAAATCTATAGAAAATTTAGCTCCAATAATCAAAATTATCAATAATATCCCTGAAATAGATTTAAGTATTGGTACAAAAGGTTTACGATTTGATGAGAAACAAATAGCTGAAATGGTATTAGAGTGGATTGCAGGAAAAAGTATCTCTACAATTTCAAATCAATTATATCAAAGAAATAGAGCAGCTAAGTATGAAGAGTTTCTTGCTTTATGTAAAAAATATATTAATGGCAAAATGAAAACTTTTGTTCCATGGGGTATGTCAGTTTATCAAAATATAACATTAGATAATGTATCAGAAAACTCTAAAAACATTCCTTCTTATATATATTATGGTGTTAACAATGAAGAGGATGTAATTCTTTCACGAATTGGTGTACCAAGATTTGCATTAAATAATATAAAAAATAATTTAAAATCCAATAATGTAAATTTAAATATTGAAAATATAGATAATATAAAGAAAAATATAAAAGAAATAAAAAGTTCAGAAATAGATAACATAACATTCAAATATATTCAAAATGTTAGATAATTTAACTTAGTAAAAAAGGTTTATAATATTGATAATGAACATAAAAGGAATAGTATGCCTATAACCCTTAATTCTTTTACATCCACTGATTTGTGTTTTGGTAATAAGTGGGAAATCTCAGATAGAGACTTACTTATAGACATAGTAGCTGAAGTTTTAGTAGGACGTGCTCGCTGCTCCAGCCGATTTATTCGGACAGTCTGCCGGAGTGATTCGGACAGTTTTAAAGTAGAAATTTTCTAAGTGTAAAATTATAACATAAGTGTCCGAATGTTTTTAAATTTTGTTGATTTTTGATCTTAATTTTCGCATAGATTCCCCTTCTAATTCAATTCTATGAGATGAGTGAATTATCCTATCTAAAATAGCATCAGCAACTGTGTCATTATTTAAATAGTTATACCAACTTGAAACAGGTAATTGAGAAGTAATTATTGTTGAATTTAATTCGGTTCTATCTTCAATTATTTCAAATAAATTTGTTGCATCATCAGTTGTAATAGTTGAAGTTCCAAAGTCATCTAAAATTAGCAATTCAAACCTAGAGTATTTTTTTAATAAATTTGTATATGTTCCAGTTGCTCTTGAAATTTTTATCTCTTCAAGTAAAGTTGGAACCCTTGTATAATAAACTCTAAATCCATCTATTATTGCTCTATTGCCTAATGCTTGTGAAATATATGATTTTCCAGTACCCGTTTTACCCGTAATTATTATATTTTGATGATTTCTAATAAAGTTCATATTTGCTAAATCTTTTATTACTGATATATCAATTTTCCTTTTAATAGAGTAATCTATATCTTCTATTGCTGCTTGTTTATCTTTAATTTTTGAGAGTTTTAAATTCATTGATATTTTTTTGTTATGTAAAAATATCTCTTGAGATTCTAATAAGTTATATAATCTCTCTTCGAAGCTGAGTTTATTGTAACTTATATCCTCTATTTGTCTTAAATATGCCTGTTTTAATCCATCATATCTTAAATCATTTATTTTATTTATTATTGTAGTTTGGTTCATTTTTTGCCTTTTTATTTTAGATTTTTATTTATAATAATCAGATCCACGAATATTTTCATGGTTATTAAATAGTGTTGATGTTGTAGTATTAGCAACAACTAAGTATAGTTTTTTTGATAAAATTGATTCTATTGATTTAACACTTTTTGCATCAATTTTTATTGCATATGATAGTGCTAAATTTAACTCAATTTTTCCATATATTTTTGCTAAAGACAATATTGCAATTATCGTTCTATATGCTTTTACAGGGTATGGAGCCTCAGATAATCTTTTTTCAACAAACTCTTTAGTTTCATTTCCAATATTTTCACCCCAAGATATTAATCTTTGAGGATTCATCTTTTCACTTTGATACTGATGATTTAAAGGCATATGCTCTTTTATTGTTGAAGAATCATTTATTTTATATAATCTTGGATGAGTAGCAACTATTTTCGATTTATGATATATTTCAACTAATGTAGTTGAATATTTTATCTCTACTCTCTCTTTTAGATATTTAAATGGTACTGAGTAATAACATTTTAAAAGTTCAACATGATAATCTATATTTACAGTCGCAATTTTTAACTCTTTATAGATAAATCTATTTATTGGTAATTGTTGTAAATATGATTTTTCAAGTTCTATAAATAGTTCTGATCTACTTTTACCTATTTTTTTAATAATTTTATTATTATAAATATCAAGTAGTGGATTTATTGCTTGATTTATTTCATCAATATTAAAAAAGCTTCTATTTCTAAATCTTGCTATTATCCATCTTTGAATTGCTTGTACACCTTGTTCTACTTTTGCTTTATCTTGTGGTTTATATGGACGTGCTGGTTCTATTGCATAGTTATAATGTCTTGAAAGTTCTGCATAATTTTCATTAAACACTATGCCATTCTTATTATTTGAAATAATTGCACTTTTTAGATTATCAGGAACAATTACTTTAGGAACACCTTCATAAAAATTAAATGCTTCTACATGAGATTTTATAAAATCTTCAACTTTTTGAGAAGAAGTTGCATGAACAAAGGTATATCCACTTAATCCTAGTACACTTACAAATATTTGTGCTTTTTCAACTTCACCTGTTTTTAAATTTATTACAGGAACAGTTAATCCACTATAATCTACGAACATTTTTTCACCAGCAACATATGTTTGTCTCATTGTAGGATTTAATTTTCTTTTATATTTATAGTAATACTCTTTAAATTGGCTACAACCATATCCATCTGGATGCATCTCTTTATACTCTTGCCACAACAGTTCAAAGGTTACACCTTTTTTTGTTATCTCTTTATGAATATATTCAACATCTGGTATTGGTCTTGATTTATAGCTTTTTGGTAAGGATTTTTCAGGAAATAGAATTTGACTAATTTCATCATCATCAAGATTAAGAAATTCATCAATTTTTTTATCTATTATTTCAAATCTTTTACAATAATCCCCAACAGTTGATGAAGGTACATTTAAAGCTCTACTAATTTGACGGTACGATATATTGGTAATAAACTTTAATCTCAATATATCTTTTATTTTTTTCATAGAAAGTCTCCTCATTTTTACCCTTTGTTTTTTACAAAGTGTAATTAAATATTTAGAAAATTTCTACTACATAATTCCAGCCGGAATTCTTTAAAATTGTCCGAATATAAATCGGCTAGCTGTCCGAATCAACTCCGGCAGAGTGTCCGGATGTAAATCGGCTGGCTGTCCGAATTGTTCCGGCGTATGCAGACAAATAATCATTTCTCACTGAATAATAAGCAAAGTTGATTAAATTCTCTCTTACATCATTGTTTTCTATAATTTTAAAATCTAAAATACTTTTTATTTTCTTTGTTTTGTTATTCTTTAATATATTAAATAATTTATCAGACAATTCCCATCTTGTTTTAATAAGTATCTGACTTTCAATACTTTCGGAATTTAAATAGGATAAGTTGTTAATATTCGATAATGATTCCGCAGTATCTTCAATTTTTGGCTTTGTTGCTTGCATTTTCCCAATCCTTTCTTATATCCTCTTCCGTTGGATGATAATATGTTTGAGCCGTAAAGTTTGGATCAGCATGACCAGCTCTTCTTTGTAGGTGTTCTGACTTCATTCCTGCTCGTCTCAATTCTGTTAAAGATGTGTGTCTCAACATGTGTGCTGAAGCATGAATACTTGTTTTTTTCTCAAGTCTTTTAAATAGTGAATCCGCATCTGGATATTCCATTGATTGATACTTATTTTCACCAGCGATTTTTATAAATACAAAATTAGTATCAACATTATCATCATGGTATTCTGATATGTAATCAATAAACATATTTATTAGATTATCACTTATATCAATTATTCTAGGAGCATTAACAGATTTTAATTCAGCACCATTTTCAAGCTCACCTCTGTCTTTTATTTCGACCTTTCTGCCATCAATGGAAAAATCTTCAATCCACAAACCTAATACCTCTCCGATTCTCATGCCCGATTCATATAAAAGAGTAATTAGGAATTTATCACGGATATTTAAACAATTTTCAATTAGGGTTTGAACCTGTCTTTTTTGCAGAGTCTTTGGTTTTTTCTTTGGCTCTTTAAGTCTTAATGTTTTGGCAAGATATGTTTTATCTTTAGAGATATGATATAAAAAACCTTTATATCCTCTTCGGGATCCGCTCATCTCCCTTTTTAGTTGCTCAATTATTTTTCCTTCATATGCAGAGTTACGCATTAAATAGTCATAGAAGTCCAAAACAACTGAGACAATGATATTTATTGACTTAGCACTTCTTTTTGATTCTACGGGCTTTAAATGAATCGTATTAACACTGCCTAACGGGTTCTTTAACCAGTGAAGAAAATTAGCCATTGAATCTATATTAACATCTAAAAAATCAAGTTTTGATTGTTCTAAATATTCAAAGTAAAGCTTTAGATGATAGCAGTATGTTTTAAGCGTATTTCTTGCTGAACCATAGCTGTCTTTGTATTTGAGATATCTGTTAACAACATCAACTGATTCACCATTACTATCAAAAAGCATATAGCGTTCTTTGTTGTCAGCAGTTTTAACTGTAGCTACTTGCATTTTTTATCTTAGCTAATGTATTATTTGTTTTTTACAATATCATCTTCACAAAAATCACTCATTAGATTAATGTTAAATGTTTTATTCCCTGCATCCTTCAAAGAAGCACCTATGCTATAAACTTTATTGCTATCAATTATTATATATCTGTCGTGATATGTCCTATCTGCAACAATCTTTAAAGGCTTGTATTGCTTATTGTATTTTTCTATATCTAATTTTAATTGTTTTGAAACAGTGTGAGATATTAATAATATAGTTGCTGTTTGATTGTTTGAGAGCATCGTAAGCGTTGAGCTGTCTATGTAGTTATCAATAAGAGTAATTGATGTTTTGGCACTTTTTATTATTTCTAAAATGAATGTGTGTGCATCAAATATTTGTCCGTTAAAGAATATGCCTTGCTTTAATTCTAATGAGTTATTTTTTATATGAGATTTTATATCTTTAATATCACTTTCAAGGTTTAAAATTCTTTGTTGTGTTATTTTCTCTTTATTAACTGCATACCCATTAATAATATAGTCTTTGAGAACCGAATTAGTCCATTGTCTAAATCTTATTGCTTTTGCTGAATTTGTTCTATATCCCACTGCTAAAATAATATCCAAACTATAATGGTCAACAATTCTAGCAACCTCTCTAGTTCCCTCTTTTTGAACTATTTCCATTTTGGAAACAGTTGAAAACTCATCAAGTTCATTGTCTTTGTAGATGTTTTTTATATGCTTAGATATTGCGGGAACATTAACATCAAAAACTTCTGCTATTTGCTTTTGTGTTAACCATATAGTTTCATTATCAATTGATACTTTAAGTTCAATTTCTCCACTGTTATAAACTACTACATCAGACATACAACTTCCTTTTAGTTTAAATACTAAATATATTTATATGTCAT
>RRZU011906968.1_pt1 | contig 10062 bp, 8 predicted proteins | sample 2165561 | NCBI WGS metagenome assembly RRZU01 (sample SAMN10456909, study PRJNA506462) | wastewater metagenome | isolation source: wastewater sludge | place: USA: Moscow, Idaho
AGGCAGCAACGCGCAGGCCGCGCAACTCGCCGCCGCGGAAGCGGGGACTGCCGCGATAGCCGGCCAGGCGGCTGCCGAGCGTTATCACCTGCCTGAACTCGCGAGCAACATCGAGGACGAACCAAACAACACTACCCGCTTCGTCGTCCTCGGTCGCCACGATGCCGGGCCTTCGGGGCGCGACAAGACTTCGCTGATCATGTCGGCGCAAAACCAGACCGGTGCACTCAGCCAGCTGCTGGCGCCGTTTTCCGATGCCGGTGTTTCGCTGACCCGGCTGGAATCCCGTCCGGCACGTCACACGCTGTGGGCATATGTCTTCTTCGTCGATGTCGAGGGCCATCGCGATGATACAGCGGTGCGCAGCGCACTCGCCGAGCTGGCTCGGCGTGCGCCTTATCTGAAGCTGCTGGGCTCCTACCCGGTCGCTGTCTTCTAGGCTTTTCGACGCGAGGACTGCAGATGGCAGGCTACGAGCAATCATTACCGTACATTCGGGCCATTTCGCCCTACCAGCCAGGCAAGCCGATCACCCAACTGGCGCGCGAGATGGGTCTTGCCGTCGAGCAGATCGTCAAGCTGGCCTCCAACGAGAATCCGCTCGGCATGAGTCCCAAGGCGCGCGTGGCGGTGACCGAGGCGATCGCCGGTCTGGCGCGTTATCCGGATGACTTCGCGTTGAAGCAGGCGCTGGCCGAACGCACCGGCCTGGGGAAGGAGTGCATCGTTCTCGGCAATGGCTCGAATGACGTGCTCGATATCGTTGCGCGGGTTTTTCTTGCGCCGGGGCGCTCGGCAGTCTTCGCGCAGTATGCTTTTGCCGTGTATCCTCTGGCGACGCTGGCGGCCGGTGGCGAGGGCATTGCCATCGCGGCCAGGGATTACGGTCATGATCTCGATGCCATGCGCGCGGCGATCCGGCCCGATACGCGGCTGCTCTGGATCGCCAACCCCAACAATCCAACCGGCACCTTTCTGCCGTATCCGCAGCTTCTGGCGTTTCTGCAGTCACTGCCGGCAGAGGTCGTGGTGGTGCTCGACGAAGCCTACAACGAATACCTGCCCGCCGCCGAGCGGGTCGATACGACCGCCTGGCTGGCGGCCATGCCGAACCTGGTGATCACCCGCACCTTTTCGAAGATCTATGGTCTGGCGGGTCTGCGTATCGGTTATGCGCTCTGCTCGGCCGAGATTGCCGACCTCATGAATCGCGTTCGCCAACCCTTCAACTGCAACAATCTCGCATTGGTCGCAGCGATCGCAGCGCTCGACGACCATGAGTTCGTCGCCAGCAGCTATGCGCTGAACCGTTCGGGAATGGCGCAGATCGTTGGTGGACTGAAGCGCCTGGGCTGTACCCACATTCCCTCGCACGGCAACTTCGTGACTTTCCGGGTGGCGGATGCGCTCCTGGTCAACCAGAAGCTGCTCAGACAGGGGGTCATCGTTCGCCCGATCGCCGGCTACGGGATGCCGGAGTGGCTGCGTGTCACGATCGGTACCGAAAACGAAAATACCCGTTTCCTCGCCGCCCTGGAGGTGTCGCTGTGAGCAGTGCCTGCACTGGGATCTGGCGGTGAGCAGCGCGCCGCTGTTCGCCAAGGTCGTCGTCTTCGGCGTCGGCCTGATCGGGGGATCCTTCGCGCTGGCACTCAAGGCTGCCGGACAGGCCGGAGAGATCGTCGGTTTCGGGCGGCGAATCGGCTCGCTGACGCAGGCACTGGAGCTGGGTATCGTGGATCGTGCCGGTTTCAATGTCGGGCAGGAGGTTTCCAATGCCGACCTCGTGCTGATCGCCACGCCGGTCGGCAAGACCGCGGAGATCATGGCTCGCATTGCCCCCTGCCTGGGACGCCAGACGCTGGTCACCGACGCGGGCAGTACCAAGGGAAACGTCATTGCCGCAGCGCGTGTCCATTTTGCTGCCCGGCTCGGGCAATTCATCCCCGCGCACCCCATCGCCGGCGCAGAAAACAGCGGTGCCCTGGCCGCACGCGCCGACCTCTATCGCCACAAGCAGATAGTCCTGACGCCGCTGCCGGAAAACCGCCCCGAGGACATCGCCCGCGTAGGTTCGGCCTGGGCGTGTTGTGGCGGCCTGGTCAGGGAACTGACGGCGACCGAGCATGATCGGATTTTTGCTGCCGTCAGCCATCTGCCGCACCTCCTGTCCTTTGCCCTGGTGCATGAGCTGACCCGGCGCGACAACCGGGAACTGCTGTTCGGCTTTGCCGCCAGCGGTTTTCGCGACTTCACGCGCATTGCCGCCAGCCACCCGGAAATGTGGCGCGACATCTGTCTGGCCAATCGCAGTGCCTTGCTCGATGAACTCGACCGCTACCAGGCACAGCTCGGCGAGTTGCGTGACGCGCTGCAGCGTGGCGACGGCGCCAGCCTCGAAGCGACCTTCGACATCGCCAGAAACGCTCGTCGCGAGTGGGCAGAAAGTAAGGCGAGCGAATGAGCATCGACCATCTCGATCTGCCGCAGTTACTCGCGGCGCGCGGTACGGTACGCCTGCCGGGTTCGAAGAGCCTCTCCAACCGCTTGCTGTTGCTGGCGGCGCTGGCGGCAGGCAAGACCGAGCTTTGCGAGCTGCTGCTCTCCGACGATACCACACGCATGCTCGAAGCACTGCAAACCCTCGGCGTTGACGTCGCTCCGGGGGCGGGCAAGGCGCTCTGTATTACGGGTGTGGCGGGGGATTTCCCGGTGCGTGCGGCCGATCTGTTTCTCGGCAACGCCGGCACGGCCTTCCGACCGCTGACCGCAGCCCTGGCACTCGCCGGTGGCAATTACCGCCTGGCCGGCGTGCCACGGATGCACGAACGACCGATTGGCGATCTGGTCGATGCCCTGCGTCAGCTCGGCGCCGAGATCCGCTACCTCGCTGTGGAAGGTTTTCCTCCCCTGGCGATTCACCCGCCAAGGCCCTGCTCGCAGCAAGTGGTGCGGGTGCGTGGTGACGTGTCGAGCCAGTTTCTCACCGGTCTGCTGATGGCTTTGCCGTTGCGCGGGATCGAAACGACGGTGGAAGTGGTCGGCGAGCTGATTTCCAGACCCTACATCGACATTACGCTGGCGAGCATGGCGCGCTTTGGCGTCGAGGTCCTGCGCGACGGCTGGCGGCGTTTTACCGTGCCTGCGGGCAGCGCCTATCGTTCGCCGGGAGTCGTTCAGGTCGAAGGGGATGCCTCGTCGGCGTCCTACTTTCTGGCGCTCGGCGCGATCGGCGGGGGGCCGCTGCGTGTCGAAGGGATTGGCCCGGACTCGGTCCAGGGAGATGTCCGCTTTGCCGATGCCCTGTCGGCGATGGGCGCACAGATCACCACCGGTGCCCGCTGGATCGAGGCTTCAGCGCCGCCGGCAGGCAGGCTGCAAGGTATCGATCTCGATTGCAATCACATTCCCGACGCGGCAATGACGCTGGCCACCACCGCCCTGTTTGCCGAAGGGCCGACCACCTTGCGCCACATCGCCAGTTGGCGAGTCAAGGAAACCGACCGCATCGCCGCGATGGCGGCCGAACTGCGCAAGCTCGGTGCGGTCGTCGAAGAAGGCGCCGACTACATCCGCATCGATCCGCCAGTCGGCGGTCTGCAGGCAGCGACGATCGACACCTATGACGACCACCGCATGGCCATGTCCTGCTCGCTGGCGGCCCTGGGAACACCACTGCGGATCAATGACCCGGAAACGGTGGCCAAGACCTTTCCGGACTATTTCACACGCTTCGCCGAAGTCGGCCAGACGGTTCCGGTGATCGCCATCGATGGCACCTCGGCCTCGGGCAAAGGCACCATTGCTACGCGCGTTGCGCAGGCGCTGGGCTGGCACTACCTCGATTCCGGCGCGCTCTATCGCTTGACCGCCCTGGCCGCTCAACGTGCCGGAACGGCCTGGGAAGATGAAGACGGCGTCGCGGCGATTGCTGCCGGTCTCGACGTCGAGTTCGTCGGCAATGCAATCCTTCTGTCTGGTGAGGAAGTTTCCGATGCCATCCGCAGCGAGGAGATTTCTGCCGGCGCTTCGCGAGTGGCGGCTCTGCCTGCCGTGCGCGCCGCCCTGCTGTTCCGGCAGCGGGCTTTTCGTCGACCGCCGGGCCTCGTCGCCGACGGGCGCGACATGGCCTCGGTCGTTTTCCGCGATGCGACGACCAAGGTTTTCCTCACCGCCAGCGTCGAGATGCGCGCCATGCGTCGGCATAAGCAGTTGATCGAAAAAGGAATGGCTGCTAGTATTGCAGACCTCTTGCTGGATCTGCGCGAGCGCGACGAACGGGATAGCCAACGTAGCGTTGCTCCGATGCAGCAGAGTACGGACGCGCATCTGCTCGATACCACGAACCACACCATCGAAACAGCGGTGGCACAGGTGTTGGACTGGGTCAGCAGGGGTCCGAAGAAAGGATGAAACGGCAACCGTCGTTTCCTTTGGTGTCACCAGCTCGACGCGTTGTTCCGTTGGCCCGGCAGGCAGGTACTGTCGCACCGGGTCTGTCGGTGCAGTGTCCTTGCTTCCCGTTGTGGTGCGCTTGCCAAGCCGGAACTGGTGATCGTTTTTAACTCACCCCGCATTTCTGCGGTTAGGTAACTCAACTCATATGTCAGCTAATCCCACCATGCTTGAAAGTTTTGCCGAACTCTTCGAAGAGAGCCTCGGTCGTCAGGAAATGCGTCCCGGAGAGGTCATCACCGCGGAAGTCGTGCGCATCGACCAGAACTTTGTGGTTGTCAATGCCGGTCTCAAGTCCGAGAGCTACATTGATATTGAAGAATTCCTGAGTGACAAGGGCGAACTCGAAGTCAAGGTCGGGGATTTCGTCCAGGTCGCCATCGAGCAGCTCGAAAACGGTTTCGGTGAAACCCGCCTGTCGCGCGACCGTGCCAAACGCGTCGCGGCGTGGAATGCACTCGAACAGGCCCTCAACGACGGCAGCCTGGTAACCGGCACCATCACCGGCAAGGTCAAGGGCGGACTGACGGTAATGACCAACAGCGTTCGCGCCTTCCTGCCGGGTTCGCTGGTGGACATGCGTCCGGTCAAGGACACCACCCCGTACGAAGGCAAGACCTACGAATTCAAGGTCATCAAACTCGACCGCAAGCGCAACAACGTCGTCGTTTCCCGCCGTGCCGTCCTCGAGGCCAGTGTTGGCGAAGAGCGCGATGCACTGCTGGCGGCCCTCAAGGAAGGCAGCATCGTCAAGGGTGTGGTCAAGAACATCACCGATTACGGCGCTTTCGTTGACCTGGGTGGCATCGATGGCCTGCTGCATATCACCGATCTGGCATGGCGCCGGGTTCGCCACCCATCCGAAGTGCTTGCGGTGGGTGACGAAGTACAGGCCAAGATCCTCAAGTTCGACCAGGAAAAGAACCGGGTTTCACTCGGTCTCAAGCAGTTGGGCGAAGATCCCTGGGTCGGCATCTCGCGCCGCTACCCCCAGACCACCCGGCTTTTCGGCAAGGTCACCAACCTCACCGACTACGGCGCCTTTGTCGAGATCGAGCAGGGAATCGAGGGCCTGGTGCATGTCTCCGAGATGGACTGGACCAACAAGAACGTGCACCCGTCGAAGGTCGTTCAGCTCGGCGATGAAGTCGAAGTGATGATCCTCGAAATCGATGAGGATCGGCGTCGGATTTCCCTGGGGATGAAGCAGTGTGCTGCCAATCCGTGGGATGACTTCTCGATGAACTACAAGAAGGGCGACCGGGTCCGTGGCGCCATCAAGTCGATCACCGACTTTGGCGTCTTCATCGGTCTGCCCGGTGGTATTGACGGTCTGGTGCATCTGTCCGACCTCTCTTGGTCGCTGGCGGGTGAAGAAGCGATCCGCAACTTCAAGAAGGGCGACGAGGTAGACGCCGTGGTGCTGGCCATCGATACCGACAAGGAACGGATTTCGCTGGGTATCAAACAGCTCGATGGCGATCCCTACACCAGCTATATCGCGACTCACGACAAGAACAGCATCGCGCGTGGCGTCGTCAAGTCGGTCGATGCCCGCGGTGCGGTGGTGATTCTCGATGGCGACATCGAAGCCTATCTGCGCGCTTCGGAAGTGTCGCGGGACCGCATCGACGACCTGACCAAGGTGTACAAGGAAGGCGACAAGGTGGAAGCGATGATCATCAACGTGGATCGCAAGACACGTTCGATCAGCCTGTCGATCAAGGCCAGGGAGCAGGCCGAGCAGCAGGAGGCGATGCAGAAGTTTTCGGCTGACAGCAGCGCCAGTTCCGGCACCACGAATCTCGGGGCCTTGCTCAAAGCCAAGCTCAACAACCCGAACTAGGGTTTAGCGAATGACCAAGTCGGATTTGATCGCCCAACTGGCCGAGCGCTTCCCGCAGTTGGTCGCCAAGGATGCGGATCTGTCGGTAAAGATGATTCTCGCTGCGATGGAGGAGGCCCTGGCTCAGGGTGACCGCATCGAGATTCGCGGCTTCGGGAGTTTTTCCCTGAACTACCGGCCGCCGCGAGTGGGGCGAAATCCCAAGTCCGGCGACAAGGTCGAGGTTCCGGAAAAATGGGTTCCGCACTTCAAGGCCGGGAAGGAATTGCGGGAACGCGTCGACGGCGCTTTGGATGCGGTAGACTCGATCTGAGTTGCCAGGAACGTGGCGAATGACGGGCGGTAACGAGAGTTGCCGCCCGTTTTTTTGTGGGAGGTGGATCAATGCATGCGCTGTCATGGGCTTTGCCGTGTGCGCGTTCGTCATCAAGAACCAGTCGACACCATGATTGAGTTCGAATATTGGCAGCTACTGCTTTTTCCCCTGTTCTTCGGGCTCGGCTGGGCCGCGGCACGCATCGATATCCGGCATCTCGTGCAGGAGTCGCGAACGCTGCCGCGTTCGTATTTCCAGGGACTCAACTTCCTGCTCAACGAACAGCCGGACCGTGCCATCGAGGCCTTTGTCGAGGCCGTCAAGATCGATCCCCAGACCATCGAGCTGCACTTTGCGCTGGGCAGCCTGTTCCGTCGTCGCGGCGAGACCGAACGCGCCATCCGCATGCACCAGAACCTCATCGAACGCGAGGATCTCAAGCAGGATTTGAAACTGCAGGCGCTGGCGGAACTCGGACAGGACTTTCTCAAGGCCGGATTGCTCGATCGCGCCGAAGAAATCTTTGACAAGCTGCGCGATTCGCCACTGGCCGAAGACGCGAAGCGCAACCTGCTCGAGATCTATCAGCTTGAAAAGGACTGGGGGAAAGCGATTGCGATCGCCTCGGAACTGCCCGATTACGCGTCACACAAGGAAATCGCCGAGTATCACTGCGAACTGGCTGCTGCCGAGCTGATTCGCTCGCGCTGTGATCTGGCGGTCGGCCACCTGCAGACGGCGCTGGAGCGCAACCGTAAATGCGTTCGCGCCAGCCTGCTCCAGGGCGACATCCTGCTCCAGCAGGATCAGCCGCTCGCAGCGATCGAATCCTGGCAACGCATCGAACAGCAGGATCCCACGTACCTGGCGCTGGTCGCGCAACGCCTGCTCGACGCTTTTCGCAAGCTCGATCGTCGCGACAAGGGCCTGCAACTGTTGCGCGGTTACCTTGAGCACTACCCTTCGCTGGACCTGCTCGACGTGGTTTTTCAACTGGTACTCGAGGGCGATGGGCCGGATGCGGCGTACAAGCTGGTGCGCGATGAATTGAAGCGTAATCCGACCCTGCTCGGTTTCGACAAGTTGCTGGAGGCGCGACTGCTGATTGCACCACCGGAGAGCCGCCCCGATCTCGATCTGGCCAAAGGGATCGTGCAGGGCTATACACGCCGCCTGGCCCGCTATCGATGCGATAATTGCGGCTTCAAGGCACGTCAGTTCTATTGGCGCTGTCCTGCCTGTGGCGGTTGGGAGACCTATTCGCCGAAGCGCACCGAAGAATTCGACCTCACACCTTAGGAGTTCAATTTGCCAGTCGCCATACGCGATACGGGGTGCATTCGCCTCATGAGCCGATCCCGCCGTTCCGGAAGTGGCCGCGATGCGCGTCCCTGATCTCTCGGCCGCGAGGCTGCTGATTGTCGGCGATGTGATGCTGGATCGCTACTGGTTTGGCGAGGTGACACGCATCTCGCCCGAGGCGCCGGTACCGGTGGTCAAGGTGGACCGCAGCGAAGAGCGCCCTGGTGGGGCCGCCAACGTCGCCCGCAACGTTGCTGCCCTGGGTGCGCAGGTTGCCCTGCTGTCGGTGGTTGGCGACGATGAAGCCGGTCGCAGCCTGCAGAGGCTGCTGGCAGCAAGTGGCATCGATGCCAGCCTGCATCTCGACGCCGCGATCAGCACGACAGTCAAGCTGCGCGTGATTGGCCGGCAACAGCAACTGCTGCGCATCGATTTTGAGACTGCGCCCTCGCATGAGGTGTTGCGCGCCAAGCTCGTCGAATTTGCAGCGCGCCTGCCCGCATGCGACGCGGTGATCCTCTCCGATTACGGGAAGGGCGGCCTGACGCACATCGGCGAGATGATCCGATTGGCGCGCGCGGCCGGCAAGAAGGTTCTGGTCGATCCCAAGGGCGACGATTTCTCCAAGTACGCGGGTGCGACCATCGTCACGCCGAACCGCGCCGAGTTGCGCGAGGTGGTTGGTCGCTGGCACGACGACCGCGAGCTGGCGCGTAAGGCCCAGGCACTGCGAAGCGATCTGGAACTCGAAGCCTTGCTGGTGACGCGCAGCGAGGAAGGGATGTCGCTCTTCCATGCTGGCGGGGCGATCTACGAGCAGGCCGTGGCAAGAGAGGTCTTCGATGTTTCCGGTGCCGGCGACACGGTCATCGCCACCCTGGCAGTGATGCTGGCGTGCGGCTCGGCCTGGCCGGAGACCGTACGGGTGGCAAATGTTGCGGCCGGCGTCGTCGTCGGCAAGCTCGGCACCGCCGTGGTCAGTCATCACGAGCTGGCTGCGGCACTCAAGTGAGGTAAATCCATGTACACCATCGTTACCGGCGCAGCCGGCTTCATTGGTTCCAATCTCGTCAAGGGGCTCAACGAACGCGGCGTGCGCAGGATCATCGCCGTCGACAATCTGAGCCGGGCCGACAAGTTCCGCAACCTCGTCGATTGCGACATCGCCGATTACATCGACAAACAGGAATTCCTCGACCGCCTGCTGGCTGGGGACTTCGACGGCGACGTCGATGCCATTCTGCACCAGGGCGCATGCTCCGACACCATGGAGAGCGACGGTCGCTACATGATGGAGAACAACTACCGTTACTCGCTGAGCCTCCTCGACTGGTGCCTGGACCAGGAAGTGCAACTGCTCTATGCATCGAGCGCGGCGACCTACGGTGGCGGAGGCGTTTTCCGGGAGGAAAGATCGCACGAAGCACCGCTGAATGTTTACGGTTATTCGAAGTTCCTGTTCGATCAGGTGGTCCGGCAGCGCCTTGCCGTCGCCGGTTCATTCAACTCGCAGGTCGTCGGTTTCCGCTATTTCAATGTCTATGGTCCGCGCGAATCGCACAAGGGACGCATGGCTTCGGTTGCCTTCCATCATTTTCAGCAGTTCCGCAGCCAGGGCAAGGTCAAGCTCTTCGAAGGTTGCGATGGCTATGCCGATGGCGAGCAGCGACGCGATTTCGTGCAGGTCGGCGATGTCACGCGCGTCAACCTGTTTTTTCTCGACCATCCGGAGAAGTCGGGAATCTTCAACGTCGGTACCGGCCGCGCACAGCCCTTCAACGATCTGGCGAGGGCCAGCGTCAATGCCTGTCGTGCCTTGTCCGGAGAGGCGGCACTGTCGCTCGCTGAACTGGTGCAACAGGGGCTGATCGAATACATTCCATTTCCGGTGGATCTCCAGGGCAAGTACCAGAGTTTCACCGAAGCCGACCTCAGCAGGCTACGCAAGGCGGGCTATGATGCCCCGTTTGCCAGCGTCGAGGAAGGCGTTGCAGAATACGTTAACTGGCTGAGCGAGCATGCATAAGACCCTTGAAGACTACGTCGGAGAAACACCACTGGTGCGTCTGCAACGTATACCGGGTGTCGCCAACGACACTCGCGGCAATACTCTTCTGGCCAAACTGGAAGGCAATAACCCGGC
>RRZU013436398.1_pt1 | contig 10062 bp, 8 predicted proteins | sample 2165561 | NCBI WGS metagenome assembly RRZU01 (sample SAMN10456909, study PRJNA506462) | wastewater metagenome | isolation source: wastewater sludge | place: USA: Moscow, Idaho
AATACTTTTGCCGGACATATTGCGTGCAGTAGTAGTTCTGTGTCCGAAATAGTGGTGCCGATCCTCGATGCTCATAAAACCGTTGTTGGCGTATTGGATGTGGATAGTGAGAAATACGATACTCTCGACGAAACAGATGTGTATTATCTGGAATTGATTTGTGAACTGATAAGCACTAAGCTATAAAATACCGAAAGCCCGGAATATCTAAATCCCGGGCTTTCGCGTTCTCTCTGTTAATTAGTAAAATTAGTTTATAGCTTGAATATTTTCTTCGTTATCAATATTCTTTGCGCCACCCGAATATAAATTTTCAATTCTATTTGTATAACGCTCCTCTACTTTGGCACGCATAATCTTCATCGTGCTGTTCACTAATCCATTCTGTTCGGTAAATGGCTCTCCGATAATCGCAACAGCTGCCGGTAACCAGCGTTCGGGAAACATGCCTTCGTATTTTCCACCTTTGCGATATTCATTGATCTCGCGCTGTAGTTTGTTTAAAGCCAATTGCTTCGCTTCACGTGTTTCCCATCCGAGATGGGGTTTCTTGCGATGAACATAGCGTTTCAAAGCCTCCTTGTTTGGAACAATTAGTGCCGTTGTGTATGGATTTTGATTGTTGTAAAGTACTACTTGATCAATAAAGTGTGAATTATCCGACAGGGATTCTTCGATACCCTCCGGACTGTATTTCTCTCCATCGCTCGATATCAGTAAACTTTTAAAACGCCCTACAACATACAAAAAACCATCATTGTCCATATATCCCATATCACCGGTGTGTAGCCAACCATCAACAACAGTTTCGGAAGTTGCCTTTTCATTTTTGTAATAACCGAGCATTACATTTTCGCCCTTAATTACGATCTCGCCTTTTTCGTAGTTGGGCAAAGCTTTACCGTCCGAATCGCAAATCATCAGCTCCATAGGTTTAACCAGATATCCCGACGAGCCTAATTTATGATTTGCCAACCCATTCGACGAAATGATAGGTGTTGCTTCGCTCAGTCCGTAACCCTGAAACATAGGAATGCCGATAGCATAATAAAAACGCTGTAAATCAATGTCAAGCAATGCTCCACCGCCAATAAAGAAATCGAGCTCACCACCAAAACCTTCTCTGATTTTAGAAAATATTATTTTGTCGAACAATGCTAATAAAGGTTTTTTGAGCATTTGCAGCCCTTGCCCTCTGTTAAACCCTTCCTTGTTGTACGAATATGACATTTTCAGAGCGGTGTTAAACAACCAATTAACCACAGCCCCTTGCGAACGAATGCTACTTTCAATATTTTTCTTAAAACTTTTAGCCAATGCTGGAACACTAAGCAACAAATTTGGTTTCAATTCTTTAATGTTTAGCGGTATGTTTTTCAATGTTTCCATACCTGTTTTACCACTTTGCACAGTTCCCACACTGGCTCCCGAAGCCATAAAACTATAAAAGCCTGCCACATGTGCAAAACAGTGATCCAGAGGTAGAATAAGTAGCGTGCGGTAAGTGGTTGGTATGGTCATCAGAGTGAGCGCTTGCTCTACATTGGCAGTGTAGTTCCGGTGACTAAGCAATATACCTTTGGGATCGGCAGTGGTGCCAGATGTATAACTGATATTGGCAACGTCATCGGGTTGTATAGATTTTGCTCGTTCTTCAACAATAGTAGGGTGGGATAGAAGGTGCTTTTTTCCTGTTGCAATCAATTCAGTAAGGCTTATTTCTTTGTCCTCATATTCTATTTGGTCATCAAAAACAATTACTTTTTTTATTTGTGGCAAAGCACCAACAATAAGACGTATTTTTTTCAATTGACCCGATGATACCAATACGTATTGCGTCTCGGAATGAATGAGTCGAAATATCAAGTCATTACTTTCTTCCAATTTTATAGATAGTGGCACATTTATCGCTCCGGCGTGTAAAATACCCAATTCACCAATAATCCATGCATTTCTACCCTCCGACAGAAGTGCCACTTTATCTCCAACCTCCACTCCAAGTTCAATTAAGCCTGCAGCCAGTAAATGCGTTTGATGTTTTACCTCAGAATAAGTTGTGGCCTTAAATTCAGCACCTGTCTTTTCCCAAAGAAATGGGTTATTGGCGTATTTCTCTACGCTTTGGTTCAGTAAATCAATAATTGTGGGTTTCATTGGGTCGATTTTTTATTTGTAGAAACTAATGTAGAATAAGTTTCATGGATAATTGTAATCTTGGTTGATACAATATAATTGTAGAATAAATGGTCTGTATTATAACTACAAACGCAACAAACCCCATTTTGTTGGGATATTGTTGCGTTCTATAAGTTTAATGAGTCAATATCAGTTGCTAAAGAAGAAGTCGCATCGTCTGTTTGGGCGATATTTCACGCGTGGCTCAATAATTTTTCCTTTTCCATTCGCAATAATTCTGTCTGGCGATATTTTCCACATTTTTACCAATTCTGCTTTTACTCTGTCAGATCTGCGCTGGCTCAGTTGATTATTGTAAGGACTATTTCCTAAATAATCGCAATATCCTCTTACTTCTACTATTAATGAAGGGTCGGCATGCATTTTAAAGGCAATTTTACTTATATCTTCCAATGCGTCATCATCCAGATCGGTACGGTCGAAGGCAAAGTAGACGGTTGGAACATTATCAAAACTTATTGAATTACTACCATAATCGGCTGGTAAAAAATTATCTGCTACAGTATTTCCACCGGTTTTATTTTTTCCTGAGCTTGTATTTGATGCCAGACCGTTTCCACTAGGTCCTCTGTCGCCTTTCTCTCCTTTTTCACCTCTGTCTCCTTTATCACCCTTGACTGTTTTTATAGTAGATCCATTTGCGTTCTTGCCGGTACCACTGCCATAATAAGAATCGCCTTTGTCACCCTTGTCGCCTTTATCACCTTTCTCTCCTTTAATCATTTTATAATTAGCTCCACCGTTGCCAGTAGCAGTGCCACTAAAATTGTAAGGACTGCTTCCATTGTTTCCAACATTAGTTCTGCCTGTAGTATTAGCATCATCTTCCGAATTATTCAGCTGATCATTTTGGGTCGAATTTCTGTTCACATCTTGCGAAGCATACGAAATAGGTAATGCTTTACCCCAGAAATCGACAGGAGTATTAGCTGGTGTGTTCGAATCTTTGTCACGGTGATCAGGAACTCCGTCTGCGTCGCTATCCGGACCATCATTCGACAAGAATAACGAAAGTGAGTCCAATCTGCGGTCGTGAGCATCAACTCTCTTCTCTAATTTCTTTAATGATTTATCCAAACCGTTCACTTTGTCCATGGCTTGTTTAGCAAGCTCCATAGCTTTGTTAGGTTCAAATTCATCCATTGTAATATTTCTCAAGTGTTTTTTGCGTCCACTTGCATTAATTTTATAACGCATAGCCAAAGAAACTATGCCAATGTAATCGTTTGTAACACCTTTAAAGTTCAGGTAAGGAACACCTTCCAGATTATCATTGGTAAATGCACGGTAATGACCCTTAACACCAAAAGCAAACTGCTGACTGAAATTGTATTACAGTAATAATGTAATGGGCATAGCACTGGTTATAACCGGCTTTATCAAAGCAACCTGAGGTGAGTTTATCGGATCGGGATACTTAAAGTTGGAATTGAAAATGGCAAAACCCATCCCAATGGTTCCGTTTACAGTGAATTTGGATTTGCTTTGCGGAAATATCATCTTTGTAAAGTTGATAGTGGCACTTAAATCCGTATTATTCAGATCGGTTTTGAAGTAGGCTATTTGATTAGTACCAGTAAACGGTATATGGTAATAATCTACGCTAAGCCCCCAAATAGGCGTTAGGGCGTATTCAAGCGTACCTCCGTATGTAATATCTTGTAATGATTTTGGAATAAATCCTGAAGAGGTGGGAGCTAAATCACCGAAGAAAAATTGATTAACCCCGTATTCTACTGAAACAGACCATTTCGAGAACTTCCTACTAGCTGCATAGCTGGTCGAAGCAAATGAAATTGCGAGGATTAATACTATTATTTTATTTTTCATGCGGCTAAAATTATAACATTGAAAGTAGATATTCACCTAAATTCATTCTAATAAAGCCCAAAGTTAAGAATATATTTTATTAGTGCGTTTTTAAGAACTAATAAAATCATTACAATTTATTACATGCGTATTGGATATTGTACTTAAAATACTGTAATCCAGCATTATGTTTGTTTGTTTTAAGAATAAAAGAACTTACATAAAAAAATGATAATAAATAGAAAATTAGCTAGTTAAATGTAATTTAACGATAATCTGTCTTGAACTTTAGATAAAAGAGATTTGTTGGCATTGTAGCAATTAATACTATGGGCTGCTAGCTTATAAACTACAAAGCATATCAAAAACGACATGAATTCAATTTGATTTGCAGCAAAAATGCTATCAAGATCACGCATTATTCAACTAAATCTGATAATATACCGATGCTTACTGAATTTATTTATTGAAGAAAAAATCACATCGCCTGTTTCCTGGATAAACCGAAGGAGGATCCATTACTATTCCTTTGCCTGTGGACGTAACGCGGGATAGAGGAATTCGCCATTCTTTTACCAATAGAGTTTTTACATTATCAGCTCGTAGCTGGCTTAAACGAGCGTTATAAGCTTGACTTCCGGCAACATCGCAAAAGCCTCTAATCTCTACTGTCATTGTTTTGTCAGATTTTAGGCGGGCAGCAACTTTCGCTATTACCAATCGTGCTTTTGAATCAATATCTGCTTTAGCTGTTTCAAAATATACCGGTGGAACAACATCATAGACAATAACCTTGTTTGTAAGCGCATCCTTCACAACGATAGGAACAACCTTTAATGTAGTTGGTGGTTTATTCACTATAGGTGCAACAGGCTCAGTTTTCACTTTTACTTCGGGCACAATTACCTTTGCTTCCGGCACTACTTTCTTTGCCTCCGGTGCTTTTATAGCTCTGCCACAGCAATCTACAGGCGTATTTTTAGGCGTGCGTAACTCCATATCTCTGCTATTAGGAATCCCATCTCCATCCGTATCCATTTTATCTCTTGCCAAAGCCAGCAAAAGTGAATCTAATTTACGACTTTGACTATTAAATCTCTTTTCGAGATTATTATAAGCGGTGTCCGGACTGTAGGTGCTTTTATTGATATTTCTTAAGTGGACCTTATTTAAAGCATTCAGTTTATATCTGACATTTAAAGTGAACCCTCCTAAGTAATCATTGGTCACTCCTTTGTAGTTAAGGTATGGCACTCCCTACAGGTTATCTCCTGCAAATGAGCGATAATGGGTTCTAAAGCCCAAAGCCACCGAGTTAGAGACATTATATTCAAATAATAATGAAATAGGAATGGTGCTAACCATTATTGGATGTGGTGTTTTCTCCAGTATGGGTGAGCTGGGATCGGGGTACTTATACTTGCAGGTGTAAACCGCAAATCCAACACCCAGAGTGGCATTTACGGCAAATTTTGAGTTCGTTTTTGGGAAAATCCACTTTGTTATATTCACCGTGCCAATAATATCGGTATTATCAAGTCGAGTTTGAAAGTTTGTCGATTCATTCTTTCCACCAAATGGTAAATGATAATAATCGATTCCCAATCCCCAAATTGGTGTAAAAGCATATTCGGCAGTTGCGCCAAAGTTCAGTTTGCTGATGGATGAAGGAATCACGCCACCAAAAACAGGATGCATATCTCCAAAAAATAAGTGCTTACATACTCAGCAGTAAATGACCAACGCGAGAAATTATTAGATTGACCGACAGAATAGAAAATTGAAAAAAATGAAATGGATAAAAAAGTGACTAAAATTCGCTTCATACTACAAGATAAACATAGGCTCGTGGAAAAATTTACGACCAAATTATTGAAAGTAAAGTGATATTAGAGCGCAAGATATGTATAGATTTTATTAATTTTCGGTATGAAAATACAAATAGGTGTTACAATTCATTACATTTTTGCAAGTTGGATGGGTATAGTGTTGACTCGCTGGTGATTATCTTTATTCAGAAGAGGGAGTAATAAAACAAAAAAAACAGCGCTTTATTAATGACCAAAGCGCTGTTTAATACTTAGTTAGCGTTTTAATGTTAAGCGAAAGAAACGGCTACGCAAATATGTAAATATTGAAAAAATAATTACTTCACCATCGCTACTTTTTGAGTAGCTTCCATAGTGGTATTGCGGAAATTTACACGCTCAACTACATTCTCGGCCAACGAACGAAAAGCCATAGACATGATGCTATCATCGCTAACGGCTACCGGTTTGCCGGCATCGCCACACTCGCGTATGCTTTGAACCAATGGAATTTGCCCCAAAAGTGGAACTTCTAACTCATCGGCTAAACGCTTGCCTCCGTCTTTCCCGAAAATGTAATATTTATTCTCAGGCAGTTCGGCTGGTGTAAACCAGGCCATATTCTCTACAATTCCTAGTACTGGTACATTCACTTTTTCGCCTGTAAACATATTTATACCTTTGCGGGCATCGGCGAGCGCTACTTCTTGCGGTGTAGTTACTACTATTGCCCCGGTAATACCCATAGTTTGTACCAGAGTAAGATGTATATCGCCGGTTCCCGGCGGTAAGTCCATCACAAAGTAATCAAGCTCTCCCCATTGTGTATCGGTTATAAGTTGTTTCAAGGCGTTGCTTGCTACCGTACCTCTCCACACAAGCGCTTGTGCCGGATCGACGAAGAAGCCGATTGAAACCATCTTTATGCCATATTTTTCAATTGGCATAATCATATGTTTACCGTCAATTTCTTTCATTTCGGGATGAGCAGATTCTACTCCAAACATTTTTGGCAATGATGGTCCAAGAATATCGGCATCGAGTAATCCAACTTTATAGCCAAGTGCGGCGAGTGAAATTGCCAAATTTGATGATACGGTAGATTTGCCGACTCCACCTTTGCCTGACGAAACGGCTATAATGTTTTTTACATTTGGTAAAATCGAAGCCGGTTTAGGAGCAGGTGCTTCCTTAAAAACAATTTCGATATTGCCCTTAATATCTATTTCCTCACCCACATATGTATGTATAGCTTGCTCAGCAGCCTTTACAACCGATTTTGCAAAAGGATCGTTAGGTTTTTCGAAATAAATAGAAAAAGTAACTTTATTGCCTTCAATTACGAGATTATCTTGCACCATTCCCGACGAAACAATGTCCTTTCCGGTACCCGGATAACGAACATGCACTAAGGCTTCGAGAATTGATTGACGATTTAATGACATATATTTTTGATTTTGTATTTAATAAAATGAACCGAGATCTTGATGAGAATGAATAAATACTGCTTTATATAATTCAAAATATCGATTCTTTTGTCCGGAATAACACTAAACAACAAAACTACTCTAAATGTTGTCGTTTGCTTCTTCCAAAACTGCGATAACTATCAGGTTCTATTTCCATATCGGGCTCAGTAAAACCAACTCTTGGTTCTAGATTAAATTGTATGTATTTAATTGTCAGTCCTCTGTCGAGCCATTGTTGTTCATAATAAGTTTTGATGGAGAGGATAGGATCCTGCAAATCGGAAGCATATAAATCGTTGTTGGAGAAAATAACCGGATAATTATTTGCTTTTACCATTTCGCAAGTATAGGTAAACATAAAGTTGCTATCGGTTTTCAGATGAATGAGCCCATTCGGTTTTACAAACTGCTGATATGATTTCATAAAGTTGGTGGCAGTGAGTCGCTTGGTTACTTTTTTCATTTGCGGGTCGGGGAAAGTAAGCCATATTTCGCTCACCTCATTTTCGGCAAAGAAATGATGAATCATCTCAATGTTAGTCCGTACGAAGGCCACATTTTTCATCTCTTTTTCGAACGATTCTTTAGCGCCTGTCCAAAGTCTTGCTCCTTTAATGTCAACGCCGATAAAGTTTTTTTCGGGATAAAGCTGACTTAAGCCTACTGTATATTCTCCCTTACCACATCCTAGTTCTAACACAATAGGATGATCGTTTTTAAAAAAAAGCTCATTCCATTTGCCCTTCATTTCAAAACCGGCACCTTCGCGTAAAGCATGCGATGTAACCTGAAACACATGAGAAAACTCCTCCATGTCGGCAAATTTTGATAATTTATTTTTACCCACTTTTATATATTCAATTAAAAATTAAAATTGGTTCTATCGGTAATTGATTCATTACAAACACCAATATAGTTACTTTGCAATTTTCTCGATACGAATACCTATGTCATTGATTCCTGCCAATACATCATCACGCATGCCCTGCACAATTTTGTATTTGTAGGTGCCTGCTGTTTTAAAGCGAACATTTTGCTGGTACAGAACAGGCATTTCGTACACCGACCCGATACCGGATCCCAACCATTTACCACGATTATCAGCCAAATAACACTCTATTGAATCGGTAGACTGAATGGAGTCGGGAGTTAGTTTATGCAGGAATAACCACATGTTCTGATAAGGATATTCGCCTCTGTTACGGATGTTTACGTATATGTTATAACTGGCCAATGTGTCCATTATCGGCACTTCGAATGTATAAGCACTGTCTTTGCTCCAGCCCACAGGATTTACAGCGCTGTACTGAAAATATACGTCGTTTTTATGACACGAAACACAACAAAGCGAAATAACTATCGCCAACAAAAAATTAGTTTTCATTCTTCTTTGCATCAATATCTGTTTTCTTTATCGGTTTTTGAAATCTTGGAGCACCACCTTTATTTTCGTTACTTTTCTTTTTGTTTTCAGGCGGATTGCCTTTTGCCTCCTGGGTTTGCACTTGCGGTTTTGGTTTCGCTAATTGAGGACGGTTATCCGGTCGCTCATTTGATTTAGCATTGTTCGGTTTGTCGTTTGGTCGATTATTCGGACGTTTGTTTTTACCGTTTGGACGTTTTTTATTCGTGTCAAAACGGGTTAAGCTATCCTGACCAACGCCGCTCTCGTATTCTACCGGCACAGCTTTTTCTTCCTCGATATGATCATCCAGCAATTCAGGCTTTTGACCTTTCTTATTCATTGCAATTATCTCCTTGGCGCGTTGAGCTGTGATGGTCACCACATTCGCTCCAAAATTAGGAGATGTAGAGTAGGAGATAAGTCCTTTAAATACATCTGTTTTAAAATAATAAAAGGTGTTGTCAAGTGTTTCAAGTTGAATTTCTTTCGATGGATAGATTTTCAACGCGTCAGAATAGGTATCCAATTCAAAATTCATACAGCATTTAAGCTTAGCACACTGACCGGCCAACTTCTGTGGATTGAGTGATATGTCCTGAATACGTGCGGCACTGGTAGATACCGAGTTAAAGGTAGTCATCCAGCCCGAGCAACACAATTCGCGACCGCACGGGCCAATACCACCGATACGACCGGCTTCCTGACGAGCGCCAATTTGCTTCATTTCTATCCGAACACGGAATGACTCTGCAAAAACCTTAATCAGCTGACGGAAGTCAACGCGCTCATCGGCAATATAATAGAAAATGGCTTTGTTACCATCGCCCTGATATTCAACATCCCCAATTTTCATGTTTAACTTCAGGTTCTCGGCAATTTGCCTGGCTCTAATCATGGTAGCCTGTTCTTTGCCCTTAGCTTCCTGGAATTTTTCTAAATCAGTTTCCTTCGCTTTTCGATACACACGACGCACTTCCATTTTGTCAGGGTGCACATTGTATTTTTTCATTTGCAGGGTTACCAATCTTCCTACCAGAGTTACTTCACCAATATCGTGTCCCGGTGATGATTCAACGGCTACAATATCTCCTTTTTCGAGTGGGAGTTTTGTGTTGTTAAGAAAATATCCCTTGCGGGTGTTTTTAAATTGTACTTCTATGAAGTCAGTATCTTTTTGCGTTTCAGGCAAATCGCACATCCAATCGAATGTGCTGAGTTTTTGAGTGGAGTTCTTGTTACACCCTTTTTTGTTCATGCAGCATCCGCCGCTATTTGAGTTACATCCCATATTATTATTATTGTTATTTATCACCTTTTGGTGAGTTGTTTTGTTCGCAACAATACTTCGTTGTATTCTGCTTCACAAAATTCAATT
>RRZU010914108.1_pt1 | contig 10061 bp, 7 predicted proteins | sample 2165561 | NCBI WGS metagenome assembly RRZU01 (sample SAMN10456909, study PRJNA506462) | wastewater metagenome | isolation source: wastewater sludge | place: USA: Moscow, Idaho
GAGTTCGAGTTGGGTGATCGTGTCGTCCATTTGCTCGGAACGACGACCAAACTGCATACGACGGAATTTGGCGATGATGAACTTGAGATGTTCGATTTCGGCTTGCTGTGCACTGACCAATGCCTTGAGCAAAGCGGGGGAATCGGGCAATGAGTCGGTTGCAAACATGCCGAAAGTTTACGCGATTATGAGCGCTGTGAACATAGATGGTCGCCCCCATTTGGCCAAGCTTTCAATTGATGATGGTGAGCAGGCAAAGATTGCAGCGATAGATTCGGACTTTGATCGAGGCCGTAGCCCCTGTCCCTGATGGAATCCGCAGATCGGTTGCTCAACAGCCCCCTGTACTCGAGGTACGAAGTTCACATCAGCCTAGTCCGATCTCGGTCTGACCTGTTCTGCCATCACGTCATGATTACCTGAGCAATCGGTGGGAAGCTCCTCCTTTTAAAAAATGTCCTGCCCCAGTGCTGCGCTACCGTCTGAGGTATTGCGGCGCCGTTCGCTGAAGGTGCCTTTATCACCAAAGGCGAAACGGCGCGGTGACTGGCGGTTATTCATGTCACAGAGACGTAATTCGCTTTGTACTCGCGATCTTGCGCCAGGAGCGCCCAGACGACCCTGGCGTTCTTGTTGGTTAAAGCCACTGCGGCTACGTTCTTGTTCCGTCGCCCCATCAAGCCTGCCAGCCACGAAGCCACGTGATCCGTCTTTCTTTCGGCCACCCGGATCACGGCACGAGCCCCGTGGATAAGCAATGTTCTCAGATAGGTATCACCACGCTTGCTGATACCAAGCAGGGTTTGCTTTCCGCCACTGGAATGCTGCCGGGGAACAAGGCCGAGCCAAGCAGCCAATTGCCGGCCATCTGCGAAATGCTTCGCGTCGCCGATCAAAGCCACCAAAGCACTGGCGGTGATCGGGCCGATGCCAGGGATTTGCGCCAGCTTCCGGCTATCCTCGTTTGCTCGGTGCCACGCCTGAATCTGAATCTCCAGTTCGCGGATTTGGTGGTCAAGTTCCTTAAGATGCAAGTCAAGCCGATCGATCAACTGGCGAAACACCCCCGGCAACCCGTTCTCCCCGTCTTCCAGGATATCCGGCAGGTGAGTGGCGATGTGGCTGATCCCTTGCGGGATAACGATTCCGTATTCGGTCAGCAGGCCACGAATCTGGTTGGCCTGTGCCGTCCTCGCCTTGACGAAGCTTTGCCGAGCCCGATGCAGAGCCAGTACCGCTTGCTGATCGCCATTCTTTATCGGAACAAAGCGCATCGTCGGACGAGTCACCGCTTCGCAAATCGCTTCCGCATCGGCCGCATCATTCTTGTTAGTCTTGACGTACGGTTTGACGAACTGAGGCGCCATCAACTTGACGATGTGTCACAGCGTTTGTAGCTTTCTTGCCCAGTGGTGCGCGCTGCCACAGGCTTCCATGCCAATCAGGTACATCGGCAGGTTCGCGAAGAACGGCAATACCTGCATTCGTTTGAGTGACTTCTTCAACACGGTCTTGCCTCGCTTATCAACGCCATGCACTTGGATCACGTTCTTTGCCAGATCAATGCCAACTGTCGTAATCTTCATTTCGGTCGCCTCTCTCGGTTGGTGGGAATTTCCATTCGCCACTTTGGCACTCAGATGCCATTTCGGGTAGGGGCGACCATTCCATTAGCCCCTAAAGCCACTATTTATGCGGATTTCTGAGGCTTCCAGGTGCGCTCCGGGCGGCGCCAGTCGATGCCTTCGAGGAGCATGGAAAGTTGCGCGCTGGTCAGGTGAATTGCGCCTTCGGTGGCCTGCGGCCAGATGAAGCGGCAGCGCTCTAAACGTTTGGCAAAGAGGCAGCAGCCGTCACCATCCCACCAAAGCAGTTTGATCAGATCACCGCGCCGACCACGGAAGATGAAGACGTGACCCGAGAAGGGATCGGCTGCAAGTTTCTCCTGCACAATGGCGGCCAGTCCATCGAATCCACGCCGCATGTCGGTTATCCCGGCGGCGAGCCAAATTCGTGTTCCACCAGGCAGACTGATCATTTTGAGCGTAGGGCAACCAGCACGGTTTGCAGGACGTCGAGATTAACCTGGCCGCGCACCAGCAACCTCGCTTTGGGAAGTTGGATGTCGATGCTGCCTTCTGACACGGTTTGCCGCGTACCCACCGGCGCGATATCGTGAATCAGGGTAACCGGGAGGATCTGTGACTCGGCCAAGACCAATTCAAAGCCTTGGAATTGCCGGCGCCACTTGTGCAGCTGGTTGGCGTTGATGCCGCAAGCCATTGCAACACCGGCAATGGAGGCGCCGGGTTGCTTGCTCGCTTCTACCGCGCTACGCTTGAATTCGGGTGTGTGGGTTCGTCTGCTTGCCATCGTGTCCGCCTAAAATTAAACGGACACCAACAAGCGTCCGCTTAACCCAAGCTTCTACGATCTTCAGCAGCAATGACAGACGGTGCTGCGCGGACGATTACGAATCACCGGTAGCTCGTGTTCTTTGTCTATCATCTTTTTGCGCTCGCATCGCCCACGCGACCGAGCGCGCCGGCAAAAAATCAATCTCCAGCGCCTGCTGGCCTATCTTTGCGTGAAGATCCTTCAGATCAGGGCCGGCAGCTTGCTTTTCAGCTGCCGTCGCGAAGACGCCAACTGCGTTCTCCAGCAATTGAGTCTTCCATTGCGTGATTTGGTTCGGATGAACATCAAACCTTTCCGCTAATGCGGCAAGCGTCTCATCGCCTTTGAGGGCGGCTATCGCCACTTTGGCCTTGAAGGCCGCTGTGTGGTTACGGCGAGGTCTTCTCATTGCTTTCTGCTCCTGTTGGTCGGCGACTCCCGTCGCCCATTGAAGCAGAAATATCACTTCGCCGACTGTCCTATTTCTCGGCTTTGCTGGGGGCATTTAATTCGTGTCTGCCCATTTCTCTGTTTGTCTCCAGGCGCTGTATATCCGTAGTGCTACCTGCGCGTCATCGGCGGCGTAGAGCAGTTGCCGTTCGGATAGCTCGGCATTCGCCCAGTTGCTGGTGCCAATTTTCTTGGACTTCTGCATCGTTTTTCCGAAGAAATGAGCCACCGCCACTTTGGCGCCGACGGTACCCTTGTGACCTTTGCTGCGCAGGACTTCGCCAAGGTCGATAACGTTCTTCAGTTCGATGTCCAGCCTTGATTTCAAGGCGCTGCGGTCATTGCCTAAACCAAAACCGACCTTTAACACGCGCGGCGATTCCAGAATCTCTTTAAGCACCGTTGCGCTATGAGTCCGGGGGACCTGAAAAAGGTAGGCGCGGGACTCGGTGGCGAGCTGAATGAGGTGCGGACCAGTCGAATGTTCGCCTTTCAGGAAGGTTGGCTTCGATTCTGTATCAAAGCCAATCGCCTCGTTTGCCAATAAGGCTGCAAGCGCTTCATCGGCGAGTTGTTGCGACGTCACCAGCGTGATCTCTGCCAAGCGAATGCCTTCATAGGCGGGAAGTCCGGCTGCCTCTAGCGAAGCCCTGTTTAGAATGATGTCGTTCAAGTCGATCTCTTTTTATCAGTGCTGAAGTATGAGTATGGTAAGCGGATAATCCTTAGGGCGTCTTTAAGCGACAGCGAAGCTCCTGAGTACGGCGTGGGCAGTTTCGCGCGTTTTTTGCAATCGCCCTGCGGGTGATAATGGATGCCGCCTGTTTTTGTCTTTTTCTTGTGCTGGCTGTCTTCTCCGTGCTTAACTACGTCTTTCCAAGGCTCTCGAGGAGCTTGTAAAAAGCTGGTTATTTCGAGCTGGTTTTGCAAGGCTTCATTGCTCCGTAGTGTACGCCGCACTAACCATGTTTCTCCTGATGAATATGGCGGTTTTTTTGACGTATGCGCTTGCTCGCGTTGGCTAACTTTTTCACAAAGATGCTGTGATGAACAAGAGCTCGTTTTTATGGCTTTCTTCTTCTCTGCGCAGAGCGCTGGTAGTGGGGGCTGCCCTCGCTATTTTGTTGCCGGCATTGGTGGCCGGCTACTTCCAGATCGTCAGACCATTCAATATCGAGGCCGAGCGGAAAACGCGGGCGCCGGCGCTGCGTTATGCCGAGATGCTTACGCGCGGTTTGGGCTTGGCGATGTGGAATATGGATAAGGAGATTATCAGTGAGCAGGTTGATGCAGTAATGCGTGATCCTGATGTGATGAGCGTTACGATTACCAATGAGGTCAAGGAAATCGTTCTGCATCGGCAACGACTCACCCCATCGCAAGCCGTTCCATTGAAAGAAGAGGGGGATATCTTCCATCACGGCTATCGTTCCGGGCATGTGGTCGTGATGGTCAGCCCAGATCGTATCGCACACGAACGGATGAGGGAGGTTCTTGTATTGAGTTTGGCGCTAGCGGCGCAGGTTGCGTTTTCGCTGCTTTTCATCTGGTTGCTTTTCGAACGGCGTCTGGTGCAGCCGCTGACGAATTTGCAACAAGGGGCGCAACGCCTGGCGCGAGGCGAGCTGGAGTTGCCTCTGCAACAGTATCGACCGGACGAAATTGGGCAGTTGGCACAAAGCATGGATCAAATGCGCCTCGACTGGGCGGCACTGGTCGCTGAGCGAACCGAGCATCTTCGTGCTTTGGAGTTAAGCGAGCAGCGGCAGTCTCTGGCTTTGTTTGGGGGAGATCTTGGCTTGTGGGATTGGGATATATCCAATGATCATATGCTGGTCGACGCGCGCTGGTGCGCCATGCTCGGACGTATCCAGGCTGAGGTGGAGCCGAATAATCGCAGTTGGAGTTCATGGTTGCACCCGGACGATGCCCCAGCCGTTCTCGGCGCTGTTGATGCGCACTTGAAGAACAAAGTACCTTACTACGAAGCCGAATTTCGCATGCAACACGCGGCAGGTCATTGGGTCTGGATTCTTGGTCGAGGCCGGGTGGTCGAGCGCGATTCCAGCGGTTTCCCGCTGCGCATGACTGGTACACACATGGATATTACGGCGCGCAAGCGCGTCGAAGCAGCTTTGCAAGAAAACGAAGAGCGTTGGAAGTTTGCGCTTGAAGGGTCTGGCGAAGGGGTCTGGGACTGGAATTACTTGACCGGAGAAGCCGTGTTCTCAAGGCGCTGGAAGGAATTGATCGGTTTTGAAGAAAGTGAAATTGGCAACAACTTCTCGGAATGGTCGGGCCGCATGCATCCGGATGACTGGCTCAACGTGAAGGCGGCGATTCAGGATCATGTTGCGGGCAAAACAGCCTTTGTTGCGATGGAGTATCGAATGTTGTGCAAGGATGGTCGTTGGTTATGGATGCTTGCTCGTGGCATGGTGGTCTGCCGCGATGCGGACGGCAAGCCATTGCGTCTGGTGGGTATCAATGTCGATATCAGCGAGCGTAAAGCAGCGGCCGACAAGATCGAGAATCTGGCTTTCTACGACACCCTTACTGGACTGCCGAATCGGCGGCTTTTGCTTGATCGGCTGGAGCAGTCCTTGTCCAGCAGCGCCCGGCGCCAACGCCACGGAGCTTTGATGCTGCTCGACATGGACGACTTCAAAACGCTCAACGATACGCTGGGGCATGATGTAGGTGACCAGTTCCTGATTGAAGTGGCGCGCCGTCTCGAAGCCTCTGTTCGTGACGGCGACACCGTCGGGCGTCTCGGTGGCGATGAGTTTGTGGTAATAGTCGAAGACTTCAAGGACGGTTCGTTTGCTGCCATGCAGGCCGAGAACGTTGCCATGAAGATCCTGCAAGCCGTTAGTGAGCCCTATCAGCTGGATCTGTCTTCAGGTTCGGGCATAGAGAGTACGCGCAGCTATCATTGCACGTCGAGCATCGGAATTTCCTTATTTCATGGCAAATCCGTCTCGGCTGACGAGCTGCTTAAACGTGCCGATACCGCCATGTACCAGGCCAAGGCCGCCGGCCGTAACGCATTTCGCTTTTTCGATCCCGAGATGCAGACCGAAGTAACGGCACGCGCGGCTCTCGATAACGATTTGCGCGAAGCGCTACGCGAAGCTCAGTTCCGCCTTCACTACCAACCGCAAGTGGATCAAACTGGGCGCTGGACGGGGGCTGAGGCGCTGGTGCGCTGGCAGCATCCACAACGCGGCATGGTCTCTCCCCTGGAATTTATTCCGCTGGCAGAGCTGTCGGGGCTGATTTTGCCGTTGGGCGACTGGGTTCTTGAGGCGGCGTGTGCGCAACTGATGAACTGGGAGGGGAGTCCTGAGCTCTCTCATCTCACGGTGGCCGTTAATGTCAGCGCTCGCCAGTTTCGTCAAAAGGACTTTGTAAATCGCGTGTTGAAGCTTGTTGAGCGTACTGGCGCCGATCCAAAAAAATTGAAGCTGGAGCTGACTGAAAGCTTGCTGCTCGACAACGTGGAGGACATCATCGCCAGGATGACTGCCCTGAAAGCGCATGGCATCGGCTTCTCGCTGGATGATTTCGGCACTGGCTATTCGTCGTTGTCCTATTTGAAGCGTCTGCCGCTGGATCAGCTCAAGATCGATCAGTCCTTTGTTCGTGATGTGCTGATTGACCACAATGACGCAGCAATCGCGCGCACCATTGTCGCTTTGGCACAAAGCATGGGCTTGAACGTTATCGCCGAGGGCGTTGAAACCGAGGAGCAGCGCAAGTTCCTGGCGGCCAACGGTTGCACGTCGTATCAGGGCTATCTGTTTGGCCGCCCGATGCCAGCGGATGACTTTTCGCGCCGGTTTTTTGAAGTCAGCAAAGCACCGTGCGCCATTGTCGGGTGAATAGCATTTGCTTAGCTTCCCGCTGCGTGCAACACCTACGTCTGCAGGCGGTGTATTCTGCTCTATATGCTGGGAATCAATCGTTTTCGTCAGGCATTCCTAAAGTGACAAGATCAGGAATTGACTCGGCCAATCGTTATGAGTTTTGTTAAACATTCCGTTCTCGTTTTCAGAATCCTCAAGTGGGTTCTGCTGGTTAGTCTTGCCGTCTTTGTGATCGCCTCGACGTTTGGCATGATTCATGAGCGCGACAAGGCGGTACTCGCTGCACAAGCCAGTACGCAAGCTTCTGTTGAGCAAAATCTTGGCGCGATTTCTGTGGCTCTCTGGATGTTCGACAAGGCAACGATGGACGCGTTGCTTACCGGCTTGGTGCAGTCGAAGTCGGTGGTTTTAGCCGAGTTTCTGACAGGCGACGAAACGGTTGCTGAAGTTCGAAAACCAGGCTTCACGGGTAGCGTAGACAAAGTATTGGAAGTGCCGGTAATGAGCCCGGATAAGACAAGGCTTCTTGGCTCTGTGCGTATTTCGGAGTCTTACGCCGAAGTTAATGCTCAGGTAGTCGATACTCTGATAACTTTGGTGGTGACTGATTTGATCAAGGTCATCAGTCTGGCGCTGGTACTCTTTACCATCGTCTATCAGGCAATTGCCAAGCCCTTGCATCGATTGGCCCTCGATGTCAGCAGGCTGGGGCATTCCGAAAGCGAGCCGCAGATCGTACTGGCGCGGGAAAAAACAAGCGGCAGCAATCGCGATGAGCTTGATACGCTGGTCGATGCGATCAACGGTTTTGTTGCCGAACGCGGTGATGAAATGCGCCGACGATCAGAAGCTGAAGGCAACCGGCTCGCGGCTGAGCGGGCGCTGGCCGAGAGCGAAGAAAATCTCGCGATTACCCTGCATTCGATTGGTGATGCTGTTATCGCCACCGATGCCGACGGGCAGGTAACGCGGATGAACCTGACGGCGGAACGTTTGACTGGCTGGACCTTTGCCGACGCGGCGGGGCATCCTCTGTCTGAAGTGTTTCATATCATCAATGCCGAGACGCGTGAAGCAGTGGCTGACCCGGTGCAAGTGGTTATTGCCTATGCGCAGGTGGTGGGTCTTGCCTATCACACGGTATTGCTCTCCCGTGACGGTTCGGAATATCGGATCTCCGATAGCGCAGCGCCGATCCGCAACGCGGCGGGAGAGATTGTCGGTGTCGTTCTGGTGTTCAGTGATATTACCGAGAGGTATCAGGCCGAGGAGGATCTGCGCCAGACCCGGTTCAGCGTGGATGCCGCATCGGATGCGCTTTTCTGGATGACGCCGGACGCGCGCGTGGTCGATGTCAATGAGGCGGCGTGTCGTGCGCTTGGTTACTCGCGGGAAGATCTGTTGCAGATGCATCTGTCCGATTTCGAAGCGCAATATGATGCCGAACGATGGTCACAGCATTTTGATGAGTTGCGGCAGTGCGGGTCGATGACCTTTGAGTCCGCGCATCGGGCACGTGACGGAAGCGTCTTTCCGGTTGAAGTTGTCGCCAATTATGTCAAGTACGGCAACGAGGAGCGCAACTGCTCTTTCATTCGCGATATCACGGCACGCAAGCAGGCGGAAGCGGCGCTGCAGGAAAAGGAGGAACGCTGGAAGTTCGCCCTTGAAGGTTCTGCTGAAGGCGTTTGGGACTGGAATATTCAGACTGGCGAAGTCGTTTTTTCACGTCGCTGGAAGGAGATGGCCGGGTATTCAGATGCTGAGATTGCCAATGATCTTTTCGAATGGACGAGTCGTGTGCACCCCGATGATTGGCAAAAGCTCTCGACTGCGCTGCACGAGCATGTTGAGGGCAAGACGCCTACCGTTGAGTTCGAGTTTCGCATGTTGTGCAAGGATGGCAGTTGGCTGTGGATGCTTGGCCGGGGCATGGTGGTCAGCCGTGATGCCGAAGGCAAGGCCTTGCGCATGGTCGGTACCAATGCCGATATCAGCGAACGCAAAGCCTCTGCCGACAAGATCGAGCGCCTCGCCTTTTACGACCCGCTGACTTCATTGCCGAACCGGCGGCTGATGCTTGACCGATTGGAGCAAGCCTTGTCCAGCAGCGTGCGGCAAAGCCGCCAGGGCGCCTTGATGTTGCTCGACATGGATAACTTCAAGACACTGAACGACACCCTAGGGCATGACGTCGGCGATCAGTTCCTGGTTGAGGTGGCATGCCGCCTGCAAGCGTCGGTTCGTGAATGCGATACCGTGGCGCGTCTTGGTGGCGACGAGTTTGTGGTGATTCTTGAAGGCTTGAGTCCGGACGAGGTCGGCCTGGACAAAGAAAACCTCGCTGCCATGCAGGCGGAGAGTGTGGCCAGAAAGATACTGAACGCCATGAGCCAGACCTACCAACTCGATTTGTCGGCCGGGGATGGTTTGAAGAGCGCACGCAGTTACCACTGCACTTCGAGCATCGGTATCACGCTGTTTGAAGGCAACGCCATTTCCGCCGATGAGCTGATGAAGCGCGCCGATACCGCCATGTATCAGGCCAAGTCGGCCGGGCGGAATGCGTTCCGCTTCTTTGATCCGACAATGCAGGCCGAAGTTACGGCGCGCGCAGCGCTTGATAACGATCTGCGCGAAGGCCAGTTCTGCCTGCATTATCAGCCGCAGGTGGATCAGTCCGGGCGCTGGATAGGCGCTGAGGCGCTGGTGCGTTGGCAGCATCCTTTGCGCGGCATTGTTTATCCGGTCGAGTTTATTCAGCAAACCGAATTGACAGGGTTGATTCTGCCGCTCGGTGACTGGGTTCTTGAATCCGCCTGTGCGCAATTGCTGGCCTGGGCCTCGATGCCCGAGTTGTCCCATCTCACGGTGGCGGTTAATGTCAGCGCACGACAGTTCCGTCAGCCGGAGTTTGTGAGCAAGGTGCTGACGATTGTCGAGCGTACCGGTGCTGATGCGAAAATGCTGAAACTGGAGTTGACCGAAAGCCTGCTGCTTGAAGACGTCGAGGAGGTTATTGCCAAGATGAGCGCCTTGAAAGCTGAAGGCATTGGCTTCTCGCTCGATGATTTCGGTACGGGCTATTCTTCGCTGTCCTATCTGAAGCGCTTGCCGCTCGATCAGCTCAAGATCGACCAGTCCTTTGTCCGTGATGTGCTGACCGATCCGAACGACGCGACCATCGCGCGCACCATTGTCGCTCTGGCCAACAGCATGGGCATGAACGTGATTGCTGAAGGCGTTGAAACTGAAGCCCAGCGCCGCTTCCTCGCCACCAACGGGTGCATGACATATCAGGGCTACCTATTCGGCCGACCGATGCCGGTCGACGATTTTACGCAA
>RRZU012579013.1_pt1 | contig 10059 bp, 9 predicted proteins | sample 2165561 | NCBI WGS metagenome assembly RRZU01 (sample SAMN10456909, study PRJNA506462) | wastewater metagenome | isolation source: wastewater sludge | place: USA: Moscow, Idaho
ATCAAATCCTTTTTTTAATTCCTTTTCTATTCGGATCTGTATACAGTCAGCTGGTAATATTTCTTCAATCAATTCAGCCCACTCAATAAAACATACTCCTCCACCAAAGAAATAATCTTCATATCCGATCTCATCCATTTCATCAATATCTGCTATTCTGTATACATCAAAATGATAAAATGGAATTCTCCCATCTTCATATACCTGTAATATTGTGAAAGTGGGACTATTAACTGGTCCTCGAATCCCTAATCCTTCTGCAACGCCTTGAACAAACACTGTTTTTCCAACACCAAGATCTCCATCCAAAAGATAAATCTGTCCAGGTTCTGCGTTTTCGCCGAGCTGCTTTCCTATCTCTCTGGTTTCTTCGGGTGTCCATGTCTCAAATATCATATTCTGTCTCCACATTATAATCTGATTCTGACTTTTTCAGGTGAAATATTCTTAGAAATCATTCCAATCACTTCACCGAGATAATTCATTACTTCTCTTCTCGGAAGTATAATAGTTTTTCCATCTTTACATTCAAGAAAAAAAATACTGCGCGTGGAACCAGCTTTTACTACCTGCTCCCACATGACAGATTCTGTTTTCTTATTTATGTATGTACATTTTATTCCCTGTTCATCCATATGATACTGAACTGGTTTTATCTTATAACTATTTTGTATTAACTGTTTCTTAAGTATATAAAATTCTATAAAAGGTACAAATAGAATCAGGCAGAATCCAATTGCTGATATGAACAGATTTTCTGTTCTAATCGCATTTGCAGCAATAAGGATTCCAGTCATCGTAATTAAAATTCCAAGAAGACTGGTGTAGCGTCTGTTCAATCTGTAATCATATAAGTCTGACTGTGTTGTGGTAACTTCTATTGTTAATTCCATTCTCTACTCTTTCTATATTAGATAAGATTTAAAAGAGCACCCACAAGAGTAGGTGCTCTCACATTTATTATACTGAATTTTAACTAAAGTGCAAGTTTTGTGTTTCCGAACCGCATGCTATTCATGGCGAAGTGCTTCGATCGGGCTCAATTTTGCTGCTTTTTTTGCCGGATAAATTCCAAAAAATAATCCAACTGCAGTTGAGAACATCGATGCACCAAGCACTGTTGTTAATTTGACTTCCGGTGTGAATCCAATCAATGCAGAGATTCCAAAGGCACCAAGTACCCCAAGTGTGATTCCGATAATACCACCAATCAACGTAATGATTGCAGATTCCGAAAGAAATTGTGTCAGGATGGAACCAGTCCGTGCTCCAAGTGCTTTTCGAATGCCAATTTCCCTTGTACGCTCCGTAACAGATACTAACATAATATTCATAACGCCGATTCCACCTACAAGCAATGAAATTGCTGCTACAAATACAACGAACAATGTAATATAACCCAGTACCGAATTGATCTGTGTCATATAATCACTAAAATTCTGGACTGTAAATACACCTTCTCCCCTTACATTAAAGCGCCCTTCCATTAATTTAATAGATTCCTGCGCGATCTGTGTTGAATAAGTTGCAGAATCACCAATGATGTAACAACTTTCAAAACCATCCACATAAAAACCATATGCCGAGCCCATTACTGTAATTGGCATCTCTACCTGTAAAATGTCTCCATATCCCATCATCCCCATAAGAGCGGATGAACTATCTTCCCTGATTCCTACAATTTCAAGTTCCTGTGATGCATTATACATCGTCACTTCCAAATTCATTCCAATCACGTCCGTTGTACCAAATAACTTATTCGCACTTTTTTCTGTTATGATACATACTTTTCGTGCTGAATAATATTCATCCTCGGTAAAATATCTTCCCTTGATTATTTTGTCACTGGATGAAAATTCCAGAAAATGATTCCCTCCGGTAACATAGGAGCCAAAATTTCCTTTCCTTCCCGCTACTGTTCCGGACATCTGGTACGCAGGTGTGACGCCTTTGACATGATCGACCTTAGTCATAATTGCATCAAAATCACTTTCAGTAAATTCAATATTGCTTTTATTTTTCTTACTTTCTACCATCAGATATAGTTTTCCGCCAGCCATATCATTCAGTTCTCCATTGACCCTGTTCTTAATTCCATTCCCCACTGAAATAATCATGATAACAGAAGAAATTCCAATAATGATACCGAGCATGGTAAGGATGGATCTGCCTTTATTGCTTTTAATATTCATCAGGGCAATTTTAATATATTCCCACGCCTGTGACATGTTGCTCTCCTCTACTCTTCTGTTTCCGGTATGATTGTTACCTTACTTCCTTCTTCTGCTCCCACCGGAAGTGTTTTGATCACCTGGTCTCCGTCTGAAAGGCCTTCAACAATCTCAACAAATTCATCTGATGTAATACCAATCGTAACCAGTTTTCTGACTATGATATCGTTTTCAACAACATAACAAAAATCACCCTCCGTGTCAGCATTTACAGCCTCAATCGGAACAAGAAGAACTGATTTTGCCTCTTCTGTATAAACAGTTACTTTCCCTTCAATACCCAGATAAATTTTATCATCCGGATTTTCAATATGGATTTCTACTGTGACCATTGGCGTCCCTGATGCATTCGGAACTGCAACATGGCTGATCTTGCTTACCGTTCCTTCATATGTATTTCCACTGATCACAACATCAGCTTTCTGATCAAGTGCCAGAGATTCAAGATCATACTTTGAAGCAGAAATTTCTACTTTTACATTCTTATTACTTTCAACCGTCAACAGTTTTGCGCCTTCCGTTACCGGTCCGCCTTCTACAACTGCAACTTCAGTTACGATACCGTCAAAATCCGCCTTAACACCCTCTTTTGCTTCTTCAAGGATCCTTTTTGCATTTTCTGCACTAGCCTGTGTCGCTTCACTTGCAAGTTCTGCAGCTTTCATGGTGCTTCCATTCTGGAGTGCTCCTTCTGCTGTTGACTGCTTCGTTCTCGCTTCATTGTAGGCCGTCTGTAAATCGTCAAAATCTTTTTTTGCCTGCTTTAAAATATCTTCTCTGTTATCTTTTGTCTTGTAGTCAGACAGCAGACTGAGTTCGTTAGAAATTCTTGCCAGCTCATCGTTTGCATCGTTTTGAGCTTTTAAAAGGTTGTTGTATTCTTCTCCACCAGGTGTAGTTAAATTCATCTGATGGCTATATGAATTAATTGTTTTGTTCAAAGAATACTGCTGTGCATAAAGATTTGCTCTTTTCTTAACGACCTCATCATCAATGCTTTCTTCAAGGTTTTCTATATAAGTTTTATAGTTTGCCATCAATGCCTGATAATTCTGGATATCCGTTACCGCGGTCGCCAGCTGATTATAATATTTTGCATTGTCTGCGGCTTTTCCCTGATAATCATAGGAACTTGACTCGCCCTGTAATAAGACCTGTTTGGAATCCGCTTCAAGCTCTTCCACATCATATGTGATCAGCTGATCATTTGCTTTCACAATATCACCTGCAACCACATTCACTTCATGAACATTGGTTGAAGCACCGGAAAAATAAGTTCTTTGAATTTCACTTTTCACTGTTCCACTTGTTTCAATTGTTGCACCAATATCTCCTGGCAAAGCCTGTGTTACTGTTACTGGAATTCCAGCATTTTTTGCTGTGATACCAGATACAACAAATACCGCTACGATCGCAATCGCAATGGTCCCTGCAATCACTCTTCTAATTATTTTTTTCTTCTTTTTCTTCTGTGTCAGGCCAGTTGTATTGTTCTGTTCCTGTTCCACAACATTGGTTTTGTCCTTTTTCTTAAACATCATCCTCATTCTCCCTTTATATGATCCTTCTCAATTCTGCCATCTATGATATTAATAATACGGTCTGCCTGTTCTGCGATAGAGTTGTCATGTGTGATCAGAATAACTGTCGACCCTTCTGCGTGCAGTCCTTTTAATATATTCATAATTTCTTTACTGGAATTCGAATCCAGATTTCCTGTTGGCTCATCCGCAAGAATTACCGGAGGTGCCTGTGCAATTGCTCTTGCTATTGCTACCCTCTGCTGCTGTCCTCCTGACATTTCAGATGGTTTATGATGAATTCTATTTGAAAGATTCACCTTATCCAAAGCTTTGAGCGACAGCTCATGCCTTTCTTTCTTGCTCACCCCTCTGTAGATCAAAGGCAGTTCCACATTCTCAAATGCTGTCAGATTCTGAATCAGATTAAATCCCTGGAAAATAAATCCAATCTCGAGATTTCTAATATCTGAGAGTTCATCATCTGTTAATGCCGAAACATCCTGTCCATTGAGATAATAACTACCTGATGTTGGTATGTCTAAACACCCAAGCATATTCATCAGGGTCGATTTTCCCGAACCAGATTGTCCAATAATTGCTACAAATTCATTTTTTTTAATTTTTACTGATATATGATCCAGAGCACGTACTTCATTCTCGCCCGGATTATAGATCTTGCACATTTCATTAATTTCGATCAGATTTTCCATTACGCTTCTCCAACTTTAATTGTACTATTTAATTAGTACAGTAATACGCTCCGAGATATTTGTCAACACTTTTTTTCAGTATTAAAATATTATTGTTCTGCGAAAACATTTCATTGGGTTTATTATAATATGAAATAATAAAATAAAAAATATGAAGTTGATTAAAGAATTCTTAAATTTCAGTAATTTTTGCAACGATTAGCAATGTCATCCATGAACTTTCGCTCTGTTACACAATAAAATAAGCTGCAGAACGCATCTGCAGCTTGATTCATGATTTAAAATAAAATTATCTGTATGGTTTGAAAATCGGGCTTAGTTTCTTATAAATTAATAATGTAATAACAGAAACTACAATTCCCTTCAAAATATTAAATGGTACTACAGCAAATAAAACAAATGTTCCAAGACCTGTAATCGCAGGATTCACAGCTGTTCCCATTCCCACAAGTGCTTCCATTGGCATTCCAAAAGCGGTTGAATAAACTGGCAGCAATACATATGCATTTAATAACGATCCAATCAGTGTCATTGTGATCGTGCCGACAAGTAGCCCCACTGCTGCTCCTTTTTTTGTTTTATTTCTTCTATATAAAATACCTGCAGGTGCGACCAATGAAATACCCAGTAATAAATTGGCAAATTCTCCAATTCCTGCTGTTACGGTTCCATTCAATATAAAGTTGAGCAGAATTTTGATCGTTTCGATCATGATTCCAGCCAAGGGTCCCATTGTAAAGGTTCCAACCAGAACTGCGACCTCGCTCAGGTCGATCTCATAAAAACTTGGTGCGAACCAGAGGGGAATTTCAAACAGCATCAACAGCGTTGCTACTCCACCCAGCATTCCGATCTGAACCATATACCTCACATTTAATCCTTTTTTTACTACTACTGCTTCACTACTCATTTTTTTCTCCTTTCATTTTGGCTAAAAGGAATTCTTCTGTCGATGTAATTTCATAAAAATAGCCCCGTTTAAAATAAACGGGGCACAAAGTACTGTAGAAAACTACATCGAAATCATCTTCTCTCATCCAGACTATACTGTCGGTTTTGGAATTGCACCAAATCAGCCAATCAGGCTCGCGGACTATACCGCCGGTAGGGAATTACGCCCTGCCCCGAAGAATCACTTTTATTTTTTCTTTATCATATTTCAATTAAAACGCTTTGTCAACCTCATTTTGTTAAATTATCTACAATCTTTTATAAATAATTTATAAACTTAGTTCTATCATTCGTATTGGTACAAATTACATTACTGATTCTGTTGTATCTTCATTGTTAAAGCAATTCTTTTTTTTGCAACATCAACACTAATGATCTGAACATCCACTATGTCCCCAACACTGACCGCTTCCAGTGGGTGCTTAATATAACGGTTCGTGATCTGCGAAATATGAACAAGGCCATCCTGATGAACTCCAATGTCAACAAATGCACCAAAATCAATTACATTTCTGACAGTCCCTTTCAAGATCATTCCCGGCTTTAGGTCGTCCATTTCCATAACATCACTTCGCAAAATAGGTGCCGGCATATCTTCTCTTGGGTCCCTTCCAGGCTTTTCAAGTTCCTTCAGGATATCAATCAGAGTCAGTTCTCCGATCCCGATTTCCTGTGCGACTTTTTTAATGTCTCCAAGCTTACTCTTCATTTCATCAAATCCGACATTTCTTTTTCCAGCAGATACAAGTTTTTGAGCTTCTTTGATGTCATCCATGGACCATCCTGCTTTTTTCAGAAGTTTCAGACACGCTTCATAAGATTCAGGATGTACACTCGTTGCATCGAGTGGGTTCTCTCCATTTAAGATTCGCATAAACCCTGCGCATTGCTCAAATGCCTTTGGTCCAAGTTTTGGAACTTTCAGTAATTCCCTTCTGCTTCTGAACCGTCCGTTTTCTTCCCTGTAAGAAACAATATTTTTTGCAATCACTTTTGTGATACCCGAAATATATTCTAATAATGATGCAGATGCCGTGTTCAGATCGACTCCGACTTTATTCACACTATCTTCAACAACACCTGTTAATGCTTCTGTCAGCTTTTTCTGGTTCATGTCATGCTGATACTGACCTACACCGATTGACTTTGGATCAATCTTTACCAGTTCCGGAAGTGGGTCCTGCAAACGTCTGGCTATCGAGACAGCACTTCTCTGCCCTACATCGAACTGAGGGAACTCTTCAGTAGCAAGTTTACTGGCAGAATAAACTGATGCACCTGCTTCATTTACGATGACATACTGCATCGGAACACCAATCTCTTTGATCAGCTCAACTATGATCTGTTCTGATTCTCTTGAAGCTGTTCCATTTCCTACCGAAATAAGTGAAACGCCATGCTTTTTGATCAGCCTTTTCAGTTCTGCCTTTGACTCCTCCACCTTATTCTGTGGCGGAGTTGGGTAGATTACCTTGGTGTCAAGGACTTTCCCCGTCGGATCTACAATAGCTAGTTTACAGCCTGTTCTAAATGCAGGATCCCATCCAAGGACCACTTTACCGGCAATTGGTGGCTGTAATAATAATTGTACAAGATTTTTCCCAAAGACCGCGATCGCTCCATCTTCAGCCCGCTCAGTCAATTCATTTCTGATCTCTCTCTCAATTGCAGGTGCAATCAATCTTTCATAGCTATCCTGCACAACATTTTTAAGGATTGGTGTTGTGATACCATTTTTCTGTGTGATGATCGAATGCTCTAAGTAAGAAAGAATCTTTTCAACAGGAGCAAGTACCTTTACAGTCAGAATTTTTTCATTTTCACCCCTGTTCAGTGCAAGTATTCTGTGTCCCGCGATCTTTTTAACAGGTTCTTCAAATTCATAATACATTTCAAAAACACTCTCTGCCTGTTTGTCCTTTGCAGTACTCTGTATCAGCCCCTCATCCTGTGTTATTTTTCTGATTCTGATCCTGAATTCTGCTTCATCGGAAATAAACTCAGCAATAATATCTTTCGCTCCCTGGATCGCCTCCTCCACAGTGGATACGCCAAGTTCTTCATTCAGAAAATCCAGTGCAGCACTCTCCACACTGATCTGTGTTTTTTGTTCCAGAATCAGATCCGCCAGACCCTGAAGTCCTTTTTCTTTTGCAATGCTGGCTCTTGTTTTTCTTTTAGGTCTGTATGGTCTGTATAGGTCTTCCACGACCACAAGTGTTTCTGCAGCCTCAATGCTTTTACGAAGTTCTTCAGTCAGTTTCCCCTGTTCCTCAATGCTCCCCAGAACCTGTGTTTTTTTATCTTCAAGATTTCTCAGGTAGGTCAGTCTCTCATGCAGAGTTCTTAATACTTCGTCATTGAGAGAACCTGTGACTTCCTTTCGGTATCTCGAGATGAAAGGTATTGTATTCCCTTCATCAATCAGCTTAACAGCGGCTTCGACCTGCCACTTTTCTACTTTAAGTTCCTCTTTCAGCTTTTGTATCATATCCATGAGATTATTCCTGCCATTTCTTATTCATTTTTATTTCATTATTTTTTTATTCTTTTTAAATACATTTCATTGATATATTATAGGCTACTGTATGTAAGCTTTCAAGAATGAATTGTGTTCCACTTCTAAAAGTGATAAAATATATATGATATTGAGAGGAGTATACAACTTATGGATTTTCCTAATAACTCGGATAACGACTCATCCTATAAAAATTTATATAAAAGTTCGGCTCCAACTGACAGCAGACCAACAAATCAGTTTGCCGTTGCTTCTTTGGCGATGGGTATTCTGACAATTGTAACGACAGTCCTGTGCACCGTGTTTTTACCATTTCTTTTTTCAGGGCTTTCAATCATCTTTGCTGTTCTTTCCAAAGGCAGGAACAAGAACATGGAAATCAATGCCCGAACCGGCATTATCACTTCCTTGATTGGGTTTTTTCTTAATATTATCATTGTTGCTGGTTCATTCTACCTGGTCTTTACCGTGCCGGAGTACAAAGAACAATTGAACCAGGTTTATGAACAGGTCTATGGCGAATCATTTGATGAGGTCTGGAAAGATACTATCGAATCGGTTCAGTAATGAAAGGTTGTGAACATATGGTAGGTGGTATATCAGCTTATCAAAATAATTCCACATTAAATTATGGTGAGTCCGAGCTGAAAAGTCCGGGTCGCAGATCCTCGCCTGCTGAATGTGAGACCTGTAGTAACAGGAAATACCAGGATGGTTCCAACGAAATGGTTTCGTTTAAATCAGCCACGCATATTTCGCCGCAATCCTCAATGGCAAAGGTCATGGCACACGAGCAGGAGCATGTCTCAAATGCCTATAAAAAAGCTGCTAGCAATAACGGTCAGGTCATTTCAGCAAACGTTTCACTGAAATCAGCTGTCTGCCCTGAATGCGGACGGTCATATATTGCTGGCGGAACAACTTCCACGCAGATAAAATATTACAATGAAAAGAATCCTTATCAGCAGGATAAAAAAACTGCCGATTCCATATCCCTTTCCGGGGCAAATATTGATATGGCAGTATAACAGGAGAATGATAAATGAATTCAGTCAGACCTTCCAGTGCACTTAAATCAAATGCCCGCGATCAGCTTTTGGGACATTATTCTGTAGCGATTCTGGCTTTTCTTGCCATGGAATCGATCATCTTTTTTGTCACACTATTTTCTACAAGCTTTTCAGATACAACAACCGCTTTTGGAATCATAATTTATCTTCTGATCACTTTGATCCTACAGCTTCTGGCAGGTGTTTTCACGGTCGGTGAGACACAATTATATTTAAACATTGCATGTTCCAAAAAACCAGAAGTCGCAAACATTTTTACAGGTTTCATCCATCATCCGGATAAATCAATTCTGGTTCAGTTTTTTTTAATGCTGATCGGTACACTGCCACTCCTGCCTGCAGGTCTTTTTGCAGCATTATACTATTTTACTGAAAATCCATTGCTCATACTCCTTACAGCCGTTTTCTTTGCAGCAGGTATGATCTGTATGGTCGTGTTGTACCTTCATTATTCCCAGGTTTTCTGCCTCATGCTTGATTTTCCGCATTACACTGTCGCTGAACTGTTTGCAGAGAGCAAAAAACTTATGATGGGGCATTGTTTTGAATTGTTTTACCTAAAAGTCAGTTTTATACCACTTTTTCTTGCTGCATTTATGACTTGTGGAATTGGTCTTTTATGGGTCATTCCATATCGAAACGCAACACATATTTCTTTTTTCTTAGATCTTGTAAAAACAAATGTAACAGAACCAGATTCCGGAATCTTTATTAATGAAACTTGTTAATTTCAAAAAGCACAGGATCCATTATTGGACCTCTGTGCTTTTATTATGTAGATTTTTATTTTTTTTGAAGATTCTTCCATTTTAAATATGCATTGATAAACAAATCTATGGAACCATCCATAACTGCATCTACGTTACCAGATTCAGCATTGGTCCTATGATCTTTTACCATTGTGTAAGGCTGCATGACGTAGGATCTGATCTGATTTCCCCATCCGATATCTTTGATCTCACCGCGAATATCAGATAATTTTTCAGCATTTTCCTCCTGTTTCAGCATATAAAGCTTGGATTTCAGCATTTGCATCGCTTTATCTTTATTCATGTG
>RRZU011108033.1_pt1 | contig 10058 bp, 10 predicted proteins | sample 2165561 | NCBI WGS metagenome assembly RRZU01 (sample SAMN10456909, study PRJNA506462) | wastewater metagenome | isolation source: wastewater sludge | place: USA: Moscow, Idaho
GATGTCGATGCGGGCACGCTGGTCAGCGAGCAATACCTGATGGCGCTGGAGCGCAAGGCGTTTTGCGCACTCATCGTTCACCCCAAGACGCAAGAGCGCATTCTGGGCATGCTCTCCACCGGCAAGCCCGTGCGTAACTGAATCTGCCAGCAAGGAATCACTGTGATGAAACAAGTTCAAGACGCTTACATCGTTGCCGCCACGCGCACCCCCATCGGGCGTTCGCACCGGGGTTTTTTCCGCAACATGCGCCCCGACGATTTGCTGGCCACCACGCTCAAGGCCGCGCTGGCCGCAGCGCCCGGGCTGGACCCGGCGGCCATCGAAGACATCATCTGCGGCTGCGCCATCCCCGAAGCCCAGCAGGGCCTGAACGTGGCGCGCATTGGCGCCGTGCTGGCAGGCCTGCCCACCAGCGTGGGCGGTATCACCGTGAACCGCTTTTGCGCCTCGGGCCTGTCGGCGGTGCAGATGGCCGCCGACCGCATCCGTGTCGGTGAGGCCGAGGTGATGATTGCCGCCGGTGTCGAAAGCATGAGCATGGTGCCCATGATGGGCAACGCGCCCAGCCTCTCGCCCAGCATCTTTGAGCGCGACGGTGATGTGGGCATTGCCTACGGCATGGGCCTGACCGCAGAAAAAGTGGCCCAGCAGTGGCAAGTGAGCCGCCAGGCGCAGGATGAATTTGCCCTGCAATCGCACCGCAAAGCCCTGGCCGCGCAGCAAGCGGGCTACTTTGCCGATGAAATCACCCCCATCGAAGTGACCGACCGCACGGCCAACCTGGAGACGGGTGAATCGATTGCCACCACCCGCACCGTTAGCATGGACGAAGGCGCCCGCGCCGACACCACGCTGGAGGGCCTGGCCAAGCTGCGCACGGTGTTTGCCGCGCGCGGCAGCGTGACGGCAGGCAACAGCAGCCAGACCAGCGATGGCGCCGGTGCGCTGATTTTGGCCAGCGGCGCCGCCGTGCAGCGCTTTGGCCTGACGCCGCTGGCGCGCTTTGTGTCCTACGCCGCCCGGTGCGTGCCGCCGCACATCATGGGCATTGGCCCCATCGAGGCCATCCCGGCCGCGCTGCGCTACGCCGGCTTGAACCAGAACGACATTGACTGGTTTGAGTTGAACGAGGCTTTTGCCGCCCAATCGCTGGCCGTCATGGGCCAGCTCGGGCTGGACCCGGCCAAGGTCAACCCCATGGGCGGCGCCATTGCCCTGGGCCACCCGCTGGGCGCCACGGGCGCCATCCGCTCGGCCACGGTGGTGCATGCGCTGCGCCGCAACAAGCTCAAGTACGGCATGGTGACCATGTGCGTGGGCATGGGCCAGGGCGCAGCGGGTATTTTCGAGGCGCTGTAAGCCGCGCCGCGCAACCGTTTGGCGCCTGCGCCGTCACCGCCAAGACGCCAGCGCGGCCCATTTCGCGGCACACTGCTGACCATGACTTCATTACATCCCCTGGACAAGGCGCTTGCGCTGGAGTCCGTAACCCCCGGGCAGTACCGAGGCCACACCAGCCCCGGTTACTGGAACATGGTCGGCCCCTATGGCGGTGCGACGGCCGCCACGGCGTTGCGCGCCGTGCTGCTGCACCCGCAGCTGCTGGGCGAGCCGCTGTCGCTCACGGTCAACTTTGCCGCCGCCCTTACCGCAGGGCCCTTTACCGTGCAGGCCGAGCCGGTGCGCACCAACCGCTCTACGCAGCACTGGAACATCTCCATCCTGCAAACCGATGCCCAGGGCCAGCAGGTGGTCACCACCACGGCCACGGCGGTCACGGCGGTGCGCCGCGATACCTGGAGCCTGGGCGATGTGCCCATGCCCGCCGTGCCCCCGCCTGCGCAGTGCCCGCGCATTGCCCCGCGCACCGGCGTGGCGTGGCTCAACCGCTACGAAATGCGCCCCGTCACCGGCACCCTGCCCGAGCAGTGGGACGGCCAGGGCGACAGCAGCCTGAGCCAGCTCTGGATGCGCGACGAGCCCACCCGCACCCTGGACTTTTGCGCCCTGGCCGCGTTGGCCGATGTGTTCTTCCCCCGGGTGTGGCTGCGCCGTGCGGTGCGCGTGCCAGCGGGCACGGTATCGCTGACGGTGTATTTCCACGCCAACAGCGCCGAGCTGGCCGCCACCGGCAGTGGCTACCTGCTGGGCCAGGCGCGCGGCCAGGAGTTTCGCAACGGCTTTTTCGACCAGGCCGCGCAGCTGTGGAACGAAGCCGGTGCCATGCTGGCCACCAGCCACCAAATCGTTTATTTCAAAGAGTGAGCCCCATGAACGCATCCCCCCAAGACATCCTGACCCACACCGAAGCCGGTGTGACCACCATCACCTTCAACCGGGTGGACAAGAAAAACTCCCTCACCGCCGCCATGTACGCGACCTTGGCCGACGCGCTGGACGCTGCCGCCCACGATGCCGCCGTGCGCGTGGTGGTGTTCCAGGGCGATGTGGCCATCTTCAGCGCGGGCAACGACATTGGCGACTTTTTGCAGCAGCCGCCCTCCACGCAGGATGCGCCGGTGTTCCGCTTTTTGCGCACCATCGCCACCTTTCCCAAGCCGGTGGTGGCAGCGGTGTGCGGCCCGGCCGTGGGCATTGGCACCACCATGCTGTTCCATTGCGATCTGGTCTATGCGGGCGACAACGCCGCGTTTTCCATGCCCTTCGTGAACCTGGGCCTGTGCCCTGAGGCCGCGTCGAGCCTGCTGGTGCCGCAGATGCTGGGCTACCACCGCGCCGCCGAGGCGCTTTTGCTGGGCGAGCCTTTCATGGCCGAGGCTGCGCTGGAAGTGGGCCTGGCCAACCGCGTGGTGCCGCCCACCGAGTGCAACGCCATCGCCCAGGCGCAAGCGCGCAAGCTGGCGGCCAAGCCGCTGTCGGCGCTGATCGAAACCAAGCGACTGCTCAAACACGGCCAGAGCGCTGCGGTGCTGGAGCGCATCAACGAAGAAGGCGCCAGCTTTGGCCGCATGCTGCGCGAACCCGCAGCCCGCGAAGCCTTCAGCGCCTTCATGGAAAAGCGCAAACCTGATTTCAGCGGCTGCTGAAATCAGCGCCCTTCGCAGGAGGTGCGCCGCGAAGCGGGGCACGGCGCTTTTGCTAAAAGCGCAAACCCGATTTCAGCGGCTGCTGACATCGGGCTCCTGCGCAGGAGGGCGCCCCGGGCAGTGGGGCGCTGCACCTTTCGCTGGAACATCAAAATTGATAGCTGCTCGCGCTTACTGGTCTGGCGTTTGAAGCCGATTTGACCAAAAATTCTTGCCCTGCGGCCCGGTAGGCCATCCCTGCCGATCGGAGGGGACAGCGGGTTTGCCCGGTTTTCACGCCAGATTGATAGTCAAAAGTGCCTCCGGCGCCCGCATAGTCAGCGCAAGCAGCTCTTATTTCAGGAGCGAATCTGTGGGGGCGCAGCCTGCGGCCCGGTGGCCAGCTGCACGCCCAGGCGCTGTAGCAGCTCGGCAAAAGCGGGTGATGCCAGGTAGGCGTATTCGGTGGTGCGTGCGCTGGCAATGGCGTCGCCGGGCACGCTGGCGTTGGCGGGGTGGCACATGAGCAGGGCGCCGTCCTGCGCGTCGTGCAGCCACTGCGCCATGTGCGCGCCGTAGGCGGCGGGCGTGGGCGCATCGAAGTTATAGACCCCGGCAAAGCTGCGGTGGTGGCGCAGGCGCTCGCGCGCCAGCGCGCGCCGCAGGCTCCAGCCGCCCAGCAGGGCCAGCAGCGTGGCCTTGTTGGCGCCCCATTGGGCGGGCACGGTGTTGCGCACCCAGGGCGCCTGCGTGCCGTAGCGCTGGTGCAGCACGTGCAGCAGGGCCGCGCGCGCGCCGGGCAGCTGGTGGATGTGCTGGTGGCCGTCGATGAAGTCGGGCGGCGTGCCCGCGTGCTGCTCGAAGGCATCGAGCTGGCGGTGCAGGCTCTCTGCCATGGCTGCCGGGCGCAGTTGCCCGCTGTAGGCGCGGGCCAGCACCTGCACCAGGCGGGGCGCGGCCTGGCCGTGGCCTTCGGTCAGGTTCCAGTGCAGGCCCACTTGCAGCGCGGGGCGCAGCGGGGCCAGCAGCTGCGCCGCTTGTGGCCAGCGCGGTGCGGTGGTCATGCAGCTGGTGGCGCTCAGGCGCGCAGCCTGCGCCAGGGCGACCACGGCGGCATCCACGGCGGGGTGCAGCGCAAAGTCGTCGGCGCACAGGGTGATGTGCTTCATGGTGCGGGCCGGGCAAAGGCCCAGAGTTTGCTGCTGACAAAGGTGCCCACGGCCACGGCCAGCAGCACGGGCAGCAGGCTCAGCAGATAGTGCCAGGGCAGCCAGCGCAGGGCGGCCAGGTAGAGCAGCTCGTTGATGGCAAACGCGCTGCACGCCACCACAAAAAAGCGCGGCAAGGCCTGGCGGTGCCGGGCACCGCTGCCTGCAAACGTGAGCAGCGCATGGCCGCCGTAGCTGACCCAGAAAGCGACCAGAAACGCCACCCCATTGGCCCACAGCGGCGCCCACTGCGCACCCTGCACTAGCGCCCAGACCACCAGCAGGTGCGTGGCGGCGGCGCTGCCGCCCACCAGCACAAAGCGCAGTGCCTGCGGCAGTTGCTGCACCCGGGTCAGGGCGGACATCGCGGGGGTCATGCGGTGCCCGGGTCGGTGTGGGTGCCCGTGCCGACGTTGGCGTTCGCGGGCGCTGCCGTTGCGGGCGCTGGTGCAGCCCCCGCCCCTGCCTCGCGCGCCAGCGGGCTGTGGTCTTCGTCCTGCGCCAGCAGGTACACGGGGCGCTGCTTCACTTCTTCGTAAATGCGGCCTATGTATTCGCCCAGGATGCCTATCGACAGCAGCTGCACGCCAGAAAACAGCATCACGCTGGCCGCCAGGGTGGGCCAGCCGCCCACGGGGTTGCCAAACAGCAGCGTCTCCAGGGTGATCCACAGCCCGTAGCAGATGGCCAGCACCGAGATGCAGGCGCCCGCCACGCTCCAAAAGCGCAGCGGCAGCGTGGTGAACGAGGTCAGCCCCAACAGCGCCAGCGCGCCCAGGCGGCGCAGGCTGAAGCTCGATTGCCCGCTGAAGCGCTCGGCGGGCACAAAGGGCAGGGCCACGGTCTGGAACCCCACCCAGGCGTACAGCCCTTTCATGAAGCGGTTGCGCTCGGGCAGGGCCTTGAGCGCCTGCACCACTTTGCGGTCCATCAGCCGGAAATCCCCGGCGTTGCGCGGGATGCGGATGTTGGAGCCAAAGTTCATCAGCCGGTAGAACACGTCGGTGCCCAGGCGCTTGGCGCTGCTCTCGCCCGCGCGGTCGGCAATCACGCCATACACCATGTCGTAGCCCGAACGCCAGAGTTCGACCATGCGCGCCACCAGCTCCAGCGGGTGCTGAAAATCCGCATCGATCAGCAGCACGGCGTTGCCGCGCGCGTGGTCCACCCCGGCGGACAGGGCCGCCTCTTTGCCAAAGTTGCGCGAGAACTCCAGGTAGCGCACGCCCAGCGTGGCGGCGTGGGCCAGGGCCACGTCGCGGGTGGCATCGCGGCTGCCGTCGTTGATGACCAGGATCTCAAAATCGGGCGTCAGCGCCTGGGCGGTGGCGTGCAGTGCGTGCAGAAACTCGGCCAGGTGGCCCGCCTCGTTGTAGGCGGGCACCACGCAGCTCAGGCGCAGCGGCGGTCGTGCGTGTACGGGTGCGGTGGGGGGGGGCAGGGGTGTCGTCATGGCAGGCGGGGCGGGGGTGGCGTGGCCGGCAAGGCGTCAAAGACGGCGTACACAAAGGTCTGGGGGCGGGGGAAGCGCCAGCCCTGGCGCTGCACGGCGATCAGGTGCGGCGCTGCGCTCTGGCCGCGCTGCGCCAGCCACTGCTGTGCGGTGTCTTCACACGCGGCGTCGGGGGCGGGGGCGCTGCCGGTGGTGCTGTAGGGGCCGCGCGGGCACAGCAGGATGCCCGCCTGCTGCTCCCAACCCGCGTGGGGGTTGAACAGGGCGGGGTAGGTATCGGGCAGGCCGGGCAGGGTGCGGGCGTGGGGCAGGGCGTAAAAGGCCAACAGGGCGTTTTCTGCCCAGGCACCGCCGACCCAGCCCAGCGCGGTGCCGGGGTGGCGCCGGGTCCAGTCATCGGCAATGGCCTGTGCGGCTTCAAAGCTGGGCCGGTAGTAGCCGCTGTGGCCCGAGCGGGCGTGCGACCAGGCCAGTGCCAGGCCCGCCAGCGCAATCGCCCCCAACACCGGCCAGAACGCCCGGTGCAGCGCCGCCAGCGCGCGCGCCGTGGCACCGGGCACGGCTGCTTGCAGGTTGCGCAGCCACAGCAGCGAAAAAGCAAACCCGATCGGAATGGCCCAGGGCGTGGACAGCTCGGCCACCCCCGCCACGCCAAAGCCCAGTGTCAGCGCCCAGGGCGTGAAGGCCAGCCAGAACAGGGTGTCTGCCCAGCCGGTGGGGCGCCAGCTTTGCCAGGCCAGGTGCAGCCACGTGCGCGCCCAGTGGCTTGCATCGGGCTGGGTTTTGCGCTGCCAGTAGCTGAACACGCCCACGCAGGCCAGCCAGCCGGGCAGCCAGTAAAACAGCGGAGCCAGGGCAAAGCGCAGCACATAGCCCCATTGGGTGGCGCCGCTGCCCTGGTCCATGGCGTAGCCCAGCGTGATCCAGCCGTGCCCGGCAATCCAGGCGATGTGCGGTGCCAGCGCAGCAGCAAACACGGCCAGTGCCAGGTAGGGTCGCGGCGATGCCAGCCACTGCCGCCCCGCCGCTGTGAGCAGCGTGGGCAACAGGAAACCAGCCAAAAACACCCCGCTGTAGTACTTGCTCAACATGCTGGCCGCCGCCAGCAGGCCCAGCGCCACACTGCACGCGGCCCCGCGCCAGCGCTGCTCTTGCCAACTGGCCAGCAGCATGGCCGCCGTCCAGGGCCACAGCGACAGCAACTGGCTGTTGGCATTGAACTTGGCAGCCAGATTGGCGTAAGGCAGGCTCCACAGCAGCAGCAGTGGCGCCGTAGGGGCCAGCGCGCCCAGGCCCAGCCGCCGTGCCAGGTGCAGCACGCCCCACAGCCCCACAGCCACGTTGGTATAGGACAGCAGCCGGTAGGCCCAATCGGTCTGGGGGAACACGGCAAACCAGGCACCTACCACCCAGGCAAAAAACGGCGGGTGCTTGTGCGTGCCCCAGTCCCACGCCTGGGCCCAGGCGTAGTTTTCCAGCATGTCGTGGTAGCCATCCAGATTGCCTTGGGCTAACCACTGGAGCAGTGCCCAGACCAGGCACGAGGCCCCTATCACCACGGCCACACGTGTCGGCGCCAGAAGGGAGCGGGAGGGGGCACCGGGTGCGGCAAGGGCGGAGGTGTTCAAGGGCGGGTGGGGCAAGAAAAAAAGGTCAAGAATTGTAGGTGTTGGGCTGTGCGTGGGCGGTACGCCGCAGTGCGTCACAATCAGACACATGACGAAAAACGCAAAACTTCCCCTGGAGTTCGAGCCAGAGTTTATCGAGGGCCTCAAAGAAATTTTTGAGGAAAAAATTGTGTTCAACCAGGTGCTGGGCCTGAAGATCACCACTTTGCGGCCCCAGCAGGTGGTGGCGCGCATCGACATGAAACCCGATCTGGTCGGCCACTATGCCTACAACCGCGTGCACGGCGGCGTCATCAGTGCCGGGCTGGATGCCACAGGCGCCATGGCCGTGATGGCGGCCATTGGCGCGCGCCACATGGACGAGCCCCCCGCCCAGCGCCTGCACCGCTTTGCCAAGCTGGGCACCATTGATTTGCGTGTGGACTACCTGCGCCCTGGTATCGGCAGCCATTTCGAGCTGCGCGCTGAGGTGCTGCGCCTGGGCTCGCGCGTGGCCAGCACGCGCATGGAGTTCCTGGGCCCTGACGGGCAGCTCATGTCGGCAGGCTCGGCGGCTTACATCGTTTCTTGAGGGCGCTGATGCGCTCTGGCCGCGGCCACGCGGGCTGCTGCACAGTCCGCTGCTGTGCGCTGCTGCAAGGCTTGCAAGTGGATGCAACGGCTGAACCGTTTGCTTACCAGTCTTGCGTAACGCACCGGGTTTTTGCGCGCTGCCCCTCCTAGGATGGCCTTTTTTCAAGGAGATCCGATGGCTGTGCAGAATCCTTTCTTTGGCAAGCGTGAACCCGAAACCCCCCAGCCCCGCCACACCACGGGGATGCCGGGCAGCCTGGGCAGTGCTGTCACCAGTGCCTCTGCGGTGTCCAGTGCCGTGGCCAACGCCAGCGCACCCAGCGTGGGCAGCAAGCTCACCGTGGGCCCCAAGATCAAGCTCAAGGGCGTAGAAATCACCGACTGCGACACCCTGGTGGTCGAGGGAACGGTAGAGGCCACCATGAACTCGCGCGTGATCCAGATTGCCGAGCAGGGCGCTTTTCGCGGCAGCGCTGAAATCGACATCGCTGAAATCCGTGGCGAATTCAGCGGCACGCTCACGGTGCGCGAGAAACTGCTGATCTTTGGCACCGGCAAAGTCAGCGGCAAAATCCGCTACGGCAAGCTGGTGATTGAAGAGGGCGGGCAGTTGTCCGGAGAAATCGATGTGGGCGTGGGCGTCGGCCAGCGCCCGGCAGCCAGCGTGCGTGCAGAGCCCGTGCCACTGGTGGCCTGAATCTTCCCCACCGGCGCGCCGCCACCCTGGGGGCGGTGCGTTCAGTGGGCGCAGTCCGGGGGGCGGGGCACCGGGCACGGTTTGCCCTCGTCATCAATGGCCACAAAGGTCAGCATGGCCTCCGTGACCTTGATGTAGCGGCCCTGCTCAGACATGCGCTCGGCGTAGGCTTCCACCGCCACCGTGATCGACGTGTTGCCGATGCGCGTGACGTGCGAGAAGAACGACAGCAAATCGCCCACACGCACGGGGTGTTTGAAGATGATCTCGTTGACTGCCACGGTGGCCATGCGGCCCTGGATGTAGCGCGCGGGCAGCACGGCGCCTGCCAAGTCCAGTTGCGCCATCACCCAGCCGCCAAAAATATCGCCGTTGGCGTTGCAATCGCCGGGCAGGGGAATGACCTTGAGTACCAGCTCGTGGTGGCTGGGCAAAGCAGGGGCGGGCAGAAGATGCAGGTCGGGCATGGGCACAATCTCGGTACAACAACCCTCGGAATTGTCCCCCATGCGCCACCACGGCGAGTCCTCTGCCCCCGTTTCCCCTCAAAACTCCGCGCAACCGCGCTCCGACTGGACCACCCTCTCGCGCCTGCTGCCCTATTTGTGGCAGTACAAGTGGCGCGTCGTCGTGGCCATCGTCTTCATGGTGGGCGCCAAGGTGGCCAACGTGGGCGTGCCCGTGCTGCTGAAAAACCTGGTCGATGCCATGGACGTCAAGCCGGGCGACCCGGCCATCGTGCTGGTCGTGCCCGTGGGCCTGCTGCTGGCCTATGGCCTGCTGCGCCTGTCGACCTCGCTGTTCACCGAGCTGCGCGAGCTGGTGTTCTCCAAGGCCACACAGGGCGCGGCGCGCTCCATTGCGCTGCAAACCTTTGAGCACCTGCACGCGCTCTCCCTGCGCTTTCATCTGGAGCGCCAGACCGGTGGCATGACGCGCGACATCGAGCGCGGCGTCAAGGGCGTCGAGTCGCTGATTTCGTACTCGCTCTACAGCATCTTCCCGACCTTTGTGGAAGTCGCGCTGGTGCTCGGCATTCTGGCGGTGAAGTTCGACGCGTGGTTCTTCTGGATCACCGTGGCCGCGCTGGTGCTGTATGTGACGTTCACGGTGTCGATGACCGAATGGCGCACGCGTTTTCGCCGCGAGGCCAACATGGCCGACTCGACCGCGCACACCAAGGCCATCGATTCGCTGCTGAACTACGAGACCGTCAAGTACTTCAACAACGAAGAATTCGAATCCCGCCGCTACGACGAGAGCTTGGAAAAACTGCGCGCCGCGCGCCTCAAGAGCCAGACCACGCTGAGCATGCTCAACGCCGGTCAGCAGCTCATCATCGCCACCGCGCTGGTCGCCATGCTGTGGCGCGCGACGCAGGGCGTGGTCGATGGACGCCTCACGCTCGGCGATCTGGTGATGATCAACGCGTTCATGATCCAGCTGTACATCCCGCTCAACTTTCTGGGC
>RRZU011369818.1_pt1 | contig 10058 bp, 6 predicted proteins | sample 2165561 | NCBI WGS metagenome assembly RRZU01 (sample SAMN10456909, study PRJNA506462) | wastewater metagenome | isolation source: wastewater sludge | place: USA: Moscow, Idaho
CACCTTTGTTTCAGGTAAGCCTGAATAGGGAATCCTGTCCGGATAGGCTTGAAACGGGTATCCAACGACTTAACAAAAGATCCAATTGCCTGAATAGGGAATCCTGTCCGGATAAGGTTGGTTGTTCCGCCCCACGCTAAGGTGTGCCGGCGGAATTTTTTTGCTTAGAGTTGCAATATTCCAAAACAATATCAGGCAAAGATGTTAGACGATGTAAGCCCAATCATCGTCGGGGAAGGGCGGTACTTGACCAATGCCCAATGGCTGGGTGTTGGGTGCAATCCGGTAGATCATGACAAAGCCGCTTTCGAGCTCGAGCTGAGCCAGCTCCCGCCGCAGCTTTTCATGCTGACTGCGTGTGAGCCGACATTCAAATACGCTTTTCTGGCGGCGAAATCCATAACCTTCCAACAGCGTACTGGTGTGATGCCGTTCTCGGTTATCCGCAAGGTCGTAGGAAACAACGAAATAGCCCAGCTCACTCATCGATCTTCTTCCAATGATGTATCGTCAGTGGCTGGTCTTTCATAATCCAACCGAGCAAGACTTCAATCTGCCATTCAAGGTATTCGCTGATGCTGAATTGCCGCCGAATCGGGCGACGTTCCATCTCGCGTGCGAATTGCCGCAAAAAGGTGTTGCGCGCTGGTGCTGTCAGCCACCAACCCTGCGCGGTCTCGATGAAATCACCGGCCTGAATAGCACGTAGATTGACCAGCCTGATAATCAATCGGTCGATGTAGGGTCGGAAGGGTTCTTGCAGATCACAGGCTAAGGCTTCATAACGTCCGTTAGCTTCATGTAGAAAACCCAGATAGGGATTGAGCCCGTGCACACGCAACAGAGCATTGATACGGGTAAACAGTAGGTGATAACCAAAATTCAACAGGCTATTGAGCCGATCGGGCTGCTCACCATGGCGGCGGCGTCCCAACCAAGGAAAGTCGGGATTGTTGATCCAGCCAGTGATGAAAGGGAAGGTCGCTTGTGCGCACTGGCCTTCGATGCCACGGATGACATCAACATTTTCGGCGGTGTGCAGCGCGACGATGCCCTGCCGCAGGCGATGGACGAGGTTCGCGCTACCTGCTGTGCCACGTTGTTCGATAAGCGCGATGTAGTTAGTCAGCTTGGCTTCTACCCACCGAGCGGCCACCTCTTTTCGTCCCGCTTCACCCAATCGAGTATGATGCTCGGCCTGTCGTGCTGCGCGTTCGAAGCGCCGCGCACTGTCTCCGGCCAAAGTAGTCATCTGCCGTGCCTGCCCATCGGCTAACGTAATGGGAATGTCTTTCTGGGTGAGTTTGACGATCACTTGTGAAGAAAGCGAACAAGGCACAAGTGCTACTACAGCGCGCGTACGGGCCAAAGGATACCCCCCCAGCAGCCTGCCCCCTGCTTCTATTTTAACGCTCTCATGGTCGAGTCCAACGAAGGCATAGGGCTCGGTGAGATAGAGAATTTTTTTACCGGTATCTGCTTGTTCATTGCTTGCCTGTTCGCCCACCGCATCGGCGGCAAAATGAATGCCGAGAAAGTGAAAACCTTCGCTTACCGGACGGATGGCAGTTTTTTCAGTATTCAGCTCAAGTCCAATTGCGGCGGCAGCATCACTGGCCCCAATAAGCAGACGTTCAGCATCAGCTTGGCTTTGAGTGAGAATGACAAAGTCGTCGGCATAGCGTATCAGGTGGGCACCAGAGGCCATTTCACTCAGACGATCATCGAATCCGTCGAGATAAAAATTGGCCAATAATGGTGAAAGGGGGCTGCCCAGTGGTAAACCGATGCTGCGTGCCTGAGGCAATTGGCCGGACATTTGCCATGGGGCATGAAGATAGCTGTGTACGGTCTGCCGCAGCCGCTGATCCCGTTGGGGTAAAACAGCATCGAGGCGGTCGGCGAGCCGAGAAAGATCAACACTGGGGAAAAAATCACTAATGTCAGATTCGAGCACATATGTGCAACCTTGGGCGAGGGCAGCGCGGACGAGCTCAACGGCGTCCTCACGCGAGCGCCCTTTTCGATAACCGATGGAGTGCACGCTAAAGAGCCGGTCGAACGGGCCACTGAGGATCTGAGCGAGATGGCGCAGAATGACCATATCAATGGTAGCGGGAATCTCCAGACGCCGCCTACGACCATCATCACGCGGGATCGAAACCGCTTCGAAGGGTTGTGGGGTATGTCCTGCCCGCAGCAAACCAGCGATATGTGCTGCCAGTTCGGCAAGGCATTCTGTGCTTGCTGCAGGCCCCAACCGTCGCAACGCCTCCGGATCGGTTTGCGTTAGCATCTCCAGCAGTTTGCGTATCTGATTAGGATCTGTCAGGGCGGCATCAAGCACAGGGCGTGAGCGGGAGAGCAGCCGGAATAATCCCTGCCCGAAGCTGATGCGGCTGCCCGCGCCGATGCGTTCGAAGAGCGCCAGCCAAGGCAGCCAATCACGCAGGTTTGGCCCACGTAGCAGCAAGGGTCCAGTACAACCATTGAGGTATTTGATATGTCCTTTCTGGGATTGAGAGGCGTGTTCGATCTGGCAGTATTCCCAGTAAGCAGGGATAACCTGTGGCACAGGGGGTAAGAGGGGCACATCGCCAAAAAGGCGTCGCAGGCGTTCCACAAGGGTCTGCATAAATCCAGCACCATCGATCCAAGTGCGACTGCGGCCTTGAGTAGGTACGAAGGGTAACGGCGTGAGGAAATCCAGCACGATCTCGTCACACTCATCAGGTATGGTGACAGCCTCCATACATGTCGAGGCGTCTTCCTGCTGCGGTGCCGTACTTTCGAATACAGTAAAGTTGCGTCCGGGAGCGCCCGAATCGAACCAGCCTTTAGCGCCTTCATGCCAGCGTTGTGCCTCTTCTTCGGTCACGCCAAAGAGTAGGATTTCAAGCGGCATTTTGCTACCAACGGTCAGACGCATCTGAGTACAGCGTACTCCTACCCAGCGAAATACAGTGCGTACATGTGGCGGCATGAGGCCGAGCGATTCACTGATGCCTTTGACGATAGCCTCACAGATTGCCAGAGGGTGTGCGCGGCGATGGGGGTGCGTGTAGGTGCAGACGAGCGTCAGACCAATGCGGTACCAGTGCAAGGGAATTGTCATCTCGTCCTCAAGTTGGAATGAAGCCACAGGATTTGTCTTTTGGCAGATCACCCTCACTGGCTGGGTCGAGCAATGCCTGTTCCAGTTCGTACACGAGGTCGCGGTAATAGCGCACTGGGTCGGGTTCATCCAGCAACCAACCTAGTGCATCACGAATCAAAGGCTGCTCGAGAAAGATCGCACCGAGCGATGCGCCTGTTGCAGCCCAAAGCCCGCTTTGCACAAAACATTGACGGGCCTTTTCCAGTTCTTCTGCGGTAAGCCGGTTGTGTGTGTTGAGATGGCGATAAGAAAGCGGGGTCGGTAGTGCCCCGTGGCCGGCCACTAGCGCTGGGCCTACAGTGGCTCTTGCCGTGCGTGCTGGCCCCATCAACGCATAGGCTAGTGCCTCAAGTGTAGGTTCATCAATCCACGCCAGCCATTGGGCCTGTGCTCGCCCCACCGCATCGTAGCGGTAAAGCGAGGGGCCGATCGGTTCTAACACCCAAAAAGATTCATCACAAAGACTTTGGGGCAGTGGGAATACATCAGGCCAATGCAGTAGCCGTCGGCGGTCATCAAGTTGAGCCCCCTTGGGCAGGCATTTTTCGATGGCATCAAGCAACAGGCAATCGAAAAAGGTAATAGTAGCGTTAATGGCCTCGATCCATGATTGGCGGCGCAGCGCGGCTTCGACGCGCATAGCCACCCACAAGCTGCGGCTAGTGCGCTTGGCATCGAAGCGTTTCAGACTCTGTGGCAGCGCACCACGCTCGGGATCTGCTTCGATGAGCTGCCGGCTGAAAAATTGGCTAGCGTAGAACAGTGGATTCACCCATTTGGAATGAGTGAGGTCGTGATCAAAGGGCTCGGCTATTGCCCAAGCCTCGGCAAAGCTACCTCGCCGCACATGACTGCGCGCCTGACGACGCGCCAGCACGGCCTCCATCAAGCTAGGCGGTGTCAGCACTGTCCCAGTAATCAAGGCGGTGCGCTGGTAGCGCAATACCCGTTCCGATGGAAAAAACAGCGTCGTGGCGGCAACAAGGTATTCCTTCACCGATGGCGGGCCGCCCTCGGCAGCGAGTAGCACACATGCGCTTGGTTGGAAACGGTAGAGCTGTCGCAGGGCGGCCTCGATACGCGTCACCGGATGGGGCCCTAACGCTAGATGACGTTGTGGGTCCTCCAGAGTTTCTGCGCCAATGAGATAAGGCACGGTCTCGATGTACGCGCCGGGGCGACATAGGGGACGAAACCAATCACAAAGTAGGCTGCCCAGCGCCACTGGCTCTTCAGCAGCAAACGGGCCGCTATCGTGGCGATGGGTGTAGAACACGAGGCAGGCCGAGAGGATGGGGCCGCTAGCACGAATCTGCTCGCGAAGTGCAAAGAGCTTGGGTGCAGCGAGCACGAGGGCACCTCGATGCTTGACCAACATAGCGCTGCACTCTGGTTCATCTGCTAGCCGGATGGTTGCAGCGGGGTCAAAGGGAGTATCAGGAAGGACGATTTGCACTTCTGGTAAGGATACGTCGGCTGCCACATCGCTGATGACAGCACCAACACATCCTGCCAAGATAGCTTCATGCCAGCGTCGGTTGTTGCGCTGCACCAGAGCACGCAGCCGTCGGCCATCATCCGTGATGATCAGCGGCTGAAGGTCGGAGATACCTGCACTGATGACAAGCATGCTGGGGTCTTCGAGCATCATGATGTATTCCGTCCTTACTCGGATGGCTCCGCCCTAGGGGGTGAAATCATTGGCTGGGTCGATAAGTCGTGTCTCGATGGCCAAAAGCAAGTCTTGATAGAGCATGGCCGGATCTTCCTCCAGCCCGGAAATCTCGCGGACGACATCACTAACGAGCCTTCTACCCAAAAAGCATTTCCCTGGCTTCGGCCGCTTTGTTGGGTCCTTATTATCGACTTGCTGAGACCACAGATTCGCCCCCATGAAACGCTTGATGGCTTCATCGATATCGTACTGAGTGAGAACACCATGGGTGTTGAAATGACGGTAATTAATGAGGGGTTCCCCTGAATTTTTGGCATAGACAACATCGCGCAATTGGGAGATAAATTCCTTATTCAATACATCATCCCAGGCTTTGAGCTGCTCTCTACCCATCATTTCTGCAAGATAGACGTTGGGGCCAGAGTCTTTACCTGTCCATTTCTTCAGTGCCCCTGCTTCGATAAGTGTCTGAGGGGGGGATTCATGAAACTCCATGCGTCGCCGCCGAGGTTGGTATTCTTTGAGATTGATCTTGGCCCATTGGTTGATGGCATCGTGAAAGGCTGCCTCCAGAAAAACGACACTGCCGCTGATTGCCTCTAACCACCGGCCGTTGAGCAATGCTGTTTCAACACGAATTGCTACCAGCAGACATTGCGCTTTGTTGGCAACATTGAGTATATGCTCGAGAGCTGGGAAAGACGCCTTTTCGTGTATAGGGTTGCCGTTGAGAAGCTGGGCAGCTTGCTCCATCGGGCGTACCCACCGCTGGGCATCTCGCTCTGTATGGTAGGGTGCGGCCATACCATATGCTTCAAGCAAGGCACCACGACGCACAAGCTGTAAGCACTGGCGACGAGTGCGTACTGCATCGATGGGGTCATACTGAACGAGTCCGACTTCGCTGTGTTCAGTCTTGAACAGGTTGCGGGCACACTCACCGGCCAACAAAAGGGACAGCTCCTTGAGTAGGGGCTTGATTTGTGGCATGCCGCCGATATGGGCGAATAGCAACAGAGTGCGTTGGGATTTGTTATGCCAGAAGTCTCGCACCGCCTGCTCGATGCGCTCGGCAGCCTTGGGTGAGATAGGACCGTTGCTATCTTCCAGTTTTTCGCCCGGATGCAGGTAGATGCATTCCTGTACGTCCTCCACGCCTTTGGCTGCAAGCCAGCGCTGAATGAAGGTGAACGAGGCAATCGGTTCCTGCGCCTCTTGTCCTCCACGGTCGGTGCTGAGCACCAGTGTGCGCTGAATTGGACATTCTGTGGCATCGTCTGTGTATTCGGTAAGCCAACGATCCACCGCAGGCTGGATCTTGGGCAACACGACTTGCAGTTTGCCGCTGTTACTGCGTAAGGGATACGCTTCTGGACTATCCTGATTAGTCCAAAGAGCAAAGGTTTCTTCAGAAAAGTCGGTAATACTGGCTTCATGTTCACAAGTGGACAGATCGCCAAGTGGTACCACTTCGATGTCTTCTGAGCGTTCGAGTAACCAGATGTGCAAACGCCGCACTAGGGATTTATCGGGCGTGGCACGCCAGATGCGGCCAGTCTCGCTCCGCATCAAAATTTGTAGGTCTGAAGTGCCGTGGGTGATGAGGAGAAAAGCATTCTGTGGCATCAGTTATTCCCCAGTAGGGTTTTCAATTTAGAAAAATCCGCATTGCCGCCGCGGCGCTGTTTGGCGTGCCCCTTACGCAGTTTGGTATGGAATTGATAGATAGTAGGGTTGCCATCTTTGTCTGGTGCCACCGGATAAGCCGCTAGACCTTGATTCGACCATACTCGCGCTTTAAGCCAGGCTTGTATCTTATTTCTCACATTGATCTGATTGTTTTCCCAACTGTTGCTAAGCTTTGTCTTAAATGCTACCAGTGCATTTTTCTGTAGGGTCTTCCATTGTGTTGTGTCGGCATTGCTTTCTTGCCACAGCCAATCGTCGTTACGTTGCCAGCGAGCACCATCGAGATTGAACTTTACGCTACCTAATCCCAGCGGCTTGGCATAGCCGAGCTTATGAGCGTACTCGGCGGGGCATAGACCGAACTGCGCCGCCAGACGCTTCGGTTCCAATGCGGCAAGCACAGCGCCGAGTTCCCACAGGCGCAGGCTGTCAAAACGCAATGTGCACAGAAAACGACTACCTGACTTTGATACAAAACGCACACGGCTACCGCGTTCCTCAGCCTCTCCATGCAGGTGCCTGTTTTGGCCAAAACTGTTAGCTGCATAAACGTTTTCGTCTTTGGCCGCATCAGGCTGGTGGCGATAGTTCTTGCGTCCAGCCAGATCCCCGCCTGCATCTCTGGGCAGGTCGCCATAGGTGGTTAGGCTATTCGGTAGGTAAGGTTGCTTGAGATAGAACTCGATAGCACTAGGACGAGGCATACCGAGAACACGCAGCGTCAGTTCATCACCGCCTTTAATAAAACGCTCCGCCATGGTTTTTTCACCCCGTACTTCAACGGCATGGTTGAATGTAACTCGCCCAGCTAGACGCTTGTAGCTTCCCTTGGCCAGTTTCTCGAGTGCTTCATCACGGCCATCGAGGGCGTAGCCGAACAAAAGCCGCACAGCACTCAGTTTCTTTGGAGCTCCGTGCTCGTCGCAGATTTCCTCATGATGTGGCGCAAGCTCCTGCCGTAGCATGCCCTGTCCATCGAGCACACGATTTTTGTAGCGTACGCTACTGGTGTAGGCCCAGCGGTAGTGGAAGTGGTGTCCCATGCTGGTCACTTCAGGGGTTTGGCCGTTTTCGATTTCGACGTAGATGAGTTGTCCTTCGCGCAACGGGGTATGCTCTTTGATTGCATCTTTCAAGCTGGAATATTCTTCAATTTTCGCTTTCAAGGGATGACCGGGGGCCATGTGCCCTAAGTGCTCATCGGCAAGGACTTTCTGCGTTTCCAGATAGGTCCGATAAACCTCATCCGGTATGTGTATAGACTGGCCTTGGTCAACACGATTACGCTCCACCAGCACATGGTGATAAACGCGATTTCTAGCGCTGAAGGCCTTAGCCAGTATCCCTTTGCCATCGATACCTCCCGCGTAAGAATACAGGTAATGGCTCAGCCGTTGTCTTTGCCCAGGTTCATACTCCAGTCGCTGGTGAGTGCTATTGCCGGTTATCTTGATATCGGCTACTTCTTTATCGAGGAGCCCGCCAATATCGCAAAGCCGGATCTTTCCCCCTGCCTCGTCCCGAACGAATACCACCGAACTATCTTTAGGCAGTAGCTTGATGGTGATTTTGCTCTCAGAACCACTGCCTCTAACCTTTTCCACAATGGCTGGGTGAGCTTCTTTTTGCGTGCCAAAGCCGAAGTTTGGACGATAAGTGTAGTGATGCTCGGTTACACGCTCCATGGGGGCATCAAGTAGACTGGCAAGAGTCGCTCGCAGCATGCCTTTTAGACTTGATGCACCGATGAGCACTCGACCATCGGCCAGCATCTGCGGCATGAGTAGACTGTGCTTCTCATCAAGCTTTTTCTGGTGATTGCCAACAAAGAGCGGGGTAAGTGCTTCGAGGCTGAGCAAAAGCTCACCGCTGAATCGCTCCTCGGCGGCTTGCCCATCGCGCCACATAGGTAGGTCTAGCGTGGCCTGTTCAGGTCTGACCTCATCAAAACGATAGGGAATCGGCTTGGGGTTGGCCTCACCGGTTGAACGGGTAGGGTAGTGTTTAGATTTTATGTTCTTATTGTGATTCATCGCATTCTCCCCTTTCCGGCAGAATGCGCCAAGTCAGGCGCCGGCCTTGATAAAAATAGTGTTCAATCTTCAACTGCGTGGGCCATCCCTGTATATCGGTTAAGCCAAAACGCTGGCGGTCTTGCCACGATAGTACAGGTTCTGTTTTGCATAGCAGGTCTGTCAAATATTCACTCTCTTCGAGTGACGTTTGATTCCAGGTGTAGCAGCGAGTTGGCAGATTACTTGCGGGCTGGGCATCGACGAAATGCCGCCATTGCGCCTGCTCATAGATGCTAGCTGCTAAAAGCGGTAGATGATCAGGCAGATCCTCAGGTAGCTGCCGTAGCAAGGGGGAAAGGCCGGGCATGCGACCCGGTACGATGTTGCCGTCGCGCACAGGAAACCAAGCCCGCGGTTCCAGTGAGATCCACAGCAGCCCAGTGCAAGATGTTAGATGTTGGCGTAATAACCCGATGGTAAGCCGATCTTTGAGTAAATTGGTCCGGTGATAAAGTGTCTGTTGCCTGTTCATGGCTATGTCTTCCCGAAAAGTGGACGGATATTAGGGGGGTCCAGTCGCCAGCGTACATGGCCATGGCCACGCCACACGCCGCCACCCAGTGGCAAATGACCGTCTCCTAGTTGTTTGATAAGTTCGCTGATGATGTCAGCCTGATTTTGGGCCTCGTGTTCGCTTTTTGCCTCGATTAACACGCGCCAGTGAAAGCAACCACTCGCTAGGCTTAATCGGTCGAATTTGGCAGCCCCATAGGCACCACCACTCAGCTCGTCAATAGCCACATGCTGATGCCAGAACACCCGCCAGTCGTTATCTTTCAACACAGCATCAGCAACATGCAGATTGCCGGCCTTTTCAGTACTGCCAAACAGTGTATCGAGCATTTCCATTGCCCTGCCTTGGGCGCGCCAATACCGTTCAAGATAGCTGCGCCAGACGCCACGAATACTTGCACCAGGAACGAAAGGCTGCATGCGGCCATCCTCTCCCTGCAAGGCGGTAATCACAAAATCTGGCTCGAATTCTTCACGTGTCGGCGCTCCTTCCTCTGGCCAGTTTATGTGGTTGTACAGGCCCAAAGCATCGAGTTGCAACTGGGTGTGTCCACCAATGGAAAGAGTGTCGATACCATAGCCTCTGCCAAACCCTTCCTTGCGCTCTCCCACCTCGATCGTGCCGGATAGTTCAGCGACGTAATGCGCACTACACGGTAACTGTGCTTTGTGCTCATGCAGCAAATCCTTAAGCGAATAGACTCTCACCCCTTGTGCGAGGAAATGCTGAGCCCATTCATCCGGTGTACGCTCCGGTGCAAAGGCATCTGGCCAGAGTTGCTCCTGCTGATCCGTCAGACGCACCACAACGATGTTATTCAGATGGCACCAGCCGTAGCCATGTCCGCTGCCTCGGCCCAAGCGAGCACCGCCCGGACGCTCCCATACGGACAAAGTCGCTGCTGCCAGTGCTTCAAGTTCATCGAACGAGTCAAGGGTTGAAGAAATG
>RRZU012728984.1_pt1 | contig 10058 bp, 6 predicted proteins | sample 2165561 | NCBI WGS metagenome assembly RRZU01 (sample SAMN10456909, study PRJNA506462) | wastewater metagenome | isolation source: wastewater sludge | place: USA: Moscow, Idaho
TCATCCCAGACTGGAACGACCTTGTTTACCGGGGGCAGTGGCAGGAGGCGCTGGAGGTTCTCCATTCGACCAACAACTTCCCGGATTTCACCGGCCGCATCTGCCCGGCGCCCTGCGAGGCAGCGTGTACGCTGAACATTGATAGCGAAGCGGTGGGGATCAAATCGATCGAACATGCCATCGTGGACAAGGGCTGGGAGATGGGCTGGATCGTTCCTCAGCCACCCAAGTTCAAGACCGGCAAGAAGGTGGCGATCGTCGGCTCGGGGCCGGCCGGCCTTGCTGCGGCTCAGCAGTTGGCGCGTGTCGGTCACAGCGTGACGGTATTCGAGAAGAACGACCGTCCAGGTGGTCTGCTCGGCTACGGGATTCCGGATTTCAAACTGGACAAGTCTTTGATCGTCCGGCGCGTGGAACAGATGGAAGCCGAGGGGGTGGTTTTCAAGACCAAGGTCATGGTGGGCTGCAAAGCCTTGCCGGCCGGGGTGGCTTACGATGCGACCGAGCATGTTGCTGCCGAGCAGTTGGTGAAGGATTTCGATGCCGTGATCGTTGCCGCCGGATCGGAAGTGCCGCGTGACCTGCCGGTTCCCGGGCGCGAACTCAAGGGCGTTTATGCTGCGCTCGAATTCCTGATTCCTCAGAACAAGATGGTCGCAGGCGGCAAGGCCAATCCGATCAACGCCAAGGGCAAGCACGTGGTAGTGATTGGTGGCGGCGATACCGGCTCGGATTGCGTTGGCACGAGTTATCGCCAGGGAGCCGCGTCGGTGACCCAGCTTGAATTGATGCCCCAGCCGCCGGAAGTCGAGAATCGGCCGCTGACCTGGCCTTACTGGCCGCTGAGGATGCGTACTTCGTCCTCACACCTTGAGGGTGAGACGCAACGCCAATTCGCCATCGGGACCAAGGAGTTTCTCGGGGAGAAGGGAGTGCTTAAAGCGCTCCGCACGATCCAGGTTGAATGGAAGAGTGGCCAGATGAGCGAAGTGCCGGGCAGTGAGGAAACGCTCAAGGCCGATCTCGTTTTCCTGGCCATGGGCTTCCTCAATCCGGTTGCCGGACTGCTCGATGCTTTCGGTATCGAGAAGGACGGGCGGGGCAATGCCAAGGCAACAACCGATGGGGCGGGATGTTACTCCACCAATGTACCAAAGGTGTTTGCCGCCGGTGACGCCCGTCGGGGGCAGTCGCTCGTCGTGTGGGCAATCCGCGAAGGGCGGCAATGCGCGCGTGAGGTCGATGCTTTCCTGATGGGCAGGGAGAGTGCTCTGCCGCGCTGATGCGAGTTGCTTGAATCGAAAGGCGCCGCGCATTCCCGGCGCCTCAGGCTGCTGACGAACCCCGTCTTTTTTGCAAGGCGGGGTTTCGTTTTTTTACGGGAACAGGGGCTGAGCGGAAAGAAATTGTTGAAAAACCGGAAGCTGCGTGCTCGGTCGCTTTAGCTTCATGCTCGGCTATGGCATAGTAGCGGCTGTTCAGCGGGGGGGAAAACCATGAATCCCGAATTACAAAAATCCATGCAGGTGACCGGGCTGTCGACCACCTTGGATGGGCACATGTTGCTGATATTTCTGATTATGATTGTGGCCGGCCTGCTTGGTGGGGTGGCTAATTATTTTCTGAGTGAGCGCCAACAGGATGGCGCTGCGAGTCGGGAGTGGATCAGGTACCCCGTGCTTGGCGTGATTGCCGCGCTGACCGTGCCTTTGTTTCTCAACATGATATCGAGCAATCTGCTTGAGGCGCCAAGAACACGCCCCGTGGACTTCTTTGTCTTCGCCGGCTTTTGTCTGATTTACGTCGTCGCTTCGCGGCGTCTTTTTGAAAATGTCGCGAATCGGCTGCTCGGCCAGGTAGACCAGATGAAGCGCGAAGTGGCGGTGCTCAAGCAGCGTCAGGAGGTGCAGTCGGCGGCTGCAAGCGAGCTCGCCTCCGTGGCAGCGGCTCCTGTTGAAGTTTCCCCCGCGCGCCCTGAACCGGTTAGAGAATCCTTGTCGTACAACGATGTCGAACTTCTGCGGGCGCTCGCTGCCGAGCCTTACGTGTATGGAAATCTGGCAGGCCTCACTGAGCAGACCGGATTGGCGCGTGAGGTAGTCAGTACGCGGCTGACGGTGCTCAAAAGCCAGGGGATTATCGAAACGCGGATCAATGACAAGAATATCCTGCACTGGTTTGTTTCTCCCAAAGGCAAGCAGTTGCTTGGTGACATCCTCTCAGGCCAGGAAGAGCGGGCCTGATTGTTTTTTATGGGGCGATGGCGCATCGCCTTCTGCTTACTTTTCGAACTGACTTCATGAATATCGTCATTCTCGCTGCCGGACAAGGCAAGCGCATGCATTCCAATCTGCCCAAGGTGCTCCATTCGATAGCCGGGAAGCCACTGCTTGGGCATGTCGTCGATACCGCCCGCAACCTCTCTCCGCAAACTCTGGCCGTGGTCTACGGCCATGGCGGCGATGCCGTGCGTGCCGCTTTCCCCGATGCCGACCTGACATGGGCCTTGCAGTCGCCGCCGCTCGGCACCGGACACGCGCTGCAGCAGGCGGTGCCGCTGCTTGCCGCTGGCGACACGACGTTGATGCTCTACGGTGATGTGCCCCTGATCCAGACGTCCACCCTGCAGCGCCTGCTGCATGCGGCGCAGGATGCGCTGGCCGTGCTGACAGTCGAGCTCGATGACCCAACGGGTTACGGGCGGATCGTCCGCCGGGCAGACGGCACGGTGGAGCGTATCGTCGAACAAAAGGATGCGACGCCTGAAGAGCGTGCGATCTGCGAGATCAATACCGGCATCATGGTCTTTCCGACGGATCGTCTGGTCAACTGGCTCACGCGCCTGTCGAACGATAACGCGCAAGGCGAGTATCTTGCGACCGATCTTGTGGCGATGGCTGTTGCCGATGGCGTGCCGGTACGGACAACCCAGCCGGCTGAGGCATGGGAAGTGTTGGGAGTGAATAGTAAAGTGCAGCTCGCTGAACTCGAGCGGATTGCGCAGCGAAACACCGCGGAGCGCCTTCTCGAACAAGGTGTGCACTTGGCCGACCCGGCGCGTATCGATGTGCGCGGAACGCTGATTTGCGGGCGGGACGTCTTCATTGATGTGGGCTGTGTCTTCGAAGGCACGGTCGAGTTTGCCGATGCCGTCGAAGTCGGGCCCTACTGCGTCATCAAGAATGCACGTATCGGCACTGGCGCAAAGCTTGCCGCCTATACCCACATTGAGGACGCGGTGGTCGGCCCGGATGGACGGATCGGGCCTTACGCCCGTCTGAGGCCGGGAGCGGTGCTGGCGGAGGATGTGCATATCGGCAACTTCGTCGAAGTGAAAAACAGCACGATCGCCGCGCATTCAAAAGCCAATCATCTCGCGTATCTTGGGGATGCCGAAATCGGTTCGCGAGTCAATGTCGGCGCGGGCACGATTACGTGCAATTACGATGGAGCCAGCAAACACAAGACGGTGATCGAGGATGACGCGTTCATCGGTTCGGATACCCAGCTCGTCGCGCCGGTCATCGTGCGTCGGGGGGCGACGATCGGTGCAGGTACGACGCTGACCCGCGAGGCACCAGCGGATACGCTGACGCTTTCAAGAGCCAAACAAGTTTCCGTGCCGGGCTGGACGCGCCCGGTGAAAATCAAGAAGTAACATAACGTTCAGGGCAAAGAATATGTGTGGCATTGTGGCTGCGGTCGCCGACCGCGATATCGTTCCTCAACTCCTTGAAGGGCTGCGTAAGCTCGAATACCGCGGCTATGATTCAGCCGGTCTGGCACTGATCGATGCCTCCGGACTGCGGCGCCTGCGGTCCGTTGGGCGGGTGTCCGAACTGACGGCTCAAGTTGACGAGACTCACGCCGCCGGCGCGACCGGCATTGCCCATACACGCTGGGCGACACACGGGGTGCCGTGCGAGCGCAATGCGCATCCGCACATTTCCGACGGCCTGGCGGTGGTGCACAACGGGATCATCGAGAACCACGAGGAACTCCGTGTACGCCTGCAGAAGGCGGGCTATGTGTTCACCTCGGACACCGACACCGAGGTCGTCGCCCACCTGATCGCCTTCGAACTGCGCAGCCAGCCGGATTTCTTCGCCGCCGTGCGCGCTTCGATCGCGCAACTGCAGGGAGCTTACGCCATCGCCGCACTGCGTGAGGCCGAGCCCGAGCGCATCGTTGTGGCGCGCGAGGGGTCGCCGCTGCTGCTTGGTCTGGCCGAGCACGGGCATTACGCCGCGTCGGATGCCTCGGCGCTGATCCAAGTCACGCGGCGCATCGTCTATCTCGACAACGGGGACTGCGCCGAACTTTCCCGCATGGGTTACCGCATTACCCGCGTCGACGGCACACCGGTCGAGCGCCCGGTCAGCGAATCGCACCTCTCTGCCGACGCCGTCGAACTCGGCCAGTACCGCCACTACATGCAAAAGGAAATCTTCGAGCAGCCAGTGGCGCTGGCCAATACCCTGGAAATGCTGGCCACGGCGCGCAGCATCCAGCCAGGACTGTTCGGTTCTGCCTGCGCCGAGGTTCTCGATGGCGTGCGTCAGGTGCTGATCATCGCTTGCGGCACAAGCTATCACGCTGGTCTCGTCGCACGTTACTGGCTGGAGGAGATTGCCGGGGTGCCGTGTACGGTTGAAGTGGCGAGCGAATACCGCTACCGCGAATCGGTGGCTGATTCCGACACGTTGGTCGTTACCCTGTCGCAGTCAGGCGAGACGGCTGACACCCTGGCGGCATTGCAGCACGCCAAGGCGCGTGGCATGACGCGCACCCTGTGCATCTGCAACGTGCCCGAATCCTCCCTGGTGCGCGAGAACCGCCTGCGCTTCGTGACCCGCGCCGGCCCCGAAATCGGGGTCGCTTCGACCAAGGCTTTCACCACCCAACTCGCTTCGCTCTATCTGCTGACCCTGATTTTTGCCAAGCTGCGTGACCGTCTTGACGAGGCGCGCGAGCTTGCCGAGTTGCAGGCGCTTCGGCATCTGCCAGTGGCCGTTGCGAAGATTCTCGAACTCGAACCGCAGATCCAGGATTGGGCCGAGCACTTTGCGATGAAGCACGATGCGCTCTTCCTCGGGCGTGGGCGGCATTACCCGATTGCCCTGGAAGGTGCGCTCAAGCTCAAGGAAATCTCCTACATCCACGCCGAGGCCTACCCCGCGGGCGAACTCAAGCACGGCCCTTTGGCCCTGGTCGACAAGGAAATGCCGGTGATCGCCGTGGCGCCCAACGACGCGTTGCTCGAGAAGCTCAAGTCCAACCTGCAGGAAGTGCGTGCCCGAGGGGGCGAACTGTATGTCTTTGCGGACGGCGACAGCGCGATGGAGGCTTCGCCAGGGGTGCATCTCATGCACCTGCCTGAGCACTATGGCCAGCTCTCGGCGTTGCTGCACGTCGTCCCCTTGCAACTCTTGGCATACCACGTGGCGCTGGTGCGCGGCACTGACGTCGATAAGCCGCGCAACCTTGCCAAGTCGGTGACCGTCGAATAAGCCGCGCTCCAGGGCGCGTCCGGGTTCTTGCTTGTAAACAAAATGACATGCAGATTATTGGGCGTTCTATTGGGGTGTGGTTGCTCATGATGACGTGCCTCGCAGCGCAGGCAGAGGATGTGCCGGCCTATGGGTTGTTGCCGGCTGCGGATTTCCGACTGGTACGCGGTGACTGCGCCGATTGCGGCGGCTTGCCGCAGGCTATGTGGTTTTTCCGTAAGGAAACGATAGCCCTACCTCGGCAAGGTCTGCCTCTGTCCGGTTTTGCACGCGAATTGCGCGCTGCCGACGATCTGCGATCCTGGCATCAGGAGGCCCGGCTTGGTTCTGCGCCTGATTATCCTAGTCTTATCTGGGTCGGATCGCCTGAGACTTTGCCGCGTGTCGAACTGGACCCGGCGGGGACTTCCTGGCGTACGCCGGAGCGAGTTCATGGTTTTGCTCTGACGCCGCGTATTGCTGCCAATCGCTCGTATTACAACGAGGCCAGCACTGCCTGGCTGGCCGGACGCGAATTGCGTGTGCGCGGGCAATTTAGCGATGACGGTCAGCGTTTCGCCGCACGAAGTATCTGGCCGGCGGAGTTCCGGTTGCCGGAGAACCCAGTGCTGCAACCCTTGACGGGCGAATCGGCAGGACTGCCGCACGCGCTGCGGGATGCGGTGCGTAGCGATGCCGGAGGTGGGTATGCCACGCGCTTGCTCTGGCAGCGCTCGCCGAGTGCGGCGTCGCCCCGGCCTGGTCAGGCGTTGCTGGGGATGGTGCTCAACGGGGCGCAAGGAGACGACGACGAGGCCCTTGCGGGGCACTTTGCCCTGCTGACCGGGCGGATCGGTGCGCGCGGAGCGATGCATGACTGGCTCGTTGCCAATTATTACACCCTCGATTCCGAGAGCGAGAAAGGGATCATCTCTGCCTTGGCCCCGCTTGACGGTTATCTCGGCGATCTCAACAGCGGGCAAGCCTGGTACCGACCCTCCTGGATGCTCGTGGCTACCTTGCGTGAGTCGCGTACGGCCGACCATCTGCATTCTGCCCTGGCGCGCGTATTCAACCAGTTTTACCGGCATCAGTTCGTCTACCAGCATGCCGTGGCCAATTGCACCGGCATTAGTGTGTCGACCTTGCGTGCCTTGGACTGGCGGGTGCCTGCCCTGGGCGCCACAAGTTGGTGGAAAGCCTCTCTGGCTTTGCCTGGGGCCGCTATCGCCACGGGCAGCCTGAGCAAGGGCAAGGCGCTTTTCGACTACCTGACTGAAGACCAGACGCGCTTGTTCCCTGTGCAGGCATTTGAGCAGGGCGGTGCCGACCTCCTGCATTTGGTCGATGGCACGAGTGGGCGTGAGCTTTCGGCCTTCGAGCAGGCGTTGTCCGAGGATATTGAAGCGATTTATCTCGTGCGCATACCGCAGTTTCCGTCGAGTCGGGCCACAGGTAGCTATCCGGTGGCGGGAGTAGACGAATACCGTGCGCGTTTCCCCAAGGACCCTGCCCAACGTCAGATCGTCCCGGTCGGTCCGCGGCCGTTCCCTGTTGAGCTTAAGGATCCCCTGTCGCCGGATCGGCGGCCTTTGCGCTCCGATTATGCGGTCGCCTTAGGGGCGCTGATGCTAGCCGGAGTGGCAGGGTGGGCCATGCGCGCCTGGTGGCGTCGACGGTCGGACGGGTGAGTGGCATGGAGTCGCGCAGCGTCTTTGCCTACCCCGGAATGTTGATCGATCTGATCGATCGGCACTGGGAGTTGTTGTACACCCTGCTTGTGGTCGTCGGCTTGGTCATTTACGTTGTGGCATCACACAGTCTGCATCAGCGTCGCCACCCTTCGGCGGCCATCGCTTGGGTATTGGGCATCATTCTGGTTCCTGTCGTCACCCTTCCGCTTTATCTGGCGTTTGGCAGTCGCAAGATTCGTCCTCGACGCGAAGGGGCCTCGCCGCGCCAGGCGGCGGTTGCCATTGCTCCGCACTATGCCTCGTCGCGCCAGACAACAGCCAACCGCTCGCAGCAACTCGGTGTGGCCATGGGGCTGCCGCCGGCGGTGCCCTATGGTGCCTTTAGCGTCCACGTAGATGGCGCGCATGCACTGGCGGCGCTGCGGCGGGTCATCGACAGTGCGCAGGAAACGCTGGATGTGGGAACCTTCATCTTTGCGCGCGATGCCTTGGGCGAAGAGATTGCGACGCACTTGAAACAACGTGCTCAGGCCGGAGTGCGCGTGCGGCTGCTGATCGACGGCATAGGCCTTTATCTCGGGGGTTACCCGGATATTGCCGGCTTGAGGGCTGCGGGGATCGAGGTGGTGCGTTTCGTGCCACCGTTCCGGTCGCCGAAGCGCGGACGGACCAATCTGCGCAATCATCGCAAGCTGGTTGTTGCCGATCGGCATGTCTTGTGGAGCGGAGGGCGCAATCTGGCCGGTGAGTATTTCACCGCAGATACCCGCCCACTGATTGGCGGCGAGCCGTGGATGGATTTAAGTTTTGATCTCAGTGGTGAGTTGGCCGCGCAAGCGGCCCGTCAGTTCGACGAGGACTGGGCATTTGCCACCGAGCGAAGGCTTCCCATTCGACCGGATGATCCCCCGGCCCCTCCCGTAGAGAACGTACCCGCCCTGGCCCAACTGGTGCCGAGCGGGCCGGATCGTGTCGACGATACCATCCTGACCTTGCTCGTTTCAGCGGGGTACACCTCCCGTCGCCGCATTCTGGCGGTGACTCCGTATTTCGTCCCCGATCCGTCCTTGATCGCTTCCTTGGCACTGGCGGCCAGGCGCGGGGTGAAGGTGGACCTCGTCCTGCCCAAACGATCCAACCACCGTCTGGCTGATTTTGCCCGCCACCGTGCCTTGCGGGAGTTGCTTGCCGCCGGAGCGAGGGTCTGGCTGCACCCGAAGATGCTGCACGCCAAAGCGGTGATTGTCGATGATGAGTTGGCGCTGGTCGGTTCGGCCAATCTGGATGGGCGCAGCCTGTTCCTCAACTACGAACTGATGGTGGCGTTCTACGATAGGCGGGCGGTGCGGGATTTTTCTGCGTGGATTGATGAACGGCGACAAGAATCGAGGGTCTATGATCAACCGCGCCCTGGTGTTTTGCGCGAATTGGCTGAAGGTCTCATCCTCTGGCTGGCCTTCCAGTTGTAAAAGCGCTAAGGTGCGCGATGGATTGTTAACAATCCATCGTACGAACAATCAGGACGTTCCGATGCTGACTATTGATGAAAAGGCCCTGGCCTTGATCCAGGAAAAAAACCAGCCGCTGTCGATTGACCCGGTACGCGAGTTCAGCGGCTGCTGCATTTCGGTGACCGAGTCGCCGGGGGTGCATTTCGGCCTGCCCAAGATTGATGCGGACAAATACGCCGCGCATTCGCTGCAAGGCGTGACGGTTTATGTGCCGAGCTGTTTTCCCGCGGATGGGGACTACGTCATCAAACTGCGCAGTTTTCTGGGATTCCGCCAGCTCTTCATCGACGGCTGGAAACTCTGCTGAGACTGACTCCTCGGCGCTTTGGTGACTGTGCCCCGAAGCGCCTTCCTGCCGCCAGTTAGGCCAGTTGGTAAAACGTAAACGTCCTCGCGATATCACCTAGCCAGCTGGGGGCGTGGGCGTGTCATTCGCATTGGGCAGGTTTTCTGTCCAGCCGCCGCCCATCGCCTTGTACAGATTGATCAGTGCTTGCAGCCGTTTCTGCTGCGTCTGGGTGAATTGCAACTGAGCCTGGAAAAAACTCCGCTCTGCGTCAAGAACCTCAAGGTAGCTGGTGTAGCCGTTGTCGTAACGTAGTCTCGCTGTCGCGGCATACTGCTGCAAAGACTCGACCTGCTGACGCTGGGCGGCGAGTTGCGCGCGGGTCCGGTTCTGGTCGACAAGGGCGTCATTGACTTCACGGAAGGCGTTCTGGATGGCTTTCTGATAATTGATCAGGGCTTGTTGCTGCTGAGCCTCCGCAACCTCAACTTGGCTGCCGATTTTGCCTGCGGTGAAAATCGGCATGTCGATCGCGGCGCCGTATTGCCAGACCTTTGAACTGCCTGAGAACAAATTGGAAAGATTCCCGCTGGCGACGCCCAGTACGCCGGTCAGCGAAATGCTCGGATAGTAGGCGGCGCGGGCGGCGCCGATGAGCGCATTGGCAGCGATGAGTTGCTGCTCTGCCCCGCGGATGTCCGGGCGCCGCTCCAGCAAGGATGAAGGGAGCCCTTCAGGTACCACGGGTGGCGTCAGGTCATCGATGTTATTTCCCCGTTCGATTGGTCCTGGGTTTCGCCCCAAAAGGATGCTCAGCGCGTTCTCCTGTTGGGCGATGTCTTTTTCCAGCGAAGGGATGGTGGCCAGCGCTTCGTCGTACTGCGATTTATTCTGGCTGAGTTCGAGGATGGAGATCACCCCTCCTTCATAGCGGTCCTGGAACAGCTTGTACGATGCCGCCCGGGTATCGGCCGTGCTGTTGGCAATCTCCAACTGGCGGTCGAGATCGCGCAGGGCGATGTAGGCACCGGCAACGCTGGCGGTCAGGCTGAGCAGAACGCCGCGCCGACCTTCCTCA
>RRZU013324712.1_pt1 | contig 10058 bp, 8 predicted proteins | sample 2165561 | NCBI WGS metagenome assembly RRZU01 (sample SAMN10456909, study PRJNA506462) | wastewater metagenome | isolation source: wastewater sludge | place: USA: Moscow, Idaho
AAGCCACCGCCGCCGACTGCCGAGTCAATCAGTCCCGCTAATAAAGCCAAAGGCAAAAGCAGCCATAATTCAGGTATTAAAAAATCCATAACGTTGTGTGTGATTGTTGTTTTAATTTGATTGATTAAAAGGATGTGCAACGAGTTGTGCAAAGCCTTGTCGGATGTGGGGTGTTTTTTTACTGTGCTTGTCGAGTTGAGCCAGCAGCAGTTGCGCGTAAATGCGCGCTTTATGCGCGGGCAAATCATGGGCGAAACACGCGCCGATTTTTGCTAAAGTTTGACCACCGCCAATATAGCCATAATGCGGCTCGGCATTGCCTTCCCAGCAACGCGTCGCAATGACGATGGGAATGTCTTTTTGCAGTGCACGTTCAATTGCTGCAAATACCGCAGGATTGAGATTGCCTGCACCCAATGCTTGAACCACGATGGCTTGCGCACCCGCCGCGATGCCGTGATTGATTGCGTCCGCATCTGCGCCGACATAAATCGGGATAATGTCAACTTTTGGTAACTTGCTTAAGTCGGAATCAATCTGTACCGTGGGGGTTTGGACTGAGGTCATTTGCATTTCAAAAAACAACACTTCACCCAAATCACTGACCTGTCCAATCGGTGCGTGGTGGGTGGAGACAAAGGCATCGGTGCGCGTGCTGTGCTGTTTTTGCACCGCGCGTGCAGCATGGATTTTACCAAACATACACGCCATAACTGGTTTTTTAAGAGAGTGTGCACTCACTGCAATTGAAATTGCGTTGCGCAAATTGTGTGGGCCATCTGCGTTGGCTTCATCGGCATTGCGCATCGCACCTGTGAGCACGATGGGTTTGCCATGGGTGTTTTTTTGGGATAAAGAAGCATCTAAAAAAAACGCGGCTTCCTCTAAAGTGTCCGTGCCCTGCACCAAAACCACGCCTGCAACACCTTCATCAGCGCAGGCGGCCATGATGGCGCGGCGCGTTTGCAACCAAATCTCAGACGTGAGGTGGGCTGATGCGACGTTGCACAATTGCTCTGTGGATATGTCCGCGATTTTTTCTAACTGTGGAATTGCTTGTAACAACTCGTCCCCCAAACTGGCGGGCACGAGCAAGCCCTCGGCGTTGGTGCGCATGGCGATGGTGCCGCCCGTAAAGATGATGTGAACACGTTGCATAAATACCCATCAGTGTAAAAAATAGAGTGGCGTTCATTTTGCCACAGAATGAAATTTAAGGACGCACGCATGGTGGTTGATGGTTGCGTCCCGACAGCAGGTTTGGGCTTATTTGCCAATACAAAAACTACTGAATATCACGCCGAGCAAATCATCCGCGCCAAATTCACCCGTAATTGAATTGAGTTGCTCTTGCGCGAGGCGCAATTCTTCGGCGAACAAATCCAATTTTTTGTCCTCAACCAGTGCGTGTGCGTAGGCACTTTGTAGGTGCTCATCTGCCATGCGCAACGCGCTGATGTGGCGCGCGCGCGCGGTAAATACGTCGGTTTGGGTCGATTCAAAGCCGACAATTTCGAGCAAACGTGCGCGCAGCGCATCCAAGCCCGCGCCTGTTTTTGCACTCAGGAAAAGGTGGTTCTCGTCCGTGTGGGTTGGTGGCGTGCTCAAGGTATCGGTTTTGTTGTACACGGTGAGAAACGGCGTGCTCTGCGCCATCCGTTCGTGCAGTTGCGCGAGCAGTTGGCCATCGGCGCAGTTGTTCAAGTCATTGTCGGTTTGATTGCCGCGCGCATCCACCAAGTGCAACACCACGTCGGCATTACTCACCGCCGCCCAAGTGCGCTCAATGCCGATTTTTTCCACCACATCCACAGTCTCGCGCAGCCCCGCGGTGTCGATGATGTTCAGCGGCACGCCTTTGATTTGAATCGCTTGTGAGACCGTATCGCGGGTTGTGCCAGCGATTTCGGTGACGATGGCGACATCCTGCCCTGCGAGTGCGTTGAGCAGCGAGGATTTACCGACATTCGGCTGACCAACCAGTACTACGTTTACGCCGTTGCGCAACAGTGCGCCCTGCTTGGCAGACTGCAACACCGCACCGAGTTGATTTTGGATGCGTTCGAGTTGGCCAAAGGCATCGGCTTTTTGTAGAAAATCAATTTCTTCTTCGGGAAAGTCCAAAGTGGCTTCGACCAACATGCGCAGATGAATCACTTGTTCGACCAATTGATGAATGGCGTTGGAAAACTCGCCTGTGAGCGAGCGCACGGCGGACTTAGCGGCCGACTCGGTCGATGCGCTGATTAAATCGGCGACGGCTTCGGCTTGCGCCAAATCCATTTTGTCGTTGAGAAAAGCGCGTTGGGTGAATTCGCCCGCCTGCGCAAGGCGAATGTTGGCAACCGCATTCAGACAACGACGCAACAACAATTGCATCACCACGGGACCGCCGTGTCCTTGCAGTTCCAACACATGTTCGCCCGTGTAGGAATGCGGCGCGGGAAAATACAGTGCGATGCCGTGGTCTATCAGCGCGCCGTTGGCCTCCACAAAGGCACCGTAGTGCGCGTGGCGCGGCATGCGCCTGCGCTGGCACAGCGCATCCATCAGCGCGTGAATGGTCGCCGCTGTGCCCGATGCACGAACCACGCCGACCCCGCCCTGCCCTGCGGCAGTGGCGATGGCGACAATGGTGTCGCTATTGCTATGGGTATGGTTCGGTGTTTCAGTGGACATAATGCGGTGCGTCATTTATAGTCGGGTTCTCGATGGTTTTATTGGATAGGTATTTTATCATGCTCACATGGACGGACGGCGCACTATTTGCCTTGTGCGCCACGACTTCGGCGATTACGTCTGCCATTGGTGTGGGCGGCGGCATCTTGCTTTTGGCTTTTTTGAGCAATCTGTTGAGCGCGAATTTGGTGATTCCGATTCATGGCGCAACGCAGTTGGTGAGCAATCTCTCACGCTCTTTATTGGATTGGCGGCTCGTGCAGTGGCGACGCTTGATGTTGCCTTTTTTGCCAGGGGCTTTGTTGGGTGGCGCTGTTGGTTATTTGATGTTGGGACGGTTCTCGTTCGAGCACCTGCCTTTGATTTTGGGTGTGTTTATATTGCTCATCACATGGACACGGCTGATTCAGAGTTTGGGCGTGTTGTTTAACAATATGGCGGTGCTCGGTGCGTGGCTCACCAGTTCATCCTTGTTCATCGGCTCTATGGGCTTGATGCTGCCGCCCATTTTATTGCACAAAGGTTTGAGCAAAGATGAGGTGATTTTGACCCATTCTGCCATGATGAGCATCATGCACGCTTTTAAAGTCGCCGCTTATGTCTTGACGGGGTTCGCTTTTTTTCAGTACGCATCAATGATGGCGTTGATGCTTGCAGGCTCGCTGGTGGGCACATATGCGGGTAAGTTTTTACGGGGTCGCATCAATGAACAACGCGGTGTGTGGATTTTAAAATGGGTGACCACGCTGGCGGCGATTCAACTCATCATCACGGCGTTGTATCGTTATTCACAATAATACCGACTTCACATTGGCTTCACCAAGATCACACAATCAAACGGTATCATCACGGGAACTTAAGTAAGGAGACTTTATGCGCATCTCGCATTTATTATGTGGCTTGGCTTTGGCATTTAATCTGAGTGGTTGTTGGGCAGAGACCCTCGCGCCGCACAGCATCCCAACAGAACCCCAAACCATTCAAGCATCGCGTGCGGATGGCTTTGTTGCGAAGCAATTGGTTGCGTCGGCGCGTGCGCAAATCGGCGTGACGCTGGCGTATGACCCTGCCTACACCGCAATCGCTTATCCCAACGGTGATGTTGCACAAGAAAAAGGCGTGTGCACCGACGTGGTCATCCGCGCCATGCGTGCACAAAAAATCGATTTACAAGTGCTGGTTCATGAGGACATGAAACGCGCATTCGAAAAATACCCGACGCGCTGGGGGCTCAGGCGTCCCGATGCGAGCATTGACCATCGACGGGTGTTGAACTTAGAGGTGTTGATGCAACGCAAAGGCAAATCTATACCCATCACGCACAACCCGAGCGACTATCGAGCGGGTGATTGGGTGACGTGGCGCGTGGGTGATGATAAACTGCCGCACATTGGCATTGTGTCTGATCGTCAGAGTCTGGCAGGCACGCCTTTGATTATCCATAATATTGGGCGGGGCACACAAGAAGAGGACATATTATTTGCGTTTCCGATTACGGGGCATTTTCGTTGGTAAACTTGTTTTTTCTATACAGGAGCAAGGCATGGAGCATTCGATTTCAAGAGGTATGGTTATTTTAGGGGTTTTGCTGGCGGTGGGCATGTCGGCGGCGGCGTTTATCTTTGGGGTGCAGGCCAAGCAAATTGGCGCGACCCAGCAAACCATCACGGTCAAAGGCGTGGCGGAAAAAGCCGTGGATGCCACCAATGCCGAATGGAGCGTGACCCTGAAAAGCCGTGGTGAAGATTTTGCCAGTGCCTTGGCAAATTTGCGCCGAGAAAAACCTGCTTTAGAAGGTTTTTTGGCGCAATATGGTTTTAAAGCCGAAGCCTTAAGTTATGGTGCGGAGGATGTGCAGGTGCATTATGAAACCATCACCAATGAGCAGGGGCGCGAGCAAAGTGTGCCACGCGGTTACGATGCATCGATGACGGTGTTTGTGAAAACCGAGGATTTACAAAAAGTCCAAGAAGCGCGTGACAAAATCATTGACTACCAAGCCCAAGGACACGCACTCGACGTGGGCGAGGTGCGCTTTATGGTCGGCAATTTGAGTGACATCAAACTCGCGCTGATTGGCGAAGCGACCAAGGATGCCAAAATCCGCGCCGATGAATTTGCCAAAAACGGCAACGCACAAGTCGGTACCATGCGCTCGGCTTCGCAAGGCACGTTTGATATTTTGGCAGCAGACGGCGACACGGACAGTGGCGATGGTGGCGGTGGTTCATACAGCACCAGCACCGTTCATAAAAAAGTGCGTGTGGTGGTGACCATCGTGTACAACACCAAAAATTAAATTTTGAATTTTATTTGGGCGCAATCGGACTTGCGCACGCACGGATTGCCCCTAAATTACCACAGCCACTTGCACACAGCCTGATAACACGGGTATTATGGGCGCAATCTCGACACAGCCCACGCAATGAATCCTAAGCAACGTGGGTTTTGTGTTGCCAAATTGAACTGAGTGTTTCAATTGATTTTATAGAAACACCCACAACCAAAACAACACCCAAAAGGTTCAAACCATGAGCAAAACGCTAATCATTGCGGAAAAACCATCCGTTGCCAACGACATTGCGCGGGTCATTGGTGGCTGTGTGAAAAAGGACGACCACCATGAAAATGACCAGTATGTCATTGGCTCGGCGGTCGGTCATTTGCTCGAATTGTGTGTGCCTGAGGAATTTGACATCAAGCGTGGCAAATGGAGTTTCACCCACCTGCCGCACATCCCGCCGCATTTTGATTTGCGCCCGATTGCCAAATCTGAAGCGCGTTTAAAATCATTGGCAAAACTCATCCGCCGCAAAGACATCTCACACATTGTCAATGCCTGTGACGCGGGGCGTGAGGGTGAATTGATTTTCCGCTACATCATGCAATACACCAAAGCCAAACAACCCTCGCAACGCCTGTGGTTGCAAAGTATGACCCCGCAAGCCATCCGTGATGGTTTGGCGCATCTGCGCAGCGATGCGCAAATGTTGAATTTAGCCGATGCGGCGCGCTCGCGCTCAGAGGCCGATTGGCTGGTGGGTATCAATGGCACGCGCGCGATGACTGCGTTTAACTCGCGTGATGGCGGATTTTTCCTCACCACCGTGGGACGTGTGCAAACGCCAACTTTGACCGTGGTGGTCGAGCGCGAAGAAGCAATTCGTAAATTTGTGTCGCGCGATTATTGGGAAGCGCATGCAGAATTTATTGCCGCGCAAGGCATTTACACAGGGCGTTGGTTTGACCCAAAGTTTGACAAAAACGCTAAGGAAAACTTAGAAGACGCCGAGCGCAAAGACAATCGTCTGTGGAGCAAAGCCGCTGCCGACACCGTGGTCATGGCGTGCAAAGGTCAGTCAGGCAACGTGAGCGAGGAGTCCAAACCAGCGACGCAAATGGCACCTGCGCTGTTTGATTTGACCAGTTTGCAGCGCGAGGCCAATGCGCGCTTTGGTTTCTTGGCGAAAAACACCTTGGGCTTGGCGCAGGCTTTGTACGAAAAACACAAAGTCTTGACCTACCCGCGTACCGATTCCAAGGCCTTGCCTGAGGACTATGTGAACACGGTCAAACAAACCGTGGAACTGCTCAAAGAGCAAAACAACTACACCCGTTTTGCCCAGCAGATTGAGAAAAACGACTGGGTCGGCAAACACCAAAAGAACAAGCGAATTTTTGACAATGCCAAAATTTCGGATCACTTTGCGATTATCCCGACTCTGCAAGCCCCGAAAAGCCTGTCAGAACCCGAACAAAAACTCTACGATTTGGTGGTCAAACGCTTCATGGCGGTGTTCTTCCCGCCTGCAGAATTCATGGTCACCACGCGCATCACCAAAGTTTCGGGACATCATTTTAAAACCGAAGGACGCGTACTCACCAACGCAGGTTGGTTGGCGATTTATGGGCGTGATCAGCAAAAAGACGAGGATTTATTGATTGCGATCACGTCCGATGAAAAAGTCAAAACCGACAGCGTTGAGCCCAAGGGACTACAAACCCGCCCACCTGCGCGCTACTCAGAGGCGACCTTGCTCTCGGCGATGGAAGGCGCGGGCAAATTGCTCGACGATGAGGAACTCAAATCCGCCATGAGCGGCAAGGGTTTGGGCACGCCTGCAACGCGCGCGGCGATTATCGAAGGACTGTTGACTGAAAAATACCTTGTGCGCGAGGGGCGCGAAATCATCCCGACCGCCAAGGCATTTCAATTATTGACCCTTTTGCGCGGATTGGGTGTGGAAGAACTGACCTCGCCTGAACTCACAGGCAATTGGGAAAACAAACTTGCACAGATGGAACGCGGCGAACTCAAGCGCGACGCCTTCATGCGCGAAATTGCGCAGATGACGCAAATCATCGTCAAGCGCGCCAAAGAATACCAAGCCGACACTGTTCCAGGGGATTATGCGACACTCAAAACGCCCTGCCCGAGTTGTGGCGGCGTGATCAAAGAAAACTACCGACGTTTTGCCTGCACGCAGTGCGAATTCAACATGAGCAAAACCCCTGGTGGGCGCACGTTTGAAATCCCCGAAGTTGAGGACTTGCTCAAAACCCGCGAAACGCCGCTGTTGCAAGGATTCCGCAGTAAAATGGGTCGCCCTTTTGCCGCGATACTGCGCATTGTCGAAGACGCTGAATCACCCGCGAAAATGAAAATGGAATTTGATTTTGGTCAATCGCGTGACGATGAAGAAGCCCCTGATTTTTCAGGTAAAACCGCTTTGGGCAAATGTCCAAAATGTGGCGGCAATGTCTATGAGCATGGTTTGAGTTACTACTGTGAACATGCGGTGGGTGCGGAGAAAAACTGCGATTTCCGTTCAGGACAAGTGATTTTGCAACAAATCATCGAACCTGAGCAAATGACCAAACTGTTGACAGTTGGGCGCACCGATTTACTCACCAACTTTAAATCCGCGCGCACAGGGCGATTGTTTAAAGCCTATTTGGTGTGGGATAAAAAAGCGGGCAAAACCGTGTTTGAGTTTGAAGCCAAGACACCCAAAGCAGAATCGAAAAAAGGCTCTGTGGCGAAAACCGTCGCCAAGGATGAAGCCACGACCGAGAGCAAGCCCGCCAAAGCAGTGAAAAAAACCGCTGCGAAAGCCAAGCCGAAAGCCAAAACCACAACAGCAAAAGCTAAAGAAACCGATGGCGTGCCGATGGACGATACACCGCCGTTGTCTGCGTATGATGATGAACCACCGTTTTAAACGGGTTTGAACACCAAAGGAGTTGGCTATGAGTGCGCAAATTTTAAGTACGGTGATGACGCTACTTGTGATTGGCTTGCTCAATGGCATTGCCATCGCGCAACCGCAGGTGTTCCGCTGGGAAACTGAGTTGTGCCGTGCGCGTGCATCGTATGATGACCAAAAAGTCAACGCGCACCAACTCAAAGCCACGCTTGATTTAAATGCCGATCGACTCATTCGTTTGTATGATGACAAAAAGACCCAAGCGCACAATGATGCAGAGCATGAGCGAGTTCAACAATTTTTACGCAACCCATCTAACTTTATTGCACATCCTGCAGTGGAGGTTGTGCGTCAACGCATGATACTGCGCGATCGGTTTTTTTATAAATTGGATCGCATCAAACGACAGGCGCGGCAGACGCAGGACTATCGGGTGTTAGACGAGTTTGCACCTGCGCAAATACCACAGTGTCAAGCGATTGCACAAACATTACAAAGCCCCGCATCGGAACAAAAAATGGCAGCGGCCACACGCATTTTGTCCGAAAGTTGCCTCGACAATGCGAGCCCCGATGAATGTGTTGCTCGTTCATTGAGCCGCTGGGCGCAATCTACGGATGCCATGAATTTGGAGTTGTTGGGTTATCATTGGGGAAATTGCGCCAACCACCAACAACCCGACATCACAGATGCAGAGCGAACGGCATCTGAAAAAGTATTCAAACAAAATGTTGGTAAAGTTCGCTATTATGATTGCGAAGAGCCTTAATCAATCAAGGAGCACACCATGCTGTACCTATCCATCCCCGAACTCATCACAGAAGCCGCGCAACTCGTCCCCGCGATTAAAACTGCGGGTGTGAGCGCAACTTCTGAGCGACTTAACCAATTACAAGACAAAACCATCGTGGTCAAATACGGTGGTAACGCCATGACCGATACGCTTTTGCAACAGCAATTCGCGCAAGACGTTGCCCTACTGTCGGCGATGGGCGTGGACATGCTGGTGGTGCATGGCGGTGGGCCGCAGATTGATGCTATGCTCAAACGTGTGGGGATTGAAGGTCAATTCATTCAAGGGATGCGCGTGACCGATGCCGACACCATGGAGATTGTCGATGGTGTGTTGTGTGGCAATGTGCAAGGGCAGATTGTCAATCTCATCAATCAAGCGGGTAAAAGTTTTGGCGTGCGTGCGGTCGGTGTGAGTGGTAAAGACGGGCGCATGATACGTGTGAAAAAACTGCTTTTGCCCGATGCGCAGGACGCATCTGTACAGCACGACATCGGTCTGGTCGGTGATGTGGTGGGTGTGGATACGGCGGTGCTGGATGCTTTGATTGAAGCCGAATTCGTCCCAGTGGTCTCACCGATTGCCGCCGATGATGCGGGTGTGAGCCACAATGTCAATGCGGATGTGGCGGCGGGCGAGATTGCCTGCGCGGTGCGTGCGCATAAATTGATGTTGCTCACCAATATCAAAGGCGTTTTGGACAAACAGGGTGAACTCATCACCGAGATTGACGGCGCGCGCGCCGACGCGCTCAAAGCCGATGGCACGCTGTATGGTGGCATGTTGCCCAAAATTGATTCGGCATTGGATGCGGCCAAGCGTGGTGTGGGTGCGGTGCACATTGTCGATGGGCGCGAGCCGCATATTTTGTTGCAATCGCTGTTGTCTGACGCGGCAGTGGGCACGAAAATTAGCGTGTGAAGAAGAGAAGTCATTGCGAGCAGATTCATCGCGAAGCAATCCACCTGAGTTCATTCAATTGAATCCGTGTGGATTGCTTCGCTGGTAAACTATCGCTCGCAATGACGGTGAAAAATCTAAGGAATAACATGAATTGGGAACAATGGGACAACGCCAAAATCGCAGGTTGCGCGTTGTGCGAGCAGGCAGGTGGCGAATTGATTTGGCAAAACGAGCAACTGCGCGTGGTGCTGGTTGATGACCAGTTGTTCGCAGGATTCACGCGCGTGATTTGGCAGGAACATGTGGTGGAGATGACGGATTTATCACTTGAGCAGCGCAATCTGTTGATGCGCACCGTGTACTTGGTCGTGACCATTCAACTCGAACTGCTCAAACCGACCAAAATCAATTTGGCGAGTTTGGGCTATATGACTCTGCACCTGCATTGGCACGTCATTCCGCGTTTTGAGCATGAT
>RRZU010592471.1_pt1 | contig 10056 bp, 7 predicted proteins | sample 2165561 | NCBI WGS metagenome assembly RRZU01 (sample SAMN10456909, study PRJNA506462) | wastewater metagenome | isolation source: wastewater sludge | place: USA: Moscow, Idaho
CGCCAAGGCGCTCGGCGCCCACTACGGCTGACCATGCGCGTTCGCGACGACACCCCGCCGACAGCGCACGGCCTGCGCGTAGCATTGCTCTTCGCGCTCGCCGCCCAGCGCCTGAGCGACTATTACGAACACGGCCAGTGGCTGAGCGAAGCCCAGGGCGCCACACTGGCCGCCGACTGGCTGGCCCGCTCGAAAAACAGCCTGCCGCTGGCCGAGCGCCGACAAATCTCCGATCTCAGCGACCAATTCGCCCGCCAGATAGCCGGCCAGCTCTCCCGCGAGGCCGGTCTATACACCGCGCACGAAATGATGGAAGCCCTCGATCCGAATTACCACTCGGAACTGGCGCAGACACTGCTGGCCGAGTGCGAACGGCTACTCTCGGGGACGGCGGCCGGCTGATCGGCAGGCTGAAGCCTGTGAGCCTGCCTGGGTAGCGGCGCTTGGCCACTCACTTCCGGGTGACAGCGACTATCGGCTACATTTCGTCCTTTCCGGGAGTTGAGCATGCAAAAAAGAGACGAAGCGCACTGGCAGGCGGTGGTTGGAAACTTTTGCCGACATGCTGCCAAGCACATATTGAAAGGCGCCACATTTGCCGAGTTACGTGCCCGTCTGACGCCACTGATCGACGGCATACTCGATTGCATTGGCATCCCTGCCGAAGCTCGAACCCCCGGCTTGCGCGAAGCGATGGCGACGATGCTGGGCATGGATGTCTGGAACGTGACGCCCATCCCGGAAAACCGCTTTCGTCCGCGCAAACTGAACAAGCCCGAGCGCAACGCACCCTGCCCTTGCGGTTCCGGACATAAATTCAAGCAATGCTGTGCCAACCTGCCACCTCTCGATCTGGGCATTACCGAAGAATTGATGCTGTCCGAGGTATTGGGCCTGTTGCCGCAAAAGACGCTCAAGGAATTGCCGCTGCACGATCTGCACCCGGATGCCCTGGCGCTTGTCGCCCAGCGCTGGCTCGATGAGGGTGATGCCAAGAAGGCGATCAGTCTGCTGGAACGCTATTTCACAAATCTCGACAAGCTCGACAGTCGTGCCGAATGGGCAGCCGATACGCTGTTGAATGCCTATTTGGAGACCAACGCCCCGCGTAAGAAGCAAAAGTTTGTCGATGCGCTCAAGGCCGCAACCAATAAGGATTTACGCTCATGCGGCTGGCAACGGCAGGCAACGATTGATAGCGACCAGGGTAACTACATCGGGGCCTGGGATGCCTTTCGCGAGGCACAGCGGCATGCGCCCAACGCCCCAGCCTTGTCGCATCTGGAAGTGCTGCTCCTGCTCTCGGAAGGCCGCGATGTCGAAGCGAAAGCCCGTGCCGACTTCTGGATCGCCCGGTTGCAGCGTGATGCCAAATACGACCATAGCGAGCTGATCACAGTGCTGCGCAACATGGTGGGTAGTGATGCCGGCAAATTGCAGACACTGCATTTCGCGCGTGGCCCACTGGGTAGGCTGGCCGATGCTGTCGCCAACTGGCCGGCGCCAGCATGTAGCTACCGGCTGATTGGTGGCTGCGAACTGGAACCCAAGGTGGAACTCGCCCGACTGGAGGGGCGCTGGATGGATCTGCGCCAGAGCGCCGACCTGGATGACATGATCGCGTTTGCCGCCCAGTTCCCGCTGGCCGGCCAATCGTTCATGGTCCTGCGCGACCTCTCCGAAATTGCTTTGATGCTTGACCCTGGCGTACCAGGCAGTCGCGAGGCATTATCGAGACAGATCCTGCAGCGCGGCGAAGCCCTCCGCCAGGCTGTGCTGAGCAAGCTGAAAGCACAGAACAGGGAATTGCCCTGGGGCTTCCTGAATAACCGGCCCATGCTGACCCTGGTCCAATACTTCATTGAGGCCATGGAAAAAACCAGCCCCGGGGAGTGCTTGGCCCTGATGCGCTGGAGTGTCACCGTCGCCAATCCCACCGACAACAGCGGGCTGCGCGGACCGCTGATTCACAAGTTGATCGAACTGGGCAAGCCGCGCGAAGCCATCGACATTGCCGCCGCCTACCCCGACGATTTTGCCGAAATTGAATACGGTCGCGTCCTGGCGCTCTTTGTCGACCAGCAAGCCGAAGCCGCACAGGCATGCCTGCGCAAGGCAGTCGAACGCTGGCCAAAGGCTTGGAAAATGCTGCATGCCGCCAACCCCAAGCAAGCACGCTCGAAAAACCCGGGCTACATCACGGTCGGCGGCGATGACGAGGCGTGGCATTACCGTATCGATCATCGCGATCTATGGCAATCGACCGGTGCCCTGCGATGGGGGGCCGCGGTTCGTATCAGCCAGCCGGCAACAAAAGCGGCTGCCAGAACGAAGCCTGCAAAACCCGGCGCCGCCTCGCTGCCCGAGGCGCCGGAGCCTGACAATCAAGGCCAGCTTTTTTAGCGCCAGGCACTGATTCACCCTCCGCCATGGATTACACCACTCTCGACGCCTTGCGCCAGCATCACCCGGCCTGGCGGCTGCTCAACTCACCGCATGTACCGCTGATTGCAAGCTTTTTGCACCGCGTTTTCATCGGTCCGAACGTGCGTATTTTGCCAGCGGCTGATTTGATCGAGGCGCTCGAAGACGAGTTGTACGCGCTACGGGAGCGATTGGGTGGCGCCGCCTTTCCGCGTAGCGCGGCAGACTACCTCAACGACTGGGCCCACCCGGAAAAAGGCTGGTTGCGCAAGTTCTACCGGCAAGACTCGGACGAAGCACAGTTCGACCTGATGCCAGCCACCGAAAAAGCTATCGCCTGGCTGGAAACGCTCAGCAGGCGCAGCTTTGTCGGCACCGAATCGCGGCTGTTGACCCTGTTCGAATTGCTGCGCCAGATCGACACCGGCAGTGAGAGCGACCCGCAAAAGCGCCTGGCCGAACTACGGGAGCGGCGTGATGCGCTTGATGCAGAAATCGGGCGCATCGTGGCGGGTGACATTGCCTTGCTCGATGACACGGCCCTGAAGGACAGGTTCCAGCAGTTCATGCAGATTGCCCGCGAACTGCTCGGCGATTTTCGCGAAGTCGAACACAATTTTCGTCTGCTCGACCGCAAGGTGCGTGAACGCATCGCACTGTGGGAAGGCAGCAAGGGGGAATTGCTCGGCGAGATCATGGGCGAGCGCGATGCCATCGCGGAATCCGACCAGGGCCGCAGTTTCCGAGCCTTTTGGGATTTTCTGATGTCCAGCCAACGGCAGGAGGAACTGTCGCAACGCCTTGCCCAGGTCCTGGCCTTGCCGGCCATCGCCGAACTGCACCCCGACCGCCGCTTACGCCGCATCCACTACGACTGGCTGGAAGCCGGCGAACACACGCAGCGCACTGTCGCCCAGTTGTCGCAACAGCTACGCCGCTTTCTCGACGACCAGGCCTGGCTGGAAAACCGCCGCATCATGGACTTACTGCGCGGCGTCGAAAGCAAGGCGCTGACTTTGCGCAGCCAGGCGCCAACGGGTCCATTCATGGAAATAGCCGACACGGCGGCCAGTCTGGAACTCCCACTGGAAAGGCCATTGCACACCCCGACGGTGAAAACCCGCATCACCGACCTGTCGGCCGATGCGCCCTTGCTTGACGATGAAACGGATGCAAGTGCGCTATTCAATCAGATCGTTGTCGACAAACCCCGCCTGGCGCGCAATGTTCGCCACGCCTTGCAAAGCCAGGGGCAGACCACGCTACGCGAAATTGCCGCCGACTATCCGCTCCAGCACGGCCTGGCAGAACTGGTCGCCTACCTCCAACTTACCGATGGGCAATTCAAGACAGTCATTGATGAGGCGGTCGAGGAAAATCTGAGCTGGCAGGGCGTCGACCGTGACGGGCAAACCGTCACCCGCCGCGCCCGCCTGCCACGCGTCATTTTTGTCCGGAATGGAAAACCTGCATGAGCGAAACATCGACAGCCAGCGACCGTGCCGGTCACGAACTTTCCCACCTGGTCATCACGCTGTTGAAAGGCGTGCTCTACCGCGACGAAGACGGCCCGTTGTGGCAGAGCTTGCTCGATCTGCAGGCGACAGTGCGCGATTACCTTGTCGTGCTCGGCCTCGATCTGATTCTCGATGAAGCCGAGGGTTATGCCTTCCTGCGAGCGCGCCCCGATAGCGAGGATGCCGTCGCCAAGCTTCCCCGCCTGATCGCCCGCCGCCCGCTCTCCTTCCCGGTCAGTCTGCTGCTGGCGCTCCTGCGCAAGAAACTCGCCGAATTTGATGCCGGCAGCGACCAGACCCGACTGATCATCAGCCGTGACGATATCGTCGACCTGATCCGGGTTTTCCTGCCCGATGCCAGCAACGAAACCCGGCTGATCGACCAGATCGACAGCCACATCAACAAAGTTATCGAACTCGGTTTTCTACGCCGGCTGAAGGGCAGCGTTACGCTTGACAGCGAAAAAAGTGGCAATTTTGAAGTGCGGCGCATTTTGAAAGCCTTTGTTGATGCGCAATGGCTGGCGGAATTCGATGAACGGCTGGCGAGGTATAAGATGCAACTACAAGACGAAACCAATCCGAAGCTGTGACCATGGACCGCCAAAGACTGCACGAACGTTGTGCCGATTACGAAAAAGCCTTGAATCAATTGGCCAAGGCACTCAAACAACCGAGAGATGAATACCTGCGCGACTCGGTGATTCAACGTTTTGAAATCACCTACGAACTGGCCTGGAAAATGCTCAAACTATGCCTGGAAGCTGAAGGCATCAGCGTCCGGACACCACGCGAAACCTTGCAGGAAGCGCTGCAAGCCGGCTTCATCACTGATGGCAACGCCTGGTCAGATCTGCAGAAAATGCGCAATCTGACCAGCCACACCTACGATGAAAGCCTGGCCGAGCAGGTCTATGACTTCGTTGCTCAACAAGGCCTGGCGCTTTTTCAACAACTCTCACACGCGGTTGGCCAGTGGCAGCAGAAACTTTGATCTTCGGGCTAGCCCAACATCACTACGCAGCGCTGGCAGAAATCTTCGGCCATTACCCGGAAATCGAAAAAGTGCTGATCTATGGTTCTCGCGCCAAAGGCCAGGCCCGGCCCAGTTCTGATTTCGATCTCGCCGTCGTTGCCCCCGAACTCAGCGATTCCCGTTTTTCCGCTTTGTGGAACGAGCTCGATGCCCTGCCGCTGATCTTCAAACTTGATGTCCTGCATGCCGACCGCCTGCCAGAAGGGCCGCTGCGGCAAAACATCCTGGCCAGTGGCCTTCGTTTTTTTCCGCCCCCCTCAGCTTCAGGCGATGAACGCAGCGCCTGAGCCCACCTCCCTCGCCCTCGACTTCATCGACGACGACCGCCTCTCCGGCTTTCGCCTGCAGCGCCTTGAAGTTTACAACTGGGGTACCTTCGACCAACGGGTATGGACACTGCAACTCAATGGTGAAAACGGGCTACTGACCGGGGACATCGGCTCCGGTAAATCAACCCTTGTCGATGCCATTACGACCCTGCTCGTGCCGGCGCAGCGCATCGCCTACAACAAGGCTGCAGGGGCAGATGCCAGGGAGCGTTCGCTGCGCTCCTACGTGCTCGGCCATTACAAGTCCGAGCGCAACGAGGCGACCGGTACGACGCGACCGGTCAGCCTGCGCGAAGCGGGCAACTACTCGGTTATTCTCGGTGTCTTCCACAACACCGGCTACGATCAGACGGTGACGCTGGCCCAGGTTTTCTGGCTCAAGGAGGCACAAGGCCAACCGGCGCGTTGTTATGTTGGTGCCGAGCGGGATTTGTCGATTGCCAGCGATTTCGCCCACTTTGGCGGCGACATCAATGCCCTGCGCAAACGCCTGCGTATTGGCGGCGCCCTGGTCGAGGATAGTTTCCCGCCCTACGGCGCCTGGTTCCGACGCCGTTTTGGCATCGAGACCGAACAGGCACTGGAGCTTTTTCACCAGACAGTGTCGATGAAATCAGTCGGCAACCTGACCGATTTCGTACGCGGCCACATGCTGGAGCCGTTTGCCGTCGCACCGCGCATCGTCTCGCTAATCCAGCACGTCGACGATCTCAACCGGGCGCACGAAGCGGTGCTGCGCGCCCGCCGCCAGGTCGAATTGCTGCATCCCCTGGTTGAACAGAGCGAGCACCACGGCCAACTGCTCAAAAGCATCGAAAACCAGCGCAAGTGCCGCGACTGGCTGCGCCCGTGGTTCGCCAGCCTGAAGGTAGACCTGATCGACAAGCGCCTTGGCCGCCTGGCCGAGGACTGGCAAAAGATCGACAGCCAGCTGCAGCGCCTCGATTCCGAACGCAATGCGCTGGGCATCCGTGTCGATGAACTGAAGCAGGCAGTCGCCACGAACGGCGGCGACCGTCTGGAACGCCTGCGCCTCGAAATCGATCAACTCACTGGCGAACGCGAGCGCCGGCAGCAGAAAGCCGGCCACTACAGCGAACTGCTTGCCACGCTCAGCGAAGGCGCAGCCAGCGATGCAGCCGGTTTCCAGATGCAGCAAGGGCAACTGGCAATGATCCGGGAGGCAGCCGAACTGCGTCAGGCAGATGTGCAGAACGCCGCAACGGAGCTGGGGGTTACGCTGCGCCAGGGCAGGCAGGAGCACGCCCTGCGTGCCGATGAACTGCGTAGTCTGCAAGCCCGAAAGAGCAACATCCCGGCCGATCAGGTTGCCCTTCGTACAGCGCTATGCGCAGCACTCGACATCGGCGAAACCGAACTGCCCTTTGCTGGCGAACTGGTCCAGGTGCGCGAAGAAGAACGCGACTGGGAAGGCGCAGCCGAACGCCTGCTGCGCAACTTCGGTCTATCGCTGCTGGTACCCGACGCCCATTACGCCGCCGTCACCGACTGGGTCGACCGGACCCATCTACGTGGCCGCCTGGTTTACTACCGCGTTCGCGCACGGCCCGGACATGGCGAACTGCCAGCCCAGAATGCGGACTCCCTCGCCCGAAAACTGGCGATCAAGCCCGATTCCCCGCACTACGACTGGCTTGAGCACGAACTGGCACGACGTTTTGATGTGGCTTGCTGTACGACGGCCGAGCAGTTTCGCCGCGAAACCCGTGCCATTACCCTTGCCGGCCAGATCAAGTCACCAGGTGAGCGGCACGAAAAGGACGACCGCCACCGCCTCGACGACCGGAGCCGCTACGTGCTTGGATGGAGCAACCATGCCAAGATCGCCGCGCTGCAGTCTCAGCAGCAGCAACTGGAAATCCGCCTCGGCCAGGTCGGCAGCGAGCTCGGCCAGTTGCAAAACGAAAGCCGTCAGCTGACAGCCCGCCTCACCGCGCTGGCCACACTGGCTGCATTCACCCATTTTGCCGAAATCGACTGGGCAAGCGCAGCAACACAGATTGCCAAGCTGCAAGCTGAGCGGGCCGAACTCGAAGCCGCTTCCGACCTTTTGCGCGAACTGAACAGCCGACTGCAGGCAGCGATTGACGATCTGGCTTCGCTCAACGCGACCATCGGGCAGAAAACCGGCGAACGCGGCAAGCTCGAAGGCAAGCGCGAGGAACTGGAGGCGCTGGCCAGGCTCTGTTCGGAAAGCGCTGCCAGCTTACCTGCAGCCACCTTGATCCAGGCCGCAGCACTCCTTGAGCCACTGCGCACGGCAGCCCTCGGCGAACATCAACTGACCATCGAAACCTGCGACAACCGTGAGCAGGACATGCGCGGCTGGCTACAAACGCGCATCGACAACGACACCCGGGCGCTGCAACGCCTGGGCGAGAAGATCATCCGTGAAATGGCCGCCTTCAAGGAAGAATTCAAGCTGGAGACCAGCGAGTTCGACGCCAGCCTCGATGCCGCCTTCGAGTACCAGAACCTACTTAAAAAACTGACTGCCGACGACCTGCCGCGCTTCGTGGAACGATTCAAGGAATTGCTCAACGTCAACACAATTAATGAAATCGCCAATTTCCACGCCCAACTGGCTCGCGAGCGGGAGGAAATAAACGACCGCATCACCTTGATCAATCTGTCGCTGACCCGGATCGACTACAACCCCGGCCGCTACATCCGGCTCGAGGCGCAAGCCACCCCGGATGCCGAAATTCGCGATTTCATCACCGATCTGCGCGCCTGCACCGAAGGTACGCTGACCGGCTCCGAGGATGCGCAGTATTCCGAAGCCAAGTTTTTACAGGTAAAGAAGATCATCGATCGTTTCCGTGGCCGTGATGGTCAGACCGAGCTGGACCGCCGGTGGACCCACAAGGTGACCGACGTGCGCAACTGGTTCCTGTTCGGGGCCAGCGAGCGCTGGCGCGAGGATGACAGCGAACACGAACATTACGCCGACTCCGGCGGCAAATCGGGAGGGCAAAAGGAAAAACTGGCCTACACCATCCTTGCCGCCAGCCTCGCCTATCAGTTTGGCCTCGAGTGGGGCGCAGTGCGCTCGCGCTCCTTCCGCTTCGTGGTCATTGACGAGGCCTTTGGCCGGGGCTCGGATGAATCGGCGCAATACGGCTTGCAACTCTTTGCCCAGCTCAACCTGCAACTGCTTATCGTCACGCCGCTGCAAAAAATTCACATCATCGAACCTTATGTCGCCAGCGTCGGCTTCGTTCATAACGACAACGGCCGCGACTCTCGTCTGCGCAACCTCAGTATTGAAGCCTACCGCGAGGAAAAAGCGCGGCTCAGCGCATGAGCTGGACCACCCCCGGCGAACTTCGCGCGCAGGTGCAAGCGTGGTGGGACAAGGGAAAAATCCTGGCGGAACTGGCCGGGGGGGAAGCCGTATTTCCTCGCCGCCTGACGTTCATCACACCCAGTTCGGGCGAAATTGCCGAACAGTTCGATGCTGTTCGCCGCTGGATACAGACTTTGTCGACGATGCCGCAGGTGCGCTTTGTCGAGCGCGATTTCCGCCATCGTCTATTCGGCAACAACAGCCTGCCATCAGAAGCCTGGATCGATAGCGCCGAAGCAGCGATCGCCCTGCTTGGCAAACGCAACGATGCGGCCAACTTTCGGCAAATGCTCGCCACGACCGCAAGTACCCAGCCCACGCTGCTACCCTGGTTGCAAAAACGTCCGCTACGCGCTTTGGAACACCATGCCAACTGGCAGCGACTGCTGGCCGTCGTAGGCTGGCTGCAGGCGCATCCCCGTCCGGGCATCTACATCAGGCAAGTCGATCTGTCTGATATCGACAGCAAATTCATCGAAAGCCAGCGCGCCCTGCTCGGCGAACTCCTCGAACTTGCACTTCCCGCCGAGGCCATCGATCCTGGTGCCACCGGCCTCAGCGGTTTTAATCGCCGCTACGGCTTTCGTGACAAGCCCGAACGCATCCGCTGCCGCTTTCTCGACCCGCGTTGCGCACCGCTGCCCTGGCTGGCAGAGGCCGACCTGACGCTCGATGCCATCAGCTTCGCTGCGTTCGACCCACCGGTCCACCGTGTCTTCATTACCGAAAACGAAGTCAACTTCCTGGCCTTCCCCCCGGTTGAGGGCAGCCTGCTCATCTTCGGCGCCGGCTATGGCTTCAGCGCCCTGCATGGCGCCACCTGGCTGCACGCCAAGGCCATCCATTATTGGGGCGATGTCGACACCCACGGCTTTGCCATCCTCGACCAGCTTCGCAGATACTTCCCGCATGTCAGATCGCTGCTCATGGATGAAGATACCCTGCATGCCTGCCGCAGTGTCTGGGGACGAGAGCCCAACCCGACTACGCAGCCCCTGCACCATCTGCATGAAACGGAAAGCACCTTGTACCGGCTGCTGAGCACCGACGCCCTGGCACCGGCCCTGCGTCTGGAGCAGGAACGCATTCCGCTGCACCACTTGCAGACCGCCCTCGATCAGTTGTGATTAGCGCATGGAATAGCCAGCCATGCCCGACTGGCAGCCGATTCAGGACTGGACTGGAAGGGACTGGCCGGCCATGCGCCCTCACCGGGGCCGGCCAGTACCTTTGTGAAACCTTAGCCGATCACCCCGATCACGTTCAGGAAGATGAGCACGATCGCCACCGGCGACAGGTAGCGCAGCACGGCGAACCACAGTTTGAAGCTGCCGGCCGACAGGGCGATTTCGTCCTCGACGTGGGCGCGCTGCATGCGCC
>RRZU011955435.1_pt1 | contig 10054 bp, 13 predicted proteins | sample 2165561 | NCBI WGS metagenome assembly RRZU01 (sample SAMN10456909, study PRJNA506462) | wastewater metagenome | isolation source: wastewater sludge | place: USA: Moscow, Idaho
AGTGGATGAGGCCAAGGCGGCTGATGAACTTTCTGTTGCGCAGTGAAATCGTTATCGACTATTGGGTATTTGTGTGGCAGTTTCTAAAACGGAGCAAGATAAAGCCGCAGCAGATGCAAAGAATAATTCAGCACTACTCAAACAAGCTGAAGCCAATGTCTTGGTTGCGCAAAAAGCCTTAAAAACGGCGCAAGTCGCTGAAGCAGGTTTAAAAGCCCAAGTCACCAATGCGACTGCTCAACTGGATCAAGCAGTAACCACTAAAGACTATAGTGTGATTACTGCACCAATGGATGGACAATTGGGTGAAGTCACTCCACGGGTTGGGCAATATGTTGCTGCGGGGACACAGTTGATGTACTTAATTCCACAACAAACATGGGTGATTGCCAACTTTAAAGAAACTCAAATCGCCGATATAAAAATTGGGCAAAAGGCTTCTTTCACTGTTGATGCAATGAAACATCAAAAATTCACAGGGCGAGTTGAACAAATCTCCCCTGCTGCTGGCGCTGAATTTAGCGTGCTAAAACCGGATAACACCACAGGAAACTTTACCAAAGTGGTGCAACGGATTTCTGTACGGATTGCCATTGACCCAAATCAAAAAGGTCTTGAGTTTTTAAGACCAGGGATGTCAGTCGTTACTTCGGTAGATACGCATTGATAAATCAGCAATTTAATCCAATGTTTCTATTTTCCAACCTGATGTTGGATGAAATTCGACATATTTTTTATTGGGTAAAAATGCATGTACAATGTCTATATCTTGCATTTCCAATTCACCACGTGGATAAAAGCAAGCTGTTAAATCATGAGCAAACATAAAATTCACGCCACCATTGGCGTGGTCCAACTCAATTTTTGTTATACAACAAAGATCTATTAGGTCTAATTGTTGTTGTAATTGAACAGAGGTGCTATTGGATTTTTTATTGAGAATCAATTGTCCATGTTGTGTAATTTCCCAATTGGCAAAGTAAGTACCGATTTCCCATTCCCCATAAAAAGCTGTACACAGCCGTTCATTTGAATGAACAATTTTCTCTCCAAATCCCAAGCGAAGACTATTCCATTCACCAATATATTTTCGACAACACTTTTCCCCTATGATTTCTTGTAATATTGCAGGTATTTCTAATTGTTTATTCATTTAAAGGGCCTTAGACTTTAGATTTAATCATTCAATATCATGTTTAGCCAAATCGCCCAAAATGTTGCTTATCAGCAAATACCTGTTGATGCCCCAATTCAACTGACGATGAAGCGGCTTGACCAAATTCATCCGCACATTTCTGGCAATAAATTTTTTAAACTAAAATATAATATTGAAGAAGCTATTCGACAAGGAAAAAACAGTATCATCAGCTTTGGTGGTGCCTATTCCAACCATATTGCAGCCACAGCCTATGCGGCACATCGTTTTGGTTTTGACAGTATCGGCATCATTCGTGGTGAAGAACTGGCGAATAAAGCACTCAATCATACCCTCAGTACGGCACAACAATTTGGCATGCAGCTTCAATTTGTTTCACGTGAAAAATATAGATTAAAGGATACCAATGAATTTCTACAAGAATTAAAACTACACTATCCTGACAGCTACATCATTCCTGAGGGTGGAACGAATAATCTTGCGACCCAAGGTTGTCGTGAGATTCTTTCTAAAGATGATTTAAAAAATTATGATGTGATTTGTTGTGCTGTCGGTACCGGTGGCACAATCACAGGACTGATTGAAGCGAGTACAGAGCATCAAAGTGTTTTAGGATTTTCCGCTTTAAAGGGCGATTTTCTCACTGATGAAGTTTCCCAACTTAGCAATAAGCGGAACTGGGAAATTTTAGATGACTATTGCTGTGGTGGTTATGCCAAAATCACAGCTGAATTGTTGCAGTTTATTCAAAATTTTGAAGACCTATATCAAATCCCACTCGAACATATTTACACAGGAAAAATGATGATGGGAATTTTTGACTTGATTGAAAAAAAACATTTCCCGAAAAATAGTCGAATTTTGGTGATTCATTCGGGTGGATTACAAGGACGGGTTTCAAGCTGATGGCATTTGGAGCAGAGATCGCTGAACAAAAGTTTTCGCAACAATTTCCCTGAAAGTTCATGCAAACTTGTCTATAATCCCCTGCTTTCTCTCTCCCAATGAGTTTTTAAATGTCTACTCAACTTTACGATGTCATTGTTATTGGTGCTGGTGCTTCAGGCTTAATGCTCGCGGCCAAAGCTGCCGCACGTGGTCGTAAAGTTTTGGTGATGGAAAAGGCCAATAAAATTGGTAAAAAAATTCTCATGTCAGGTGGCGGAAAATGTAATTTCACCAATCTCTATGTCGAACCTGACAATTTCATCTCGCATAACCCACATTTTGTCATTTCAGCACTGACCCGCTATACCAATTGGGACTTTATTGGCATGGTCTGTGAATATGGCATCGAATATGAAGAACGCAAGCATGGGCAGTTATTTACCCTGAATGGTGCCAAAGAAATTTTAGCCATGTTGCTGAATGAATGTGAAAAGACCCAACGAGTTGATATTAAAACCTCTTGTGAAGTTAAAGCTGTAACTGCAATAGATGAACAAAGTTATCAAGTTGCAACCAATATCGGTTACTTTGCAGCTGAATCTGTGGTGGTTGCATCGGGTGGTTTGTCCATTCCAACTTTGGGTGGTTCAGATATTGGCTACAAAATTGCCAAACAATTTGGACATCATATTTTTCCAACGCGTGCAGGTTTAGTACCATTCACTTTTTCAGATCAGTTTAAAGAAGTGACTACACGTTTAAGTGGTAATGCAGTTGAAGCGACATTATCCAATGAATTTAACAGCTTTACTGAAGCGCTTTTATTTACCCACCGTGGTTTAAGTGGCCCAAGCTCATTACAGTTGTCCAATTATTGGGATGTGGGACAAAGCTTTAAAATTGATTTTTTACCCTCGGAAGAGTTATTAACATTTTTCAAAGCCAAAAAACAAGCGCAACCCAAAGTACTGATTCGTACACTGCTCAGCGAAATGTTACCTAAAAGTGTGGTCCTGGAATTGCAAACTCTGATTTGGGCTGATTTTGCAGAGATCGCTATTGGTCAACTCAGTGATGAAAAACTTGAAAATATTGCGCATAAATTGCATCAATTTGAAGTTAAACCCTCAGGAACTGAAGGCTATCGTACTGCCGAGGTGACTTTGGGTGGTGTAGATACAACTGAGGTTTCATCGAAAACAATGGAAAGTAAAAAACAGAAAGGTTTATTTTTTATTGGAGAAATCTTGGATGTTACAGGACATTTAGGTGGATTTAATTTTCAATGGGCATGGGCGTCTGCACATGCCGCATCTGAATATGTATGATTAAGTTAAATTATTGTTCGAGATAATCCGTTTTAAACAGACTGACCTGATGGTTGTGTTGAATACGTTGAATTGCTAAATCCATTCCATTTGACACAACATCATGCTGAGTTGTTTTTCCTGTAACTCGATGATGAATGATTTGCAGCAGTTTGACCATGTTCATTTCTATTCCTTTATCAATGATGTTCTAATCAGACTAATATTTTTTTATTTCATATATATGAATAATTTAAATTTATCAGACATTTTTTTAAAAGTCTAATATTTAATCACAGATTATTTTTCTTCCTGTATATCTTGCTGATCAGTCGAATGCTCTGCGGATTGTTGTTCAGTTTCTGTCTCCGTTTGCTTTTTATTGCCTGTAAATACAAATTTGTAAGCACTGGCTAAAAACCCAACCGTAATTCCAGCAATGACCAATGGTGCAATAAATTTATTTGGCTTTTTTTGAGACATTTTTCGGATTCCTAAAAGTAAAAAATCGACCAGTTCCAATCTGATCGATCTTCAGATGAATTTACAGGTTAGTTCAGGTCATTATCACCAGAAGTTGGCCTTTGATTGTCATTTTTAAACGGGTCAGTCGAATTTTGTGCTTCATTTTTAAAATGAACCGTCGGTTGGCGTGCTTCGGATTTTTCAGCCAAAGGGTTCGGTTGCCCTGCTTCTTTTTTAGCTTTATCAATCAGATCCGTCAATACCCGTTCAGCAGGTTGACGACCACCCAAACCAAATGCCAAGGCAAATGCCACAGCCACTGATCCCAAGGTCAGACCAAATGCAAGATTGACGATCGAATCGGCAATGCCCATGGATTTTAGCCCCATGGCAATCACCAAGCCCATGATCAATACTCTCACCAGATTGCCCAACCAACGTGAACTGTTAAACTCACCTCTTTGCACGATATTGGCCACGACATTGGCCAACCAGAAACCAATCACAAGGATGACTGCACCCAATAAAATATTACCGCCAAACTGGATAAAAATGGTGATTAAATGACTGATTTGTTCAAAGCCAAGTCGGTTGGATGCTTCTGAAACTGCAAATAACATGGTAAAGAAAACAATCAGATAACCCACAATACAGGAAATTTTAGTTTGTCCAAGAAAACGCTGTAAATCCAGCTTTTCAGGAATCGCATCGACACCTGTACCAGCAATAATCTCAGCCACCAAACGCCCAACAAAACGAGAAACTACATAGGCAATGATCAAAATCAATGCTGCTGCCACAACATTCGGAATGGCCAACATGATTTCATTCAGCATTGCTGTCGCAGGTTGAGAAATGGCTTCTATTCCAAGCACATCAAAGGCAATAATCAAACTGGTGATGATGATCAGGGCAAATACAACTGAGCCAATCAAACGACTCACATTGCTGTTTTTAAACAACCCTATTTTTTCAGCCTGAGCCTGCAAATTCAGACTGCCCATCAAACCTTCAACAATGCCACGTACAATTTTTGCCAACAGGTAGCCAACAAAGACGATTACGCCTGCGATAAAGATTTGTGGTAAAAAGCTGATGGCTTGATTGAGCATGTTCTGTACAGGTTGCAACAAACCTTGTAAGCCCAAAATAGACAAGACAATGGGTAAAAATAACAGCAAAATCAACCAATAGACAATATCAGTAATATTTTTACTGATCGGGCTGACACCCACCTGTGCACTCAATTTTTCATCGAGCTGTGTCTGATCCAGGATACGCCCCAAGCCTGCACGTACCAACCGGGCAATAATCCATCCAACAAAACCCACTACCACAGCAGCAATAATATTCGGTACAAAAATCAAAAACTGCCCGATCATGGCACTGAAAGGTCCACTGACACCACTGATATCAAGAACATTCAATGCTGCAACGACCGCGATAATCAGCACAAACCAAAAGACAAATTTGGCCATAATGACTTCATAATCAGGGCGATTATCCACCACAGTATGACCTGCGGCACTGGATAATCGGGTATTGGTTCCCAGGCGATTCAGCAATTTTTTAACCGCAGCTGCCACAATGAGTGCAATCACCCATCCCGCAATAAATATTGCCAAAGCAGCAATGATTGGCTGGAATTGCTCCCAATAGTACATCAGTTTAAGTTTATCCCCAGGGACGCCATTGAAGAAATCATTCATTGTGTCTACCTCTTGAATTATTTAGTGATTTATTGATTTTTTTAACGCATATTTCTATTTTTTTACTGCAACCTCTACAACAATCATGTCATCTGTTGATGCAACAGCATGCGTTATTTCCATTTCATTTTCATAAAAATTCCGATGTAAATTCACATCGGAATTTGAGTCAAAATAAATGTTTGGTTAATGCACAATCTGAACAATACTCAGATCACATCACACCCAATGTGCAAGCATATAAATAACAATGGAAACCAGAAATAATCCTGAAAGAATCAACATATAAATGGGCAATCTTCTTTTTTGGATCATTTCTTCTGTACTGATGATATGAGATGGTTTACTGAAATCATGTCGCATGATCGTTCTCCCTATCCACCCTGGATTGTTGAAATTTTATACTAACAGGTGTTGCTGTAATTTTATGTAAAATATTTTATTCCTGATCAATGAGCACGATATTCTGCTTATTCCGCATGGGATGCGCTATAATATTGTCCCCCCGTTTTTTTATCAGGCAAATATGTCTTATCTGCGGCAAAGTGTTTCGCTTGAACTGGAGACAGATGTCACATCACAATGTTTTCTGCATACCACCCGTGATGGTCATTTGATTGGGATTATTGAATTCAGTAAAGCATCTTTTATCTTGAAATGGGGCGATCTCGAATTTTTCCGTCGCCGAGTGGAAGAGCTGTCCGTGATGCCATTTCCTGACTGTATTTCAGCCATGATTATTGATGTGCGGAATATTGCCGGTTTTCTAGATAATGAAGTTCCTATTATTCCCTGGCGTTTGATTGAGGAAGATTGTCCTGTGCGACTGATTATCCCACAGGAGCGTATGGAACATTATGCTGGCTTTTTTGAGCCGACCTGGCTCAGCACTGATTTGGAAAGTGCAATTACTGAACTCAGAGCCTCATTGGATATGTTTGTGCATTAACAACAAGACATAACTATTTGCAAAGCCAATTAAAAAATCCTCAGCACAAATGCTGAGGATTTTTATTTTATATAAATTGTATGCTGCACCATGATTGGCAATGTAATATTACCAATAATTTTCCACTGCAATATTGCCCTCACCTCGGCGATTCATAGTCAAACCAATCGACTTCAGCATGGCCTTGGTATCATCCACCATTTGCGGATTACCACATAACATCACATGCGTTGTTGCTGGGTTGAAATCCATTCCTGCCACTTTGGCTAATGCACCATTTTGAATAAGGACAGGCAGACGTTCATGCAATGCTGCCTGTGGATCACGGGTAATGATCGGGATAAATTTAAAACCCTCATGCCCTTCGCCAAAGCTTGCAACGATTTCCTCTATACGTTCAGCATAGGCCAATTCTGATGCAGTTCTGACACTATAGACCAAATTGATTTGTTGATATTTGGACCAGGTTTCAAAATCCTGCAACATGGAAATAAATGGTGCCAATCCCGTCCCTGTTGCCAATAACCATAGATCTTTAGGCAATGGCAATTGGTAACGTGCCAAAGTCAAAAAACCATAGGGATCTTTATCCAAATACAACTCATCTCCAACCTGCAAATGTTGTAAATTGGAGGTAAATGCGCCATCCGGGACAACAATGGAAAAAAATTCCAATGTTTCATCAAAAGGTGAAGACACCACCGAATAGGCCCGAACCACCAGCTCATCTGCAACTTTTAAACCGATTCGAGCAAATTGCCCTGCGGTAAATTTGAAATGTGCAGGACGTGTCATGGTAAAACTGAACAAGGTATCGGTCCAACGGTGAACAGATAAGACCTTTTCCTGACTAAATTTTTCAATAGACATGATTTCAACGTGGCATGGATGATACTGCTCATGTTAGCATGACCCACTATATGTTGAATAATTTTAAACGTTAAGGCCCATATTCATGCGCATGACTTTACGCCAGTTGGCAGTTTTTGTAGCTGTAGCCCAGGAAGGTACTGTAACCAAGGCCAGTGATGCGGTTCGGTTAACGCAAAGTGCTGCCAGTATGGCACTGGCTGACCTGGAAGATGGTTTGGGCGCACCGTTATTTGACCGCTTGGGAAAACGCCTGCAACTCAATGATTTGGGGCGTTTTTTGCTTCCTCAGGCACTTGAAATCCTGGGCCGTTGTGAAGCATTTGAACAAGCTGCAAAAGGTGAATTACAAAGTATTGACCTAAGAATCGGAGCAACACTGACGATCAGTGATTATTTGATGCCTGATCTTATGGCCAATTTTTTACAAATTCAGCCACAAGCACATCTGCAACTGCAAGTTGGCAATACCCGCCAAATGATTGAAGCAGTCAATCAGTTTCAGTTGGATTTGGCCTTGATCGAAGGATCATGTCACTTACCGCAATTACAGTGCATCCATTGGCGTGATGATGAACTCGCTGTCTGCTGCGCACCTGACCATCCACTTGCACAACTGAATCGTCCACTGAAAGCTCAAGATTTTCAGAATGTTGAATGGATTTTACGTGAAGAAGGTTCAGGCACTCGAGAAGTCTTTGACAATGCGATTTTACAAGATTTGGAAGATGCAAAAATTAGGCTGACCTTGGGGCATAATGAAGCGATTTTAAAAATCGTTGCGGGTGGCCTTGGCATGTCCTGTATTTCAAAATTAGCAATTGAACCTTTAAAAGAAAAACAAAAACTGGTGATTTTAGAAACGCCTTTCTGGCAATTAGCCCGCCCCTTATTTATGTTGGTACACCGCCAAAAATATCAGGGCCCTGGTCTCAAAGCATTTATGAAACACTGTGAAAATGGGATTTAAATGCAGCATGTGCATTCACCAGCCGGTGGATGCCTCCCGATTTTTATTGCTCCTGGCTTTGTAATGCATCATCATGACGCCTAATTGCCTGGCTCACTTTCACATCCATTGCTTCAGTTGTGTTCTTTGCCGTATTTTGAGCACCTTGATTTGAATACCCCTGAGTACTCGCCCTTGATCTTGTTGTTTCAACTTTGCGTGAAGCAGATATTGATGCGGTTTCACCCATCCGTTCTCTTAAATTATCCTGATTTTTTCGACTCATAGAACTGCCTGGCAAAGCCCCTACTGCTTTTCGTTGCTCAAGAATGACTTGCTGCTCCTGTTGGGTATACATTTGCAATTTATTGGCCTGATCTTCTTTATATTGTTGGAACTTATTCCATCCGTAATACCCCACCACAGCCAAGCCCAATACCAACATACTAAGTACTGCGGATATGCTCCTTGCCATATTTCGATTTTTTTGCACAGGATCAAATCGTTTCATGGCTGATTTTTCAGCAAAACGTTTTTTCAGTTTTTTATTCATAGCCACATCCAATCGCACAATTTGACTGGCTTTAAATTTGCCCTGTTCTTGTACAATCAAATATTTAACATTTTCGCCTTTTTGCGGAGGACCACCTTCAGTCGGAAAATCATTTTGCTGAAAAAAAACTTCCTGATCTGATTCACGACCAAGCAAAAAACCAAAGCCCTGTGCAGAATGAAACTCCTTGACCTTGCCTATGTGATACATCACAGCCTCTTCTTATTCATTTTGTTCTTTTATATGTCAAAGTCCACTGTTTGACAATTTATCAATCAACTTGTTTTGTAGATCAATTCACAGACTTACACAATAATGTGTGCTTTTTATGTATATTTTTTCCAAATTATCAAAACAAGCCACATGTTAAATAATATGGAATAAAATATTCAATCCCCTTTAACGACGTTCGGCTTCCCTTCTTTGCTGTCGAATGGTCTGCTGTTCATGCTTTTTATATTCATCAAATTTAAGCTGTTGTGCCTTTTCATAACGTTGATAACGCTGATAGCCATAATTGATCAATGTCACACATAAAATCACACAAACTCCACCCACCAACCACCATGGATTGAGATACAAACTTCGTTTAGGTCCTTTTACTGTTTGAGGCTTATAACGTTTATAGCTGACACGTGCCTTTAGATTCTGATAGCTTTCACTGTGTTTGAAGCCTTGTTTTTCTTTAACTTCAACAGCTTCAACAGCGGTTATGTTGGATTGCATAGATTCAGGCAAGCGTTGTTGTGGATTATTTTCGCCCACATCACTTCCCATGCCTTGTCTGACCAAGGAAAATCCACTTTTCGCCCGAGTATCTACTGAGTTTTTAAAATCCAGACGAACAATATAATTGGCCCAAAATGTATTGTTCTCTTCAACGACAAGACATTTGACCCGTTCTCCGATTTGTGGCATCAAAAGTGTATTGGAAAAATGCTGTAAGGAAAAATTTAAAGTTTTTTCATTATGAGAAAGCACGATACAGCCTTGTTCTGTATCTGCATCATATGATGTGACGATCCCCTTGTAAAACATAGTGTAATCTCTATTTTTTTATAATTAAAAACTCTGTACACGACAAAAATAGATAACTCATTGAAATAATGTCATAATAATTGTTTTCTAACGACGAATACTATGACACATCTCAATGAGTTATATCTTATCTTAAACAAATATCTAAAATGGAACAAGTCACATTTAAA
>RRZU011442448.1_pt1 | contig 10053 bp, 8 predicted proteins | sample 2165561 | NCBI WGS metagenome assembly RRZU01 (sample SAMN10456909, study PRJNA506462) | wastewater metagenome | isolation source: wastewater sludge | place: USA: Moscow, Idaho
ATTATTTTCGCAACTGCAGCTATTTCAGGAAAACCAGAAAAGGGTTGGATTGGTCGTTGATGAATATGGGGAATGGATGGGGCTGGTTACACTGGAGGATATTATCGAAGAAATTATTGGTGAATTTACGACTCAAGCACCAACCCAAACCAGTATGTTTTTGAAACAGGAAGATGGCAGTATCCTGGTCGAAGGAAGAACCTTGCTGCGAGAATTAAATCGCAAACTTGATTTTCAATTTCCGCTAGATGGGCCGAAAACTCTGAATGGATTAATTTTAGAGTATTTTGAGGATATTCCCGAAGCAGGTACCGGCCTCAATATTGCCGGTTATCCAATGGAAGTTATTCAAACCAAAAATCGAACTGTAAAAACTGTTAAAATTTTTCCCGCTTCTGCTGAAGCTGAAACAAAGCAATCTGAGTAATCAGGTTGGAAAGATACATTATTTAGCGGTACTACTACAACATGATAGACACACCCTGAACAATCCCGGTTGGACGGAAATAATAAAAGCAGTTATTCTGTCGCTCGGCAAACATTTAACTGGTTTGTTTATCAGAGCGCCCATAGCTCAGCTGGATAGAGTACCGCCCTCCGAAGGCGGGGGTCGCACGTTCGAATCGTGTTGGGCGCGCCAAATTCCATCAAAAACTACTGGCATTGGCCTCAAGCTTGGTTTTTCTGCTGTAATTATTGATCGATTTGTCGATGATTTCCTATTGTATTGGGTTGGTCAGGTGTAGAAGACGTTCTTTGACAATTTCTGTGCCACACAAAATGCTACATCTTAATCAAATAAGTAACAGCTATTTTCAGCAGATTCAAAAACTGTATTGGCTACAGCAGCTTCATTATGAGTTATCCTGCTCTGAAGCGAGCCGCAACATTTCGCTATGTAACTAAATCAAAACAGTGGTTGGTATCCATGTCATCTATCAAATCAGAAACAATTATATTATTCGGAGAAGTTCTGGCAGATATATTCGATGACCGAAAAGTGTTTGGAGGTGCTCCGTTTAATGTTGCACGTCACTTGCAAGCATTTGGACTGCATCCGGTATTGATATCGCGTATCGGAAATGACCCGCTGGGTGGCGAATTACTTGCTCAGATCAAAAATACCGAGATGGACGATTGCGGTATACAGCGTGATGATTTTCATCCGACTGGACAAGTAATAGTTCACCTGGAAGAGGGTGGGCATCGTTTCGAAATTTTGCCGGAGCAAGCGTATGATTACATTCATGCAGGTATGGCGGATAGGATTGCTTCGACTATGTGTCCGCAATTAATTTACTTTGGTACCTTGGCGCAGCGTAACGCAATATCCGCTCATGCTCTGGTAACATTATTCAACAGTAGCAAGGCGCCCCGCTTACTGGATATCAATTTACGTAAACCTTGGTATGACATGAGCACCATAGAGCACTCTTTGATACACGCAGACCTGGTTAAAATAAATCAGGATGAGCTGGATGTATTGGCGTCGCTTTTCCAGTCGCCCGGCATTAGTCGAGTACAAAAAGCAGCAGCGCTGATAAAACACTTTAACCTGGATAGTATGCTGGTCACCTGTGGTGAAGAGGGTGCCTGGCAACTCGGCAAGGATAGTAAGGTGACAAATATAGATGGATTGGTGTCTTCGCGATCTGTGGTGGATACCGTCGGTGCCGGGGATGGTTTCGCTTCGGTGTATATACTTGGGCTGTTGCGCGGATGGCCTATCATGCTCACCTTATCGCGCGCAAACGTTTTTGCCGCTGCTTTGTGCGAAATACGAGGCGCTATTCCTGATTCTTCTGATTTTTATGAACCGTTTATTGCGGATTGGAAGACATAACGATGGACTCGATAAATAATGAGAATGCCTTGTATATTTTGATGATCAGTGCGCATGGACTGATCAGGGGAAATAATATGGAGTTGGGGCGTGATGCCGACACAGGCGGGCAAATCACCTATGTGGTGGAGCTGATGCGTGCATTGGCCCGCCATCGCGAGGTCGGGCAAGTGGATTTGTTGACGCGGTTGATTGACGATCCTGCGCTGTCGTCAGATTATTCCCAACCCGTTGAAGATATTGGTAATGGCGCGCGTATTCTACGCTTGCCTTTCGGCCCGCCGCACTATGTGCGCAAGGAGCTGCTATGGCCTCATCTTGATCAGCTGGCGGATCGCAGCTTGCATTTTCTGCGTCAACAAGGCCGGTTGCCGGATCTGATTCATACCCATTACGCCGATGCCGGATACGTAGGTCAACAGCTATCGCAGCTTCTTGGCATACCTCAAGTGCACACGGGTCACTCATTAGGACGCCCCAAACAATTGCATTTACTGGCGAGTGGCCGTAAAAAACAAGCAATTGATCGTCATTTCAATTTTGAGCGCCGCATCACGATAGAAGAGGATTTGTTGGTTAACGTTGCGATGGTGATCACTAGCACCCAGCAGGAGATTACCGAGCAGTACGGTATGTATCACAATCACGCAAGCGGCCGTTTTGTGGTGATTCCTCCAGGCACCGATATCGCTCGTTTCTCACCGCCGGGGCGTAGAACGATAAACGCTAATGTCGTTCATATGGTGGATAAGTTTCTTTCTGATCCTGTCAAGCCGATGATACTCGCGATCTGTCGTCCTGCCATTCATAAAAACTTGAAAGGACTGATCGATGCTTACGGAAGTAGTCTTGCATTACAAGAGAAGGCCAATCTGGTCATCGTCGCAGGCAATCGCGACGATATACGAGAACTTGATGAAGCATCGCAAAAAGTACTGAGGGAACTGTTGCTGGACATTGATCACTATGACATATGGGGTAAGGTTGCGATACCTAAGCATCACGGCGCTGAAGACATTCCAGAGTTGTATCGACTTGCTGCACGTCGTCGCGGCGTATTTGTCAATCCGGCATTAACCGAGCCTTTCGGCTTGACCCTAATTGAAGCAGCCGCTAGCGGCCTGCCTTTTGTGGCCACGGAAGACGGCGGGCCTCAGGACATTGTGGCCAATTGCTGTAACGGGTTACTGGTAAATCCTCTTGATCCAGCCGCTATCGCTTCTGCACTCGACAGCGTGCTGTCGGATAAACAGCAATGGCGATTGTGGGCAAAGAATGGTGTCGCAGGCACACGCCGCCATTATAGTTGGGATGCTCACGTCAGTAAGTATGTGAAAGAGGTGCGCAAGTTGCTGCGCCGCGATCGCAAACGTATGCGCCGTCAGATTGCGTTCACGATGCAAGATGGTAAATCGCCGATGCCGTTGGCGCGTAAGGCGCTGATCAGCGATATAGACAACACTTTGATAGGCAATAGAAAGGGATTGCTGCAACTAGTCGACTGGTTAAAAAATCACACAGGATCGATAGTCTTCGGTATTGCCACTGGACGCTCTCTGGAAAGCGCGGTAAGTGTACTCAAGAGTGCGCGGGTTCCAATCCCCAATGTATTAATCACCTCGGTTGGAAGTGAAATTAATTATAGTTATAAGCTTCAACCGGATATTGGCTGGGCAAATCGTATCGCGCACTTGTGGCGACGGGAGGCGCTGGAGCAAGTATTGTCCGATATTCCTGGGTTGACACTTCAACCTGTCGAGAATCAACGTAAATTTAAGCTGAGTTATAACGTGGCGCCAGAGCAGATGCCATCTTTGCATGATCTTTGCCAGCTACTGCAGGAACATCATTTACACGCGCGGCTTATATACTCGCATGAGGAATTTTTGGATGTGTTGCCAGTACGTGCTTCCAAAGGGCATGCTATCCGCTATTTGGCTTACAAGTGGGGATTGCCTCTGGAAAATTTTTTGGTCGCGGGTGATTCAGGTAACGATAAGGAAATGTTGCTTGGTGATACGCTGGGTATAGTGGTTGGCAACTATGGTGCGGAACTTGAGCAGTTGCGTGGTATGGAACGAATATATTTTGCTCAGGGCCATCACGCGGATGGCATTCTTGAAGGGCTGGCACACTACGGCTGGCGGTCTACGGATAGCTGAAAATTCTAGGTATATAAAATCATGTATGAACAGATTTCGCACTCATTGCTTAATGATATTTTGGTTGAGTTGAGGCAAAAATCAAAGCCACAGAATCTGCAACTTTTTTATACGCGATTAGGCGCAAATTTCTATGCGATTTATTCGCTATTCAATACGCTTTATGGGAATCGGCCAGACTTCAAAGAACAGATGCGGAATCTGGTAGAAACACTTATGCGCCAATACGCTACTAGGCCCAGCCATCTCAAGAAAACAGACTTGGAGCGTGAAAAAGATCACAATTGGTTTCTAAGCCAGAAATGGGTGGGTATGGCACTGTATTGCGATGGATATGCCGACAATCTGCAGGGTATGCTACCCAGATTAAGTTACCTGCAAGAATTAGGTGTTAACTTGGTACACATTATGCCTATTTGTGATTGCCCTGAAGGCAAGAGTGATGGCGGCTATGCTGTTAGAGACTATCGCAAGATTGATAGCCGATTCGGCACCTTTAAGGATTTTGATAAACTAGTTGATAGCATGAAAAAGCGCGACATGTTGTTAGTGATGGATGTGGTGGTTAATCATACTTCTGATCAGCATGAATGGGCTGAAAAAGCGCGTGAAGGTGATAAAACCTATCAGGATTACTACTTCACTTTTGATGATCAATCAATCCCTGACATTTATGAAGAGTCAATGCCGGAAGTATTCCCGGAAACTGCGCCGGGCAACTTCACTTGGGATGAAAAGATGGGTAAATGGGTGATGACTGTATTTAATCACTATCAATGGGATTTAAATTATCAGAATCCGTCAGTACTCATAGAAATGCTCGACATTCTTTTGTTTTGGGCCAATCGTGGCGCCGATATTCTACGGCTTGATGCAGTAGCATTTCTCTGGAAAAAAATAGGTAGTTCTTGCCAGAATGAGCGTGAAGCGCATCTGATTTTGCAGCTAATGAAAGATTGTTGCCAAGTTACTGCCCCAGGCGTGTTGTTTATTGCAGAAGCTATTGTATCGCCCACCGAGATTATTAAGTATTTTGGCGAAGATGCTATCAATGCGAAAGAGTGTGAGATTGCCTACAATGCTACTTATATGGCGCTGCTGTGGGATGCTGTAGCGACAAAAAAAGCCATACTGCTTAATATTGGTATACAGAATATTCCTCAGAAACTTGAACGAGCAACTTGGCTCAATTACGCACGTAGCCATGATGATATTGGCTTGGGGTTTAGCGATTCCGACATCGTTTCTGCTGGATATGAACCATTATCGCATCGACGTTTTCTGGTTGATTATTTTACTGGAAATTTTGAAGGGTCTCTGGCAGCCGGACTTGCTTTTGGAAGAAATTTGGAGACGGGCGATGCACGTATTTCGGGATCGCTCGCTTCGCTCGCAGGACTTAAGCACGCGCTGGAAAATAATGACGTTAATGCTACGAATATGGCTATTAAGATTATTCTACTGTTACACGGAATGATCCTTTCGTTTGGCGGAATTCCGATGCTTTATTATGGAGATGCCATCGGAACGCTCAATGATGATTCTTATCTTAATGATGAATCAAAGAGCACGGATAATCGTTGGGCACACCGCCCCAAAATGGACTGGAACAGAGCAATGTTAAGAACACAGCCAGGAACAGTCGAATACAGCATTTTTTGCGCGGTAAAGAAAATGATTGCTGTGCGCAAGGAAGTACCAGCTTTTGCAGATAGAAACAATCGCGAATTATTGAACGTAGACAATCCCCATCTTTTTGTGTTTTCACGATTTGATCAAATCAATAACAGCCCACGAGTTCTGGTGGTTGGAAATTTTGATGATGAGCCGCAACCTTTAAAGCTATCCCCGCTCCAACATATGGGTTTTTTTCAGCACGAGTTAATCAAAGATTTAGTAAGCGGAGAAACCCTGCATGTGACAGATGAGAGCTTAATTTGTCCTGCACGGTCTTTTTATTGGTTGCAAGCATAATAAAAAGTATGCGATCAGATTTTTGCATCTCACGAGTAGGGAGAGATGATATTCCACCGAACCTGGTGATTTCAAATTACATTGATTCATTGAGAACCGAGGTTTGCTTCAATCATAATTTAGCTTCAAGTAAAAGTTTCCTAGAGATAAGTAATTGCGATTTTAGCAAGGTATACTTGCAACAGCACTAGCAAACTGTTTGTTGAATGAACATTGATTCACAGTCCTTGATACCTCTTTTTGCCATTCAGAATTAATACGTAGCGAGATGTTTACCGGAATCATACAGGCAGTGGGTGAAATAACTCAGACTCAACCCAATATGGATCATAGCAATAATGGGCTATCCTTAAGTATTTTTACTGGAGAACTGGATCTGAGCGATGTGAATGTCGGTGATAGTATTGCTGTGAACGGTGTTTGTCTCACGGTTACTTCATTGACTGTTAATAAATTCACTGTGGATGTTTCGCAAGAAACACTAAACTGTACTCAAGGACTTAATCAGACCGGTATACGCGTCAATTTGGAAAAAGCTTTGCGCTTGTCGGACCGATTGGGTGGCCACTTGGTTAGTGGTCATGTGGATGGAATTGGTATCGTAATTAAATTTGAACCCGCTGGGGAGAGTTATGAGTTGATCATTCGGGCGCCAGATTCAATATTGCGATACCTGGCACATAAAGGCTCGATCACAGTGAATGGAGTTAGCCTGACAATTAATCAAGTTGAAGGTAATGAGTTTTCTATCAATCTTATTCCGCATACTTTAGCGATGACCACTTTAAATGAGCTGGCGCCGGAAATACGTGTAAATTTGGAAACTGATATGTTGGCGCGCTATGTGGCAAAGTTGTTAAATATCTAACGTAATTCGGAAGAAATAAATATGAGTATCAGTGCGGTTCAGGAGATCGTTGCCGATTTGAAGCTGGGTAAAATGGTCATCCTTATTGATGAGGAAGATCGCGAGAATGAAGGCGACTTGGTTCTTGCTGCTGATTTTGTAACAACGGAAGCCATCAATTTTATGGCTACCCATGGCCGAGGGTTGATTTGCCTAACCTTGACCGAAGAAAGATGTCATCAATTAGATCTACCTTTAATGGTATCTTCTAATCGTGCGCCGCTGGGTACCAATTTTACACTTTCCATTGAATCCGCCAGTGGTGTCACTACGGGTATTTCGGCGGCGGATCGTGCACACACCATTCAAGCTGCAGTTAAAAAAGATGCGAAGCCAGAAGACATTGTACAACCCGGGCATATTTTTCCGCTGATGGCCCAGAAAGGTGGGGTACTGATGCGTGCCGGGCACACCGAGGCGGGTTGCGACTTAGCCAGGATGGCGGGTTTGACTGCGGCTTCGGTAATTTGCGAAATTCTAAAAGAAGATGGCAGTATGGCGCGGTTGCCTGATCTCATAACGTTTGCGCATAAACATCAACTTAAAATTGGTGCAATCTCGGATTTAATCGAATACCGTAATCAAACCGAAAGCCTGGTTACCCGTGTTGCTGAGCGCGTCATCCAAACTCTGCATGGCGAATTTCAGTTAGCGGCCTACCGTGATGAGATAACGCATATGACCCATTTGGCATTGGTCAAAGGTAAAATAAATCCCGCAACCGAAACATTGGTGCGTGTGCATGAACCATTGTCGGTAATTGATTTATTGGATATTAATGATAGTACGCATTCCTGGAGTATTCATGCTGCGATGAAATTGATTGCTGAGGCAGGGTGTGGTGTTATCGTACTGTTGCATCGAAAAGAAAGTTCAGCCAAACTGATCGAACGCATCCAGTTGCAGGAACCCCATTTCCCCAACGCGATTAAGACAGATTTACGCGATCATGGTATTGGTGCTCAAATACTTAAAGATCTTAGTGTAGGAAAAATGCGTTTAATGGCAGCCCCAAGAAAAATGCCAAGTGTGACAGGATTTGGATTGGAAGTGACGAGTTATGTAGAGACACAAGGGCAATAATTTTATATTTGTATTGATCAATTTTTATGCTAAATAAACAGGAGTCTGGTATGTCGTATTATGACAATATTCTTGAATTTGAACCGAATCTGGATGGATCAGATTTACGCGTGGGTATTGTCATGAGCCGTTTTAATATTGATATTGGTGAAGGGCTGTTGAGTGCTTGTACCGCAGAGCTGAAAAAAAAAGGTATGCAGGATTCGAATATTCTCATCGTAACGGTACCGGGTGCATTAGAAATTCCACTCACGATGAAAAGAATGGCTATGTCCGATCAATTTGATGCGATGATCGCACTGGGTGCGGTGATACGCGGCGATACCTATCATTTCGAAGTGGTGGCCAACGAATCCGCGCGTGGCTTGCTTATGGTGCAGCTCGAAGTTGAAATTCCTATCGCTAATGGCATATTGACGACCGATAATGAAGATCAGGCGATTGCACGGATGAGCACTAAAGGCATGGAAGCAGCCCAAGTTGCGCTGGAAATGGCCAATTTGCATATCAGAATTGATGAGTTCGAGATATGAACGGTACACTTCTTGACACAAGCTCTCCCACAGACAAAAAAACGGAGAAGTATAAAAGCCGTCGTCGGATCGCGCGTGAATTTATATTGCAGGGCATCTATCAATGGCGGACTGCGGGCGGTACAACGAGTTTTATCGAACAACAGTTGCGCGAGTCCGACGAATTCAAGCATGTCGACGAAAAACATTTTACCCATGTGTTGCAGGGTGCATTGCAAAGCGTGGATGAATTGGAAAAAATCATCCAACCTTGCTTGGATCGGCCCCTCAATGAGCTGAGTCCGGTTGAGTTTGCAATTTTATTATTGAGTACGTTCGAGTTAAGTCATCATCCGGAAATCCCTTATCGTGCCATTCTTAATGAAGCGATTGAATTAGCCAGAACCTATGGGGGTAGTGACGGACACAAATATGTAAATGGCGTATTGGATAAACTAGCTGCTCGATTACGTAGCGTTGAAATTCAAGCGCAAAAGGCGACTAAGAATCGCGTATAGTTTTCCAGCATGCATTCAGAATTTGATATTATCCGTCGTTATTTCCAGCGGTCTACAACGGGCGCAGTACTGGGAATCGGTGATGACGCAGCACTGATTGCAGCAACAACAGGGATCGAATTAGCTATTTCAACGGATACGTTGGTGTGTGGTAAACATTTCTTTCCTGAAGTTGATCCTTACAAGCTCGGGCATAAATCCTTGGCAGTTAATTTGTCCGATATGGCCGCAATGGGTGCTAAACCGAGATGGGCGTTGCTGACTCTAACAATACCGAATGATCTGGTAAATCAAAATACTGCTTGGCTATCTAAATTCAGTGATGGTTTTTTTGCACTGGCTGATTTACACCAAATCGAGTTGATCGGAGGAGACACTACCGCCGGGGCGCTGAATATCGGGATGCAAATTATCGGTGAGGTTGCAGCAGGTAAAGCATTACGTCGAAGTGGCGCCAAGCTGGACGATGACATTTGGATCTCCGGTCAAATAGGTGATGCGGCCTTGGCACTGCAGCATGAATTGCGGCAATTCACTTTGCATCCCGTTGAGATTGAGCAATGCTTGCCAGCGCTACTGACACCGAATGCTAGAGTGGAGCTTGGTCAGCGTTTGATTGGCCTAGCGCATAGTGCCATCGATCTCTCGGATGGATTAATGGCCGATTTGGGGCACATCTTGAATGCTTCCGGAAAAGCAGCTTGGATTAATCTGAGCGATATACCATGCTCCCCAGTATTGAAAAAATACCGCCAGCAACAAGTAGCAATGAGTTGCTTGTTGGCTGGTGGCGATGATTATGAGTTATGTTTTACGGCGCCGAAAATCAATCGCCGGAAGATTGAAACGCTTGCCGCCGAGTTGACTCTCTCGCTCACCCGCATCGGCAAGGTTTATTCCGGCGAAGGTTTAATTGTGAAAGATGCGCAGGGAAACACAATGACTTTGGAAACTCAAGGATATGACCATTTCAGAATCTGATATCCACAGCCCATCCAGTGGTTCACCCCCGCCATTTCGACCGAATGTGGATTTTCTCTACAGCCATCCTGCC
>RRZU011925863.1_pt1 | contig 10052 bp, 10 predicted proteins | sample 2165561 | NCBI WGS metagenome assembly RRZU01 (sample SAMN10456909, study PRJNA506462) | wastewater metagenome | isolation source: wastewater sludge | place: USA: Moscow, Idaho
AAAACTGGCGGCAAAAGTGGTGGAGTAACGGTACAGGCGTGCCGTGTGACCAGGGTAAGAAGGCCTTGCGAACAGTGGTGTGGCGGCATTGCGCCGCCATGGAGCCGCAAAGAATCCTTTCGGGTGCCAGGAGTGAGTCACAAAGGAGTCAAAAGAGGACTGCAAAGGCGCTATATTGGTGCCATAAAGGGGCGGTCCCTCAAAGTTACGTGCCGCTATGGGTGCATATGCGTGCTGGATTGGCGCTGTTTTGGGGCCGCAACAGTGTTGCAATGGTGCCTTTTGTGACTGTTTTCTTGTCGGCAGAAGATGCGCTTCTACAAGTCTGCGGCTATGATCTCGCGGTGCGAAAGTGCGTCCCAAGCACGCCGCAACATCAATTTTTGTAGATTTGGCGTCGTTTCACTTTTTGAAGGAGTTTCTTATGGGTTTCAAACTGAACGCTTGCGCTGGCTTGGCTATCGCTCTCATGCTTGGCGGATGCGCAACCCCTGTTCCCCAGGATGAGGATTTCGCCGCAAAGCTCATCACCGAGAAGGCTGCAATCGCCGCAGGAGCGCAGCGTGACTACGCGGCGCTGCTTGCGGAGGATTTCTCCACAGTTCAAAAGCGCTGGGCCACATTCGATACAGACACTATCGACGTTGACTATATTGGCGACCCCAAGGAACTCGTTCAGTCCGTTGCCTCGCGTTACGGGATGAAGTTCGTTGAAAATGGAAAACGCCTTGATTTGCGACCAGTTAATGTCCGTATGAAGGGTGTTACCCCGGATGCCCTTCTTCGCAATCTCGGCAATCAGATGCATGCTGGCGCGGATGTGATTTTGGATCGTCAAGCAAAAATGGTCATCATCGAATATAAAAACCGTGACGCCGCTGAGCAAAATGTGCAGAAAGGCAGCTAATTATGGCCGCAGATATTCCAATGAATCTGGAGCAGGTACAGGCGTATTACGACCGTCCTGCAATTGTTCGCTCTGCTGATGATCCCAATACGGGCACGGCAGCAGCGAAGATTGAAGCTCTGAAAGAGGCGGCGCTTGGTATCGGTGTGAAGGCTGGTTTGCGCAAGCAGCTAACTCATATTCATGGCATTGTCGAATCAAAAAGCCGCGAGCTGGACACCATCTATGATTTCGGCAATTTGATGATTAAAGACCGTGTGGTTCCGGCTGTTATTACCGAAGCACGCGATCTTTACAACCAAGATGGCGCATATGCGCTGCGCCTTTCCGGCGCTTTCTACAAAATAGAGCAGCAGCCGCGTTTTGCATCCGTCCCGCCTAACTGGCGCGAGTATTTGTACTTCGGTACAGCATCGGCGGGTGATGAGCCATTTTTCGGTAATTTGCGCCCGAAAAATGATGCGGAGCGCGAAATTTGGAGGGAATACATTGCCAAAGGCTGGAAGCAGGGCGTAGATCAGGCGAACGTCATGCTGCAATATGGTCTGGATCGCTTAAATCGTGACTTGACCGGCATGATTAGATTCCATGCTTTTGTGCTCCAGAACAAAATCACCATGCCTGCAATTGCTTCGCAAGCCTGGGCATATTCAGCACAAAATGCAGAGGCCATCGCTGTAGATGAGACTCTGCTGCGAATCACCACGTTGCCCGAATTCAACTCGGCAGTGGACAAGTGGAAGGCGTCGATCAAGACCTCCGAGATCGTCCCGCCTATCCAGGCCCAGCCAACGGCTTCGATGCGGCGCATTTCGCCACGCTTCGATCCCAAGGCAGTGCCTGACCATGAGCCCTTGGCGCCTGCCGCCGCCTCATCCACCCCGGATCGTTGAGGGCGCCCCATGGGTAACATGCACGAATTCCCCGCATGCATTGACGCTGGCGGGTTGTTGCCGCGAGCGCCAAGCAAAACGGGCTTCACACCTCCGCAGCGTTTTGTGCTCATTGAGCAGTTCAAGGGCATCATGCTGGAGGCGCTTGCGCACAATGCAAGTGACGTTTATATCCAGCCCGGACTCCCGATCTGTGCTCGCATAAATGGCGATCTCATGGCACTGACCCCCAGCACTCTCGATGAGAGCGAGGTCAAGTACATGATTAAGTGGACGAGCGGCAGAGATACTGCTGAGACGGACATTCTTTCGGGCGTGCCCGTCAACGCCCGGTACGAGCTTTTCTCCCCCGACAAGCTGGATGCCCGTGGCGCCAAGGTGCGGCACGGCTACCGGGTCAACATTTCGTCCATCCTCTACTTTGGGAGCACGTCAGGGCAAATCGTTCTGCGGTCAATTCCCAATGAGCCCATCCCCTACGACAAGCTGGGCCTGTCCGAGCAGTTGGTGCTCGACTGCATTCCGCGTGACGGCATCGTGTACGTGGCTGGTGCGACTGGATCGGGCAAAACAACGACCTTTGCGGCGATCATTCGCTACATCCTTGAGCACGACACCCCAATTAAGGGCAACTTGTTGACGCACGAGGAACCAATCGAGTTCACATACGACACGATCAACAGTAAGCACTCCATTCTGGTTCAGTCCGAAATTCCGCATCACTTCAAGGATTTTTACGCCGCCAACCGGGAGGCCATGCGCCGTAAACCAGGCCTGATCCTGATTGGTGAAATGCGTGATGAGGCAACGATTCGTGCGGGCGTCGAGGCCTCTTTGACGGGGCACCCCGTTTATGCAACCGTGCATGCCACAGACGTGCCATCGGTCATGCGCCGACTTATTTCACGCTTTCCTGTAAATGATCGGGCGACGGCCATATACGATATTGTCGATACTGCCAGAATGATTATGGCTCAGCGTCTAGTTAAAGGCATTGATGGAAAGTTGATCGCAGTTCGTGAATACTTGAAATTCACCGATCAAATCCGCGAGGAATTGGCTTCCCTGGATCAAATGGGTAAGGTCACAGGGGTGATTGCGAAAATTGTTGAAGAACAAGGCCACTCGTTTCGTAAGGAGGCAAAAACACTTCTTGCAGAGGGGCGGATCACTGAGCATGTGGCTCATAGCATCTGGCCACCGCAGAAGGAAGCGCAGTTGCAGGAGTTGATGGCAGGTGAGGCGGGCCTGTAGCGTGCCGTATAGGCGTCATTAGCGCGTCATAAGTGTGTCAGTTACGCGCCGCATAGGGTTGTTAGTGTGCCTTTTTGGAGTCATGTAGGTGCTGCAATGGTGTTATTTGGGTGTGCATGTGTGCTGCGATGGTGCTACAATAGTGCCACGATGGCGCATAGCACCATCCAGGCGCCAAGACGGCACCATAAAGGCACCGTCTTGGTTTTGTGTTAATTCTTGTCTCTGACAAGGCGAAGGAGATTAAATGTCCACAGGTCGTTATCACTGGAGCAACGTCGCGCCGGAAGCAAAGTTCTTTGTTATCAATGCGAGCGCGAGCGTCCCGTGGTTGGTGCTGATTTTGTTCCCTCGCTGGAGCACTCTGGCTATCGCGGTCGTGCTGACGGCTTTCCTTCTCTATGTTCAGTTCAAGAAAATGACCTTCGGGAAATTTCTTAAATCGAAAAAGACGTTTTTCTTGGGTCATTCGATACGTGTCGAACGTCCATTGAAGGGCTGAATAATGCCAAGCGGAAAGAAAGGTAAAGATTCCAAAATGAGCGCAAGCAATACTGGTGATTTTTTCATTGGCGTCGATGACGGCCACTATGCAATCAAGATCGTTGCGGAAACCGGAGAAACTTTCTCCGTGCCATCTCGCGGCGCCATTGGTAAGCACCTCATCACCCTCAAGGGTGAAGACGAGGGCATTTTTTACGATACGGAAGAAGGCCAGACCTTCACTGTCAGCGAGTTCCTCCCTCGCTTTGAGGACACGCGCTTTCTGGAATACCCCCGTTCGCAGCTCAATCGCGTTCTGGTGCATGACGCGCTGCGTCGTGCTGGTTATGGTGGCCGTAACGTGCGGATCACCACGGGCCTGCCGGTGAGCTACTACTACATGCCCAACGGTGAGAAGAATCAAGCGCTGATCGACTCCAAGGTCGCAAATCTGCGCAAGCTCGTGAAGTGCGGTGATCTTCCTCTCGCAAAGATCATCGAAAACACAGTCACGACTGAGGCTGTGGCCTCGTTCGTGGATCAACTCATGGACATTGACGGTTCACCCTCGGATGACTACGAGGAATTGACCCAGGTGCCCGTTGGCGTGATCGACGTGGGCGGCAAGACTACCGACTGTGCGGTGCTCCTGCCTGGGATGATGGTGGATTCCTCGCGTTCTGGCTCCAATGATGTTGGGGTGTTGATGCTCGTGGAGGCCGTGTCCGCGAAGCTGCGCGCCCATCTTGACCTCGATACGGCCCTGCCTACCTCGGCCATCGAGCGTGCGTTGCGCACTGGTACGGTCAAGATTTATGGCAAGGAGCAGTCCGTCAAGGAAATTGTTGACGAGGAAAAAGAGCGTCTGGCCGATCAGATCATGAGCGCTGTGCGCACGAAAGTGGGCAGCGGTGTTGACCTCGACCATGTGCTCTTTGTGGGTGGTGGTGCCATTGTCCTGCGCGAGCAGTTGTTGAAGCACTACCCCCATGCGCGCGTGCCTGAGCAGCCGGAATTCGCCAACGCACGCGGCATGCTCAAGTTTGCGAAGCATGTGGTGGGCGGAGCATGACAGGCGAAGGAAAGGGTCGGATTCGAGTGTCCACAGCGCTCGATACCGATTACGAGGCTGAAAGCCGCTTGTTGGGTGATCTCGAAAAGACAGATGAGGCCACTCGCGGCAGGCTGCTGCGCGCCTTGGTGCGTGCTGGCTTCAAGGACAGCCGCAGCAACGCCGTCACGGCCCAGGCGGGCCGACAAGGAGACGATCATGGCACGTAAACGGCATGGCATGTATCTCTCGCCAACCGATGATTCCCAGCTCGTGCAGGAGCTTGAGCAATGCACGGTGCGCGGGCGCAAGTCTGACTTGCTGCGCAACTACGCCCTGCTGGGCTATCAGCGTGCCTTGAGCATGTGCAGCGCGCCAGAATTGGCCGGGGATCAGTCGGCGCTGAACCGTGTTCTTGCTGAGCTGTTCGCGCCAGATGGTGCGCCGCCTGATTTCCGCTCGGCGGCGGAATTCATCAAGGCTCAAGGGGCGCAGGGCAGGGTGCGGCCCGCAGCGCCCATTCCCGTGCCCCTTGAGCCTGTGGCAATGGACAAGGCGCCCGATGTGGTGCCTCCGGCAGACGAGGCCGCTCCTGCGCCTGCGCCCGTGGCCGAACGGCCACGGGCTAAGCCGCAGTGGGGCGGGTTGCAATCTCTCGTCGGCGGCAGTAGCAAGGATTAAGGAGGCGGTTGATGGCGAGCAGCAGCGGCGGTAACGGAGCCGGTAGAACAGTTGATGACTTCACGATGATTGCCGCCCTGGTGGTGGGCACCATCATAGGCATCTGGATCGCCTGGATCATGTTTCATACGGAGCTTTCCACGGCGTACACCTATGTGCGCCGTGTAGAGCTTTGGTGGCTTGATTTCCTGGGCTCGCTTGGTGTGCCTGGGGCGACGGCCTTTGCTCGATGGTTCCAGAAAGGCTGCGCCGCCACGGGTTTGCTTGAGCGCTGCACGCGCGATTTCAGCACAATGAGTTGGAAGGAGATCAGCAATCTCGCGTTCTACACCAATGTGCTCCTGTTGCCGTTCGTGCTGCTGTTTGCCTTCAAGATTTTTGCGCGAATCCAGTCCTTGCATCCAAATTTGCGATTCGCAAAGACGTTCAACGTCGATACCTTCGTGCGCGCGAAGAAGCCCTTGTATCGACACCTGCGCATGTTTGATGCGCTCAATCTGATCGAGACGCCACTGGACGATCCAGTCCTGGGCATGTCTCGCACGTCTCGACAGTTCGTTTTCCATCACCGCCTGATCGCCGATACCGGCGAAGCGGGCGATGGCTGGATTGATGAGGCCGATGGGTCATGCACACCCGTGCTGGATCGGGCGAAGGCAGAGCGAGTGTTTCGTGAGCAGCTTGGTGCCGTCTGGACAGGAGTTGCCAACCTGACACCAGCCGAGACACTGTTGCTCGCCATCGCCATTCCGCGTGTCGCTGCCACGGATGGCTCGCTGGATGACAAAGAATTCAAAAAATGCGTTGAAGAATCCAACCAGATGGTCAACTGGTGCTGGGATCAGTTCAAGCCACCCAAGGCAGATGGATCAAAGAAAAAAGGCAAAGAAGAAGCGGGCCAGGGGGCGCCCGAGCCCGACCCTCTGGCGTGGTTGAAGCCTGAGATTGATTTGACGTTGCCACGAGAGACGATTGCCCGCCACATCAACTGTAAGCCGATGCAGGCCATCTTGTCGAAGCATGCTTATGTGCGCACGGTGCTGTTCTCGATGTTCATTTCTGCGCGCAGCCTGGGCGTGCTGCCGCCAGCGGACATGCGCTGGATGCGCTTCTACGACCGCACTCTCTGGTATGTCCTCCAGAACTTCGGGCGCCAGGGCGCCTACGCAGAAGGAGGGGCCGTCCACGTCCACTATCTGTACGAAATCAAGTCTGGCGAGCCCTTGGTGGAGCCGCAGCTCGACAAGGCTATCAGCGCATTGGAAGCCGCTTTGACAGCGTTCAAGTACCGCCCTGCGGATCGTGAGGCCTACCGCAAGGGGCAGACAACCATCCATGAGTCCGTTCCCGAGGAATTGACTGTTGCCAAAACACAGTCAAAAACGTGAAACGATTGGTATATATGAGAGATCGTTAAAAATCAGTCGTAACGCTTTTTCAAATAAGTGGTAGTATTTTGCCCAGCAACAACTGGGTGTCTCATGGAATTAACACGTAAGAAAATTGCAATCGCCTCCGCTGTCGCGGCGGCTTTGCTTTTTGGAGGGTGGCTCGTCGCGGGCCGTCTCCAATCCGCACAGCCGCTGTCAGCAGACGGCATGGCTGAGTTCAAAGCGCCTCCGCGCTCGCCGGATTTCAGCAGCGAAATAGTGGACAAGTTGGCTACGGCACAGCCGCCAAATGCCGAGCGTCCAGAGATCAAGCTGCCACCACCGCCCGCCTCAACGGGCATGACACCTCCCGCATCCCTGCCCACTCCCGCCCTGAGCGGCCCTGCTGCGCAGGGCCTTGGCGCAGTGGAGATGGATGCGCATATGCAAGCTGCTTTCAAGCAGGCGCAAGGGGATGCTCAGAAGGCGATGACGCAGGGTGCGCAGGTGCAGCCTTTGCAGGGTGATGCGGTCATGCAACACCTGTCGCGCTATGGCACACCTGTTACAAAACAACTGCTGCCTGTGGGTGGTGTGACCGTTTGGACGGTTATCAGCAAGTCTGGCAAGCCTGTGCAGCTCTACACCACCGCTGACGGCAAGGCGCTTTTTTCGGGGGTTGTCTGGAATCTGGAGACAGGCCAGAACGTCTCCGAGGCTTTGATGGTGCCTCCTACGGGGGCAGACCCGAATTTTGCAGCTCGATTGCCTCAAGTGGTGGCCCCCACCACGCCTAAGAGCAATCTCGTGAGTGGCCCCAATGCTTTGCCATCGGCTTTTGATGGCAAAGCGCCAACACAGATTCCCGAAGCGATCCGCTTGGTTGATGGCTTGGCTGGGTACAAGGAAGGGAATGGCGGGCCTGGGGAAACTCTTTACATCATCATTGACCCACGCTGCCCATATTGCCGCCGTGCGTACCTCAATACGCGAGAGCATGTGAAGGCCGGGGCGACGATCAAGTGGATTCCAACGGTGGCTTTGGGGCGTCCTGAGCAGGGCCTGCCCCTGGCAGCAACCATTTTGCGCTCCAGCAGCCCTGATGCCGTTGCTCGCGTTCTTGGGAACCACGAGCAAATCAACACGCCGCCCACCGACTTCGAGATAAAGCAGCTTGATAACAACCTCGATTTCATGTTCGAGGCCTTTAAGCAGAACAACGAACCGAACCCCGGCGTCCCTGTTGCATTCTTTGTGGATCGCCGTTCAGGCAAGGCCCGAATGATGATGGGCGTTTCTGAGCAGGTCGTGATCGAAGACATTCTTGGCAAACCGAAAAAGTGATTCCCATGGCTAAAAACACTCTGCCCGACTTCGCCCCCGAGCTTCGCGTAATTGCTCGCGGCACAGCAAGCAATCGCCTCGTCCTGGCCTTCGATACGGCAACCGATATTGACCTCCAGCGCTCGCCCCGAGTCGTGATGGTTGATACCACGGGTGTGCAAAGCATCTGCACAAGCGTGGAAGACCTCAAATGCGAGGATTCCGTTCTTCGGCGCTACGTCACTGGAACAATCAACCTGCTGACGAATACCGGCGAAGGCGACCCAGCAAAGTACCTCCTGGCTGATTTCAAGCTGGCCCTTGAAGGTGAAGGGAAGCGCGACAAGGAAGGGAAGCCCAACTTCGCTCCCGAGCACGAGATTGAACAGATCATTCGCCAGGGCGTTGCTGACGCATTCGCTGATGCGAGCTTGGATATGGTGGCTGACACCGTTGCGGCCCCATCTGTGAGCGTTCCCGCTGAAAATCGCAGGTTTGACGGCGGCGACTTTCAGCCTTGGATGCCACGCCCTGCAATGGCGTCCGCAGCCGGAGGGACGATGCGCACGAGCGCCGGAAAGTCCCGTGCACGCATGAGCAAAAAGATGATGGCGTTCCTGGGCGTCCTGGGTGTTTTGCTGTTGGTGGCCGTGTTCAAGATCATGGCCGCGCCGTCCGACCCTGTGCAGGTTGCGGTCAACAAGGCGCTTGCAAATGACCCTCGCGCTCGTGATGAGCAAATCGAGATCACGCGCCAAACGCTTCGAGAAATGGGCCTTGATCCCGGAAAGAACGGCGATCTTGGCTGTCTTGCAGCTCAGTGATATGTGGACGTAATGAGCAGCAACGGGCCTGTTTTGTGCGGCGATTTTGGACTTGTGCCGCTGCCACAGCGGCAGGCGTGGAGGGATGCAGCCGCACGAAACCTCACCAGTCTGGCCCGCGACAGAGAGGACAAGTTGATCCCAAAATGGAAAGAGGATGAGCAACTTGGCCCCGCACGGCTCTACATTAAATTGCTGTGCGAAGCTGGCATAAATGAAATGTCTGCGATAGTCGCTGCTTATACATCAATTACAGAGCAACGTACCACGTATGCGCGAACTCAGTAACTTAGAACAAGACCCCGAAGCGCTGTTGGCTCTCAGTGCAGAAATTGTAGATTTTGCGGCCCACACTCGCTATCTACTGATCCCTTCGACAGAGCATTTGACTGACGCGGTGATTTTGCTGCGCCGGTTGGTGCTGATCTCGCACAAGGTTCTGCCGATCAAGAGCTACTTTAACCTGCTGCGCGATCTCCAGCGCATCGTGCTGACCTCCGATGTGTTGGCACGCGAAAAAACCAAGCACATGCCCGAGGGAACGGAGGCAGAAGTGCAGGCAAAGCAAGCTGCTTATGAGCAATACGATGCCCAGTTTAGGGCATCGCTGGCCGCGCACCCTGTTGGCGAAATCGAGGGGGCGAAAGTTGCCGCGATGGTTCGCCACCAGCTTTGCACCGAAGACGTTTTCTGCGCAGCCTGTGCCTTCTTGCAGCTCGAAGTCTCGCGCCGAGGATCAATCTACTATGTCCGAGGCGAATCACCTGAATTCTTGGAAACAAAGAAGAATCGTGATCCGCTGGCAATGGACAACGAGATCACGTTGAAGACCCTGGCGAGTAATCTCGCGCGCCCGGATGCTGAACGTGGAGCCGTGGAGCAGACGCAAATCGCATACGGGTTCAACCTCCTGGCGAAGCTCTACCAGCTTTTCGTCAAGATGCCATTCGTGATCCAGTGGATGAAGGAGGGCGAGCATCTGGCCCAGCCGCGCAGGATGGTCGATGTGCGAGCGCACTTCAACCTCACGCTGCGCGACTACGACACCATCATGGTGATGGCGCGGCAGATGGGCCTCTCTACGATCAAGTCGCGCAAAACAACCAGTGCGAACAAGTACACCCTGAACCAGAACGTTGAGCAAAGAGTGATGGCCGAGGCAGAGCGCCGAGGCTACACACCCAATCGTGCTCTCAACGTCCTGCTGACGGACTTCTTCATGCTCATTGACGCGCGGCACCGCGCGCAGAAGTCAAAAAGCAGTGG
>RRZU013296451.1_pt1 | contig 10052 bp, 8 predicted proteins | sample 2165561 | NCBI WGS metagenome assembly RRZU01 (sample SAMN10456909, study PRJNA506462) | wastewater metagenome | isolation source: wastewater sludge | place: USA: Moscow, Idaho
CACGCGGCCAGCCCTGGCTTCGACGGGCTCAGCCCGAACGGATGGAGCGGGAACTGAGGCAAGTAGCCAATCAGCAAAACAGGCCCTAGCGCAATATAGAAAAGCGTAAGCAGCTATATTTTTAATAGCAAACTACCAAATGACGCAGCGCCTGCGCAGCCTGTGTTGAGGGCCTGCTCAAGCCCCTCATCAATACACGTCGCGCCGATAGCGCCCTTCGCGCAGCAATTGGTCCAGGGCGTCTGCCCCGAGGATTTGGCGCAGTGTGCTGTCCACGGCCTGTGCCATGCCCTGCAGGCTGCCGCACACATACACCGCCGCGCCCTGCGCCACCCAGGCGCGCACCGTGTCGACCTCGGCCGCCAGCAGGTGCTGCACGTACACGCGACTAGGCTGGTCACGCGAGAAGGCCGCATCCAGCCGCTGCAAGGTGCCTTGCAGGTGCCAGCCCTCCAGCTCGGCCTGGTGGTGAAAGTCGTACGCGGCATTGCGCTCGCCAAACAGCAGCCAGTTGGGCCCGGCCCCCGTGGCCGCCCGGGCGCGCAGGTGGGCGCGCAGCCCGCCCAGGCCCGTGCCGTTGCCGATCAGGATCAGCGGGCGCTGTGCATTGCCTTCCAGCCGAAAGTTGCTGTGCGCACGCAGCCGCAGGGGTATGGCCGCCCCCACGGCCGCGCCCTGCGTGAGCCAGCCCGAGGCCACGCCCAGCGCCCCCTGGCCACCGGCCGCGCGGCGCGCCAGCAAGGAGAGTCGGCCGCGGCGCGCACCGGAGGCCACCGAACAAACGCGCGGGTGATCGGGGTCTTGGGGAGCGCGCACCTGCACCAGATCGCCCGACTCCCACGCCACGGCAGCGCCTGCAAGGTCTGCAGAGGGCACCAGTTCCAAGTGAAACACCGCCCCGCCCGCGCTGCCGGGGTTCAGGTGCGTGCGGCAGGCCAGCACCCAGTGGTCAAACTCGGGCGCCTGCCAGGCGGGCAAATCGCTGACATGGGCCACCTGCCCCAGGTGGTGCTGCCACTGCTGCAGCGCCTGGGCATCGCCGTTGTCCATCTCCACGGTGTCAAACAGGCGCGTGGCCCCGCAGCGCTGCAGCCACGCGTCCACCTGGCGCCCAAAGCCGCAAAAGTGGGTGTACTGCCGGTCGCCCAGCGCCAACAGGCCGTAATGCAAATGCGCCAGATGTGGCGCGCTGGCCAGGGTGTGGCTGGCAAAGGCTGCAGCGTGGTCGGGCGGGTCGCCCTCGCCGCAGGTGCTGACCACCCACAGCGCGCATCGCGCCTGGGCCAGCGCCTCGGGGGTGAGCTGGTGCACGGGGCACAGCTGCACGGGCTCTCCTGCGGCGTGCAGCAGGCGGGCGGTTTCCTCTGCCAGCTCTTGGGCCTGGCCGGTCTGGCTGGCGTACACCACCAGCAGGGCCTGGAGCCCCTCGCGCGCAGCAGCCAGCGATGCGGCTTGCGCCTGGGCCGCCTGGTGCTTGCGGCGCTCACGCCACCCCACGGCGGCGCACAGGGCGGCATACAAAGCCACCAGGGCTGCGGCAGCCGTCCAGCGCGCAGCACCCACCATCGCCAAGTCACCCAAAAGCCCCATGGAGTTTCCAAAAAAGTTCAACCCACCCGTGCGGGTGGTTCAGCCGCTCTCAATCCAGCCGTTCAAAAGCGTCGCTGGTGTGCACCACCAACCCCGCATCCGTGTGCTCGCACAGCAGCGCGGCAATACCGTGGCGCTGCGCAAAGGCCAGCCCCTCCTGCGGCCCCAGCACCGTGAGCACGGTGGCCAGGGCATCGGCCTGCATGCATTCGGCATGCAGCACCGTGACGCTGCTGAGCCGGTGCAGCACCGGCTCGCCGGTGCGCGGGTCCAGCGTGTGCGAATAGCGGCGCCCGTCCAGGTCAAACGCATGCCAGTGGTCGCCCGAGGTGGCCACGGCCCGATCGCACAGCGGCAGTACGCGGGGGGCAGCCTGCCGGGGCTGGTGCGCCCCATCGGTCACGCCTGCCCCATCGGTCACGCCTGCCCCATCGGTCACGCCTGCCATCTGCACCCGCCAGGGCTGCCCATCGGGGCGCTGGCCGCTGGCGCGCAACTCGCCGCCCACCTCCACCAAAAAATGCCCAAAGCCCAGGCGCTGCAGGGTGCGTGCCACCAGGTCCACCCCAAAGCCTTTGGCAATGCCGCTCAAATCCAGCTGCGCGCCGCCGGGCTGCAGCACGCAGCGCTCGGCCGGGCGCAGTTGCAGCCGCTCAAAACCCACACGGGCGCGGGCCACCTGCAACCGCTGCGGGTGGGGCAACTGGGCACAGTGGTCTGCCAAGGGGTTGGCACGCGGGCCAAAGCCCCAGGCATCCACCAGCGGGCCCACGGTGGGGTCCCACGCGCCCTGGCTGGCGCGCGACCAGTGCAGCGCGCACGCCAGCACTTCCATGAACTCGGGCGATATCACCTGCCAGGTGCCCGCCTCTGCGCGGTTGAAACGGCTGATTTCCGAATCGGCCTCCCAGTGGCTCATCTGCTGCACCACGGTGTCCAGCGCCTGCTGCACCGCAGCCTGCACGGGCTCCAGCGCCTCAAACCCCGGGTTGGCCAGGCGTACCGACCACGTCGTGCCCATGGTGGCGCCCGCCAGGGTGTGCAGCGCCGCAGGATCGCGCGCGCGCAGCCCTGCGGCCGGGCTGGTGGCGTAGCCAGCGGCTGCGGGGGCCAAAGGCGTGGTGGGCAAACCACCGGGCTGGCAACCGGCCCCATAGCGCACGCGAATGCGCGGGGCCTGGGGCGTGGTGTGCTGGGCGAACACGGGGTGCACCACGCTCAGGGCAGCACTTCCAGGGTGCCGACGTACGAAAGGCGGCGCTCCTTGGCCTGGGGCACCGAGGTCTTGTCGTCCTTCACATCAGCGTCCACCCAGTACATGCCAGCGGCTGGCCAGGTGATGCTGAACTGGCCCTGCGCATCGGTCTTGGCCTTGATCTCGCCGAGCTTGTCGCGGTAGCGCGAGCTGCCCGCCACCACCACCACTTCCACGCCTGCAGCAGGCTTGCCGTCCACATGGAAGGCGAAGGTGGCTTTCTCGCCCTGGGCCAGGTCGTTGGGGTGCGTCACGGGCACCAGCTCCAGCCCCTTGCCGCTGGCCTTGACGGCGCTGGGCTTGCCCACGGTGACATAGGTTTCCACCCGCCCGGCGGACTGGGTGACCTTCAGGTCTTGCGCATCGGCAGGCACTTCGGCGGCAAACTTTTCAGGGGTGCCGCGCCAGCGCTTGGGCTGCCCGGCCTTGTCCTTGTACGTGGCCATCAGGCCGCCATTGACCACAGCCAGGCGGTAGGTGCCGGGCTGGGTCAGGTTCAGGTCAAACACGCTGCGCAGCTTGCCCTTGTGGGCGTTTTCAGGGGCCAGTGTGGAACCGTCAGGTGCCGTCACCACCAGGTTGTCCAAACCCAGCGGCACGTGGTTGAAGAAGAACAGGTCGTTGGACACCGCAGCGTCCACGGTGATCCATTCCGCCTTGGACAGTACGGTACTTGAAGGCAGCAGCCACACGTTGTGGGCCTGGGCGGCCGAAGCGACCCCCAGCAGCAGCGCCACACCAGCGGCCAGGTGCGCCAGGCGGGCGCGTACAGGAACAGGAAATTTCATCAATGACTCCAGTTGAGCGAAGAGAACTAAATGAGCGAATCCAAAAAGGGGATGCACCGGGAGGCGTTCAGGGCTTCAGGTCCAGGGTGACCTCGCCCAGCTCGCTGCTGCCTGCGGCGCGCAGTTGCTGCGCCTTGGGCGCAGGCCAGGTGAAGGGCACCGACACCACCTCGCGCCCACCCACTTCGCGGGCGGCTTCCACCACCAGCTTGTAGTTGCCTGCGGGCAGTGCGGCCAACGGGTTCTTGCCTTCGGTGAACTGCAGCTGGTGCTTGCCTGCCGGGCGTGTGGGGCTGGTCACGCCATCGATGGGCATCTCCAGATCGCGCCCGGCGCGGCGCCACCACTGGCGCATGTCCTTGAGCCACTTGGTGCCCGTGCCCTCGGCATTCTTGAGCTTGACGTCGTACCAGACCGACAGCGTGGACGCCACGGTGTTGTCCGCACGCTCCAGCCAGATGGCCACGTAGGGGCGGTGGTACTCGGCCACGTCCAGGCGGGGGATTTCCACCCCCACATTCAGCCCCGCTGCAAAGGTAGGGGCGCCCAGGCACGCGCCCAGGGCCACGGTGTAGCGCAGTTTCGATGGGGAAGGCTTCAGCATAGGCAGGCTTTCTTTGGTACAGGTTCAGTGGATCAATGGACAAGCAGGAGCGCCAGCAGCGCAGGCACCACCAGGCCCAGCCCCACCATGGGCCAAGTCCAGGGGCGGTTGCCCGCGTGCATCTTCAAAATGAACAGGCCCGTGAAAGAGAACACCAGGCAGGCCACGGCAAACAGGTCGATGAACCAGTTCCAGGCCACGCCGGTATTGCGGCCCTTGTGCAGATCGTTCAGGTAGGCAATCCAGCCCCGGTTGGTGCTTTCGTACTCGGCCTCGCCGTCTTGCAGCCCCAGGCGCAGCCAGGCATCGCCGCCGGGGCGTGGCAAGGAGACATAGACCTCGTCGTCAGCCCACTCGGCCTCGCGCCCGGCCAGCGAGACACCCCACTGCGCGTGGGCCCACTGCGCCAGCTCGGGCGGCACGGCAGAGCGCTTGCCCGCACCCTGGGCCCGCGCTGACAGCGCCTGCTGCAGCGCCTGCGGTGCCTGGGCCTGGGCCCGCAAAACGCGGGGCTTGGATTCGATCTGTCCGGCGTGGTTGAGCGTGATGCCCGTCACCGCAAACAGCAGCATGCCCAGCAGGCACAGGGCCGAGCTGACCCAATGCCACTCGTGCAGGGTTTTGAGCCAGAAAGAGCGCCGCCGGTGGTCTTGTAACTTGGTCATGCCTGGGGAGAAAAGAACACGAGGCCGCCCCAACCCGCCTTGGAGAGGCGCAGCCCAAACCCGGCATTGTAGTTTTCAAAACGACAATCATTCTCATTTGCAAAAACTTTACACACCACATGCGGCGCAGCGAGTGGACTTCTCATCGTGACCGCAACGGTAATAACCCCTACAAGTCAGACAGCAAACTGACAGCTTTGCAAGTCACGATTACACCCATTACAAAAACTTCCAGGCATGTGCCCGCTCGCCGGGCTGCGTGACCTGGTGTGGAGCCGACTGCACCCACCCCCAAGAGCCCAGGGGTACAACAAAGCAGGGCCCACAGACACCCCAACCGTTCGTTGTTCCATCGTTCGTTGTTCCATCGTTCGTTGTCTGGGTGCAGGCTAGGGGCCCGCACCCGCTTCAGCCCATTTCGCAAGGACCCAAGGTTCCATGACCATGCAACGCAGACAGATCCTGGCGCGCAGCGCCGCAATGGCCGTCCTCCTGACCCCGCTGGCACCCGCCGCCCTGGCCCAGGCCACCGCACCGCGCCCCGGTGCACCCGCCGCCAAGGCAGCCAAGGTGGCGGGCACGCTGCGCATCGTCATCCCGGCCAACCCTGGCGGCGGCTGGGACCAGACCGGCCGCGCCCTGGGCGCCGCCCTCAAGGCCGTGGGTGCGGCCGACCAGGTCGAGTTTGAAAACATTGGCGGCAAGGGCGGCACGATTGGCCTGGCCAAGTACGCCGAAAAATACGGCAACGACGCCAACACGCTCATGATGGGCGGCATGGTGATGGTGGGTGCCGTGGCCCTGCAAAAGCCTGCGGTGGACATGGGGCACATCCAGCCCATTGCCCGGCTGACCAGCGATTACCTGGTCACGGCGGTGCCAGCGGCGTCCCCCATCAAAAACGGCAAGGACCTGGCAGAGGCCATGCGCCGCGACCTGCCTGCGCTGCCTGTGGCCGGGGGCTCCGCAGGCGGCGTGGACCACATCTACGCCGGCGTGCTGGCGCGCGCGGCCAAGGCCAAACCCGAAACCTTGGTGTACCGCCCGTTTGCCAGCGGCACCGAGGTGGTGGATTCGCTGCTCAAAGGCGATGCCGCCGTGGGCATCTCGGGCTACAGCGAGTTCAGCGATGCCCTGGCTGCGGGCAAACTGCGGGCCATCGGCGTGTCGGCGCGGCGCAATGCGTTTGGCATCCCGGCCTTCAAAGACCAGGGCATTGACGCCGTCATGGCCAACTGGCGCGGCGTGTTCACCGGCAAGAGCGTGAGCCCCGCCCGCACGGCCGAGTTGCTGGCGGCGGTGGAGCAGGCCACCCACCACGAAAGCTGGCTGCAAACGCTCAAGCAAAACCGCTGGGAAGCCTCCTGGCTGGCAGGCAAGGACCTGACCGAGTTCATGGAGCTGGACCTGACCACCGCACGCGTGATGGTGTACCTGCTCAAGCTCAAGGCCTGAGCCCACTCCCACCACTCCCATGCCCCCGCTGACTCAGCCCCCTCCTGCGGGGTGCGGGTCAGCACGGCCCATCTGGCAGGTGTTGTAAGCCCCCCTCACCCGCCCCCCCGCCCAGCCCCGCTTGCGGGGCGCCGCCGCCCTCGGCACACTGGATTGAGCCCAGGTGTTTTTCGGGATCGATGCGCAGCCAGGCAGGCAGCGCCCATGCCAGAGAAGCCCGGGGCCGCAGTGCATCCCCCAGTACTCCATTTCACCAAAACATTGACATGAAATCGCGCCTTTGTCCGCCATGCTGCGTTGCAAATCCTCGCGATAGCTACAGCTATCACTGCGGTTTGCGCCTTGCTTGGCAAACAAATGCATCGATTTCATTTCGTCAAACTTTTGATGAAACGGAGTACCCGTTGAACCCGCTCTCTGACCCGCGAGGCTTTTTATGAAAATGTCCCACTTCTCCATTGGTGCACGCATGGCGGGAGCGCTTGGGCTGGTGCTGGCGCTGTTGATTGGTGCTGCGCTGTTTGGCATTGCCGCGTTGTACAAAACCCTGGGCACCTACGACAGCACCGTGCTGCAGCGCGTGGCGCAAGAGCGGGCCGTGAGCCGCATGGAAAGCGAATTCAAAACCCAGGTGCTGGAGTGGAAGAACACGCTGCTGCGCGGTGAAGACGCCCGCAAACGCGAGCTGCACTGGGGCGCCTTCCAGGCCAGTGAGAAGCGAGTGGCCGAGGCCGCAAAGGCACTGGAGCCCCAGCTGACCGATCCGCAAGAAAAAGCAGCGCTGCAAAAATTCACCGAGGCACACACGCAGATGGCCCAGGGCTACCGCAAGGGGTTTGAAGTCTTCCAGTCCCTCGGGTTTGTGCCTTCCGCAGGCGATGCCGATGTGGCCGACATCGACCAGGGCCCGGCCAAATTGCTCACCGCGCTGAGCGAGCAAGTGGCCACCAGCAGTGCCGCCATTGCCCAGGAAGCCGCACAGGACGCACGCCACGCGCTGGTCAGCAGCCTGGTGGCGCTGGCGCTGGTCACCGGGCTGGGCGTGGTGGCCGGGCTGGTGCTCACCCGCTCGGTGGTGCGGCCGCTGCGCGAGGCGGTGTCGGTGGCGCACAAAGTGGCTGCGGGCGACCTGACGTCGACCATTGCACTGGAAGGCCAGGACGAGCCCGCCCGCTTGCTGCAAGCCCTCAAGGCCATGCAAGAGAACCTGGAGAACGTGGTGTCTGGCGTGCGCAGCAGCGCCGAGAGCGTGGCCAGCGCCAGCGCCGAAATCGCCCAAGGCAACGCCGATCTGAGCATGCGCACGGAAGAGCAGGCCTCGTCGCTGGACGAGACCGCTTCGTCCATGCAGCAGCTGCAGCAAACCGTGCAGCAAAACGCCGCCAACGCCCAGCGCGCCAGCGAACTGGCCCGCAACGGATCGGCCGTGGCCGAGCGCGGCGGCGCCGTGGTCGAGCAAATGGTGCAGGTGGTGCAAGGCATCCAGGAAAGCTCGCGCCGCATTGCCGACATCATTGGCGTGATCGACTCGATTGCCTTCCAGACCAACATCCTCGCGCTGAACGCCGCCGTGGAAGCAGCCCGAGCCGGCGAACAAGGCCGGGGCTTTGCCGTGGTGGCCAGCGAGGTGCGCAACCTGGCCACCCGCAGCGCCAGCGCCGCACAAGAGATCAAGGCCCTGATCCAGGCCAGCGTGGAGCGCGTGCAAGCGGGCTCAGCCCTGGCCCAGAACGCGGGCGGCACCATGGCCGAGGTGGTCGCCTCGATTCGCGGGGTGAGCGAGCTGATGCAGGAGATCAGCCACGCCAGCAGCGACCAGACCAACGACATGCAGCGCGTGACCCAGGCCATCGTGCGCATGGACGAGGCCACCCAGCAAAACGCTGCCCTGGTGGAAGAAAGCGCGGCCGCCGCAGGCAGCCTGAGCGGCCAGGCCAGCGAGCTGGTGCAGGCCGTGGCGGTGTTCCGCGTGCGGCACCCGGGCTCCCACGCACCGGCCTTGTTGCGCTGAGGATCAGGGCAAAGGCTGCGGCCTATTTGCTCATATATTCATAGCTACCAGCGCTCTATCCATAAGCGTTAGAGGCCAAAAATACCTGAATAACGGCCTGCCCCAGACTGCGCACCCCACCCGTTCGGGCTGAGCCTGTCGAAGCCAGGGCTTCTATTGCAAGCAGCCCTTCGTCAGGCTCAGGGCGAGCGGTCTATTGAAGGCAGTTAACCCACAAGGCCAAAACGCCCTCAACCTCCGCCTCAATCCACCTTCACGTTGGCGGCCTTCACCACCTGCGCCATGCGCGCCGCCTCGCTGCGGAAGAAGGCGGCAGCGGCGTCGGGTGGGGTGAGCTTGATCTCGTAGCCCTGGGCGATGAGGGCATCGCGCGCCTCGGGCATGTCCATGGCAGCTTTGAAGCCGTTGAACAGGCGGGCCAGTTCTGCCTTGGGCAGGCCCGCAGGCGCCACCGGGGCGATCCAGCCGTCCAGCTCGTACGCGGGCAAGCCTTGCTCTGCAATCGTGGGCACGCCGGGCAGCGACGGCACGCGCGTGGCCGTGGTCACGCCCAAGGCGCGCAGCGATCCCGACTTGATGTGCGCGGCCGCAGGCGCCACCGCCACCACGGCCAGTTGCACCTGGCCACCCAGCACGTCGTTCATCAGCGGGCCCATGCCCTTGTAGGGAATGTGCTGGATGGCGACCTTGGCCTGGTCCACGAACATGGCTGCGCCCAGGTGCAGGATGGTGCCGTTGCCCGACGAGCCGTAGTTGAGCACCCCGGGCTTGGACTTGGCGTAGGCGATCAACTCCTGCACATTTTTGGCAGGCACCGACGGGTGGGCCACCAGCACAAACGGCGTGGCGCCCAGGATGGTGATGGGCGCAATGTCGGCCAGCGAATCGAACGGGATGTTCTTGTACACGCTGGGGTTGACCACATGGTTGTTCGACACCACGCCGATCACCGAACCGTCCTTGGGCGCCCGCACGATCTGCGTGGTGCCGGTGATGCCGCCCGCGCCGGGCAGGTTCTCAATCACCACCGGCTGGCCCAGCCCCTTGGCCAGGCTGTTGCTGATGGCGCGGATGGCGCCATCGGCCCCCGAGCCTGCAGACAGCGGCAAGATGATGCGCAAAGGCCGGTCGCCCAGGCTTTGCGCCCGCACCAGGCCTGGGCGGGTGATGGCGGCAGCGCCCAGGGCGGCGGCCCCCAGCCACAGCGCTTGGCGACGGGTGGGCAATGCCGGAGATGCGGGGGTGGCAGAGGGAGCAAAGGGGCCGCACAGGCCTGGGGCCAAGGCGTTCGAGACGTTCGGGGGCTGTTTCGTCATGGTGTTGTCTCCGTTGTGGTGGTCCATCCGCCGTGGGCCGCGCAGTCTGTTGCTGTGCTGGTTCCAGGCGGGGGTGTTCAGGCAGTTCAGGCAGTTCAGGCAGTTCAGGCCACAGCGCCCGCCTGCTGCAGGGCCTGCACCTGTTCTGCCGTGTAGCCCAGCTCTTGCATCAAAGCTGCCGTGTGCTGGCCCAGCACCGGGGGCTGCAGGCGCACGCCCAAGCGCTGGCCGTCCATGGCCAGGGGCAGCAGCGTGGTGCGGGCGGTCTGCCCGGCGCGCTCGCCGTCGGGCAATGTGATGTCGGCCAGGCCGCCAGTGGCATTGAGGTGCGGGTCGTCCAGCAACTGCTCGGGCCGCGAGATGGGGGC
>RRZU010141372.1_pt1 | contig 10051 bp, 5 predicted proteins | sample 2165561 | NCBI WGS metagenome assembly RRZU01 (sample SAMN10456909, study PRJNA506462) | wastewater metagenome | isolation source: wastewater sludge | place: USA: Moscow, Idaho
TTTATGAAGATAATTTGCAAAAAAAGATTTACCGTTTTCTTTAGAATTTTTATAACATTCATCACAATTAACTTCTGTAACTAGTCCGAAAATGGGGCTAGCCATTTTAGAGAAAAAATCAAAGTGTTCTTTTCTTTTCCAGTTAGTTAAGTCAATCTTTTTCATTAATATTTTGTTGCATTAAGTTATTGAATTTAGGCTGTTTTTTACAATTATTGCCAACGTTCGAGCGGATTTGTGAAGTTCCACGAAGGAAGTTTGCTTCCGTTCTTGGGATTTTGCAAATTCACAGATGTGCGAAGTTCGGAGCCGATTATTTTCTATCAAAGATAAAATTTCTTGCGAGAAATAAACGTGTATTTACCACAAAATTCGCAATCTTGCCAAACGCTTGTTGGCAGCAGTAAAAATTAATTTCCAAACAGTTCGCTTTCTTCAGTCAATTTAAAATTTTCTACTTGTGTTAAGAATTCCATTTGTGGTTTTATTACGTCATTAAACGCCAAAATATTAAATCCTAAATCTTCAAGATTAACTAAGCACCAATTTTTACTTTCTGAATATAAATATATGCTAGCATCAAATCTTGTATTCTGCATTTCTTTTAAGAATTCTTCTTTAGAAATATTGAATAAATTATCTTCAATATTGTATCTGTAATTATCTTCCCAATACATGATTAGATTTTCATTTTCAGGAATTTTTTCCAATATTAAAGATAAGCTTTCTTTGATTTTGCTTTCTAAAAGTCTTATTGCTCTTGTATTCCAGGGTAATTTTCCATCATTTTTGTAATCATGGTAAGGAATTTTGAATTTTCTAAAGATTTCTTCTGTTGCAATTTCTACAAATCCAGTTTCAGAGTCTTCATTAAATATTTCAGGATAATGATGCCAAATCTCTCTATTGTTTTTTATTTCTGTTTCTGATTTTGCATTTTGGATAAAATCATTAAAAGGAAAATTTTCAATTATACCAAGTTTCCAAGTTAATCCTACGTAATTGTCAAATTTTGGAAGGAAATTAGAAATTTTCAATGGATGAGAAACATTTTGCCATTTTATAGCACTTTCTAACCATTCGTTAATTTTTGGAGATTCTATTTTCTGCACGTTTTTTGATTTATTGCTGCCAACGGTTCGGCGCTTGGCGCAGTGGCGGATTTCGGAGCACAAAATTGTCAATATACCACAAAAGTTGATGCGAGGTAGAGTGTTCAATTAACCACTTCACCCGCCATTGAGCCAAACGCCTGTTATAGCCAGTGGTTCTTGTCAGTCGTCCTTGCAAACCATTGTCAATATTGAGTTTCTTTGTCATTGAGTGTCGGCTGAGCGTTGTGTTTTTTTATTTTTTTGAAGCGTTGGGATTTTTTTAAAAACAATTTTGTCTGCGTTGGCGAAAAGCAAACTCTTTTGCAAACTTTGGTTTGTGTGTCGGCTTGTGCTGTTTGCAAATGTGCTTGCTTTTGTGTGTTGGCTTTAAAATATATCCTCTTCCTTTTCTCTTTTTGTCTGAACTACTTTCGTTTCTGTTTCTTGCTCATTTATTTCCAATTTTTCTGTATTTCTTTCTGAACTTGCTGGTCTTGCTCTTGTAGTTGCCCAATCACGAAGTCCGTCAATTTTTCGTTTCATTGTCTGTGCAAGCGGAACAATTTGTTCAATCACTTTTTCTAAATGCCTTATTGATATTTGCGACTTTTCAGCATCTTCCACATAAGAAAGAAACATTGCTTCTTTTACGGCTTCTTCAATCTCTGCACCATTAAAGTATTTAGACAATTCAGCTAATCTATCAATGTCAGAAATATTGGTTTGACTGTGTTTGTTCAAGTGAATTTGAAAAATATTTTTACGTTCTTCTTGTGTTGGCAAGTCCACAAAAAATATTTCGTCAAATCTACCTTTACGAAGTAATTCAGGCGGTAAGTCGCTAATGTTGTTAGCTGTTGCCACAACAAATACAGGCTTTGTTTTTTCTTGCATCCAAGTCAGAATTGTTGAAAATACTCGTGAATTAGTTCCTCCGTCTTTTTCGCCACCTCCAACACTTAATCCTTTTTCTATCTCGTCAATCCACAAAACGCATGGTGCAACGGCTTCTGCCGTAGCAATAGCAAGTCGGATATTATTTTCACTACTTCCAACTTCTGCTTGAAAAACTTTTCCAATGTCAAGTCGCAAAAGTGGTTGTTTCCATTCTGTTGCTACACATTTTGCCGTCAAACTTTTTCCGCAACCTGGAACACCTAAAAGTAAAATTCCTTTTGGTTCTTTTAATCCGAAATTTTTTGCTTTTCTTTCAAACGCTTTGCTTCGTTGTTTTAGCCAAAGTTTCAAATTATTCAACCCACCAACATTTTTTTCAAGTTCTTCATTTACTTGGTAATAGTCAAGGATACCACTTTTCTTAATGATTTGTTCTTTTTCGTTGGAAATAATTCGTGTTGCGTCCTTGCTATTTAATCCAACTTTTTGTTTTGCTAATCTAAACGCCAAATCTGCTTCCATATCTGTCATTCCCAAAGCTGAATCAATAAGATATTTTTCAAGGTCTGGATTTACTTCTGCTTTGTCTTTCACAACGTCTAATCGTACTTGTAAATCATCTCTGTCAGGTAAAGGAACATTAACAATCGTAACGTATTTTTCTAACTCATCAGGAAGTTTAAGAAATGGCGACATTAAAATCAAATGCTTGTCGTATGCTTTAAGAATGTTGGTTAGTTTTCTTAAATAAACAATAACTTTTTCATCTCTGAAATACTTATGAAAATCTTCTACAAGAAAAATTTCCTTGCTGCTATTCGTTGAACTTTCAGTATCTCGTTTGATAAATTCAAGTAATTCCTGATAACCTTTTGTTTCACCGTGAGCCTTGTGTTTTTCAATTTTTTCAAGTCTGTTACTTTGAGTTTTAATATGAGATTGAAGCCCGTCAACATTATCCCAAGTGTGAAATGAATAGTCTAATTCAAACGCTATTCTGCGAAGTTTTTGCATTGCTCTGCCATATTCCGAAGTTGCAAGATAAAGCAAAGGATAATTTGCTTTGAGCATATCTTTGATGTCGTCAAATGTTTTGTCCATATCGTTAGTTTTTTGCTTTGATTTTATTGTTTACTGTGCAATAAGATTTTGTTTTGTAGCGTTCGGGAACTTCCTTTCTTTTTATTTCAATTCCTTCTCTACGTTGTGTTCCAAATGCAGAATCTATTTTTAGCATTGCTTCATCAGCAAGTTTATGAATGTCTTCTGGAATGTAATTTGAATCAGTAACAACTGTTCCGTCATTTAAAATTGTAAACTGAATTTCAGTTCGTTTTTCATCTTCGTTTTCTATTTTGGAAACGCCAACCATATAAAACCTTTCTACTTCTTCGTTGTTGGCAACAAAGTCATAATCTCTTTTGAAAGTAAAGCCAACGCCTTCAAATTCTTTTAAAATAGTTTCTTTGGCATAAACAACATTTAGTTTGAAAAATACTCCTTGCAATTCTGCAACAAATTCTTTGGCATTTTTCATATAATAACTGTTATAGCTTACAGTGTCGCCTTTTACTTTTAGTAAATATTCGCCCCGCAAATCTTCTTTTTGATTTGCATTAAGTACAATAAGTTCGTTTTGTCGGATTTCATATTTCCAACCTAACTCATTACAAGCCTTTATTAAAACTTCCTGATTCATCACTTGCGGATTTTTCAGGAATTTGGAAGATTCAAAACAAGACATAATTTTAATTTTTTAAGTTTATAAATGTAGAAACAAAATCATCATAATTCATTACTTGCATTTCAACTGTTTTAGCTTTTTCCTGTAAGCCATTATCATTTGTAATTAAAATTCCGCTTTTGTCTTTGTACATTAAAGCTGTTGCAAGAATGATATTGTCGGGTGATTTTTTGTTGAAGTCAATAGGCAAGAATTTCACATTAGCTTTTGCACGATGAACATTTTTTGCCTTTGAAATTGCTTTAATACTTTTTACAGCAATATTTTTCAGTTGAGCATCAGTTTTAAATTTATCAAGCTCGTCTATTACTTTTCCTGCAATTACGATTTTGTGTTTAGCCGGTATTTTCGATATAATTTCAGGGTCTTTAAAGAAAATATTGGTGTCAACGACAAAAGAATAAACTCTTTTTACTTCTTCAAATTCTTCTTTTTTGCTCTGAATAATCTGTTTTATTCGTTCACTTTTAGCAAACACTTCCGAAGTATCGTAAAGAATTTCCGATTTTACGAATTCAAATTCTTTACAAATATTGTCTAACTCGTTTTCTGTTTCAAGTTTTGCCAACTGTAATTCTATTTCATCAAATTGTTGATTCAATTGTTCGTCCAATTTTTCAATTCTATCGTGTCTAAAAACTTCAATAAGCTCTAATGTCTGATTAACAATTTCATTGCCTTTAAATGGCAAAAGTTTTAGTTCGTAAAACTCCAATTCTTCCAACTGCTCTTTGGTTACAGATTCTTGAATATCTTCGTTAATTGTTATCGTTACTTCGTTGCAAAGTCTTGTCGAATATTCACCTGAAAATCTTTCAAGAAAGAGTTTTTCCGTTTTTTCTGCTCTTGAATCCCAATTTCTCTTTTGGAAAAATGCCTTATTAAAACCATTTAAAGTTTTGGTTATTGGTTCAAAATAGTGAGAATCAGATTCTGTTTTTGCTATGAGAAAAAGTGAGTTCACTTTTAGCTGTATAACATATAAATTAACAACTTCTTCGGCTATGTTTTGAAGTTGCTCAAATGATTGCCCTAACGATTCATCAAGATTGCTTGGGAAAATGAAAAAGAATCTTGAATCAGTATTTTCAGTTTGCTGAACTATTTTACTTAATGTCTGATAAATATTTGTCGAGATACTTGGTAAACACAAAAAGAATTCAATTTTCTTTTTCGGGTCAAAAACTTCGTTTAGACAAGATAAAAACAACTGCTCATCAATAAACTCGTCTTTGAGTAGATTTGATTTTTCTGTGATTATAGTCGTGTTTGTATCATATCCCAAAAGTTGGTTTAAATAACTCTTTGAAAAGTCATTTGTATTTTCTGTTGTTTGTCTTGTTTTTAATTCGGAAAGCAAAGTTTGTTTTACTTCCTCATTTTCATTTACCCATTGGTCAAATTGCTTGTGAATATTTTTGTTTGCAGTATCGTAACAATAAAATTGATACGAATTGTTTTTTACGTTAAACGTAATTGCAACAGGAAATTCAACATAAAAATTTTGTTGTCGTTGCAATTCTGCATCTGTGAAAGAATATTGCTTTTCAGGGTTGTAAATTTCAGGAATTTGAATTGATGCAATTTCTTTCAATGCAGAATCGTCAATCAAATCAACAGCAAATTGTTTATTTGAAGTTGATCCTTGCACAAATTCAAAATACTGTTTGGCTTGTTTGTGGTTGCCCGTTGTGTGGTCAAAGAAAATTGTAAACGGTTTATTTTCTGTAATTCTAAATTTACTTTTCTTTTCAGCGTATTCTCTGCCTGTTGATGTTAGTCTGCAACTTGAAAAGTTTATATCGCCTCCGTCAATCATTCTTCCAAATTCTTGTGATGAAAGTGATCGAAGTGCTTCGGTCAATATTTCTTTTTCAGCTAAGTCAAGAATTTTGTTTGGGTTTACATTCATTCCTAAAATGTCTCCAATTTCTTCGAGACTTAATGAGTTTTCAACTTTAAGTAATTCGCAAATTACTTTATCAAAAGGGTTGAAGGGAATTGCTTCTGTGCAAGTCGCTTTAAACTGTGCTTTGGTGTAATGAAAAGCAAAGGGAATATGACCGAGATAAATTTCGGCATTATTCATTTCTTGTGAAATGCACTTGTAAATTTCTATGTCAATATCATTGCTCATTTATACTTACTTAAAGTTTTATAGTCTTCAATAATTAAACCCTCTTTACGAATAATGTCAATCGCATTTTTGTAAATAGCATTTCCATTTTTGTCTTTGTAGTTCTCAAAGAATTTGAGATTACCAACAACAATTAAAAGCCGTCTTGCTCTTGAAAGTGCTACATTTAAACGTTCGGGTGCTTTTGCAAAACCGATGTCAGCATTTTTTTCAATCAAACCGCCTTTAATCAATTTATCACTTCTTACTGTTGAAACGATAATGATATTTCGTTCCATTCCCTGAAATTTATCAACGGTTTTCAAACGAATTGGTAAGCCCAAATCTTTTTGAGCGTATCGTCTTACATCTTGTAGTTTTTTCACTTGATGACCGTAGAAACTGATAATGCCAATTTCTTGTTCCTGCAAGCGTTTATCATCATTTTTGATTTTACCCAAATGATTAAAATACTCCTCAAATCCTTTTGAGTTTTTCAGGTATTTCAAAACGTTTTTTACAGTTTCAACTTCTTTTTCGTTTACTCTTGATGTTCCGCTTAGTTCTTCGGGTTCGTTTACATTTATCCAAATCGTATGAATATCGGGCTTGATAAAACCTTCATTCCAAAAGCCGTGATGTCTTGAAAATGGATTGTTCAAATCCTCTGTGTCTGCGTTTTCAATCAATTCTTGTGCAGGTTCAAGCCCTTCGTCTGTTTCACCAGTGTAAAATTGTTTGATTACATTGTTGATTTTGGGGTGCATACGATATTGAATATTCAACCGTGCTGCAATTGATTTGGGAACTTTCGGGTTCATTATCAGTCGTTCAAACTGACTTGTTTCGACAAATTCTTTGTCTATTTCTTCTGCAAGTTTTACCGCTCTTTCGCTTTTTAGTTCCGACAATGCTTCTTTAAACTCTTTTTCATTGAGCATTGGTGGTAATTGCTTATGGTCACCTATTACAACAGATTTTTTACCAAAGCAAAGCGGTAAAAGCATTTCAGGCGGTGTCGCCTTACTTGCTTCGTCCATTATTACTGTGTCAAATTCAACAGGAATCCAATTCCTTTTTTTAGTTGGTTCTTCTTTAAATTCAGGTTTAGAATTAAATATGAACTGATAACTCTTTGAAAAATCTCCACTACCACTTGAACTACAAGTGCTACCTACCACATTAGCATATTTGAAATACTTTTCTTTGAAAAGTTGTTTTACGCTTGTTTCGGACTGTGTTAGTTCAAATGCCCAATCTTTAAGAGCCGAGGCGTATTTCGGATTTATTTCTTTGTGTGATTTTTCAGCAATACGATTCATCCAAATTTGAACAGCATTGTTGTATGGATTATCAGGTGCGATTTCTTCTTCGTCCTCGTTTTCCTCTAAAGAATCTTCTTGAAAATCAACTGCCACAAATTTTTCATCAATCCATTTCATTATCCTATTGAATGAATATTTTTTTCCTTCTTCTTCAAATTTGGTGTCTTTTCCAAAACGCAAAGGCTTTACAAGTGTATGCTCTTTATTCAAAAGTTTTTCAATAGCATTATCTACCGCTAAATTTGTTTCAGATGTAAGCAAAACTTTTTGCTCTTGATTTTGGCTGATTAGTTGCCAAATCAATTCTGCAATTACAGTTGTTTTGCCCGTTCCTGGCGGACCTTGCAACAAACACAAATCTCTTGCGTGTAAAGCAGATAGGATTGCTTTACGTTGCGAATTATTTAGTTTTAAAAGTTCATTTCGCTTAACTCTATTCCATTCTTCGCTATCAGGCGAAATGTCTTTAAAAACTTCTTCGGCTTTACTAGAATCAAAAATAAACTGCCCTAATTTTTCATTAACGGCTTTGCCGTTAGGTTTGTCAGTCGGTGCAACAACCTTTGTCATTGCTTGTTTTAGCCAACCTATTTTTGCTTGGTCGCCAATTAAGTTTGGTTCAACCTGATTGATAGGTTTCTTTTCCTCAACGTATTCAAGTAATTGTTTGGCTAACTTTTGCTCGTCTTTTCTTCTTGTTGAAATTGAGAAAATCAAACTTGATAAGTCAGATTCTTGTGCAATCAGTTTTCCGATTGATAAATATTTTTTTCTGTTTCCTTCTTCTCCAATAGGAACTTGAAAATCAACATTTGCAAGGTCGCCAATTCTTTCAAAGAAAACTTGTTTCTCTGTTTTGTTCTTTAATAGGTTGGTTTTAACCTTAAATTTAAAGTCGGGTTGTTCGGGTGAAATAGTAAATTGAAATTTATTTATCGCTTGCAGTTTTCTCAATTTCTCTAAACATTCTTCTTTTGTTTCAAAGTCGTAAGAAATTGTTCCCATTAAAGTATTCGTTTCAACTTTAAAATCAAGCGTATAAATATCTCGTTTGATGTCGTTCCAAAAATCTTCGGTAAAATTGGAGGCAAATCCTTGTTTACTATATTTCCTTTGAAACACATAAGATTTACGCATTAAGACATTTTCTTTACCGTAAATTTTTTGTAGTGTTCTTGCAAAAATGGTTAAATCAAATTCATCTTCTCTATATACAGTAAATATGTTGTTGGTTGGTTTGGGTAAAAGCAATTCAGGAACGTTTGTTCCCTTAGAAAATTTATCGCCAAAAGTTAGATGATACTTTGTATTGAGTTTAGAATTTGTGATAATGTCATTTCCATTATTGATTACCTTAAAATCGCCTTTAAATTCTCGCAGTTCATAATTTTGGCTATCTAAATAGCCAACTAAATGATGTACTGGAATATCAACTGGCGTAACAACTAATTTTTGATGTCCTTTTTCGTTTTTTTTATCAAAGACAAAAATTCCAAATCCTGCATTACGAAAATAGTTATTTACTCTTTCGGAAATGTTTAAAGGTTTTAATTTTAAAATTGTTGCAATTCCTTTTTCTCGTTCAATTTTGTCCTTGAACTTTTTATGTATTATCGCATCAAGTCCACGATAGATGTCGTCAAATTGTAAAAATATATTTCCTTCATCATCAAACGTTTCGTTTATACTAAACTCGTTCAGTAATTCTTCTTCAACGTCTTTGTATTCCGAACTATCATCAACAAACAGATCAACTTTGAACTTGTATCGTGTCGTTTCTCCACTATCATTTTTTACTTCAAAGGGCTGATGATACTTCTTGACCTTAAAAGGTTGGGCGTTTCGTTTTAAAAGAATGTCTTGTGCTTCAATCCATTTTTCCCAAATTTCACGGTCGTTTTCAATTTTAGTTTTAGGAAGAATATCAAGTTTCTTAACTCTGTCAAATAAACTAACCTGTTCCCTGATTGGAAACCTTGATTCGTTTATGTCAATGAATACAAGTTTGCAAGATTCTTCAATGAAATATTCTTTTTCTTCGGGAATATAAATTGGCTGAACTATCCGTGATTTTTTATTGCTTTTAACCTTGGCTTTGTAGCTGAAAGTTTTTTCGTCCCAATCAACGTAAAGTTCAAATTGAAATTCTTCGTCTGTTAAAGGAATAATAATTTTCTGTTCGTTGTCCTTTACTTTCAGAAAATAACATTTCAGTTCTTGTCCGTCAATAAGGTTTTTAAGTTGTTCAAATGTCTTTTGATTAGAGTTGTCAAAATCGGCAATAATTTTATCGTGCCAACGAACAATCAGTTCAATGGCATTACCCGCTCCAAATATGTCCTCGTGTATTGGCATCTGAAAATTTAAGAAAGTTGAAAATTGTATTTGATTGTGGGCTGGAAAAATTGGCTCTTTTGGTTTTGCGAAGCGGTCGCATTGTGTGTCGGGGCAAAACCAAATGTGCCAATGTGCGGTTGGCTAAAATTGTTTTTAAAAAATGTGTGTTGGGAAAAAAATAAAAAACATAGAATAGGCAATGAGTGTTGGCTTACTCGTTGTCCGTTCGTAGTATGATCTGTATGTCGTTCACTTTTCAAAATGGTTTGTCTTAGTTTTACTGTTTAAATTTTGTTCGTCTGTTCGTTGTTTGCACGGTCGTCATACCATTGGCTATAACGTTTTGCAGCTTGGCGAAGTGGCGGATTTTAAAGCACTTACTTACATTTTAGCACTAAACTTCATTTGAAAACCAAATGTTCAATTTAGTACTAAACCCGCCATTTTGCCAAACTGATGTGCTTGTTGCACAACTCAAATATACAAAAAACTTTTACAAATATTATACTTTCAAAGCATCAATAACTCAATTTTAAAA
>RRZU011783127.1_pt1 | contig 10051 bp, 8 predicted proteins | sample 2165561 | NCBI WGS metagenome assembly RRZU01 (sample SAMN10456909, study PRJNA506462) | wastewater metagenome | isolation source: wastewater sludge | place: USA: Moscow, Idaho
CAGCAAAGCGATCACGTTGGGAGGACTCAAAGCCTGGGAACTGCGCTACCAGGTGCGGGTCGACTATCGCGCCAAGATTCCCGGCGACAACGTGGAGTTGTTGGTGGTGCAGCACACCGACGGCTCGCGCAGCGTGCTGATGACGTTCGCCACGATCGGCGACGCCGAGACCCAGAAGCAGGTGGACGGAGCCCGCGCGGGTCTCAGGGTCGAGAAGCGCTGATCCTATCGCCGGTCGAGCGTGTCGAGACCCGCGGGACCAGGGGTTTCACCATGCCTGACCAACGGATTCCGCGTTCAGCGCTTTCGTAGCGGTGTCGACCGGACGGCTGTGCCGGGGACCTCCGATCGTGGTGATGCGGCCGGCGCCGTCGACCAGGAGCCCGGCATGGCGGTCGAGGGTGGCGATCCAGCCTGCCGCGCGGACGCCCTGGCTGAAGGCGGCGGTGGCGTACGCATCGGCCCAGGTGAGTTCGGGCCCGATGACGGTGGCCGACAGAAGGCCGGACGCGGGCCGTCCGGTGGCCGGGTCGGTGATGTGCCGACCTCGCGCGGCCACTCCGGAGGTGGCGATGGCGCCGGTGCGCAGGGTGAGCGTGCGCAGCACCCTGGTGCGGTCGCGGGGGTCCTCGATGCCGATGGTCCAATCCGGGGTGTCCGTGCGGCTGCTGTGGACGGCGATGTCGCCGCCGGCGTTGATCATGGCGTCGTGTGGGCCGAGGGGGCCCAACTCGTTGAGGAGCCGCGAGAAGGCCTGCTCGACGGCCCAGCCCTTGACCAGGCCGGTGGGATCGAAGCGGGGCCGGCTGTGGGGTCCGGGAAGCCAGGCGCAGAAGGCGCCGCCGGTGCGGTGGGCTGCGAGTTCGCAGAGGGCTGCGACGTGCCTGATTCGGGGGTGGGCGTCAGACAGCTGGTCGCGTCCGTCGCGGATCCGGCTGACCGGACTGTCGGGCTTCCAGGTGCTGAACATCGCGTCGTCGGCGCGCAGCGCGTCGAACGCCCGCTCGACAGCTGCCGCAGCGGTCAGGCCACGAGCGTGGGGGCCCCGTAGATGGATGCTGACCGGCAGGCCCATGATCTGTGCCACGTAGGCCCGTCTGGGCAGGTCGAGCACCGGTGTGGTCACTTGAGGTGCGCCTGGTCGATGGCGGACTGCAGTGACTCGATGTAGCCGTCGCTGGTCACCGTGGCGCCAGAGACGGCATCGATGTTCGTGGACTGGGCATCGACGGCCTCGGCGTTCAACTGCGGGATCGCGTACGCATTGATCTGCTGATCCTTCGGATTCGCCGTCGGGTACTCGATGGCGTCTGCAGCGGTGATCGTGCCGTCCTTGACGGTGATCCGAACCTGGACGGTGCCCCAGCGGGTGTCGACGGCGTCACCGGTGAAGGTTCCGCTGCTCGTCCCGGACGACGGGGACGCCGAGGCCGAGGGAACCGACGGTGTGGTGGCGGTGCCGGCATTGGGTGTGGTGCCGCCCCCGGCCGTCGGTTCGCTTCCGGCGTCCGTTCCGGTTGTGGTGGCGGCTGTGCTGTTGGTGCTGGTGTGATAGCTGAACAGCAGAATCAGGCCGCTGATGGTGCTCATCGCGGCGACGACGATCTTGCGCATGGTGTTCCTTTCGGGCGGCCGGGTTACCAGCTGAACCGTTCGGTGTGGATCCGCGCGGCCGGGACGCCGCAGTCGAGAGCGGCCCGTTCGGCGGCGTCCATCCAGGCCGAGGCGCCGCACAGGTAGACGTCCTGGTCTGCGATGTCGGGTACGAGTTGTTGCAACGCCTGCGCGTCGGTGAGGTGTGCGGCGGCTTCGGGCAGCCAGGTGTCGCGTCCGGGTATCCGCCGTCCGAGGATGTGGAACACCCGGGCGCCCCGGGCCCGGGCGAGCGTGTCGATCTCGGCGGTCGCCGCCACATTGACCTAGAAGCGTGCCCGATAGATGAGGGTCACGTCTCCGGGCCCCTGCGGGAGCGCCTCGAACAGGGAACGGATCGGGCTGATTCCGATCCCGGCGGCGATCAGGGTGACCTTCGGCCGGGTTCGCACGCCGGGATGCAACCGCCCGTAGGGGCCCTCGATGAGTACCCGCGTGCCCGGCCGGAGCGCGGCCAGCGCATGGCTGCCGTCGCCCAGGTCCTTCACGGTGATGCGCAGCGTCCCGCCGTCCGGTGCCGCCGAAAGCGAGTACGGGTGGGCCCGCATCCAACCCGGCCCGGTCATGAACCGCCAGTTGAAGAACTGGCCCGCCGATGCCCGCAGCCGCTCCAGGTTCCGGCCACTGATGATGACCGACACCACGTCCGGGCTCTCGGCCAGCACCACGGTCACCCTTAGGTCGTGGCGCACGCTGCGCACGATCGGCAGACCGACCCGCCAGATCAGGATCGAACCGGCTGCGGCGGCCCACAGCGTCCACCAGTAGACGGTGGCGGCCGGGTTGCCGACGAAATCCTGCCCCGTCCACAGCATGTGCGGAATCGCCAGCCCGACACCGAGATACGCATACAGGTGTAGCAGGTGCCACGATTCGTACCGCAGTCGCCGCCGCGACGCGTGGATGCTGGTGACGACCACCATCACCAGCAGCAGGGTGCCGGCCACGGCCAACAGCATGCCGGGATAGTCGACCACCAGGGTCCAGAACTGGACGAACACGTTCAGCCGCGCCGCCAGGGCGTACCCGATCGTGATCAGCACCAGGTGCGTCATCATCAGCCAGAACGACCAGAAGCCCACCAGCCGGTGTCGGCGCGCCAGCTCGTCCTGGCCGTAGGTTCGCTCGACGAGCGGGATCCGAGCCATCAGGAGCACCTGGAGCAACAGCAGGGTCGCCGACACCAGCCCGGTCAGCCGGCCCACGCTCGTCACACCGTCCGCCCACGACCCCAGCGCCTGCACGCCGCCGCCCGCAACCCACATGGCGACCACGACGAGCATCAGCGCCCACGTCGCAACGCCGACCGCGTCGTGCCACCACTGCGGCACCCGCGGAACCACGGGGACAGCTCGGACTCCGGGCTGGACACCTGCCGTGCCAGCCGCCGTCGAGTCAGTGGGGGTCAGCAGCGCCATTCGAGTTCCTCGGGTTGGGTCGTCCACCCCAACATGGACGACCCATCTATGAGCCCGTCGAGAACTCCCTGTGAGCCGACCATGAGTCGGCAGGGCTCAGCGCCGTTGGGGAGACGGCCTGCTGGACGTGCGCGCCGGTGCCCGCAGGAGCGGGGCGGTGACCGTTCCTCCGGCAGCCTGTCATTGAGCCTGAGCCTGAGCGCTGCGAGCAGGTCATTCAGCCGCGACTCGACCGGCTGGTCAGCCAGGTCGTTCAGCATCGGTCCCTCTGATGCGCCCGGCGAGAAGCCCTTTGACGTCACCTTGGGTACGCCGGAGTGTCTTGGCTTGGGGGACGAGTCGACCGCTAAGCCGGATTCTGTTTTCGGCCTAAATGGCCATACTTGGTTGGGTTGGCGAGGTTGGCAAACTGGGATTGACTAGGGATTTCACAGTTGGGCAGGTTGGCCGAGTTTGGGGCAGCTGGAGATTTTGCGGACTCCCTGCGGACTCCCAACCCAGTCTCCGTGGGTGTCATTACGGCCCGAAGTGGGCGGGTTGGCAAGTTGCCTTGAGTCGGTATTTCTCTCAGCTCTTCAGCGATCGATGCCGAATCCGTGCTGTGCGCGCTCAGCGATGCCCGCCCCCTCGTGCAGACGCCGGTCGGTCCGAGTCGGATCTACGATCTCCCATTGTGGCGACGGCACGCGTGCCGGCCCGGAGCCACCCCGTCCAGCCGCCGGCGGGTCGATCTCGTCAGCCCAGTCGGTGAAGTTGGAGAGGAGCGTGGCGCGGCTGGCGCCGTCCACGCCGTACTGGGCGAAGATCTCCTGGTCGTGCCTGCTTGCGTCTCTGAAACGAGCCGCGAGCGTCCGCCGGTCCAGTGGCTGCGCCTCGAACTGGTCGGCGATGGCGAGCAGGTCATCACGGCTGAACCGTCCCGAGTGGATCACGATGTCAATGTCGATGTAGTCGCGCGCCTCACCCCTGGACCAGAGTGCGGACATCTTCGCTGCCACGGCGTCACGGGGATCGAGCACCGGGCCGATGTCGAGGGTTGCGGGTGGGAATGCCCTGAAGTCCAGTCCCAGCTGAACACTGCTGGCCTCCCCAGTGGCCGGTGCGGTCACGTGGAAATCCGCGAAGGTAGGCCGGACGCGGATGTCCTCGACTTCAAGACCGTTGCTGAGGTACGCAGCGCGCAGAAGTTCGACAGCTGACGCGAAGTCCGCGGCGTCGGACCGGTTGGTGAACATGTCGACGTCTTCGGAGGGGCGATCCCCCATCCCGTTGGCTGAAATGGCGTAACCGCCGGCAAGGACGAACCCGTAGCGGCTGATCGCCTGGAGCCCTATTGCGGCCAGTCGTCGGTGGAAAGGAAGCACCTACCCTGCCTTCGCGCGCGAGACCACGGCCAGTTCGGGGAACTTGTCGTTCCAGATCGTCCGGCAGCGCGCGGGGAGGTTGAGGTCGGCCCAGAGCGCGAGCAGGATCTCCCGGTTGAGGAGCGTGGCCTGTTCACTGGGTAGACCGTCGCGAACGACGGCGCTGTACAGGCTCCACACCTGCGAGGGGCTGTCCAGGTCGTAAACCGGGTCGGGACTGGTGTTGATGTGGGGACGCACTCGGACGGTCCCCGAGGTCGGGCCCTGAAGCTCATCCAGGGACTCAGGGGTGTCGTAGGGGATGGTCTGCTCGAACCGGAAGCCGCGCGGAACCGTCGCACTCATGTCGAGTCTCCTTCCCGGTGAGCTTCTACTGCGTTCAAGGTTACCGGCCGAGATGGACAAGGCACAGGAGCCACTGCTCGTCCGCAGCAGCGCCGAGTCGTCACCGGCCGGGGGTGAGGTCGGGTTCGGGTGGGCCGAGCCTGGGAGGTTCTCGGTGGGGGTTGATCCGTGTGTCGGTGGTGGGTGGCCGCTGGGGTTTGAGTTGGGCGCGTCGGGTCTCGGCGGCCTGTTTGATGGCGGTCCAGTGGCTGGTGAGCTGGTCGGCGGCGTCGTGCCATTGGGGGTCGCTGGCGAGTTTGCTGGCTTGGTCGTCGAGCCAGCCGAGGAGGGGGTGCCGCATGCCTCGCAGCCATGGCCTGTCGTTGTCGGCGCCCCGCACGAGGTCTCCGGGCCGTGCAGCGTCGGCGAGGGCGTGCCACTGGCTGGGGGTGGCGAGGTCGGCGATGTGGCGGTCGTCGTTGACGAGGTCGATGACCGCCCGGACCGGGTCGGCTGCCTCGCGGGGCTGAGGCTCAGCGAGCCAGGCGTCTCGGAGTGCTTCGAGGTCGGCGCGACTGTACGACTGTTGATATTCCACGCCGGGCAGCGGCATCAGGTCGAGGGTGAGCTGGTGCCGCTCGCCTCGCAGCCAGCCGAGTTGGGTTTCGGCGAGTTCGACCTCGCCGGCGAGCCGGCGGGTGGCTTCCAGGTGCCGTTCGGCGTTCTGGGTGAGCTCGGCGTGACGCGTGCGCTGGCCGGTCTCGGCCTGTCGGGCGGCCCACAGCGTGTCCCGGGCGGCAGTCAGGTCGCGCTCGCGGCTGCCGCGGTTGAACGGGTTCGCGTGCCGAACACGGTCCTCGGCGGCCAGCACGGCTTCCTGGGCAGCCTTCGTGGCCCGCTCGGCCTGCCCGACCCGCTCGGCCGCGCTGGCCTCTCGGGTGGCCAGGTGTTGGTTGGTGTCGATGGCCTTAGCGAGGCGGGCGCGCAGCTGTTCGAGGCTGGCCTCCTGCCGGGCGGCGTCGAGGGCCCGCTGCCGCTGGAGTTGGTCGACGTGCGCCAGTGCCCGGTCGAACAAGTGGGGATCGCGAACCTCGTCCGGCCAGTCGGCATCCCGGGCGATCTGCTCGGCAGCCTCCGCGGCCTGGCCGATATCAATCGCGGGGACGTGGCGGCTGGGCATGTCGACGAGGTCGCCCATCCGTTGCCGGTCGACGGTCGCGGCCAGGTCGGCGGCACGCCATCCTGTGTCGGCGCCCGGCTGGGACAGGATCGCCTCGACCTGGGCGCGGGCCAGGTTCGCGTCCCCGTCGGGGGCCAGGATCGCGGCCTGGTTGGTGTAGCGGCCGCGGGTCGAGCCGACATAGAACGAGGGGCGGTCCATCCCCTCGGCGACCAGCAGGACGGCCTCCTTGACCGTGACCCCTTGGGCGCCGTACCCCGTCACCGCATACGCCAACTGCAACTGCTCCCGCGCCGCCCCGACCGACAGCCGCACCTCCCGGCGGCCGTCGAGGCTGATCAGGTACGCCCCGGCATCATCCAGGGCGTCGACCCGCCAGCGTTCCCGGTTCGCGTACCGGCGCCCGTCCTCGTCGACGCCATTGACCCGGGTCGCGACGATGTCGCCCTCACTGATCGTCTCCGAGGCCCACTCCCCCCGCGGTGCGGTGGCGATCGTGTCACCGGTCACGACACCGACCGTGCGCAGCCGGTCCGCGATCAGCCCGTTCAGCTGCTCCACGTCCGCATTGGTGCCGGCGATCACCAACCCCGTCCCGGCATGAACCCGCTCGGCCCACTCCTGCGCGATCCCGGTCTGACGTTCGGCCTCGGAGGCGTACACCCTCGCGCGACCCATCACCGTCGCCGCGGTGGCCTCCGGGTCGGTGCCGGTGCGGATCGCGATGCTGTGCGCCGCATACGCCTCGTCCTTCTCCCCGGTGCGGAGCCGGAAGCGGTGCACGTCACCGGCATCATCCAGCAGCGCCACCCGTTCGGGACCCGCGGCGCCCTTCGCCAACTCCATGACACCACCCACCCCGACCGCGGAGAACTGGAACGAGTCACCCTGAACCCGCACCCGCCAACCACAAGCGCCGGCGAGGGTGACCAACGCCCGGGCCGCGTCCTGGGACACCATCCCGGCCTCGTCGACCACGAGCCTGCCCCCGGTGGGCAGCGGTTCCCTCGGACGCCGGTCAGGCTCGACCCACACCCATCCGCCCGCCGCGTTCTTGTCCCAGCCGTACCGCCCCAACAGGGAATCGACCGTCGAAGCCTCCACACCAGCCCCGGCAGCAACGAGCGCAGCCGCGCCGGTCGGCGCCACCACCGCGACCCGCTCGCCCGCCACGGCCGCCTCCTCGAGATACCCGGCCAGGCTGGTCGTCTTCCCGACACCCGCGGCACCCTCAACCACGCTCAACCGATCGCCGTCAGCCAGGACAGCCAGCCCGGCCCGCAGCTCGTTCTCCCGCTCCATGACCGCCGGGCTGGTCCACCACTTCACCGCCGCCGACGGCCTGCCGCCCGCAACACTCGGCAACAGCCGGGACTCCCCCAACGCCCGGGCCACCACATCCCCAGCCAGCTCGTCGACCGCCGCACGATCCCCCCGCACCCGGCCCTCGACAGCCATGATCGCCGCCGCCTCCAAGTCCGCCCGCGACCACGCCGACCGCTTCAAACCCTGCGCCTCGACCAGCTCGGCCGCGAGCGCGTCCCGGTCCAGCGCGGCGACACTGACCCGCCGGTCCATCACCGCGCCGGGCACAGGCTCGACGATGCCGTGTTCGGCCATTACCTCACCGATCCGGGCAGCCCACACCGCCAACACGTCATCCAGCGCACCCGCCTCGGCCTTGTACGGCCGCTGCTTCTCCCACGCCAGCACACCCCACTTGCTCAGAATCCTTGCGGTCGGCTCCTGCCCCGGATGCCCGGCCCGCCACGCGGCCTCGATCACCACCAGGTTCCGCTCCACCTGGGCCGCCCGCCGGCTCATCGCCTCCACCACCGGCCGCAGCAGCGCGATCTGACCGACCTCGTCCACCTGATAGCCGAGCCGGGCCAACTCCGGCCGCAGCGCGCGCAGCTGCTCGCGGTGGAAGATCGCCTGCACCGCCACGTTCAGGTTTCTCGCCCCCAGGGAGTCCAGCGCTCGCCACTTTCCCGCTGCCCACACCCTGGCCGAAACCTCCATGTGCCGATGGAAATGCGGGTCACCAGTCCGGGACGAGAAATGCTGCACCGACGCGATCTCGATCCGCTCCACCGGCACCCGCACCACCCGGCCGGCCCGCTTCACCTGCACCGTCCCGTTATCCCACAAGTACCCCAACACGGCGCGCTCGGCGTTCACCTGCCCCCGCAACAGCGCCGCCTGCACCCCCGGATCCAGCACCGCGAGGATGCTCCACTCCTTGGGCCCGTTCACGATGAAGTCGACCGCCGCGACATGCTCCGGCTCCACCCGCTGCGCCCACCGCGACGCCCCGGTGTCCGGGTCCAGACCGGCCATGAACCGGCCGAACTCCTCCGCCGTCAGCCGGCGCTCCACAAGCTTGCCGTCGGCACCAATACCGCGCCAGGTCACCACCGCGTGCCCATGCTCGGAGAAATACTCGTCCGCGCGCGAATGGCCAAACTCCGACAGGTACCTCACATACCCCGGGGCGCCCGCCGCCCGCACGATCCCCATACAGGTGATAGCCACGCTGCAATGGTGCATTGCGTACGCTCAACGGTATAGAGTCTACGATCTTCTGGGGCGTACGAAATGCGTGAGGTCTCAGATGGGAACTCGGAGAACTGCAGGTGGGCGCTTTCGGTGGGCCGGGCGTGGGCACCTTGGGGATCGGGTCGATGCCAGGTCTCCGGGCACCGATCTAGACGTGATGTCCAGGGACGTTGTCGCGCTTGGAACCGGTGGGTCGGTCTGACACGTGCAGGCCTCCGACGGCATCCCTCCAATTGTCGACTCTTCACCTGGCACCATGCGACGGCAGCCACACCAGCAGGAAGGCCGGAAGCCACCCCCACTGCCTGCGACACCGGCGCCAGCCTGGCTACCTCGGCCGGCGCCACCACACTGACGTCATGGCACGGCTGGGCCACCCTGTCATGGCGACGGTAGACCGACAGCCCCGCCGGCCGGACGCCCGCGTCGCGAACGACCTCTCCCATCTTGACCGAAGCCGCAGCTGCACACGGACGCGAGAGCACCAGGCCACTTGTGCACTTCAGATGATCGCACTCAGTCGGATGATCAGGCGACCTCGATGGCGCGAGAACACCGATGTCCGCGGCGTCGATGCGCTGCACCCACCCATCAGCGGCCGCTGCCATTGGGCGGCATTCGCTCATCCAGTTTCCGCGACTCAGAAATATGATGGAAGATTCAGGTCTCCCCTCATCGCTGACGTACAGCTAGCGTTCCTAACAACGAAGTTCCCGTCAGCGAAGGAGGAGGCAATGCAGCGAGCGGCGACAATTCTGACCCAGCTGGAGACCTGCCTTTCCGCTGCACCGGAGGCCCTCGCGCGACGCCTCGGAGTGGGCGTGCGAACCGTTGCCACAGAGGTCGCAGCGCTCAACCAGACTCTTGGTCGGGCGGGCTCCGTTCGCCTCGCCGATGGACGGTACCGCCTTCTCGTCGTCGATGCGGAAGCGTTTCGCGAGATCCGCGACCGGATCACTGGCGAGCAAGAATCGTTCAACGATCCGGACAGTCGGTCGGCCTTCATCCTCGCAAAGCTCACGCGGAGCGACGCGCCTATTCGGACCGAAGAGCTAGCCGTGGAGATGAGCGTGGGACGCAGCACCGTCACCGGTGACATCGCTCAGCTGCGCGATCTCCTCGCGGACACCGGCGTATCGATCGAAGGCCGGCCTCATGTCGGGCTGCAGCTCCGTGGAACAGAACTCGCAATTCGCACCCTGCTCCTCCATCACGCCTTCCACGCTGCGTACGACAACTTCCTGATCGGAGCGGAGCTGGAGAAGGCCTTCAACGACACCGCCGACGATTTCCGGTTCGAGGACGGCCTCAGGGTCAATCTGTTCCGCTGGCTGACCGTGATGCTGGATCGGGTTGTGAATGGGCACTTGCTCCTCGAAATGCCGGATACATATTCAGATATTCAGGGCACTCATGCCCACGATTACGCCCTGGCGCTGGCAGCCCGAATCGCGCCCCTCATCGACGAATACATTCCTGCCGCTGAGATCGTGTTTCTTGCCTTGCCCGCGGCGGGACGCCGGACGCCCAACACCCCTGATCTTCTTGCTGCG
>RRZU012700324.1_pt1 | contig 10051 bp, 7 predicted proteins | sample 2165561 | NCBI WGS metagenome assembly RRZU01 (sample SAMN10456909, study PRJNA506462) | wastewater metagenome | isolation source: wastewater sludge | place: USA: Moscow, Idaho
AAAATAAAAAAAATCGTAAACCACTCATTATTCGAGGTGCAAGACAAGTTGGAAAAACATGGGCGATGAAGCAATTTGGGCAAACCGATTTTAGACAAACTGCCTATATTAATTTTGATAATAATGAGCGAATGAAACGGCTGTTTGAGGGAGATTACGATATTAATCGCCTAATTAATGGCTTAAAAATCGAGTCCGGCGTTGATATTCAGCCCGAAAATACTTTATTGATTTTTGATGAGATTCAAGAAGTGCCAAGAGCATTATCGGCACTAAAGTATTTTTATGAGCAGCGGCCTGAATTTCACATTGTTGCTGCGGGATCTTTGCTCGGCGTAGCCTTACATAACGGTACGTCTTTTCCAGTTGGTAAAGTTGATTTTCTGAATTTGTATCCAATGGATTTTTGTGAGTTTTTATTAGCAATGAAGCAGCAGCCGTTGCTAGATTTGTTAATTATGCAAGATTGGCAGCTGATCAGTGACTTTAAGTCAAAATATATCGGTTTGCTGCGCCAATATTATTTTATTGGCGGAATGCCTGAAGTCGTGCAGGAATTTGTCGATACGCAAAATATGTGGAATGTAAGGCAAATTCAAAAAAATTTGCTACTAGCATATGAACAGGATTTTTCTAAGTATGCAGAAAGCCGAATCGTGCCTCGAATTCGCTTATTATGGAATGAAATTCCAACCCAATTAGCGAAAGAAAATAAAAAATTTGTTTTTTCTGAAGTTCAGCAAGGTACAAGAGCCAGAGATTTTGAAATTGCATTACGGTGGTTGAAGGATTGCGGTTTAGTTTATTCGATTTATCGAGTGAAACAACCTAAATTACCATTAACGGCTTATCAGGATAATGCTTTTAAACTATTTTCGTTGGATGTGGGCTTATTGGCCGCACAGTGCCAATTAGATGAAACTGTGCTGTTAGAGGGAAATCGTTTATTTACTGAGTTTAAAGGGGCATTGACTGAGCAGTATGTGTTGCAACAGTTATTAGTGGCTCAACAATATGTTCCGTTTTATTGGAGTGCTGAGCGGGGAATGGCGGAAGTTGATTTTGTATTACAACATAAGCAAAATGTGATTCCAATCGAAGTGAAAGCAGAGGAAAATTTAAAAGCGAAAAGCTTAAAATCCTATTGTGAGAAATACCAACCGCACTTTGCAGTTCGGAGTTCGATGTCAAATTTTCGAAAGGAGGAGTGGTTGATAAATTTACCACTGTATGCGATTTCGCAATTAGAAAATTTGTCAAAGTCAGAATAAACAAAAAATTTTCATATTCTGTATGAAATTAACGACGGCAATTTGATAAAAAAATACTGTATAGCAGGCTGAAAAAGTCTTAGACTTAAAACAGTGATTATTACCCACCCAAAAAAGAGGAATTGAACAATGTTAAGACGTGATATGAATATCGCCGATTATGATCCGGTGTTGTGGCAGGCGATTAAAGATGAAGATCGCCGTCAAGACGAGCATATCGAGCTGATTGCTTCCGAAAACTATGCCAGTCCGCGTGTGATGGAAGCGCAAGGTTCGCAACTGACCAACAAATACGCCGAAGGCTATCCGAGCAAACGTTATTACGGCGGTTGTGAGTATGTGGACATTGTAGAGCAATTGGCGATTGATCGTGCCAAGGAATTGTTCGGTGCCGATTATGCTAACGTGCAACCGCACTCAGGTTCACAGGCCAATGCGGCGGTTTACATGGCATTGTTAAATCCGGGCGATACTATTTTGGGTATGAGTTTGGCGCACGGTGGTCACTTGACGCACGGCGCGGCTGTCAGCTTCTCCGGCAAAATTTATCATGCGGAGCAATACGGCATCACCGACGAAGGTTTTATTGATTACGATGCGTTGCGTGAGCAAGCATTGCGCGTGAAACCAAAAATGATTGTCGGTGGTTTTTCCGCTTATTCACAAGTGGTCGACTGGAAAAAAATGCGTGAAATCGCCGATGAAGTAGGCGCTTACCTGTTTGTGGATATGGCACACGTTGCCGGCTTGATCGCAGCAGGCGTTTACCCTAGTCCGATGGAGCACGCTCATGTTGTGACTACCACTACACACAAAACGTTGGCAGGCCCTCGCGGCGGTCTGATTTTGGTGAAAGGCGGTGATGAAGAGCTGTATAAAAAACTGAATAGTGCGGTTTTCCCTGCGGGGCAAGGTGGCCCGTTGGTGCATGTGATTGCAGCCAAAGCAGTTTGTTTTAAAGAAGCGTTAGAACCTGAATTTAAGGCCTATCAAGCGCAAGTGGTTAAAAATGCCAAAGCGATGGTTGAAGTATTTAAACAACGTGGTTATAACGTGGTTTCTAACGGCACCGAAAACCATTTGTTTCTAGTTGATCTGGTCAGCCATGGTTTAACCGGTAAGGCGGCAGATGCGGCATTAGGCAGTGCGAATATCACTGTGAATAAAAATGCAGTGCCGAATGATCCGAAAAGCCCGTTTGTCACCTCCGGTATCCGTGTCGGTACTCCGGCGATAACGCGTCGTGGTTTCAAAGAAGCGGAAGCCAAAGAGTTGGCAGGTTGGATGTGTGATGTGCTGGATAATATTGAAGACCAAAGCGTAATCGATGCGGTTAAACAGAAAGTGATTGCACTTTGTCAAAAATATCCGGTTTATGCTTAATTAAATTGAATAAAAGGCGGATTTTAAATCTGCCTTTTTTGTTTGCAGAGTATTCAGTCTGAAAAGCAAAAGTGCGATTTTTTAGACCGCACTTTGATACATCATTTGGGAAGCCAATCGATCAGACGGTCTACTCGTTAGATATTGGTGAAGTAGCCGCTCCGGTCGGTGTGGCAGTTGTCGCACGCAATAGCAGTAAGCCGATGATGGCGGAAAGGGTTGAGCCTAAAAGAACACCAATACGTGAAAGGGTGTTGATGCTCTCACTGGCATTTTCAAATGCCAATCCGGATAAGAACATCGACATTGTAAAACCGATACCGCATAGCACCGAAACCGCAAAAATATGTTTCATATTGACTAATAACGGAAGTTTGGCAATTTTTAATTTCACTGCGATAAAACAAAAACTGAATACTCCAAGCGGTTTCCCGATGAATAAACCGAGTATGATTCCCAATGGTAAAGCGTCACCGAGCGTTTCGAAATTGACGCCACTCAACGGCACGCCAGCGTTAGCAAAGGCGAACATTGGTAGGATAAAAAACGCAGACCACGGATTCAGAGCGTGTTCCAGCGTTTCTAGGGGGCTGCTGCCGTCACGAGCAGTGATTGGGATCGTAAAGCCGAGAATCACACCTGCCAATGTGGCGTGTACGCCCGATTTCAATACGCAAACCCACAATACCATGCCGACAAATAAATAGGCGCACAGCGCGCTGATTCGCATTCGGTTCATAATAAACAGGATAAGAATCGAAATCCCGGCACCGATCATGGCTTCGATACTCAAACCGTGTGCAAAGAATAGCGCGATAACAATGATTGCACCCAAGTCATCGATAATCGCTAATGCCAGCAAGAAGATTTTTAACGGTAGCGGCACTCGTTTGCCCAACAGTGCCATAATTCCCAACGCAAAGGCGATATCCGTTGCCATTGGAATTGCCCAACCTTCCATCGCAACCGGGTCATTATAATTAAAAAAAGTGAAAACCAGTGCTGGCACAACCATCCCGCCCAGTGCGGCTAATACCGGTAAGATAGCTTGTTGGTAAGTAGAAAGCGAACCGAGCATAATTTCTCGTTTGACTTCAAGCCCGACTAACACGAAAAAAACCGCCATAAAGCCGTCATTGATCCAGAGTAAAAACGGTTTGGCGATGCCTTGTTCACCAAATTGCACTACAACCGGTGTATTGAGTAATTCGAAGTAATAGGGCGATAAAAAACTGTTGGCTAGTGCCAATGCAAAAATAGCGATTGTTAATAAGGTGATACCACCGGCCGACTCCAATTTCAAAAATTTTCCAATAAATGATTTCATAGAGTTTCTGAATATTCCTTTATGTTGTTGGTTCAAATGGATTGCAATAGGATATAACAGGCGTTGCCGTGATAAAAGCAAAAACGGAGAATATCCTTGCTTTTTCTTATGGAGTAATATGGCGTAAATCGAATGAGACAGGATCCCGAACAAAGAGATTTAAGGATTGACAGCAAATCAGATAGCCATTATTGTCATTTGGCTATCTATGTTAACGATTTCGAATATTTTTTAACATTATAGATTGTTTTATTCAGGGTATTGTCTGGTTTAGGCATATTTATTCATCTGTTAATTAAGGAAAAACCTATGAAAAAAATCAAAACCTCAGTAATGGCGGTAGCAACCGCTCTTTTGGCTGTTTTACTCAGCGGCTGTGATGATAAAAGCAGTGCCGCGCCTGTGACAACGGCAACTTCCGATACAGCTCCTGAAACCGCAGGTGTACAAAGCCGGTTTGTGACTATTGCGACCGGTGGTGCTTCCGGACCTTACAATATTATTGCGACTACGTTGGCTGAAATTTATACCAAAGATTTGAAAACGAACTCGAAAACCCAAACTACCGGCGCCTCAGTTGAAAATATTAATCTTCTGAATCAGAAAAAAGTCGAAATGGCGTTTTTGATGAGCGATGTATTAAGTGATGCAATCAATGGAATTGGCAACTTCCCGGCGAAAATTGAAACCGTCAGCGAAGTTGCGGCATTGTATCCGAATTACGTGCAGATCGTCACCTCAAAACGTAGTGGCATTAGCACGATTACCGATTTAAAAGGGCGTCGTGTTGCCACCGGCGCGCAAAATTCCGGAGTGGAAGTCAATGCACGGAATCTATTGGAAGGCTTCGGAATCAGCTATAACGATATCAGTGTCGATTATTTAGGCTATGCCGAGGCAGCGGACGCCTTGAAATCAGGTAAAATCGATGCCGCATTCCTGACCAGCGGTTTGCCTAATTCTTCCTTAATGGAGTTACAACAAGGTTTTGATTTGCAAATTGTGAGTATTCCGGCGGAAGGTATTGCCGAAATCGCGAAAGATAAACCGTATTTCAATGCGATGGAGATTCCGGCAGGCACTTATGGCAATGCCGACCCGATTCCGACCGCAGCGATTAAAAATGCATTGGCGGTGCGTTCTGATTTGAGTGAAGAGGATGTTTATAAATTAACTAAAACCTTCTTTGACAGCTTGCCGCAATTGCAAACCGCCCATCAAGCGGCGAAAGATATCAATGTGGAAAGTGCACAGCAAGGTTTAGTCGCTCCGTTACATCCGGGTGCCAAAAAATATTATGATGAAGTGAATGGCAAATAGCGAATAATGAATTCTGTATTATGGCTATCGCAGGCAAGAGGATATTAGCTATCGGCATAGCGATCACCGCACTTGCCTGTTTATTTCCGCTAAATGTTTTTGTGATCACCGCTGCCGAACAAACGTGCTACTTACGTAGTCCGGATTTTGAATTGAGCTGGCGCCATTCGGTTGAACATCAGCTCTGGCGTGAACATTATCGGCGGGACGGCGATAGCATTTTACTGGATCAAACGTTATTACAAACCTTCGGTGCGGGTACGCCATCACAAGGCGAGGTTATTCCTGCGCCGAATGGTTATGTTGCTTATCGGCAACAACTTCATTTCAATGAAATTAATTGGGTGGTTTCTGCCAATATGCAAGGCAGCTTGACCGCCAAGGAACAGGTGATTCCGCTTTATCAATTCGTACCGGATCATAGTGTAATCCGGATAATTCCTTCTCGAACAACATTGCTGTTTTTTTTATTGGGGAGATCGTGCCATGACCGGCCAACTTAACCAAGGTGTGCAGGCTGCAGAAAACCAACCCTTGGGTACACAGTCTTTAGGAAATAAAGAACAAGAAATTTTAGAAAAATATGATCGCGAATCGGTCACCAGACGCTTAAAGAGCGGTTGGGACAAGCAGCTTATCGGCGTTATTGCCGTTTTTTACTCGCTATTTCACCTTTATATCACTTTTTATCCAATGCCGACCTTGCTACAGCGGGCGATCCATGTTGCCGTCGGTTGTGCGTTGATTTTTTTAATTTATCCGTCGGGTAAGCGCAGCCGTCGCGATCAAATTGCCTGGTATGAATGGCTGTGGGTGGCTGCGGCATTGGCGGGCGCCGGTTATTTGATTTATCAATATCAAGCGATTATGACCGTGCGTGGCGGCATTCCGAATACTGCGGACATTGTGATGGCGGTGATTACCGTTTTAGTGGTGTTGGAGGCGGCAAGACGGATTACCGGTTGGGTGTTGGTGATTTTCGCACTACTGTTTTTATTGTACCCGTTTATCAGTTCGATGTCGTTTATGCCCGACCGACTGCTGACTCGTTATTACGACATCGGTGATATTTTCGGGCAGCTCTATTTGAAAACCGAAGGCATTTATTCGTCGGCAACAGGGGCATCGGTCACCTTTATCTTCCTGTTTATTCTGTTCGGTGCTTTTTTGGGCAAATCGGGCATGGGGCAGCTATTTAACGATTTAGCGTTGGCGATTGCCGGTGACAAACAGGGCGGTCCTGCAAAAGTGGCGGTGATCTCCAGCGGTTTTATGGGGAGTATCAATGGCGCAGCGGTTGCTAATGTGGTGAGTACCGGTGCGTTTACTATTCCGTTAATGAAAAAAATCGGTTATCACAAAAATTTTGCCGGCGCGGTAGAAGCCAGTGCTTCGGTCGGTGGACAAATTCTACCGCCGATTATGGGCGCCAGTGCCTTTATTATGGCGGAAACTACCGGCGTAAGTTACGGCACGATCGCTTTAGCCGCACTTTTCCCCACAATTTTATATTATCTCGGAGTGATTGCGCAGGTTCATTTCAGAGCCGGAAAACAGAATTTAAAAGGTATCTCTAGAGATCAGCTGCCGCAATTAAAAGCGGTGATGAAAGCACGGGGACATATGCTGTTGCCGATTTTGGCATTGGTTTATTTTCTGATTCAATCGGTGCCGATTGGCTACGCGGCGGCGTACACGATTGGAATTACCGTGCTGATCAGCCAATTGCGTAAAGAAACCCGCATGGGCATTAAAGATATTTGGGATGCATTGGAAGATGGTGCCAGACAAGCATTGCCGGTGATGGCGGCTTGTGCGGTGGTCGGGATTGTGATCGGCGTAGTGACGCTGACCAGTTTCGGCACGGTGATGACGTCGTCTATTGTGACGTTAGGTGCGGGCTCGCTGTTATTAACGTTGATTCTAACGATGCTGGCATCGATGGTGCTGGGTATGGGCTTACCATCCATTCCGGCATATATTATTACCGCCACTATGGCGGCTCCGGCGTTGGCAACCTTTGATGTTCCGGTGCTAGTCGCGCATATGTTTGTATTTTATTTCGGGATTTTTGCCAATATCACCCCACCGGTCGCCCTTGCCGCCTTTGCAGGTGCCGGAATTGCTGGCGGTGATCCGATGAAAACCGGTTGGCAGTCGTTGCGTTTGGCATTGGCAGGTTTTATCGTACCGTTTATGTTTGTGTATAACCCGAATATGTTGATGATCGACGTGACCGATGCCGCTGTCACCGCCCGCACGTTCCCGTTGCCTGAAGTCTGGGTGATTGTCAGTGTGGTTGTAACGGCGACAATCGGCGTCTTGGGCTTGTCTGCCGCAGTAGAAGGCTATTTTAAACACAATATGGTGGCATGGCAGCGCATTATTTTAGCCATCGGCTCTTTAATGCTGATAGTGCCTGAACATATCACCGACTTAGTTGGCGTTGTGATTGTCGGATTAATGGTGTGGCTGAATTATCGACATCGAGAAGCATAATATTTAACAAAGCTCGATATTCAATAAAGCTCAATATTCAATAAAGCTAAAAGTGCGGTCATCAAAACCGCACTTTTTTGTAAAATTGATTTTTGGATAATCCGATTTTCACTTATCCCCGATTTCTATTACAATATCCTCAATATAGCAAACAGCCCTAAGACAGGAGTGAAGTATGATTATCGTAACAGGTGGTGCGGGATTTATCGGCAGTAATATTATCAAGGCATTAAACGAAATTGGGCGTAAAGATATTCTGGTGGTGGATAATTTAACCGACGGCACCAAATTTACCAATCTGGTGGATTTGGATATTGCCGATTATTGTGACAAAGAAGATTTTATCGCTTCGATTGTTGCCGGTGATGAGTTTGGCGAAATTGATGCCGTGTTCCACGAAGGGGCGTGTTCGGCGACAACCGAATGGAACGGCAAATACATCATGAGCAATAATTATGAATATTCCAAAGAGTTATTACACTATTGTCTCGATCGTCGAATTCCGTTTTTATATGCCTCCTCGGCGGCAACCTACGGCGACAAAACCGAGTTTAAAGAAGAGCGGGAATTTGAAGGCCCGTTAAATGTATATGGCTATTCTAAGTTTCTGTTTGACCAATATGTGCGTGAAATCCTGCCGGAAGCGGAATCACCGGTGTGTGGCTTCCGTTATTTCAATGTGTACGGGCCGCGTGAGAATCACAAAGGCAGCATGGCGAGTGTGGCATTTCATTTGAATAATCAAATTTTGAAAGGGGAAAACCCGAAACTGTTTGCCGGTAGCGAGCATTTCCGCCGTGATTTCGTTTATGTTGGTGATGTGGCAAAGGTCAATTTATGGTGTTGGCAACATGGTGTGTCCGGCATTTATAACTGCGGTACCGGCAATGCGGAATCGTTCCAAGCCATTGCCGAAGCAGTGGTGAAACATCACCAAAAAGGCGCGGTGGAAACCATTCCGTTCCCGGAACATTTGAAAAGCCGTTATCAAGAATATACCCAAGCGGATTTAACCAAATTGCGTGCCACAGGCTACGATAAACCGTTTAAAACCGTTGCCGAAGGGGTTGCGGAATATATGGTGTGGCTGAATAAGTAAACAGGATCAAAGTGCGGTCAACAAGATGAAAATATTGATAATAGGTCCATCGTGGGTGGGCGATATGATGATGTCGCATAGTCTGTATCAGGTGCTGAAACAGCGCGCTCCCGATTGTGTGATTGACGTGATGGCGCCGAATTGGTGTCGCGCGTTATTATCACGTATGCCGGAAGTCAACCAAGCGATTGCGATGCCGATCGGGCACGGCAGTTTTGCACTGAGCGAACGTTACCGGTTGGGGAAATCGCTGCGTAATCAATATGATCTGGCGATTGTGTTGCCTAACTCACTGAAATCGGCTTTTATCCCGCTATTCGCTAAAATTGCGCAACGGCGTGGCTGGAAAGGGGAGAGCCGCTATTTTCTGCTGAATGATTTACGCAGTAATAAACGGGATTATCCGTTAATGGTGCAACGTTATATTGCATTGGCTTTTGATAAAAGTGCGGTTCCGACAGCTGAAAAATTACCGATTCCCTATCCGTACTTGACCGTTGACGCCGAGCAAGTGGCAGCAACCTGCAAAAAATTTGCAAAGCAGACTGCACTCGCCGAGCAACGCCCGATTATCGGCTTTTGTCCCGGTGCGGAATTCGGCCCGGCAAAACGCTGGCCGCATTATCATTATGCCAAATTAGCCGAATTACTGATTGCGCGAGGCTATCAAATCCATATTTTCGGTTCAACCAAAGATGACGAAGTAGCAGAACAAATCCGCCTCAGCCTACCGACCGCACTTCAACGCTATTGCATCAACCTTGCCGGACAAACCCAACTGGAAGAAGCGATTGATCTACTTTCCTGCTGTGCGGCGGTGGTTAGCAACGACTCCGGTTTAATGCACATCGCTGCCGCGTTGCAACGTCCGCTAGTGGCGTTATACGGCCCGACCAGCCCGCAATATACTCCGCCATTGACTGATAAAGTCGAGATTATCCGTCTGATTGACGGCGGTTTGATTAAAATCCGTAAAGGTAGTGATAGCAACGAAGGTTATCATCAGAGCTTGATTGATATTCAACCGGAATTGGTGGTGGAGAGGCTAGAGGCTGTATTGCGATAACAGTATTCGGATAAGAAATAGGGTCGGTTTTAGATAAAATCGACCCTATTGATTTTTAGGCATAGTAGACAAAATGGTTGCTAAAA
>RRZU011472261.1_pt1 | contig 10050 bp, 8 predicted proteins | sample 2165561 | NCBI WGS metagenome assembly RRZU01 (sample SAMN10456909, study PRJNA506462) | wastewater metagenome | isolation source: wastewater sludge | place: USA: Moscow, Idaho
GACCCCGACGTGCGTGCTTTCCTCACCCGCCTCGGCATCCCCGAAAATCACCGTGTGTACGGCTGTGCCGCCTTGGGCTATGCCCCTGCGGACGCTCCCGTGAAAGAGAAGAAGCTGGCGGCAGGCACGGTAACCGTAATCCGCTGACGGTGCATGTATCATGTATAGGCGGAGAGCCTGTTTATATCCCCGCCAGAATGTACCATACGGCAACAAGGTGGCAGCCCGACCCCGCCAGTACGAAGAAATGAAAAGCCGAGTGCATATAGCGCACGCTGCGTATGGAATACAACGCCGCACCGCCTATATAGCATACCCCTTCGCCGATAATCCAATAGCAGGACACGGGCGCAACGGCAAAAAGCTGTTTGAACACCACCAGCACGGACAGCCCCATAAGGATGTAGCACACCGTTTCCACATAGCTGTGTTCTTTCATTTTGCGGAAGCTGATGATAGTGCCCGCAACGGCGCACAACCAGACAAAGCAGAACAGTCCCCAGCCCCATAGCCCCTCATCGCGCAAGGCAATCAGCGTAACGGGAGAGAAACTTCCGGCAATGTGCCAGTAGATAGCCGCGTGGTCCCAATGGCGCAACCGCCGTTTCCACGGGTTATGGTGCTTCAGGGAGTGGTAAAGGGTGGAGGACAGGTAGGAGCCGCCCATACCGAACAGGTAGAGCCACATGCCGAGTATCGCCCACGGGTCTTGTGCCCGGTAGCATTTCATCAGGAAGAATCCCCCGATAATGACCGCCATCGAGATGCCTATGCCGTGAGACAGGCTGTTGACCGTTTCTTCGCCTCTGCTGTAGAAGAGACCGTTCCTTTTTCTTTTGTGAGTGGTACTCATAGATTTATTTGTGGCATAAAAGCAGGGGAGGATATATAAACAAAGAAACAAATGGTATGTATTTTTTTCAGGCACGGATTACACGGATTTCACAGGTTTCGCAGATTACGCAGATTACGCAGATTACACGGATTTCACGAATTACACAGAGTTCGCAGAAACAGAAAAAATCAAGTAAATCCGTGAATTCCGTGTAATCCGTGCCTAAAAAAATCATCGGGTATATTTCACTACCCTATTCGAAGCACCCGTAGCACGTAGGCAGCAGTTTGCGGTCGCCCAACGTATTGTCCACCCGTGCCACGTTCACCCAGAACTTGTTGTCGCGTACGCTTTCTATCGGATAGGCGGCTTTCTGCCGGGTATAGCTGTGCTCCCATGTATCGGCCACCACTTCGTATTCGGGATGCGGGGCATTTACCAGCACATTGTCGGTCTTGTCCGCTTCGCCGTTCTTCACTTCCTGAATCTCCTGCCAGATGGCGAGCATTACGTGTACGAAGTTATCCAGTTCGGCAAGGCTTTCGCTCTCCGTGGGCTCTATCATCAGCGTGCCGTGAACGGGGAAGGAGAGGGTAGGCGCATGATAGCCGTAGTCCATCAGTCGCTTGGCGATGTCGTTTTCGCTGATGCCCGTTTCCTCGTGCACCTTGCGGCACTCCAGTATCATTTCGTGGCCGACAAAGCCGTTTGCCCCGCGATAAACGATGCCGTAGGTATCCTTGAAGCATGCAGCCAGGTAGTTGGCGTTCAGGATGGCCGTTTGGGTGGCGCGTGCCAGCCCTTCCGCACCCATCATGCGGATGTAGCCGTAGGTGATGGGCAGGATGCCCGCGCTGCCGAAGGGTGCTGCCGCAACTTCATTGGCGGCATTGCCGAACAGTCCGTGCCCCGGCAGGAACGGAACCAGATGCTCTGCCACGCAGATAGGGCCTACGCCCGGTCCGCCGCCGCCGTGAGGAGACGCGAATGTCTTGTGCAGGTTCAGGTGGCATACATCGGCGCCGATAAATCCGGGGTTGGTCAGTCCCACCTGTGCATTCATGTTGGCGCCGTCCATATACACCTGCGCGCCGCAGGCATGGATAATCTGGCAGATTTCCACGATTTCCGTTTCAAAGATGCCGTGGGTGGAGGGGTAGGTAATCATCAGCGCGGCAAGGCTGTCCTTGTTCTCTTCGGCTTTGGCGCGGAGGTCGGCCATGTCAACGTTGCCCTGTTCGTCGCAGGCGCAGGTAACGGTGGTGAAACCGGCCTGGACGGCGGAAGCCGGATTGGTGCCGTGCGCCGAAGCGGGTATCAGCACCTTGTTGCGGTGTCCCTGCCCGATGCTCTCCTGATAGGCGCGGATTACGCGCAGCCCCGCATACTCTCCGGCAGCGCCGGAATTGGGTTGCAGGCTTACGCCGGCAAATCCGGTTATCACTTTCAGTTCCTCGCTGAGGTTGTGTATAAGCTCGCGGTAGCCTTCCGCCTGGTCTTCGGGAACGAGCGGGTGCATGCCCATGAATTCCGGACGGCTGAGGGGCAGCATCTCCGCGGCGGCGTTCAGCTTCATGGTGCACGAGCCGAGCGAAATCATGGAGTGTGCCAGTGAGATGTCCTTGCGGTCCAGCCGCTTGATGTAGCGCATCATCTCCGTTTCCGTGTGGTATTTGTTGAACACCTCGTGCGTCAGGTACGCGCTCTGACGGCGGAACGCTTCCGCAATGGTGCAGCTTTCGGGGATGTCGGCGGCTTTGGTATAGTCCTTTCCGGCGGCGATGCCGAAAATGGAGAGCAGTACGTTTACTGCGGCGAGGTCGGTGGTTTCGTCAATGCTCATGCCCACGTCGCCGTTCTTGAAGTAGCGCAGGTTCACTTCCTTGCTCAGGGCAACGGTGCGCACTTGCTGTGCCGATACATTGTCGGGCAGGGCGAAGCGGAGCGTGTCGAAGTATTGGGCGTTCATCTGCCTGTATCCTAATTTATTGATTTCCTGTTCCAGGAATGCGGCGATGCTGTGGATGCGTCCGGCGATGGTGCGGATGCCTTCCGGCCCGTGGTATACGGCATAGAAGCCTGCCATCGTGGCCAGCAATGCCTGTGCGGTACAGATGTTGGAAGTGGCCTTCTCGCGTTTGATGTGCTGTTCGCGGGTTTGCAGCGCCATGCGGTAGCACAGTTTTCCGTATTTGTCTTTGGACCAGCCGATGATGCGTCCCGGCATGTTGCGCTTGTACTCGTCGCGTGTGGCGAAATAAGCTGCCGACGGGCCGCCGTAGAACATCGGCGTACCCAGTCGCTGGGTGGTTCCGAATACGATGTCCGCTCCCCATTCTCCCGGCGGGGTGAGCAGGGCGAGGCTCAGTATATCGGCGGCAACCGCCACTTTGCAGCCTGCGGCGTGCGCTTTCTCCACGAATGCGCGGTAGTCTTCTATGTTTCCGCCGGCATTCGGATACTGCACTATGCAGGCAAAGGTGTCGGGCGTGAGTTCCGTTTCGTCGTACTTGCCCGTGCGTATTTGGATGCCCTGCGGGATGGCGCGGGTGGTGACAACGGCAAGTGTCTGCGGGAATACGCTTTCGTCCACAAACACTACGTTGGCTCCCGACTTCTGCATATCGCGCGGGCGCAGGGCGTACATCATCGTCACGGCTTCGGCGGCGGCGGTTGCCTCGTCCAGCAGGGAGCAGTTGGCAAGGGGCATGCCGGTGAGGTCGCATACGGCGGTCTGGAAGTTCAAGAGGGCTTCCAGGCGTCCTTGCGACACTTCGGTCTGGTAGGGCGTATAGGAGGTGTACCAAACGGGGTTCTCGAACACGTTGCGCTGGATTACGGCAGGCGTCACGGTGTTGTACCACCCCATGCCGATGTAAGTGGTGTAGAGTTTGTTTTTGGCTGCCAGCGCCGCGATGTGCTGTCCGAACTCGTATTCGGTCATGGCTTCGGGCAGTGCCAGCGGTTCTTTGAGACGGATATTCGCGGGGATGGTTTTATCAATCAGCTCGTCCAGGCTGCTCACTCCGATTTTGCGGAGCATCTGCTCTTCGTCCTTTTTGCTGATGCCGATGTGGCGGTTAGCCAATAGGTCGTTTTTCATAACGGTAATGATTTAGAAGTTTATTGTTTTCGCCGCAGGGGGCGGGCCGGTACTTGCGTCTGCTACGGAAGGGCCGGTGTCCTGCGCTTTCTGCGGCGGGCTTTTTTATCCGGAGAACGGGGGGAGGCTTACCTGAAGAACGGGTTCTCCGCCTTTTCGGTGCCGATGGTTGTGGGGGCTCCGTGCCCCGGATAGACAACCGTTTCGCTGGGCAGTATGAACAGGCGGCTGCATATATGTTCTATCAGTTCGTCGAAGTTGCCGCCGGCAAGGTCGGCACGGCCGATGCTGCCCTGGAACAGTACGTCGCCGGAGAACATGCAGTGCTCTGCCGCGCAGTAGTACACCAGGCTGCCCGGCGAGTGTCCCGGCACGTGGATGGCTTCCAGCTCCGTATGGCCGAAGGTGATGATGTCGCCGTCGTGCAGGTAAGTGCCCAGCGGCACGGGCGGTTCCGGCAACTGGAAACCGAACATGCGGCTTTGTTTGGGTGCTTCGTCAATCCAGAACTCATCCGCCTGGTTGGCTTCCGCTTTCAGTCCGAATTCTTTCAGCATGAAGGGGTTGCCGAAGATGTGGTCCAGGTGCAGGTGCGTGTTCAGCAGGTGCTTCACTTGCAGCCCGTTGCTGATGATAAAGTTCTTTAAAGCCTGTTTCTCTTCTTCGTAGAAACAGCCGGGATCGATAACTACGGCTTCCAGGGTTTCGTCCCACAGCACGTAGCAGTTTTCCGGGAACATGTTAAATTCAAATCTCTTTATCTTCATGGCGTATATATAGGCGTTTAATTCGATAGGTTGTTTGTTACGGTTTCTAAAGTGCTACATTAGCTTTCCAGAGTGCCACTTCAGCTTTCTAAAGTGCCACATTAGCTTTCCGGAGTGCTCGTTCAGTTTGCCACGTACACCACCTTTTTGGTCTCGAAGAACTCTTCCCCGAAGAATTCCTTGAGGTTCCACATCGTGGTTTTGTTCTTCACGGGCATCGTCTCTTTCTCCAGCTCTCCGCCTTTGAGGCAGATGAGTCCGTTGGGCAGTGCGTTCTGCTGTTTGGGCGAGATGTTCTTGCGGATTATTTTCAGCAAGTCGGTAAGGGGCATTACGGCACGGCTCACCACGAAGTCGAACAGTTGCTTTTCCTCTTCGGCGCGTGCGTGGCGGGTGGTTACGTTTTTCAGTCCGATGCTGCCGGCTATCTCGGTGGCCACGCGCACTTTCTTGCCGATGCTGTCCACCAGGTGAAACTGCACTTCGGGAAAGAGTATCGCCAGCGGGATGCCCGGAAAGCCGCCTCCCGTGCCTAAGTCCATGACTTTCGTACCCGGCTTGAAGCGGATTACCTTGGCTATGCCCAGGGAGTGGAGCACGTGGTGCTCGTACAGGTTTTCAATGTCTTTACGCGAGATGACGTTTATTTTGGAGTTCCAGTCCGTATAGAGGTCGTAGAGGGCGGCGAACTGCCTTTTCTGCTCCTCTGTCAGGTCGGGAAAGTATTTCAGGATAAGTTCCATTGTTGTGTTATGAGTTATAAAAGTTATGGGTTATGGGTTGCGCACGTCGTTCAGCGCCATTGTTTCGTCGCTCAGCAGGTGCTGCATCATTTCGTACGGTAGTGTTATCTTTACGGGGCCCATTACGTAGGGGGCGATGTCGTAGACATTGTAATAGAATGTGATGCCGTCCTTGCCCAGGTAGAAGTTCTCGGTCGGCGTGAGGTCGCCGGTGGTGACGTATCCCATATCTTCCAGTTCCTGGCGGGTGGCTACTTTGTTGTCCGCCATAAGCTGGTTCCAAAGGAGGTCGGTGAGCTGCTCCTTGTAGTCGCCGGCAAACAGGTCGTCCAGGCGGATGGGAGCGAGTGTGCGCAGGTCGAGGTTGAGGAAGGTGGACATATAGATGCCGTGTGCGCCGCCGGTGTATTCGTTGTAGTCGATGCGGTAAACGAGCAGATGCCCGGTGTACAGTTGCACATGGCTTTCGATGCCTTTATAGTAGGAGTACCATGCCCCTATCTCTCCGGCATTCTCCTTGTCCTGCTCGTCTTTGCGGTACATCGGTTCCAGGTCTTTGCGGTAGTCGCCCACGTACTTTTCGGTGTACTTCTTTACGGCTTCTTCGGGAGTCATGCCCATGTACTTCTCGCCGAAGCAGGCGGAGAGGAAATAGGTGTTCAGACTGTCCTTCATCTTCCCGTCCGAAGATTGGGAAGCGTACGCAAGGTTGATGATGAGGTTGCATGCCGGCTTGGCGGTATCACCGAAGAGATGGGCGGTTTCGTTCACTTGTATGCTGTCGAACTCCAGCGCTCCGGCGTTTTTGTTCATGGTGTTACCACAGGAAAAGAAAAAGCCGCTTGCCGCAAGCAGAAGGACAAGTAGGCTGACAGTTTGTTTTTTCATATTGGATTTCGTTTATAAAACAACATTTCATTCAGGAAACTTTATCGACAAATATAGAACTTATTAGTGAACTCCACGCATAAAAAGGAAAAAAATAATCCCGGCAGGCGGTTAAAACTTCCTATCTCCGGCAATCCCCGCCCGTGCGCCTCACAAGACGGATATTCCCGTTCCGCAATGCGCGCCACAGCTTGCACGCAGGCAGGGCGGGAAGGAGGATTTGAACAAACGCTCCGTTCCGGTTGTTTACTAAGTTCAGAGTAACAACCCCCTAAAGTTTATATAGAATGAACAATATATTGAAGAACGTATGTTCTGCGCAGAAACTGCACGGCGCGGAACATGCCGGTAGTATGGAACACCGTGAGATGGAAGAGCGGAACAGCCGGTACCGCTGCCTGAAGATGAAGGCCGCCGCCGCGTGGGCGCTTGCCGTATTGCTGTCGCTGCTTTCCGTCTTCGGCGGTGAGGTGCCCTATGTCAACGAAATACAGATGTCGCTGGCTGCCCTTGTGCTGCTGTTTCCGGGAAACGCTTTCTATGCGGCCGCCCGGAAGCAGCTTTGTGCGGGGCGCATCGGGCTGGATACGCTGATTGCCTTCGGCGCTTCCGTTGCTTTCCTTTTCAGCCTGTTCAACACGTTCTTTCCGGACTATTGGCTCAGGGTGGGGCTTCACCCGTATGTCTACTACGAAGTGGCGGTGCTGGTTGTAGCGGTGGGGCTCACCGGCAAGGTGTTCCGCTTCCTGCCCGAAGAGCGGCACGGTGCAGACCGCATAGCCCGGATTTTCTTTCCCGTCCTGGCGGGAACGGCGGTTGCCGTGTTTTTTATCTGGATATTCTGGGGCGGTATGACTGCTGTGCCGCATGCGTTCTATGCGGTCGTTTCCGTTTTTATCGTCGCCTGCCCGTGTGCGCTGGGGCTGGTCGCTCCGCTTGCCCTGACGCGCGGCATAGGCAGGGCTGCCGATATGCACATCCGGATAAAGGACTCCCTGGCGCTGGAGCGGCTGGACAAGGCCGATGTAGTGGTCTTTGACAAGACCGGCACGCTGACCGAGGGGCAGCCTACGGTCACCGCCTGGCTGTGGGCGCAGTATCAGGAAGAGGATTTCAAGCGGATATTGCTGGCCACGGAAATGAACTCGCCCGACCCGCTGGCAGCAGCCATTACCGCCGCCCTGCGCGAAGAACGCATAACTCCCGCACCGTTGGACGGCTGCGGGGTGCTGAAAGGCAAGGGGATGAAGTCCCTCTGCAACGGTACGGAATATTGGGTGGGCAGCCATAAGCTGCTGAAAGACTATCGGGCTTATCTTTCCGATGTGCTGGGAGATATGCTGGTGGAGTATGAATCGGAGGGAAACAGCATCGTTTACTTCGGGCGTGAGGATGAGCTGCTTGCCATAATAGCCGTCAAGGACAGACTGAAAGCGACCGCTTCCGGTGTAGTCAAAGAGCTGAGGGGGCAGGGGCTGGACATCTGTATGCTGACGGGCGACGGTGAGCGTACCGCTTCGGCCATAGCGGGGAAGCTGGGCATCATCCGTTACATGTCCGACGCCCAGCCGGAGGATAAGGAGGCCTTTATCCGCGAACTCCGCTTGCAGGGGAAGAAGGTGGTTATGGTGGGCGACGGCGTCAACGACGCACAGGCGCTGGCTGCCGCCGATGTAAGTATTGCCGCGGGTGCAAGTGCCGGTGATGGGCTGGCGGACAAGGCTATGATAGTGATGAAATCCGCCGATTTGCAGTCGCTCCCCCGGCTGTTCGACCTGTCCCGCCATACGCTCCGGCTGATGCGCCGTAACTTTTTCCGGACAATGGCCTTTCATCTGGCAGGCGTGCTGGTAGCTGCGGGCATTCTCTATCCGGTGTACGGAATACTGTTGACGCCCATGCTGGCTGTAACGGTCATAGCGCTCTCCTGCATCATGCCGGTGAAGGGGTAGGGGGTTAGCTGTTTCTGTATTCCAGCGGACTCATTCCCAAGTGCCGCTTGAAATACTTGCCGAAGAACGAGGCGCTGGGGAAGTTCAGCGAATAGGCTATCTCCTGGATGGTCATGTCCGTGGATTTCAGCTTGGCTTTTATGTCGATGATGACGACATGCGCAATGAGGTCCAGCACATTCTTCCCGGTCACCTGCTTGATGGTGGTGCTGAGGTGTTGCAGCGATATGCCCAGCTTCGCGGCATAGAACTGCGCGCGGCGTTCGGTGGTGTAGTTCTCGATGACCAGTTGTATAAACTCACGGCAGATTTCCTCTTTCCGGCTTTTAATCCTGTTTTGGGAGTCGGGACGGCTGCTGTATAGCTCGTTGACACCATAAAGCAGGGTGTCCAGCACGTTCTGCGCCATTCGCGTCTTGGGCATGTACGGCCCGGTGGATATGCGGGCAAGCAATGCGAAGTAATCCCGGAAATAGGAAGCGACGGTTTCGTTGAGCGGTATCACGGGAGCTTCTATAATCTTGGAGTACGAGCTCATGGTGGACTGGATGATGTTGACTCCGTTGAGGCAATGTTCGGAAAATCCGGCAAAGCAGATGCGCACTTTCTCCTTCTGCCCGTGAAACTGGATGATGGTGCCCGGAAGCAGTATGATGAAGTCGCCTTGCTTGATTTCGGTATCCATAAGATTGATGGATACCGTGATGGAGCCTTCGGTGCACAAGGCGAAGATACATGCTTTCAGCCGGCACGATTGCTTGTAGATGTTCAGGATGTCTTCCGTGACATCTGTCCATGCAATCAGGTCTACGGGGAGGTCGACGTGTGGGAATTCCATAAGCGTTGTCGTTTTTGGTCTGTGCAAAGTTACACTTTTATTTTTCAATCTCCGCCTTTTTGAAACAACAATGTCCCGGTGCAATGTTTCATGGTGGTCAGGATTTGCTCTACCGTGCATCGGATGCGGGCAGTGGCCCAATCCTGCCGCATGGCTTGTTCAAGGCTCACCGGAGCGTTTATGATGGAATATATGCCGATAAATCCCATCTCTTTAAGCTCCCGGCACATTGCCACGGATCCGCCTATGGCGATGACGGGGATTCCTTTCCGTGCGGCATGCCTCAGCACTCCTGCTGCTGTCTTTCCCGCTGCTGTCTGGGCGTCTATCCGTCCCTCGCCCGTGATGACGAGGTCCGCTCCTTCGAGAAGCGAGTCGAATGCAATGGCGTCGAGCACCATTTCAATCCCTGCGGTCAGCCTGGCATTTAAAAAGGCTTTGAAGGCGCCGCCTAATCCGCCGGCTGCACCGGCTCCGCTCAGGGGTACTATGTCGGTCTGGAACTGTCCGGCTATCACCTGGGCGAAGGAACGCATGCCGCGGTCCAGGGCTTCCGCGGTTTGAGGGTCCGCTCCTTTCTGGGGAGCAAAGACACGGGCAGCTCCGTCCGGTCCGCAAAAGAGGGTGTTGACATCGCAAGCCACGATAAATTCGGACTCCCGTGCTGCGGGCATCAGAGACGACATGTCTATCCGGGCAATGGATTCCAAATCCCTGCCGCAGCCTTTCAGCCTTTGTCCGCGGCTGTCGAGAAATCTCACTCCCAATGCGGAGAGCATGCCCGTGCCTGCATCGTTGGTGGCGCTGCCGCCTATTCCGACCAGGAATTTGCGGCATCCCCTGTTCAGTGCATCAGAAATCATCTCGCCGGTTCCGTACGTAGAAGTAATCCACGGGTTCAGTTCGTCGGGAAGCAGGAGCGGC